>WNGJ01009332.1_pt1 | contig 10445 bp, 12 predicted proteins | sample 5400611 | NCBI WGS metagenome assembly WNGJ01 (sample SAMN13153375, study PRJNA577476) | soil metagenome | isolation source: 40 cm soil or saprolite under Garry oak tree replicate 1 | place: USA:California | collected 2016-06-15
CAGCCTTCGCCGCACCCGCTGCGGCGACGTGCGCGGCTCGCCGCCGCGGTCATCTCCCTCGCCGCGCTCGCCGGCCTCGCCGCCGTGCTGATCCCGCTCACGACCCGCGGCTCCGACAACCAGGGTCAGGGGCAGGCGGCTCCGAGTGCCTCAGCGAGCGCCAGCCCGACGGCGCCGGCGACCACCCAAAGCGCGGCGACCGGCTCCCCGAGCGCCCGACCGCCCAGCACCGCCAGCAGCAACCCCAAGCCCGCGCCGGTGGCCCCCGGGATACCGGCCGGCTTCACCCGCTACACCGATCCGAGGACCGGCTTCTCGGTCGTCGTCCCCGCCGGCTGGCGCCCCGGCCCCGGCCGCACCGGCGCGCAGGTCGACTTCACCGACCCGACCTCCGGCCGGTTCCTGCGGATCGAGACCTCCGACACCCCGCAGCCCGACCCGTACACCAACTGGGTCTACTACGAGCGGGTGTTCCGGCAGGGGAAGAGCGACTACCGCAACCTCGGCATCCGCCAGGTGGACTACGGGGCGACGAAGGGCTGGAGCACGGCAGACTGGGAGTTCATCCTCGGCGACACCCACGTCCTCGACCGCAACATCCTGGTCAGCCCGCGGCGCGCGCACGCCCTCTACTGGTCCACTCCGCAGGCCTTGTGGAACACGGCCGACAGCAGGCGGATCTTCGAGGTGGCCGCGGCGAGCTTCCACCCCGCGCCGGTCGGCTGACCGCCGGCTACGGCGCAGCCCAGCGTGCTACTGCTGCTGCATGTACATCAGTTCCCAGACGTGACCGTCGAGGTCCTGGAAGCTTCCGCCGTACATGGGGCCTTCCTCGAAGGTCGGCTTCCACGGCTTCCCGCCCGCCGCGAGCGCCTTGGCGACCGTCTGCTCGACGTACTCCCTGGTGTCCGCCGACAGGCAGGTGAGGACCTCCGTCGACGTCCTGGCGTCGCTGATGTCGCCGTTGATGAAGTCCCGGAAGCGATCCTCGGCGAGCAGCATCACGAAGATGTTCCGGTCGACGACCATGCAGGCGCACGTGTGGTCGGAGAACTCGGGGTTGAACTCGAAACCGAGTTGGGTGAAGAACGCCTCGGCTGCCCTCAGGTCCTTGACCGGCAGGTTGACGAAGATCATTCGCATGACGTCTCCTTCGACGTGAGTCACGCTCACTGGAAGGCCAGCTCGGGCTCGGGCAGCGCCTCGACGTCGAGATCGTCGACGACGGTCCGCTCGGGCCGCAGCACGGTCAGGGTGACGACGAGCGCGACGAGGACCAGCCCGACCGCGATCCGGAACCCCACGTGGTAGCCCTCGGTCAGGGCGACGGCGGCGGGGTTGCCCCGTGCGGACAGGTCCTCGGTGCGGGAAGCCGAGAGCGTCGCGAGTACGGCGAGCCCCACGGCGGCACCGACCTGGGCGGTCGTGTTGACCAGTCCGGATGCGAGGCCGGCGTCCTGTCGGGTTGCGCCGGACATCGCGAGCGACATCAGCGACGGGAAGCAGGTGCCGACGCCGATGCCGACCAGGACCGTCGACGGGAGCACGTCCACCAGGTAGCTGCCGCCGACCGGGACGCGGGCGAACAGGGCGAGGCCGGCCGCGATGGTCAGCAACCCGGGCACGAGCGTCCGCCGGGCGCCGAACCGCACGATCAGCCGCTCCGAGTAGCGCATCGACAGGGTGCCCATCACCAGGGTGGTCGGCAGGTATGCCAGGCCGGTGCCGAGCGCGTCGTATCCCAGGACCTCCTGGAGGTAGAGCACGCCGAGGAAGAACATCCCGAACAGCCCGGCGATGGTCAGCGCCTGGATCACGTTCGCGCCGGAGACGTTGCGGGAGCGGAAGACCCGCAGCGGGATCAGCGGGTTGCTGGCGGTCGCCTCGCGTACGACGAACGCGACGAGCAGGGCGAGCGCCGCGGCGCCGAGCCGCAGCGTCTGGCCCGCCAGCCAGCCGTGCTCACCGGCCGGGCCGACGATCGTGTAGACGCCGACGATCAGCGAGGTCGTGATCAGCAGCGCGCCGGGAACGTCGGCACCCTGGCCGAACCCGGGGCCGGTGTCCTTGTCCAGCAGCCGACGGGCGAGCACGGCGGTGACGATGCCGATCGGCAGGTTGATGAAGAAGATCCAGTGCCAGCTGATGGCGTGGGTGAGGACGCCGCCGGCAAGCAGCCCGACCGAGCCTCCCGCGGAGGCGACGAAGGCGTAGAAGCCGATCGCCTTCGCCTGCTCGCGCGGCTCGGGGAACATCGTGACGATCATCCCGAGGATGACCGCGGAGGTCATCGCGCCGCCGACGCCCTGGACGAAGCGCGCGGCGACCAGGACCTGCTGGCTCTGCGCGACCCCGCACGCCAGCGAGGCGCCGGTGAACACGGCGAGACCGGCCTGGAAGACGCCCCGGCGGGAGACGAGGTCCCCGAGCCGTCCGGCGAGCAGCAGCAGGCCGCCGAAGGCGATCAGGTACGCGTTCACCACCCAGGCGAGACCGGACTGCGAGAAGCCGAGGTCACTCTGGATCGCCGGCAGTGCCACGTTCACCACCGTGGCGTCGAGGACGATCATCAGCATGCCGGCGCAGAGCACCACGAGAGCAGCCCAGCGGGAGCGGTCGCGCGGCACGGCGGCCCGCGGTCGTTGCCTGGCCGGTCCAACGATGTCATGCATGAGGAGCGTCCTTCCGCCTCGGTCGAGTGCGATCGCCAGTAGAGACCGGGGCCGGTCGGAAACCTCATCGGCTCCGGCGCGATGAGTTCTCCTCCGCCGGACGGTCAGCATTGGTGGGCCCAGGGCGAGCCCGGTCGCCTAGGGTCGACGTGTCGCAGCGAGGAGGCGGGACACGGACATGACCGACCAGCGAGCCGACGAGGACTTCCTCCGGCATACCGACCGCTACCGGCGGGAGCTGCTGGCGCACTGCTACCGGATGCTGGGCTCGGTGCATGACGCCGAGGACCTGGTCCAGGAGACCTACCTGCGCGCCTGGCGGTCGTACCACGGGTTCGAGGGCAGGTCCTCGCTGCGTACGTGGCTCTACCGCATCGCCACCAACGTCTGCCTCACCGCGCTCGAGAGCCGCGGCCGGCGTCCGCTGCCGACCGGCCTGGGCAGCCCCAGCTCCGACCCGACCGACCCGTTGGTCGAGCAGGCCGAGGTGCTGTGGCTGGAGCCTGTGCCGGACGCGATGGTCGCCGCGACGAGCGACCCCGCCGCGATAGTCGTGTCGCGGGAGAGCATCAGGCTCGCGCTGGTCGCCGCGCTGCAGCACCTGCCACCGCGGCAGCGTGCGGTGCTCCTCCTGCGTGACGTCCTGAAGCTGCGGGCCGCCGAGGTGGCCGAGATGCTGGACATCTCGACCCCCGCGGTGAACAGCATCCTGCAGCGTGCCCGGGCCCAGCTCGACCAGGCGGGGCTGACGGAGGACGACATCGTCGAACCCACCGAGCCTGCTCAGCGCGAGCTGCTCGACCGCTATGTCCGCGCGATGCAGGACAAGGACATCGCCGCGACGGTCAAGCTGTTCACCGACGACGCGGTGTGGGAGATGCCTCCGTTCGTCGGCTGGTACCAGGGCCCCGAGCACATCGGCCGGTTGATCGACACGCAGTGCCCGGCGGGACCGGGACAGATGCGACTGCTGCCGACCGAGGCGAACGGGCAGCCGGCGTTCGCGATGTACATCCACGGCGACGACGGTGGCTGGCGGGCGTTCCAGCTGCAGGTGGTCACGCTCAGCGCCGCGGGCATCTCGCACATGACCGTGTTCTTCGACCTGAGCCTGTTCACGACGTTCGGCCTGCCGATGACCTTGCCCGCGGACCAGCAGGTGCCCCTCACCTCTGGCACCCCGTGACCGCCGGGGGGACGGCGACAGCGCTGACGGGAGGCGTCGCGCTGCTCGAGCGCGCGATGGGCTACACCCTGGGCAGCCTGCAGCTCGTCACCCCCGACGCCATGTCCAACCCCACGCCCTGCCGCGAGTGGGACCTGCGCGCCCTGCTGCTGCACATGAACGACTCGCTCCTGACGATGCACGAGGCGATCGCGCTGGGTTACGTGGGGCTCGATCCGGCAGGGGACTACGGCGACCGTGACGCGGACCCGGTCGACACGCTGCGCAACCGCGCCTGCCAGGTGATCGGCGCGTGGGCCACCGCCGAGGGGCCCGGCGACGTGTCGATAGCGGACCGGACGCTGAGTGCGGGCATCGTCGCGGCAACCGGTGCGGTGGAGGTCGCCGTGCACGGGTGGGACGTGGCCCGGGCGTGCGGACAGGACCGGCCGGTCCCGCCGGCACTGGCCGAGGAGCTGCTCGAGCTCTGCCCGCTACTCGTCCGGGCCCCCGACCGCGCGGCCCGCTTCGCGGCACCGGTCGACGTGTCCCCCCTGGCCAGCCCCGGTGACCGGCTGGTCGCGTTTCTCGGCCGCCGCCCCGGCTGACGCCGGCTCATACTAGGGCCGCTGGCTCGGGCAGCCGGTGGGTTCCCGCGCTCCCCCTGGACCGCTCAGTGGTTCGGTCCGTCCACCCACGTCCCCTCGCGCGAGTGCCGGAGCGTCACGCTCATCCGCGCGCCGGCCCGGGCCGCCTTCGGCACCGTGTGCTGCCACTCGTGCTGGCAGGCGCCGCCCATCACCAGCAGGTCGCCGCCGCCGGGGGTGAAGAGCCGCGTGGCCGGGCCGGACGCTCCCGGACGCAGCAGGAAGCGCCGCCGCTCCCCCAGCGACACCGTCGCCACCACCGGGTCGTGCATCGTCCTGCGCACGGTGTCGCCGTGCCAGGCCACCCCGTCGCGGCCGTCCCGGTAGAGGTTTACGTGCACCGAGTCGAACTCGACGCCGTACCGGGCGGACAGCGCGGCGCGGATCTCTTCCAGCCGGGCGGGCAGCGCCGCCAGCGACTCCCCTGACCAGCCCGTGACCATCCGCGGTTCCAGCACCCGCCGCTCGTACATCTGCCGCTCCCGCTGCCGCCACGGGGCACCGGCGAGCAGCGAGGTGAAGACCGAGTCGTGGTCGGGCAGCCAGCCGGTCACCTCGTCCAGCCAGGACCGGTCGTCCAGCCGGTGCCGCACGACACGGTCGAACGAGAGGTCGCCGGAGGACGGCTCGGGGTCGAACAGTGACGCCTGCCACGCGAGGGGAGGTACGCCGGTCACCCGACCCATGGTGCGCCCACGATGGAGGCATGGCGACGTACGACTGGATCTCCTTCACCACGGACTACGGCACGGCGGACGGCTTCGTCGCCGCCTGCCGCGGAGTCATCGGCACGATCTCCCCGACCACCACGGTGATCGACGTCACCCACCACGTGCCGGCCCAGGACGTGCGTCGCGGTGCCGCGGTGCTGGCTCGCACGGTCCCCTGGCTGCCGCCGTCCGTACACCTCGCGGTGGTCGACCCCGGCGTCGGCACCGAGCGCCGCGGTTTGGCTGTCTGCACCCCGCGCGGCGTCCTGGTCGGCCCGGACAACGGCCTGCTGATGCCTGCCGCCGGGGCGCTCGGAGGGGTCACCGCCGCCTACGCGCTGACCGACCCGGCGTACCACCTCCCCCAGGTGTCCCCCACATTCCACGGCCGTGACGTCTTCGCCCCGGTCGCCGCCCGGCTCAGCCGCGGCCTCGACCCGGCCCGCCTCGGCCTGCCGGCCGACCCGGCCGGCCTGCAACGATTGCCGACGCCCGCGGTCACTGTCGGCGTCGGTCGGCTCCAGGCGGAGGTGCTCGCCGTGGACGGCTTCGGCAACGTCCAGCTCGCGGCCAGCTCGGCTGACCTCGCAGCCGCCGGGACGCAGCCGGGAACCCGGGTCATCCTCCAGATCGGCGCCCTGGTGCGCCAGGCGCTCGTCGGCCGCACCTTCGCCGACACCGGCCACGGCGAGCTCGTCGTCTACGCCGACTCCGCGGACCACGTCGCCATCGCCGTGAACGGCGGCAGCGCCGAGGCGGTGCTCGGCGCCGGCGCCGGCGACCAGGTGCTGCTGCGCTCCGCCTGACTAACGGCTTGGTGCGGCGCCGGCGCGAGCGCGGTGCGCAGGACGCGGACGGAGACCGGGTGCTCGAAGCTCACCCCTTGCGCCGCGCCTGGGCGATCAGCGCGGTCGCCTCGTCGGGGCCGACCGCGTTGCCGAACACCGGGGTGCCCGGCTCCTGGCGCCAGCTCTCGTCCAGGGCCCCGGTGTCGACCGCGGTGAAGCCCAGCTGGTCGACCAGGTCGGTCAGCACGGCCTTGGCCTCCGCGTCGTCGCCGGCGATCGCGATGGCGAGCCGGTCGCCGGCCGGGGCGTCCGGGCGACCCCGCTCGAGCAGGTTGCCGTAGTAGAGGGTGTTGAACCCCTTGAGGACGCGGGCGCCGGGCAGGTGCCGGGCGAGCAGCCCTGTCGAGGTCGCCTTTCCGGAGTCGAGCTCGTCGACGTGCCCGCGCTGCGGATAGTAGTTGTCGGCGTCGACCACGATCTTCCCGGTGAACGGCTCGGCGGGCAGCTCGCGGAAGCGACCGTAAGGGATCGCCACGACGACTACGTCGCCGAACGCCGCCGCCTCCGGCGCGGTGACAGCCCGGGCCCCCGGGCCGAGCTCAGCGACGAGGCCGTCCAGGGTGTCCGGACCGCGCGAGTTGCTCACCGCCACCTCGTGCCCGGCGCGCGAGAACAGCCTCGCGAGCGTCCCGCCGATGTTCCCCGACCCGACGAATCCGATTCGCATGCCGCCGCCAACCCCGCCCGTGCCGTTGCTGTTCCCGCTCAGTGATGCTCGGCGACGAACCTCGCCAGCGAGCCGAGCGTGGCGAGCGAGTCGAGGTTCAGGTCCTCGTCGGCCACGTCCACGCCGAGGCCGCGGTGGATCGCGGCGAGCAGGCGTACGACGGTGACCGAGTCGAGGCCGAGCCCGCCGGCCAGCAGTGGGGTGTCGTCGGGCAGGTCCGCGGCGGCCGGGTCCCCGACCACCTCGGCCAGGATCTGCCGGACCTCCCGGCTCGGGTCGGCGGCTGGGACCGCGCTCACGCCGGCGCCAGCCGGTCGTCGACGGTCACCCAGTCCCGGTGGTCCGGCTCCGGCCGCAGGGCGGGACGGGTCGGTCCGCTCACGTCGACGGTCGCCCGGTCCGCGGCAGTCCGGGTCCGGTCGGCGGCTGGGACCCCGTTCACGCCGGCGCCAGCCGGTCGTCGACGGTCACCCAGTCGGGGTACGCGGGTTCGGCGGCGGTCAGGTCGCGGCTGAACACCGCGGCGTCGCCGACCCGTCCCGCCGTGCGGAAACCCGCCTGCCCGAGCCCGAGCCGGACCGGCACGTTGCGCTCGGTCAGCCGGCACGGCACCGCGAGCTCCCGCGCGCCGGCTGCCCGGGCTTGCCGCGCCAGGCCGGTCAGCAGCACCGGGACCGCACCCCGCCCACCGGCCCGGCACGACACCGCGACCAGCTCTGCTGTCCATACCAGACTGTCCGGATCTGACACCGTCGCCAGCCCGACCAGCCCGTCGTCGCCGAACCGGTCGCTCAGCTCGAGCACCGTTGCCAGGCCTCCGGGCCGGTACGCCGCCCCGGTCGAGTTGTACTGGGTCGTGCGCCGGGCGAGCTCGGTCAGCCGGTCAGCGTCCGCGGCCTCGGCCGGGCGGAGCGTCGCCCGTAGCTGGCACCAGCGCAGGAAGTCCTCCTCGCCGCCCGCGAACTGCGCCCGCGCCGCCCGGCGCCGCTCACGCTTCCGGTAGCTGTCCACTCGGGACCGCGCCGCCGAGGTCAGCGGGCCCGGATCGAACTCCGGCCAGTCCAGCGCCTCGGGCACCTCTTCGGGCGCCAGCACGATCACCTCGGGCAGCGTCCGCTCCACGTCCGCCCGCTCGAGCGGGTCGTCGTCGACGAAGGCGAGCGTGTCCAGCCGGACGTCGAGCTCGTCGGCGATCCGGCGCAGGGCGTCGGCCTTGCGACCCCAACCGTACTGGGGCGCGACGAAGCGGCCGGCCAGCGCCGGGTCACGCTCGACCAGGGCCTCCACCTCGGCGGGGTTGCGGCTGGCGACGCTGAGCAGGATGCCCCGACCAGCAAGGATGTCCAAACTGGACAGCACCGTCGGCATGGCAGCCGGTGCGGCGGGGGACTCCAGCGCGACGCCCGGCCACACCGTGCCGTCCAGGTCCCAGACGACGACCTTGACCAGCCGTTCGCTCACCGGTACGACCCCTCTCACAGGGCCTTCCGCATCGACAGGTGCTCCGCGGCGAAACCGAGCTTGGCGTAGATCGCGCGCATGTTGACGTTGCGCATGTGGACCTTTCCGACCACTTCGGACACTCCCCGCCCGCGAGCGCGGGCGAGCGCGGCAGCGAGCAGTGATTCGGCCACCCGCCCGCGGCCCGGCACGTCGCTCGTCGCGAGCGAGCGGAGGTTGCCGTACCGGTCGCCGGTCAGCGAGTTCGTCCGGCCGGACAGCCAGACCCAGCCGACCACCGCGCCGTCGGCGACCGCGACGAGCGCTACCTGGTCGGGCCTGCCGAGCGAGCCGGAGACCCGGCGTCGGTGCAGCGCCGGGTCGGTGACGGCGTCGTCCCCGAAGGAGATGCGGGCGATCTCGATCTCGTACGCCACCAGGTCGTCGAGGTCGTCCGCCGTCGCCGATCGGATCGTCGGCTCAACCGCCACGGCGGTTCCCGCGCTGTTCCGACTGTGACTTCCGGCGAAGTGGCGGCTGCGGCCGGGCCTGCGGGCGGAACGTGTGGCCGCCGCAGGACGGGCAGCCGCTGGACTTCAGCTCTGCGACCGTACGCCAGCGCAGGCCCTCGCCGACCAGGTGGGCCGAGCGGCAGCCGGCGCAGACGTAGCGGCGCCGGGAAGCCCCGCCCTCGCGGCTGTAGAGGCGACCGGCGGTGTCGCCGCCGGGAGTGCCAGCAGCACGGGCTCGCCCAACGGCCGCCGCATCCCCCCGGCCGCGAGGGCCACCGGCGGTGTCGCCGCCGCCAGGGCTCCGGGCGGCACGCGCCGCGGTGGCACGCCGCGAAGCGGCCACGGGTCTGGTCGCCGGGACCCTCCCCGCCGCGGCGTCGCCGGTGACAGCCGCGCTCCCGGCGCTGACCAGGTGCCACAGCGCGCTCGTCCCGCCGAGCACGCCCGCCCCGACGTACTCGTTGAAGCCCGGCACGAGCGACCGCACCGCGAGCCCCAGCCGGCTCATCGCCTCCTGCAGCCGCACCGTCTCGGTCGGCCGGCGCACGCCGAGACAGAGGAACACGTCCGCGCCGGCGCCCGGCCGCAGCGCGCTGACCGCACGGGCGAGGAAGAGCTCAGCGCCAGCCACCGTGTACGGCGGGTCCGTCTGCACCGTGTCCATCGCGGCGAGCAGCCGGTCCGGCAGCGGGGTGCGCAGATCGTGCGCCACCACGTCGACCGGGAACGGGGCGCCCGCCAGCCGGCCGCGCAGGTATGCCACCAGCACCGGGTCGATCTCCACCACGGTGAGCGACGCGGGACCGGCGGCCGGACCGTACCGGGCACTGAAGGCGGCGAGGGCCAGCGAGACGAGGTCGTCGTCGCCGAGCACCAGCACCCGGCGGCCGGCGAGCGCGCCGGCGTCGTGCATCGCCAGCACCCGGCGCACCTTGGTCTCGACGGTGCAGTGGGTCTGGTCCAGCTCGACCCGGACCGGCGGTGCGTCCGCCGCCGCGGCCGCCAGCGCCTCGACCAGCGCGGCCTCGTCGGGCAGGACCAGACCGCGGCCGGCGCAGGCCGGGCAGCGCCCGGTGACGGACACGCCGCCCTCGCCGAAGGCGGCCTGCCCTTCCGGGGTCAGCCGGGCCGGCCGCTCGGCGGTGAGCACTCCCCGGGCACGCAGCTCCCCGCAGACCGCGGCCACCAGCGGCAGCGGCAGCGAGGTGGCCCGGCCGGCGGCACGGGTCGAGCCGGCGCCGCGGGCGATCGCGCGTACCACCGCCCGTACGCCCGGCGGTCCCTCGGCGAGCCGCACCGCCTCGGCCACCTCGATGCAGACCCGCTCGCCGTTCACGAGGTGGGGGCGGGCCCGCGGACGACCCGGCGCATCGCCACCTGCCCGAGCCCGAGGCGGCGCACCAGCTCGTCCACCACGGCCTGCCCCTCGATCGCGCCGCAGCTGAACAGGTCGACGGCGACCAGGTGCTCCTCCGGCCAGGTGTGCACCGACAGGTGCGACTCGGCCAGCACCAGCACGAGGGTGACCGCGCCATTGGGGAAGACCACCGCGGTCTCGTCCAGCACGTGCCCACCGCCGACGGCGACCGCGGCGCGGGCGGCGGCGGCGAGCGCCTCCGGATCGGTGCTGAGGTCGAGGTTGGCGACGGCCCCGTCCACCGCGTAGAGCACCTTGGGGGTGAAGGCCTCCAGCGGCCGCAGGTCACCCAGCGGCCGCTCGGCGCGCCGCACCCGCAGCGCCGTCCCGGACTCCACCGCACGAGGGTACCCGCGGGGGTTGTCCG
>WNGJ01009333.1_pt1 | contig 10444 bp, 7 predicted proteins | sample 5400611 | NCBI WGS metagenome assembly WNGJ01 (sample SAMN13153375, study PRJNA577476) | soil metagenome | isolation source: 40 cm soil or saprolite under Garry oak tree replicate 1 | place: USA:California | collected 2016-06-15
CGGCATAGCCTCGCGGGTCATTGTTGAAGTGGTTGAGGACCAAGCCCGCGCCTTCCAGCACGGCCTTGATCCGGGTTTGTAGATTTTGCTTGCGCCGCTCTTGCCGCTCCGTGAGGCCGCAGTTGCAGGCGATCTCGTTCAGCTGACTGAGCGAGTTCGCAAGTCTGCAAAGTTCTGCGGCGATCTGAGCAGCTTCGCGTGGCGTGCGTTTTCCGATGGACGCGATGTAGGCAGACAAAACTGCCTCCTGCGTGTTCGTTCGCATGGGTGTTGCTCCTATTTGTGGGTTGAACCGAGACGATGGAAAGAGGAAGTCGGGAAGCGAATCGGCTACCGAAAAGCAGCAGAGACCGTTCCAGTTGTCAGCGGTTGTGTGTCGAAAGGGATTGTGGGATTAAAACGTTGGGCGAGCTATTCGTGTCTCAAAGCGACCATCGGATCGACGTGGGCGGCGCGCCGCGCGGGAATGTAGCACGCGGTGAACACGACTAAGGAGAAAGCAAGCGCGACGCCAGCAAATGTAACAGGGTCGGTCGGCTTCACCCCAAAAAGAAGACTGGTCAAGACCCGCGTGAGCATCCAGGCGCTTAGCAGCCCTAAAGTTATGCCGGTCAAGGCAAGACACGCTCCTTGACCAATAACTTGATGCATCACGTCCCGTCTTTGTGCTCCGAGCGCCATGCGGATTCCGATTTCCGCCGTTCTTTGACGGACAGAATAGGTCAGCAGCGCGTATAGTCCAACGAGAGACAAAGCAAGCGCCATGCCCGAGAATACCGACAAGAGCAACGTCTGAAAACGACGTTCCTCCGTGGCCTCAGAAACAAGCTGGTCCATGGTTCGAATATCGGCGACTGCTAGTGCGGAATCCAGGATGCTCAGTTCTCTGCGAACAACAGCGGCAATTGTTCCCGCGTTCGTGCTCGTTCGAAGGACGACCGAGGCAGTTGGGACGCTCGATTGCCAGAACGGCAAGTATGCTTGCAACCGCGGCCTCTCTTCCAGACTCTCGTTGCGTACATCATCGACAACCCCAACAATGGTCCACCAAGTGGGCTGTGGGGCGCCATCAATGAAGTGGAATCGCTTCCGTAGTGGATTGTGGCCTGCAAAATACGTTTGTGCGAACGTTCGGCCAACAATTGCCACATTCGGATGGCCCGTCGAATCCTCATCGGTGAAGAATCGCCCCGCCAGAAGCCGAATACCCATGGCCGTGAAGTAGCGCGGCGTTACGGACCTCGTCTGGAAAAACACCTTCTCGTCAAAGTTGTGGCCTTCCACTGTCAGCCAGCTGATCATCTCGCCATGTCCAAGAGGCAAGTTCGTCACGGCACCGGCTGCTTGTACGCCCGGCAATGCGCCGAGTCTGTCGAGCAGGTTTCGGTAAAAGGCGACTTGCCGTTCGGGTTGGGCGTATCGTTCGTCCAAGGAAAGACTCATGGTGACCGTTGAGTGTGGGTCAAAGCCTTTTTCGACAGACAGGACTCTGATCAAACTCCGAATGAGCAACCCGGACCCAGTCAGCAACACAACGGTCAGTGCAACTTGGGCAACGATCAGTCCCTGACGAAACCTGTTTCGAGTGCCCCTCACGCTCCTGCTTCCAGATTGACCGAAAACTTCGGATGGATCGCAACGGGAAGCGGAGAATGCCGGGAACAACCCGCATAGCGCGCTTGTCAACAGCGAAATGCCCAGCGCGAAGAGCAGCACTCGCACATCAACGGATGCCTCCTCCAGTCGCGGAATGGTCCCAGAATCGAGCCGCAAGAGAAGCCGAATCGAGGCAAATGCCAAGCAAACTCCCAAGGCGCCGCCAGCGATGCCTAAAAGGAGGGATTCGGTAAGAAGCTGGCGAAGCAAACGCGCGGGCCCCGCACCAAGGGCCGTTCTCACACCCATTTCACGAATCCTGCTGCTTGCGCGAGCCATCGCCAGGCTAGAAACATTGCTGCAGACAATGAACAACAACAATCCGACAGCTCCCATCAGGAGCAGGAGCGCATGCCGGGAGCCCCCGGTCACGGAATCGAACAGAGGCTGGACTTGCGCGCCAAACCCCCGATCCTTTGGTGGGCGCAGCAAATCGATGCTCGCCATGAGTGTGCTCATCTCTGCCTGCGCCTGCTCCAGGGAAACGTCCGGACGCAATCGGCCAATGGTGTCGCCCGCGCTGTCTTCACGGTTGGCTCTTTGCTCAGGCGGCATTGCCCAAGGAATCCAGAGGTCCGTCACTTTAGCGGTGGACATTACGTCGGTTGCGCGCGGAAACGCAAACCCAGCGGGCATGACTCCAATGATGCGATACGGCTTCGCGTCGAGGAGCAATGTCTTGCCCAATACCTCCCTTTGCGCGCCAAACCGTTCTCGCCACAAACTATGACTAATTACTGCGACCCGCTCTCGTCCTTGCTGATCGTCCTCTTGATTCACCGTCCGTCCTAACTCTGGTCCGACTCCCATCGTCTCAAAGAAACTCCCTGTGACCCGCGCCCCGCTTAAGGCGTCCGAGCGCCCGTCCACCGCAACATTGAATTTTGCGACGCCGAACAAAGCAAGGCTGGTAAAGGAATGGTTCTGCATCTGCAAATCGAAAAAGTCGGCGTTCATCGGCGTGAGGTATTCGATAGGCAGTTGAAACCGCGGATTGGGAGACCACACGTACACAAGGCGATCAGGATGTGGGTACGGCAGCGCTCGTATCAACACCGCGTTGATCACGCTGAAGACGGACGTGCTAGCCCCGATGCCAAGACCGAGCGTGAGGATGGCGACGGAAGCGAAGCCAGAGGATTTGCGCACCGCGCGAACGCCATAGTGCAAATCCTGCACAAAGTCTTGAATCCAGTTTACACTGCGTGCGTCGCGGCTCTCCTCCTTTACCTTCTCCACACTGCCCAGGTCTAACCGCGCCCGCCGCCGCGCCTCCTCCGGTGCCATCCCTTTTGCAACGTATTCCTCGGTTTTTCGTTCGAGGTGGTCGCCCAGCTCGTCGTCCAGTTCCTGGTCCGCCTGCGCCCAGCGAAACAACGACCGCAGCCGCAGTGGAATCGTGTACAGCCAATGCTCCGGTCGCATTCCTCGACCCTCCTTACTCCTATGAAAATAGCTGCCTATCGCGTTGAAAACAAAGCATAGGTGCCTGGGTCCATTTTCATCCTTCGTTGTGGCTCTCCGAGAGCCATGAGTTACTCGTACCTCAGCGCTATCATGGGATCCACATTTGCCGCGTGCCGCGCCGGCAGGTAACACGCGAGCAAAGCCACACCCGCCCACAGCAGCGCCGTTCCTGCAAAAGTCAGCGGGTCGGTGGGGCTGAGACCGGAGAGGAATCGTGCCAATAAACGCGTAAGTCCCACGGCAGCGAATATGCCGAAGACCACGCCCAGCAAAGCGATCTTCATTCCTTCACGCAAAACGAGCCGGTAAACTGCGCCGGAACGAGCGCCTAAAGCCATGCGTAAGCCGATTTCCTGTGTGCGCTGAGTAACGTGGAATGCCATGACGCCGTAGAGGCCAACCGCAGCAAGCACGAGCGCCAGCATGCCAAACAGAATCAGTACGGACGATTCCCAGCGTACCATCCAATAGGAGCGCTCCACCTGCGAAGCCAGCGGCTCCAGCGCGTAAATGCGGGCCCCAGCGCTCTCTGCGCGGATCGCGGCGCGAATCGCAGGCGCCACGGTTGCGGCGTCGGCGAAACTTTCCACGGTCAGCGTGGCAAGGCCGGTGTATCTCTGTGCGAAGGGCCGGTAGAAATGAGGCTGGGGAGCTTCGCCTAGAGTTCGTATGTTCGTGTCGCGGACTACGCCTACAACCTCAGCGGTAGTGCCATCTTCGCAACCGAACCGCACATGCTTGCCCACGGCGCTTCTTCCTGGCCACAACCTCCTGGCAAGATTTTGGCTGACCAGGACGACTGGAGGCGAAGACGCCGTGTCCGTGACGCTAAAGTCACGCCCTTCGAGCAACGGAATCTGCATGGTGGACAAGAAACCTGGAGAGATCACACCGAGAGTGGCGGTAAATGGCGAGGAATCGTCAGCGGATACGCAATCGTTTTCCTGACCGGTGGCCATCAGCGGCAGAAAGCGGGTGAGCGCGGCGCTGCGGACCCCGGTGAGGTTCCGGAGACGCTCTAAGGTCTGCTGGTAGAACTGCAAGCCAGTCGCCTTGGTAAATTCCGGGGCCGAAACAAAAGTGAGCACATAGAAACGATTCCTGACCGCGAATCCGGGGTCCGAGGCTCGCATCCGGTAAATCGAGCGGAGAAAGAGCCCGGCGCATAGCAGCAAAATGAGCGACAGAGCCACCTGGGCGACAAGCGACGCATGCCGCAGCCTCGCACGTTGTCTTGGCGCACGTCCGCCCTTGAGAACGGGATAGACATCCCGGCGAACAGTACGCCAGGCCGGGAGTAGGCCACAGAGCAGAGTGCAGACAAAGGACAAGCCAAGCGCAAACGAGAACACGCGAGAATTGAGAGAAAGATCCAAGTGCAGCGCGACTTGTGCCTCTACCGGTAATGATCCAAAAAGGACATTCAGCAAGTGATTGGTCCAGTCGCCAAGAAGGAGTCCGCCTCCGGTGCCAAGCAGGGAAAGCAGCATGGTCTCAAGCAGAAGTTGACGCAGAAGCCGCTCCTTGCTCGCTCCTAGCGCTGCGCGTACGGAGAGTTCTCGTTCGCGTGCCACGCCGCGAGCCAGCAACAAGTTGCCGACATTCACGCAGGCAATCAGAAGAACGATGCCAACAACCAGGAAGAGTAAGGTCACGAAAGGAACGGCACCACGGCGGGTAACGGGGCTCGGCGCCCCACGAATGATTTCCAGGGTTAGGGGAGCCGTTGCGGCTTTCGAAAAGTTAGGATTTTCTCGCTTGATCAGCCCATCAATGGCATTGAGATTCGCTGCGGCCTCAGACGAAGCAATATGCGCTCTTAAGCGCCCGAAGACCATCACCCTCGGCCACGGATTTGCCCGATCAAGGAGATGAGCTTGGGCGTCAGGATATTGCTGGGTCCAGATGTGCAAGGGGACCCAGATCTCGGTCTCAATCGGAGTATAGATGCCGGTGAACTTCGGAGACGCAACGCCGATCACCGTATACCATTGCGTTTCTGAACGCACGCGCTTGCCAAGGACGCGCGGGTCACTGTCAAAAAAACGGCGCCACGCATCGTAGCTCAAGACTGCGACCGGCTCATTTTCATCGGTGAACCAGCGGCCCAGAGTGGTTGGCAATCCCATGGTCTCGCTGTAATTGCCAGAAACCGCCTCCGCGGTCGCTAGATGAGTCTCGTCATTTACCTCCAGACTGGATTCTGTCGGCAAACTGGCAGCCAGCCCCGCAAAAGCTTGGCTGCGGTCTCGGTATTCTGCGTAATCGGGATAAGAAATTTCAGGGTTGCCAGCGCGACTCAAGATGGTCATCTGGTCCGGCTCCCTGACAGGGAGCGGCCGCAAAAGGGTAAAGTCCAGGACAGTGAAAATCGACGTGTTGACTCCGATTCCGAGCGCCAAGCAGAGCACCGCAAGAAGGGTGAATCCCGGGCTCTTACGCAACATACGGAGTCCGAAGCGCAAATCCTGAATCAGGTCTTGAATCCAATTCACTCGGCGCGTGTCACGACATTCTTCTTTGCGTTTTTCCATTCCACCCATTTCGAGGAGTGCTTGGCGGCGCGCTTCGTTCAAGGGCAGACCTTTGGCGACATACTCCTCAGTCTTCCGCTCGACGTGATCCCGCAATTCATCTTCGAGTTCTCGGTCTGCCTGTCTTCGGCGAAATAAAGATCGCAAGCGCAAAGGAATCGTGTACCGCCAATGCTCCGCTCGCATCTCCGACTCTCCTTTACTCGTACCTCAGAGAGACCATGGGATCGGCGCGCGTTGCGCGTCGAACTGGGAAACAGCACGCCATAAGGACTACGCCTAAGAGCAAGGTGGTCCCGCATACAAATGCCACAGGATCAGCACTGCTGATGCCGTAGAGAAGAGAGCGGATCAATCGCGTGGCAACAACGGCCACGGTAATACCGACGCAGGAGCCCAGTAGTGCGAGGCGCATGCCCTGGCCGAGAACGAAGCGCATCACGTCCCTGCGCCCAGCCCCTAGGGCCATACGAATCCCGATTTCATGAGTCCGCTGTGCCACGAACTGTGCCATGACGCCATAGATCCCGACCGCAGCCAAAAGCAGCGCCAGGCTGGCAAACGCCGCGAGCAATGCCGTGCTGAAACGGTGCGGGATAAAGGTGTCGTTGAGGCGCTGCTGCATGGTCTGCGGCCCCAGCAGAGCCATTTGATTGTTGATGGACGCCATGACGCGGCGGACCGAGGGCAAAAAGGCTAGGGGTTCGCCGGCTGTGCGCAGGATGATAGCGGCATCGTAGTCCGGCGCCTCGTCGCCCAGGATGTGCAGAACCTGCAAGAAGGGCAGATACGCGGTTGGAGTACGGTCGCTGTCCCAGCCGAAGTACTTTTCATCGGTAACCACGCCGACGACGATCCACCACGAGGCCAGATTATCCACGCCGAACTTTAGCCGTTGCCCTACCGCATTCTTTCCTGGAAAGAGTGCGCGCGCCGCCGCTTCGTTCAAGATCACCGCTAGAGGCGCGCCAGCGACGTCAGCACTCGAGAACTCACGCCCGTCGAGCAACGGCAAACGCATGGTGTGAAAATATCCGGGACTGATCGGGTTGAAGATGATGTCCGGGGCACGGTTGGGGTCCATGTCGGGGCGGTCAGAAGTGATGACAGGTCCGTCGACCTCGAAGCCGCTCGGAGGAATAGAGCGAGACATCGCGACGGAAACGACGCCCGGAATTGTGTTCATGCCCTCCATTACCTGGCGGTAGAACTCGGCCGCCTGCGGCGCTTTACGTACCTGTGGACTGAGATAAAAGGTAAGAAGGTTGTGTGCGTCATAGCCTGGGTCGGCAGAAATGAGTTTCAGCAAACTGCGCATCGCTAAAGCTGCGCCGGTCAGCAGTACGAGGGAAAGCGCAATCTCCGCGACCACAAAGGTTTGCCGCGCGAGTCCGCGTTCTACTCCCGAGCTTGCCCGGCTGCCTTCTTTTAGGGCATCAGCCAGGTTCATGCGCGAGATGCGGAACGCAGGAGCCAGTCCAAAGAAAATACTGGCACCAATCGAAATGGCGGAGGCGAAGAGAAGTACGCGGGCGTTGATTTGAACTTCTTCTAAGCGCGGAATGTTTGCGGGACTGAGAGCACGAAATGTCAGCAATCCCCAATAGCCGAGCGCAAGCCCCAGCGCACCTCCGATGAGACCGAGCAGCACGCTTTCTGTAAGGCACTGGCGAACCAGCCGGGTGCTTCCGGCTCCAAGCGCTTTCCGTACAGTGATCTCTCCGTGACGGCGCACCGACTGCGCAAGCGTCAGGTTGCCAATGTTCGCGCAGGCGATGAGCAAAACGAGCCCCACAGCCGCAAGCATGATCAAAAGTGCCTCGCGGGTCGAAATTGCAACTCTGCTAAGCATAGGGATGACCACCGCTCCCTGTTCCGCGTTGTCAGCTGGATATTCCTTCTCCAAGGCGAATGCGATTGAATCCATTTCGCTTTCCGCCTGGCGCAAGGAGACTCCGGGCTTGAGGCGACCAACCACGGAGAGGAAATTGTCACCGCGACTAGTTTTGTCCAAATTTAACGGGACGAAAATCTGTGCGTCGCCCATCAATACGTAGCGGAAACCTGGAGGGAGTACACCAACAAGCGTGAACGGCTGCCCGTTTAGAATCAGCGTTTGTCCCACCGCGTCAGGGCTGCCGCCAAATCGTTTTTTCCAAAAGCCGTTGGTAACTAGCGCAACGTGATCACTGCCGGCATGCTCTTCCTGCTGCAGAAAATCGCGTCCAAGGGCTGGGGCCACCTGCAACACCTGAAGAAAATTGAACGAAACCGCCGCGCCTAAGACGTGTTCCGGTTGATTACCGGCCATGAACGTGAATCCGCGTCCATCGAAACCAGCAAGAGACTGAAATCCCTTGGCGCGGGCTCGCCAGTCGAGGAAATTCGGCCCTGAGAGCGGCACGGGGTAGTCGAACCGGGGCTCCGTTCGAGCGACCACGATAAGCTGTTCCGAGTGTAGATAAGGAAGAGGCTGCAGCAGCACGCCATTCACAACTGAAAAAATTGCCGTATTCGCGCCAATGCCTAGCGCGAGCGTCAGGACAGCGACAGTGGTGAAGCCTAGCGACTTCCGAAACATGCGCAGACCAAAGCGCAAATCCTGAACTAGGTCCTGAATCCAGTTCACGCGGCGTGCCTCCCGGCATTTCTCTTTGGTCTGCTCGATACCGTCCAGATCGATTCGCGCACGGCGGTGCGCTTCTTCTTGCGTCATCCCTCGCGCGACATATTCCTCGGTTCTTCGTTCCAGGTGGTCGCGCAACTCGTCGCCCAATTCCTGGTCCGCCTGCGCCCGGCGAAACAACGACCGCAGCCGCAGTGGAATCGTGTATAGCCAATGCTCCGGTCGCATTTTCCTGCCCTCCTTCACTCGTATCTCAGGGCAACCATGGGATCGACACGCGAAGCTTTGCGCGATGGCAAATAACTGGCCAGCAGCGCAACGAAGACTAGAAGTCCTGCCGCCGCCCCAAACGTTGCCGGGTCGAAGGGGCGAACGCCGAACAAATAGGAAGCGAGCAAGCGCGTAGCGCCGAGCGCCAAGCCTAGCCCGGCGACACTCCCAGCGAAAACAAGAAAAACGCCTTGCTTCAGGAACAGCTTCAAGACCTGGCCTGGTTTTGCGCCAAGCGCCATCCGTACGCCGATTTCCCCCGTCCGCCTTTTCACATCATAGGCGATCACCCCGTAGAGACCCATCGCACACAGGAGCATTGCCAGCGCAGACACAGCGGTGAGCGCGGCGCTCGCGACACGGAGGTCCACGTACGTGCCCCGGACTTGATCGATGAGGGGAAGTGTTTCTGTAATGGGAACATCCGGATCGATGCGTGCGACGGTTTTACGAATCGCGGGCAGAGCCGCAGCCAGATCTCCTGCAACACGGATGCACATCCGCGCGTCAACTTCGTTTTCGTTCTGCCAGTAAGCTACATAAGCCACAGGCACCGGACCTTGGAGGGCGCTGTGAAACTGTGCATCTTTCACGATTCCGATAATTTGATACGAAGCGCCGTCGAGGCTGATCGTACGGCCCAAAGGCAGCCCGGAGGGGAGAATCTCGTTTGCAAGTGTCTCGTTCACGATGGCGACTCGAGGAGAGGCTGGGACATCGTGTGCGTTGAAATCGCGGCCGGCGACAAAGGGGATATGGAGCGTTGCGAAGTAGTCCGCGAAATGGGGCTCGAAAGCCTGCCAAAGTTATCTGCTTCTTTTTCGAGCTGTCGGCGCCCGAGGCGTGTGAGGGAATAGTATTTCGCCCGCCGGCCATACTCGGATGTTTTCCACTCGGCTGTAATCCAGCCCTCTTGTTCCAACTTGTGCAAAGCCGGGTAGAGCGATCCGTCGCTCACCTGCAACACGTCGCCGGACACTTGCTTTAACCGCTGACTGACGGCGAATCCGTTCATCGGCTCAAGCGCCAGAATTTTCAATAGCAACATGTCCAACGTGCCCTGCACGAGATCCGAAGGTTTGCTCATGTCTATGTCCTCGGTAACCGAGGCTAGCACCTCTGACCTCGGTAAGCAAGGGGAGATGCTTTTCGGACTGCCGGTTTCCGTTCCATCCAAGGTGCCTTGAGCATAGGTGGATGTGGCAGTTGGTCATTCGGCGGCTTCGGGCAAGAACTCTTCGATGTTCTTGTATCCGTTGTTGCCCTGACCGACTTTCACCAGGCAGGGAAGATGGAGTTCCATCCCGGCTTCGATCTCACCTTGAGAAAAAGAGAATCGCCCTGACGGGTTTTCATGCGATCAATCTTGGTGATGACCGCGTGAACAGGACTCCCTTCCTTGGCAGATGTCGCGCGAGACTTGATCGGCGGTTTTGCCGTGCTCGGTGAGATAGCTTCCCGAGCGTATTTGTTTTCTGAGGGTGCGGTGCTCTTACCAGCAAGAGAAGCCAGGCGTTCGAGCAACTCGTAGGCATAAGACGCGGTTTCCCGGTCTTGTACCTCGTCGTTCGTTACGCGCCTGAACCTCAACCAGCGTGCCGTTCTTTCCGTCGGTCTGGACGTTGCGTCGGATGCGAAAGATGAGCGGAGACACTTCCGCAGTCGCGGTCTCAATCGCCCGAACGGACCCGTTTCCGTCCGCGGGCGATGAGGCTTCGCTCTGCGGTGCCAACGTGGTGACTTCTCCCGTATGGACGGACATCCGCACTACAAGCCGTTGACCGTGACCGCATACACCAGACCTGGCGGAATTCTGGTGTTTTCGGTCAAGAAGCCCATACCGCCTCTAATGAACATCGTGGACCTGGCCGCCTATCCCTGCTCTCGAGCT
>WNGJ01009334.1_pt1 | contig 10444 bp, 9 predicted proteins | sample 5400611 | NCBI WGS metagenome assembly WNGJ01 (sample SAMN13153375, study PRJNA577476) | soil metagenome | isolation source: 40 cm soil or saprolite under Garry oak tree replicate 1 | place: USA:California | collected 2016-06-15
CACTCGCGTGTGGTCTCGTAAGCTGCTCGCGTGATACCAACCGCCAGGGCACCAACCATGGGACGTGTGGCATCAAGCGTACCCATAGCTGCCTTAAAGCCTGCCTTTTTGCTACTTTCGCGCCCACTGAGAAGATTATCCTTTGGTATGCGGCAGTCTTCAAAGATCAGTTCGGCAGTTTGAGAGGCTCGCAAACCCATCTTTTCCTCGATACGCCCAACAATAAAGCCTGGTGTCCCTTTTGGCACTACAAAGGGGCGAATGCCTTCTCTGCCCAGGCTTTTATCAATGGTGGCGAAAGTCACGACAATGTCTGAGCGCGCCCCATTCGTAATGTAGTGCTTATGTCCATTGAGAACCCACTCATCACCATCCAGGACGGCCGTAGTAGACATACCCGCCACGTCGGAGCCGATACCGGGTTCGGTTAATGCCAGCGCGCCCCAGTGTAATTGTCCATCCATATAGGGGCCAAGAAAGCGCATTTGCTGTTCGGGCGTACCTTGCGAAAGGATTGGTGGAGCAGCCAGCCCAGGTCCAGGTATAGCCGTGGAGAGCGCCGCATCTCCCCACGCCATTTCTTCCTGAGACAGAACCGAGAACACGTTATTCTGCCGCTCCTCTTCCGCCTGTGCCTGTTTTCGAGCCTGACCAGCAGAGCCTGCCCAGAAACGTCGTTGCATATTCCAGAAAAAAGACTCAGGGATGCTCTCTGTGCGATCACATTCCAATGAGATCGGTCGCATTTCTTCTAAAGCAACCTGGTGGGCATAATCCCGCGCTTGCTCTTGCGATTTACTGAGGGTAAAATCGATCATTGTACGTTACTCCATCGCTGCAGCGTTGCGCATCCACATCTCGACGGGATGATCCTGCATAAAACCAGCGCCACCCATGATCTGAACAGCATCAATAGTAGCGGATTTCGCAATCTCAACTGCCTGGTGCTGCGCCGATTCTGACTCGCGTACGAGTTCAAGCCAGGGCGACCGCAAGGGATCGTATAGGTGTAGGATACCCGCAAGGCGAGGGCCGAGAGAATCATGGCTTGCCCCACTGCCGTACCGCAAGGGATCGTATGGGTGTAGGATACCCGCAAGGGGTATCCCTACACCCATACGATCCCAACTCGTCGCGGCACGCCAGAGCAAGAGACGGGCTGCATCGAGCTTCATTGCCATTTCCGACACCATAAAAGCAATGCCTTGATAGGAAGCAATTGGGCGTCCAAACGCAATACGCTCTTTCGCATAATCCATTGCGTACTCAAATGCAGCCCGAGCCATGCCACAGGCAATACCTGCACGCAAGATGTTGTACAACGTTGCTGCGCGGATCACGCCTTTATTACCTGGCTCACCTAACATACAGGTCTCCGGAATCACCACGTCGGTAAGGCTATACGAAACGCTTGGTGCTGCAATCAGCCCTAATTTCTGAACATCTGCGCTGATCTGCAATCCCTCCACTTTCGCCGGAACCATGAACGCACACAATCCCTCCGTATCTACTGTATTCTCCTGACGCAGCAGTACTACACGCGTACCTGACTCCCACCCGTGAATAACATCACGCTTCGTGCCATTAAGAATGAAATGGTCGCCATCCTTGCGTGTGGTCATAGCTACATCCGCTAATGCGTACCCCCCGGTACGCTCGGCAAAAGCCAGGCTTCCTCGCTGCTCGTACCCATTTCGTGGATCACAGAATGGAGTAATATGCTCCTGCTGTTGGCGCGCATCCCCCGCCAGCAATACAGTCACCGGACCCATCAACGAACCAATAATGTTCATTGCGAGTGCGCCATCTCCAAAACCCAATTCTTCAGCGATCAGCGTATAGGTCATGGCTTCGATTGTGCCTGACCCACCAAACTCCTCCGGAAAGGGCGTGGTCAGGCCAGTTTGTGAGAGTGTTTGCATCAATTCCGGTGAAATATCGCCCTTTTGCTCTGCTTCCCTTCCTTGCGAGCGCAGTTGCTCGACAGCAAGACTTCGCGCGAGGTTGCGTATCTCTTCCTGCTCCTCAGTTGGGGCAAAGTTGAGCATAGACTAGATCCTTTCGATAATCATAGCGTTAGCCATACCGCCGCCTTCACAAATAGTCTGGAGACCGTAACGTCCGCCGGTGCGCTCTAGTTCGTGCAGCAAAACGGTTGTCAGACGTGCCCCGGAAGCACCCAGAGGATGACCGATAGCAACTGCTCCACCATTGACATTGACTCGCTCCATATCTGCCCCGGTCTCACGCTGCCAGGCGAGGGGAACGCTGGCGAATGCTTCATTAATCTCAACCAGGTCAATCTGGTCCAGCGTAAGTCCGGCCCTTTCCAGCACTTTGTACGTCGCGGGAATAGGCGCAGTTAGCATTAAAATGGGGTTATCACCTGCCAGTGAGAATGCAACAAAACGGGCACGTGGCCTTATCCCCAGTCGTTCGGCGGTTGCGCGTTCCATGATAAGCACGGCCGCAGCTCCATCGCTGATCTGAGAGGAGTTGCCTGCTGTGATCAGTCCATCCTGCTTAAAAGCGGGTTTGAGGCTTGCCAGTTTTTCCAGGCTGGTATCGGTGCGGATACCCTCGTCCTGGTCAAAAATACTCGTTGTGCCATCTTCATTCTTGACTTCAACCGGTACAATCTGGCTGCGGAAGCGCCCTTCAGCCGTGGCCCGTGCCGCACGGCGGTGGCTCTCCAGGCTGAACTCATCCAGTTCGGCCCTGCTCAATTCCCATTTCTGGGCCACGAGATCGGCGCTAATACCCTGGTGAACCAATCCATTATCATAGCGACGCAGCATACGACTGCCAAAGGGCGATCCGGGACCTTGCTGGTAGGACGACCCCAATGGAACCCTCGTCATCGCCTCAACCCCACCTGCGATCACAACGTCATACGCTCCACTTAGCACTCCTTGCGCGGCAAAGTGGATCGCCTGCTGACTCGACCCACACTGGCGATCAACAGTGGTACCCGGCACCGTCTCCGGAAAGCCAGTCGCGAGTGCGGCATTTCGTCCCACATTTAGACTTTGCTCTCCAACCTGGCTGACACATCCTACAATGACATCCTCAATCAGGCCTGTATCAACGCCAGCCCGCTGAACCAACGTTGAAAGCACTTCTGCCATCAAGTCTACCGGGTGCCAATCCTTTAAACGTCCATTCCTGCGTCCAACCGCAGTTCGGACTGCTGCAACAATAACCGCTTCGCGCTGTGCCATGATTGAAAAGCTCCTTGTTTATCTTGTGCCTGTTTCGCAATTTCTCGTGGTGGCATTAGGAGGACATTACTTCTTTGTAAGTGTTATTGTACGTGAACAATAGGAGAGAGTGCAAGGGAGGGTGTGGGACCTTTTTCGAATGACTCGATGCCGCTCGAATATCGCTCTCATTGTTCGCTCCTTATCGCGGGTTTTGCTGTCAGCGCTGCTGTCACTGGCTGACTCATCGGTGGTTCACCCGCAGACGCAAGGAGCAGTTCCTTCGCGAATTATAAAATTACGGTAAAATTGTGCTCGAGATAGCTTATGCGAGCCCTAAAAAAGTCTGTGTTTGTGTTTATTACCACGTAAAAAGTCTTGAGTTGTTTCCTATGTACGACCGCTTGCCTCCGCCTTGCAGTACGCGCACAGCATGCACCTGGTTCACCGCGATGTCAAGCCAGAGAACATGTTGGTGGGTACCAGCCAGGAGATCTTGCTCAGTGACTTTGGCATCGTCGCCGTGGCGCACAGTACGCGATCGCTCACGGTCGAGCAGGGGATCGGTGGCACATTGCCCGATATGGCTCCCGAGCAGTTGGCAGGCAAGCCGCGAGCCGCGAGCGATTAATATGCCCTGGGCATCGTCGTCTACGAGTGGCTCACCGGAAGGCGGCCATTCACCGGCACCGCCAGTGAGATCGCTCTGCAACACACCACGACTCCTCCACCCTCCTTGCGCAAGCAGCTTCTCACGTTACTGGTCGACGTGGAGCAGGTGGTGATGAGAGCGCTCGCCAAAGACCCCAGGAGCCGCTTTGCCGACATCACGGCGTTTGCCAGCGCCTTCGAGCAGGCTAGCCAGCAGAACCGGACACGTAAGCTGCCTGCGAAGCATGGAGGCTCTCTCCGTTCTTCGCTTCAGATACAGGGTCTTGTCTGGACACCACCAGCGTCAGTACATGCGCACGAGATGGACCGCGCCGTCAAGAGCAGCCCATTCGCTGCGGGTTCCATCAACTCGCCGAGCGCCGCTGTGCTCTCCAGGCAGGAGCAAGCCCCCTCACGTTGCTCTTCTCCCGCTGGAATGCGCATTCTCCAAGGTCTTGGTCGACATCGCCTCGCCGGGAGAACAGTGGCTATGCTGTTAGCACTGCTCATGCTGATCAGCGTAGGCGGGTTGTATGCAGCCATACGCATCGCTTTTGTCCATTCCTATGCCGGGTTTGTAGCGACCAGTGGCATCATGTTTGGCTTTGATGCCCAGCGCACGCACGCCAATCCGTATGAGCAGATCCTCAATCCTCTCACCGTCGCTGGTCTGACGAAGCAGTGGGCCTACCAGACAGGAAATATCATCGACTCCTCGCCAGCAGTGGCTGGTGGCGTGGTCTACGTCGGCTCCGATGACGACGATGTGTACGCGCTCGATACCGCTTCCGGGAGGAAGCATTGGAGCTACCGAACAGGCAACATGATCGCTTCCTCACCAGCAGTGGCGAGTGGGGTGGTGTACATCGGCTCCTCTGACGTCTCCCTCTACGCGCTCGATGCCGCTTCCGGGGCGAAGAAGTGGGCGTATCACACAGGAAGCGCCATCAGCTTCTCCTCGCCAGTTGTAGTGAGCGGGGTGGTGTACATCGGCTCAGGTGATGGCTATCTCTACGCGCTCGATGCCGCATCCGGGGCCAAGAAATGGGTCTATCGGACGGGAGGTCACATCTTCTCCTCCCCAGCAGTAGCTGGTGGCGTGGTCTACATCGGTTCGTTAGAGAGCTACCTCTATGCGCTCGATGTCGCATCCGGGGCCAAGAAGTGGATCTATCGCACACGAATCTACATAGGCTTCTCCGCGCCAGCGGTGGCCAACGGAGCGGTGTATGTTGGTTCCGATGACCACAACCTCTATGCATTTCATCTCCCGGGTACATGATCCGAGCCAGGAACCATCACCGACCTGACGTAATTGCCCAGGTAGGGGATTGCACGTGCTGCTAAAATAGGGCCATGAGTATAGAAGCCCTTTCCATTCATCGCATCTGGCTGGTCCTCGATAACTCCAGTGTGCATAAAGGAAAACAGGCACGAGCCTGGCTCCAGACTCACCCCCGCTTTGTCTGTTGGTTTCTGCCGGTGCATTGCTCCTGGATGAACCAAATTGAAAAGTGGTTCGGACTTGTGCAGCGCAAGCGGCTGCGTATCAGCGACTTCACCGACCTGGATCACCTGGCTCAACGGTTGATGGCCTTAGTCGCGGAATGGAATCTCATTGCTCATCCTTTCAATTGGTCAACCAAATCGGCTGCTAAAATCATGGCCAAGTGCCAGGCTCAACCTCTCTCGGCTCCGGCGGCATAAATCCGCTTCTTTTTTCTGCGGTTGCGTACTCAGTATCCGGGTTCGCCACCAATGGAACAGAACGCAGGGAGTGGTCTCGGACAGCTTGCGAACCCGGATACTGGTGTGATTTTCGCCAGGATACAGTTGGCATGTACAGGATGTCGGTAATCTCTTGCAAACCAGGAGGAGAAGCGTGAAAACTTCTGCATACGATGTGATTGTCGTTGGAGCAGGGTCAGCAGGTTGTGCCCTGGTTGGTCGGTTATGTCAGTCCCCTGGCCTCTCTGTGTGTTTGGTAGAAGCTGGGCCCGATTATGGGTCGTTCCGGAGCGGTCGGTGGCCTGAGGAACTGCTCAGCATTCAACAGCTCCCAGAGACGCATGATTGGGGCTACAATGAAGAACGAACCGGGTTCAGTTCTCCAGAAGCCAGAGCAAAAGTGGTGGGAGGATGTTCTACCCATAACCAATGTGGGGCCTTCTGGGGACTGCCTGACGATTACGATGCCTGGGCAGCAGCTGGCAATCCAGGATGGAGCTACGCGAATCTGACCCCGTTGCTTGAGCAGATCGAACAGACCTCGCCTGAAGCCAGATCGGCCTATCGAGGCACCTCTGGAGTGATTGAGACGCGGCCCTATCGCGTTGACGAACTGGCATCCTGGCAACGACTCGTGCTGGAAGCGGGGCAAGCAGCTGGCTTGCCCCGCCTGACGGATTTGAGTGCGCCTGAGCCAGCCGAAGGAGGTGCCCCGTTTCATGCCAACATCAAGGGAACCATCCGTTGGAATGCCGCCTTCGCTTTTCTGGATCCTGTGCGAACCCATCCAGGACTCACCATCCTCTCGAACACGATGGCAGAGCGGTTGGTGCTGCACCACACGACTGCTGTCAGCCTGATCTGTCATACCCAGGGCAACAGGTTGGAACTGCGTGCTTCGCGGTTTGTCCTGTGCTGCGGAACCTACGGGACTCCACTGCTCTTGATGCGCTCCGGCATTGGCCCAGCGCAAAACCTCCAAGAGTTAGGTATTCTGCCGCTCCTTGATATCCCAGGTGTGGGGCAAAATTTACACGACCACCCAGGGATCAGCATGGACTTCGAGCCGAGTGCCCTGGCCCAACGGCTCCTGGAAGAGGATCTCACCCACCAGCGTTTCTTTCAAAGTCAGGTGGTTCTCAGAGCCAAGAGCAGACAGTGTTCAACAGGCTTTGATCTGCACCTGGTTCCCTATCAAAGCAGAAAGGATGGGCAAGAGGCAAGCTTCAGTATCTTGTTGTTTCACCTAGCCCCTCGCTCGCGAGGGCAGGTTCTATTACGAGGGAAAGAGGTTCATTTGCCGCCCAAGATCGACTTTCGCTTTTTTACCGATCCAGGGAAGCAGGATGCGAGTGCGGTGATGGATGGCCTTGACCTCATCCGCCGGTTGGTCCACGTCGAGCCATTAGCAAACGCGGTCAAGCGAGAGACTGAGCCGGGGCAGCGCGTCCGTACCGTACGCGATCTGGGCGAGTATGCCCACACCCATCTGATCAGCTATAGGCATGCGAGTGGAACGTGTAAGATGGGACCACCTTCTGATCCCACTGCTGTGGTGGATAGCTCTGGTCAGGTGTATGGAACGCAGAATATCTTCGTTGCCGATGCCTCGCTGATGCCACGGATTCCTCGCGCGCCGACCAACTTTACCTGCTTCCTCATCGGACTGCATATAGCCGACCTCCTCTCGAAGAAGATGTGAAACTGCTTCCAAGAGTCCGGTCAAAGTGTATGTAAATGTTGGAATGAAGCGGGTGATTTCTTTCTCATTATCCCGATGATTCGATCGTTTTTGAGACACCTTTGCTCACTTTTTCAGGTTTGCTCACTACTGATCATCAGGATACTGGCGCATAAACGACCCGCTTCATTCCAAAGAAGTCATGCGTCGTAGCCGCACCACCCGGTATGAAACCTGGAGAGGCGGCCTTGTTTTCATTCGCTATGGCAGTTTCAGATGACATTTACACCCCGTAGGGAAAGCAGGGAGTAATCAACGACGAACAAAGCCTGCGATTTGGTCAAATGCTGCTTTCCCTTCAGGAAAAAGCCGAACTGCGGCAGTGGCCTGCCAGACATGCCACATCCCCTCAGCAATGTGCAACGTCACTGCGACTCCAGCCTCCTGTGCGCGCTCAGCTACACAGGTCGCGTCATCCAGCAGAATCTCATCGCTGCCCACCTGGATGAGGAGCGGAGGTAATCCGTGCAGGTCGGCGTAGACGGGGGAGGCTAAAGGAGTATGCCGGTCTCGTTCTCCCAGATAGGCGTGAGCCTGTTCAAGCAAGTAATCTCGTGTGAGTATGAAATCCTTCTCTGCCTGGGTCAAAAGTGAAGCACCGCTCACTGTCAAATCCGTCCAGGCAGAGAGTAAGATGGCTTTCGCCGGGAGCATCTCGCCTGCATCGCGTAGCGCGATCAGCGTGGAGAGGACGAGACCGCCTCCACAAGAGTCTCCCGCCAGAACCATGTGCTCAGGCTTGAACCCAGTGGTCACCAGCCAGTGATACGCTGCCGTCGCATCTTCCAGCGCCGCTGGAAAGGGATGTTCAGGAGCCAGACGATAGTCAAGGACCAGGAGTCGCAAGCCAGTCACCTGTGCTAACGCAGCGGCGAGCAGGCGATGGGAGTTGTAGGAACCCATCGTGTATCCTCCACCGTGCAGATACAGCATGACCTGGTCCGATGCCGCTTCGGGAGCACTCACCCATTCAGCGGGAAGCGTACCAACGATGACGGCTTCCACCTGCACACTTGCTGGCAGCTGACCGCGACTCATGACTGCTTCGTACTGCACACGTCTTGTGGCGAGCGGAGCCTCGAGCGGAAGAGTGGAGCGCATCAGTTGTTTGATCCGTGTTCGTAGGGCTTCTGCCTCTGGGCTGATCATCATGAACCTCCTGGCCTACATCATCGTCCGGATGGCGGGAGTCGTGATTGGACGGGGAATGCTGTCCAGATCCACACCTGGAGATGCTTGGATCTGCCCGAACGGGACGGGATAGGTCAGGAAGCCGACGCTCGTTGGGAAGACTTCAGGATCGCGCCTGAAACCAAGCTTCTTCTCGTAGAACTCGGCTGAGGCTTTCACATCACGGACCAGAAGACCAACGAAGGCGGGACCTCTGACCTCAAAGTGCTTTGGCATAGCGAGAGATGACTCCTTTCAAAGCTGGGCTGCCACGCCGACGGTGGCTGGCGCGGCACTCGGTTGCTCTCATACCAACAGTCTATCGTGCGTGTGTGACAACAGTATGTCAGCAGCGCCCGGTTGGCTGACAAAATTAATGTACCTTAAAAAGTGCTTAGCTTACTCAGCAGTTGGGAGGTCAACGCCGTTTCTCTGTATGAGGATAGCTGCACTCGATACCCTGAAATTCGACCGCGAAGAGTTACTTAGAAATGTTGCTGAGTAATTACTTTGATTCTTCATTCAGCACTTGAATGGTTTGCGTTCGTACCTTCTCCAGGTTAACACCCAGGCTCTCCAGGACGCCTGCCGCGATGCCTTCGCCCTCACGCACCAGCCCTAGCAAGAGGTGTTCAGTCCCGATATAATGATGGTTGAGGCGACGAGCTTCATCCACAGCTAGTTCGATCACCTTTTTGGCGCGCGGAGTCAGACCGATCTCGCCCAGGACGATGCGATCTCCGCGCCCAATAATAAATTCAACGGCGCTACGAACCTTGTTCAGCTGAACACCGAGGTTACTCAACACTCGAGCTGCTACACCCTCGCCTTCGCGCACAAGTCCGAGCAAGAGGTGTTCGGTCCCGATGTAATTGTGTTGGAAACGCTGAGCCTCTTCCTGAGCGAGGCTCAAGACTTTCCTTGCTCGCTCGGTAAACTTATCAAACCTGTCTTTGTCATCCTGATTGGATCTTACGTATGTCGGAAGTATATCCTTTTCCTCTTGGCTCAGCTCTTGAACACGATCGTCTTCATCTTGAGTGGGTTGCCCACTGCTAGCTGAGCTCTCCCTATCGGGTAATGGGAATCTTTCCTTGTCGTTCTGACTCTGTTGCTGACTGCTCTCATTTCCGGAGTCACCAGGATCCAGGGCGACGCCCGCACGTTCTATTACGCTGTCCTCAACAAAGATAGGTATTCTGGCTCGCACCGCAATCGCAACTGCATCACTGGGGCGCGCATCAACCCTGACCTGCCTGCCAGCCATTTCAAGCTTCATATATGAGTAGAAGATATCATCAATGAGATCCGAAACGACAATACTCACAATCTTAATCCCAAATGCGCTCATGAGATTGATGAATAAGTCATGTGTGAGAGGAAGAGGCGAGCTCGTCCCTTGAAGTTCAATAGCGATTGCATATGCTTCGGCGTGTGCTATCCATATGAATAAATAGCGTTCTTGCTGCGTTGCTTTTAAGATGAGCACTCGCTGCGATGTCTGTAGATTGATGCGCACGCTTTCAACTGTCATTTCTATCATAGTTCTCTGTCTTTCCTTTGCGCATGGTTGCGGCAAATATTGAACATATCCATCTATCAGTCCATTTCCTTCTTTTCAGCTACCCGGTTATTGAAGGGAAATTAAATGCTTTAGCATTATAGACAAAAATATCTTCAAATCCAAGACGTAAGAGAAAGTACTACAAACCTGCTAACCAATCTAACTGAGTAGTTACCCTCCTCCATCATCCTTCACGTTGGTTTTTGAGGTTGCAGTCCAATCTTCGATGTCAGTATTTTCAGCTTGACATCGATAGTTGAGCCTTTAGCAGCCTTATCATGAGCTCTTGGATTCTGATCAACCACAACACCATTTGGCTGACCCCCTACCAACACCAATCGAAAGCCCAATTTTTCAGATGTAGCTACTGCTTTTAACCAACTCATAGTA
>WNGJ01035819.1_pt1 | contig 10444 bp, 5 predicted proteins | sample 5400611 | NCBI WGS metagenome assembly WNGJ01 (sample SAMN13153375, study PRJNA577476) | soil metagenome | isolation source: 40 cm soil or saprolite under Garry oak tree replicate 1 | place: USA:California | collected 2016-06-15
GCATCCAATTTTCCAGTTGCGGCTGGGATGGTGATTTCGGTTATCCCTAAAGCGTTCGGCGCGGGCGTCAGTGTCGCCGCAGCGCGCTCGATCGATTTCGTGATCTGCTCACGCATCTGGGTTTCAAGCAGTGCGCGATTCGGGTTCCGGGTTTCGTGTCTGGCAATCAACCAAAGACCGAATGCCACGTTGACAGCCATGAGAATGATAAACGCCGTGCCTACCCGAAGCGCCATCTTGCGGCTTTGCTCCGTTACATCCGGCTTGGATGGCAACAGCACTTCGCGAGAGTCGCCGCGCATTCCGGCGTGAATCTGCCGCGCCACCGCCAGCTCGCGCTGCAATTGCTTATCCGAGATCAGTCGCTGCTCCAGCGCGGCCCGTTCAGCCGCCGACAATCTGCCCTCGAGATAATCAAAAAGCTTGTCAGGGTTCATCGTCGAAGAACTTCGAAAGCGTCACGCCAGAGGTCTTTCTGCGCAATTGCTAAGTAGGAAGCGATCCCCCGACTACGGCATTTGTTCTTTGCTCTGTGACAGAGCGGGCAATAGAGTCGTTCTGTGCCTGCGGACGATGAGTCAAAGGCGCAGCGCCACGGTCGGATTTGGCGGCGTGTGTGGATCGGCCTTGCGATATGCGTAGGTCTCCTGATCATTTTCCATCGGCCAATTCTGCTCGCCATCGGCAGGCAGATCGCGCTTCGGTATGCGGCAAAAGATAACTTAAAGATCGATTTCGTTGTCGAAGGCAATCCGTTTACCCGCCTTACAGCCCGAAATTTTCATGCGTTCCCGACTGGGCCATCGGCGATCGAATCGATCGACATCGACCAACTGCATGTTGATTATAATCTGTTTGGTTTCTGGCGGCACGGGATTTCCCGGTTGTTTGATAATGTGGAAGCGCGGTCGGCGCGCATTGTCTTCAATCCGTCCAAGTCGCCGCTAAGAACGCGGCCGCCGAGACCGCATCTGAAGTTGCCGAAATTTTTCCCGGAGCGAGTCCGCCTGACCGATGCGACGTTGATCGTCAGAAATCAGCCGGACGATTTCGTGGCGGAGGGCATCGACCTTGAGCTGGACCCACGACATCCCGGCGAGCTGCGAATTGCAACACTGCAACTGCCGTCCGGCGATAATTGGTCCGGAGTTTCCGGCCATACATCGTACACAGATAAAAACTTAATCGTTCGCGATGTTCTGCTCAGCGACCAGGACCAGATTCATCTCCTAAATGTCGATGCGTCGCGAATTGACGCTGATGCTCTGGGGATCAATCTCAACTGCACAGTCGGCGGCGGCCAATTATCGGCATATGCTGCGTCCACAGAAACGCAATCTTCGCTGAACGCGAAATTAAATGTGGCAGCAGAGAAGGTCTCATGGGAATCGCTGAACAAATTCCTTCTCTTTCCAGAGAATTTTCTTTCCGGCGAGATTGAGCATCTCACTGTGGATGGCTCAGGCATAGTCGATCAGCCGCGCACCTGGAGCGGAAACCTATCGTTGCGAATGAGCGATGTGCATCGCCCGGAACTCAATTTGGGTCGAGCCGTTGTCGAAATCTCAGCAGAACAGGGCAGGGGAATCCTGCGGTCGGCCGAGATCGTTCAGGACATGAACGAATTTCATTTGCGCGGAGGAATCGAATTGCCTTCCAGGATCGAAGACTTTGGCCGCACACCAGCGAATCTTGAAATTTCCGGTTCGGCGCCTGATCTGGAACGACTAACAGCGGGCACACCTGTGGGGTTGACCGGCTCGGCCCAGTTCACCGGCAGGATAGATATTGTCAATGCAACTATACAGGCAACCCTCGGCGTAACCGCAGACTCAGTTGGGTTCGAGGATGGAATCGTCGACAAGCTGAATTGTACGCTTCGCGCGTCCAAGGGCGTTGCGGGCGGCGATAATAAAAGACCGTGGTTCGCAGAGCTTCGCACAGCAATGGAGTTCAACTTAACCGGAATACGTTACCGGGATTACATCGTCGATTCCGCGGAAGGATCGCTCAACTCGAGCGATGACGTTCTCGGATTGGATCGGTTGAATCTCCGGCGAAGGCAAAATGAACTGAATGCTCACGGGCGTTATCTGCTTCCCGCAGAGGTTAGTAAATTTTCTTCGCAACCCGCGACGGTGGATGTCGCTCTGAATGCGCCGGAGGCCGGCGATTTCTGGATTGCTGATTCTCCAAACAGAGTGAGCGGGCCGTCGCAATTGCAGGCGCAGATTCAATGGAAACAAGAAACCGCCAGTGGCCAAATGTGGGTGTCCGGATCAAATCTGAGGATGCGAGATTTGGTTTTCCGGCAACTCAGCACCCAGTGTTCGATTTCGAACAACGTAATCTACCTGAACGACTGCAGCGCGATTTTGAACGAAACTGATTTCATTAACGCGACCGGCACGTTCAACCTGCGCCCACCTCATCGCTACAGCGGCAGGATTTCCGCAAGCGTAGCGAACTTATCAACACTTCAGCCGCTGCTCCGGGCTGCTGGTAATCAAAATGAATTGACCGGCTCGGTCAGATTGGATTGGGAAGGCGAGGGGCAGGCCGTGACTGCTTCCCAGCCGTCAAGTTTGAAATCGACCCCGAACGCTTTCGGGGTCGCTCCTTGGAAAAATTCCGGCAAGCTGAAGCTCGTTCTCGAGAAAGGGCGTTACGGTAATCTGCAATCGCTCCAGGCGAACGTCGACGCGTCGTATTCGCCGGAAGGTCTTGATATCCCGATCATGTTTTTCGCCAGCAGCAATATGGATTTTCATGCCATCGCTCAGGCCAAAGGCGATACGCTTGAGATAGACAAGATTCAGCTTGATCAAGGCCGGGCGAGGTTTGCATCCGGGTATGTCTCCATTCCGTTTGTGTGGAGGAATCTCGGCACTAAGTCAGCGGTTATCCCATCATCTGGCAAGGTATCCGCGACGTTTCAATCTGAGAACCTCGATCTTAAAAAATTGTTCGACGATCTCGGAATCAAACCCGCGATGTCCGGCATCATGAACGCGAAGCTCGATGCACAGGGAACAGTTGCCGACTTGAACGCGCGCATGGACGTGCAAGTGCGCGATTTACGAAATGAACAATGGCCAAAAATGGAGCCGGCGACTTTTGAACTGAGCGCGCAGGTCGCGCAGGATCGGCTGACGGTCGCCGGGAAACTGCAACAGCCGCGGATTCAGCCAGCGGAAATAAATGCAAGCATGCCCTTCGATATTCCCAAAATTGCGCGTGCGCGAAAAGTGCCCGACGACACGCCGATTACTGCAAAGGCGCGCGTCCCGCGCACGTCTGTGAATTTTGTTCGACAATTTGTACCAGAACTCGAGCAACTGGACGGCGATCTTGGCCTGGATGTTGATGTGAGCGGAACAGTCGGCCGTCCGGTCTTGAGCGGAGCAGGGGACATGACGGTGAACGTGGCTCGTTTTACGAACGCCACTATCCCCGCGTTAAGGAGCTTTAATGCGCGGTTCACTTTTAGAGAGAACGCGCTCACCCTCGATCGGTTTGCAGGCGATTTGGCCGGTGGCCGTTTCACCATGGGCGGCAGAATTACGTTTCCCAAATTGACGGCGCCGACCCTGGATTTGCAGCTCAAAGGTGACAGCATGCTGCTTGCGCGAAACGATACGCTTACCGCGCGCGCGAATGCAGACCTTAAGATAACGGGACCATTTGCTGCAGCGGCGGTCACCGGCAACGTCGCAATGACGGACAGCCATGTTCTAAAAAATATCGATCTGATTCCGATCGGTTTGCCGGGCAGACCCGCACCGCAGGCGCCCACGGAGCGTCCTGATTTTTTTTCTTTTCCGAATCCGCCGCTCCGCGACTGGAAATTTGATGTCGCGATCAAAACCAAAAATCCGGTGCTCATTCGTGGCAATCTGGCGACAGGCGGAGCGACCGGGGATCTGAAGTTGACGGGAACGGGGCTGCGTCCCGCGTTGCACGGCGTGGTGCAAATGCAAGATGTCGAAGCGACGTTGCCTTTCAGTCGGCTGGAGGTTTCCCGCGGCTCACTGACTTTCAGTCCGGACGATTCGATGAATCCGACAATCGATCTGCAAGGCACATCGGTTATCCGCGATTACACCGTGCGCGTTTACGTTTACGGAACTTTGCTTTCGCCAGAAGCGATTTTCACAAGCGAACCGCCTCTGGCGCAGGAGGAAATCATTTCGTTGATCTCCACTGGCGCGACGAGACAGGAACTTTCGACTGGCAACGTTCTGGCGGGGCGAGCGGCGATGTTATTGGTGCAACAGCTTTACCGCAAAATCGTCAAGAAAGGCGAGCCAACCGAGAGCAATACAGTATTCAACCGGTTGGATCTGGATTTGGGAACAGTGGATCCACGAACTGGTCAGCAACAGGCGACTGTGCGGTTCAAGATCGACGATCACTTCGTGCTCACTGGCGATGTGGGCGTGCACGGTGATTTCCGAGGGAAGCTAAAGTATCTGATTCGTTTTCGTTAGGAACCTGTTGAAATACCCAGCCACACCGCGTTGCTGCCGATTTTTCGCCTCTCCAAGGCGCGAGGAGGGCGCATACCCTTCCCGCGGTAGCGGGATAACCGACGAGCAAGGCGGTAGAGGCGGAAAAGCGTCGCAATCCGGAGGACGAGGGCGCTTTGGGCTATCTGACAGCGTTCCTCGCTGCTCACAGGTTACTTCGAACATGTTCGTCGCTCGCGCCTTGCCATCCAGCCCAAAGCGCGCTCGCGCGGCATGGCTGAGTATTTCAACAGGTTCCTAAGATGCGTTACGGGCTCCTTTTCTCTGTTGGAAGCGTGGCCCTCGCATTTGAAGCTGCGACGCAGAGCGCGGTTGATGTCACCCGGCCGGAGCAACAGCAGAGAGAGCGGCGAGCAGTGGTCAAAGAGCAGGAAAAACGCGCGGAGCATGCGAGCATCATCGAATTTCGTGGTCAGCAAGCTTTCACTGAAAAAGAATTACGTTCGGCGCTGAAAGAAGAGATTACCACGATCGAGGATTTCGGATTGAGCCCAGCCCGCGCGGACGATCTCGCATTCTTCCTCGAAGTTTTCTACCGAAAGCACGGCTTTACGAAAGTGAACGTCCACTATGTCATAGAGTCAGGGAGCCGGGTTCGCCTGGACGTTACCGAAGGCCCGCGATTCATGCTGCGCACCATTGTCTTCGACGGAAATGCGCGAGAGCCAGCGGACAAACTGTTCGAATACATGGTGGGGCCGACGCGCGAGCGATATTCGCAATTCGAGAAAAAGCTGCCGTTTGTGGCCGCCGATATGGAGGAGGGCGGCCACTTGGGCAGACCATTTATGGCGCGGAGGCGCTGCGGGGACAGATTGTGGATTTGGTGCAGCGACCTTATACGGACGCCCGCGTAGAGGATATTCCGCGGCGTCTCCAGGCATATTTCAAGGCGCGCGGCTATTACGACGTCAAGGTGGATGCCAGCGGCGCGCCAGAAGAAGCGGTCAATGGACGCGTGCCGGTGGAAATCACGATCTCTCCGGGACCAGTTTACCACTTCGATGGTGTAACTGTTAACGGTCTAACTCGGCTGCATCCCAGTTTTGTAAGCAAACGGTTTACAAGGTTGCGTGGAAAAACGTATAGCCCGGACGTTCTTGATGAGCGGTTTCGCACCCTCATGAAGACGGGCCAATTCAATCTGCTGCAAATCAAGCCGGTGCCGGTCGATGGACATTTGCTGCGCCTCGACATTTCAGCGGAGGAAGCCAAGAGCAAAGAATTTGGCTTTTGGGTCGGATTCGACACTTACGAAGGCGCACTCGCTGGCGTTCAGGTTGGCGATCGCGATCTGTTCGGCTATGGCCGTCCGGTCACGGCGTCGATCGAAGTCTCGCAGCGCAGTTACAGAGGCGAAATTCTGTATCAGGATCCGTTCTTTTTGGACACCGATTTTGTTTTCACGGCACGTGCAGCAGCCCTCACATTTAACTACGACGGCTACACAAAATTTGAATTGGGCGGACGATTCGAACTGAGCCGCAAAATTACCAAAAACGACGAGGCGGCCCTGATTTTTTCAGTGCGCCGTGTAAAGATCACGGACTCCGAGATAAAGCCGGAATTCCTCCTCGGGCCAACAAAGTACTTCGTAAATACTGTTGGTCTTACCAACACGCTTGATTTTCGTGAGAGTCCATATGTGAACCCGCACGGGTTCCTGATCAATAATACATTGGATGTGGCCCCGAGCGCGCTCGGCAGCGACATCGAATACATCCGCGGCACGATGCGCGTCGGTTATTACCTTCCATTTGGACCCAAGCCACTCACGCCGGGTGTCGTGGCCGATGAATCGACGGGCACGCCGTTCCAAAGATGGTTCCAGCAGTCCTCAATCGCGTTCGGCGCGCGCGTCGGGGTGATCCATTCGCTCACAACCAGCGGTCCCGACGAAGCGACTGCCATCCCGATCGACGAACGTTTTTTCAATGGCGGCGCCTCAACCGTGCGCAGTTTCGGCGAACGCGATCTCGGCCCGCACGATAATCACGGGCATCCCGTCGGTGGCGAATTCTTTACCGTGTTTAATGTCGAATACACCTTCCCGATTTTTGGAGAACTTCAGGGCGCCATTTTCACTGATGCCGGCAATTTATTGCCGACGTCGGAAGAAGTTGGTCTCAACAATATGCGCTATGCCATAGGCGCGGGCTTGCGCTACAAGCTGCCCGTCGGCCCGATTCGCCTCGATTACGGCGTCAATCCCAATCCGCGCCCAGACGAAGATTTCGGCGCATTCCATTTCAGTTTCGGTTTTGCGTTTTGACTAACGTGACGCAGACAATCCTGGCTGCGTTAATCTTCATTTGCGGCGTGAATACTTGCAGGCAGGATTGCCTGCATCACGAATGAAGGATCAACAATCGCCTGGTGACACGACGCCGGAGGAATTCCGCAAACAGTTGCATGAGCTTGCGGACTGGATCGCGGATTTTCGCGAAAATATCGAATCATTGCGTGTCGCGCCTAATCCCGCAGTCGCGGGACCTGGCGCGATTCGTGCGCAGCTTCCTCGGCAACCGCCGGAAGACGGCGAGCCATTCGAGAAAATTCTCAGCGACGTCGATCGCCTGATCGTTCCCGGCATGGTGCACTGGAGTCACCCGATGTTTCTCGGCTATTTTGGTTGGACTACCACCGCGCCGGGAATTCTCGGCGAAATCCTCAGCGCGCCGTTAAACGTGAACGCGATGACATGGCGCACTTGTCCGGCTGCGACGGAGCTGGAAACTGTCGTTATCGATTGGCTGAGGCAATGGCTTGGCTTGCCTGACGAGTTCGGCGGCGTGGTTTACGACACGGCGTCGGTGGGAATCATGCATGCGCTCGCGGTCGCGCGCGAGCAGGCCGCGCCGTACACAAGAAAACTTGGCCTGACTAATCGCGATCTACCGCGTTTTCGCATTTACACTTCGGATCAAGCCCACAGCTCGGCCGAAAAAGCGGCAATCGCTCTCGGCCTTGGCGAGGAAAATGTGATCCGTGTTCGGAGCGACGACGAATTTCGGCTGGACGTAAACTCGTTAGGCCAAACTATCGCGCATGATCGGCAGGCAGGTCTCCAGCCGATGGCGGTCGTCGCGACCGTGGGAACGACTTCGACCGCGAGCGTCGACCCGATTCTGGAAATCGCGAAGATTTGCCAGGAACAAAAGATCTGGTTGCACATCGACGGCGCTTATGGCGGCGGGTTCGCCATGTTGCCTGAATACAGATGGTTGGGCGAGGGATGGGAGATGGCCGATTCCATGGTGATCAATCCGCACAAATCGCTTTTTGTGCCGCTCGATTTTAGCGTGCTTTACGTGCGCCATCTCGAGCGGTTGCGCCACGTGTTCACACTCGTGCAGGAATATCTGCGCGGCGACACGGTGGAAACCGAAAAAAATTACATGGATTACGGCATCCAACTGGGTCGCAGGTTTCGCGCACTCAAGGCCTGGGTGATCTGGCGCTCGTTAGGCCGCGAGGGAATCGTGACGCGCCTGCGCGAACAAATTCGCCTTGCAAACCTGCTCGCCAACTGGATCAAAAAAGACAACCGCTTCGAGCTCGCCGCTCCGGTCAGCATGGGCGTGGTTTGTTTTCGTCTTATTGGCGCCGACGAAAAGAAACTCGACAATTTGAACAGCAAACTCGTGGAGCGAATCAATGCTTCCGGACGCGCTTATCTTACGCAAACCAAATTGCGCGGCCGAAGAGTGATGCGAATTGGCTTCGGTAACGTGCTCACTACCGAAGAACATCTGCGCAAAGCATGGGAATTGATCCGGCAAACCGCAGAGGACGCCTTATCGCACGGCACTTCAGGAAGACGGCAATAAATTAAAACAGGCGCTCGAACAATGTTTGTCATGTCGAGCGAAGTCGAGACATCTCGAATTATCCGCACATATGACGCCGAGGAGATAATAGCCAGAGATTCCTCCACTTCGATCGGAATGACAGAATCCGATTTGTTTGGAGCTTGGGATTTGGAATTTTCGGAATTTGCGGCTGAGCTTCAGCGCGCTACAATTTTCATCCGTTATGATGAAGGCACTGCGCAGGCACAAGGACTGGCTGATGATCGTCATCGCCGTTCTGGCGATCCCGTTCGTTTTCTATTTCGTGCAACGGCCGGATTATGGCGCGATGCGCTCCGATCAATTTGCTCGCATGTACGACCGAAATGTTTCGATGCTGGAAGCGCAGCAAATTGCCCGGCTCCTCAGCCTGGCGCAGGCACTTGGCATGTCTGAGTTCGTGCAGACACTCGCGGGAGGGTCCGGGCTGAACCAGAATCAGGTTGCGGTCCAATTCATTATTAACTTGCTGGTCCTGCGGCACGAAGCAGGGCGGCTTGGTCTTCGCCCAGACGGTTCTGAAATCGCCGATGTCGTTCGCAAGTTGCCGGCGTTTCAGAGTGAATCGGGGTTCGACATGAACAAGTTCAGCGAGTTTGTGCGGAACGCCTTGGGCCCGATGGGCCTTGGCGAAGAGCATATCGAACAATTGGTGCGCGATGAGCTTTGCCTCAATGAAATCAAGCGGCTCCTGGCTGCGGGCATTTCAATTTCCAAAGGCGAGCTCGACGAAAATTTTCAGCGCGGCTACGACAAATTCTACGTGAACGTCATTCGATTTCACTCCGCCGATTTTGATAAGGAGATCACTGTTAAGGATGAGGATGTGCAGAAATATTACGACGCGCACAAGACCGAGCTCAAGACCGACGAGAAACGCAAGGTGCAGTTTGTAAATCTCGGCTTGAGCGAGGACCAGAAGAAGTTGAAGGGGAAAGAACGGATCGACGTTTTGCAAAAGCTCGCCGATCGCGCAACCGATTTCACGCAGGCGCTATTGGAAAAAGGCGGGGATTTCAAGCAGGCAGCTGAGAAATTTAAGTCGCCGGTGCATGAGACCGGCGAATTTACGGCAGCGGCGCCCGACCCGCAGTTGAAAGCGGATGCGCAGCTAGGCGCCGCAGCTTTTAAACTAACGGTGCAGGAGGCGAACAGCGATCCGATTCAGGTGGCGGATGGATTTTATATTTTGCATCTCACCGGGATCACCGAGGCGCGTCCTCTCACAGTCGAGGAAGCGAAACCAAAAATCGTGGACGCGCTCAAGAAGTCGCGGGACCGCGAGTTGATGTCAACGAAAGGCGCGGAAGTGGTGCAGCAACTCCGCGAAGCAACGAAATCTGGACAACCGCTTGAGGCAACCATTCAAAAGGCAGGCGTAAAGTCTGAAAAGCTCCCGGCATTTTCGCTGTTTGAGGAGGAAACAACCAAATCCCAAGGCAAGGAAATGGATCAAACCGAGGAACCAAAGAGCGAGCTGTCTTCCCAAGATAAAGAATCAAAGAACGAACCTTCTTCCCAAGGCAAGGAACCACAGAATGAACTGGCTTCCCAAGGCAGCAAGGAACCGAAGAAGAAGTCGGCTTCGCAAGGCAAGGAATCAAAGAACGAGTTGTCTTCCCAAGGCAAGGAACCAAAGACTGAGCCGCCTTCTCAAAGCAAAGAGCCGAAGAACGAACCTCCTGATCTTCCCGCGATCAAAGAAGCTGTGGCATTCCTGAGCCCCGGCGAGATCAGCGATTTTTCTCCTTCAGGTACTGACGGATTTGTCGCTATTTTGGAGAAGCGAGAGCCCTTCGCGGACAGTGAGGCTGGCGAGAAAAAGGCAGCGTTTGAGAAAAGACTTCTCGATAACAAAGAGCGAATTGTTTTCTACGAATGGTTGCGCGACCGGCAGCAAGCAGCCGGACTTCAGTTCAGCAAAGGCTAGGGCCCCAAGGAACGGCGCTCTCCAGATCGCCGGGTAAAATACGGCGGACTAGAGACAGCCGCTCCTTGATGAGCTCCTGATAGCGATAAAATGGAAACGGTTGATCAAATCTTTGATGACGCGAGTGGTGACCT
>WNGJ01010834.1_pt1 | contig 10443 bp, 8 predicted proteins | sample 5400611 | NCBI WGS metagenome assembly WNGJ01 (sample SAMN13153375, study PRJNA577476) | soil metagenome | isolation source: 40 cm soil or saprolite under Garry oak tree replicate 1 | place: USA:California | collected 2016-06-15
ACATGCTCGCGGCGTGCTCCGGTCGCAATGTGCCACCGCGCGCATCGGACGCATTCATCGAGACGACCTTCGACAGGTTTGCAGCCAGCTTCGATTCCAAGCTCGCCAAGCTGTCGTATCGGGCGCCCGCGCTCGTGGTGGAGATGCTGAAACGATCAGAAGTCGCTCCGTCGAAGAGCCTCGACGTCCTGGATGCCGGATGCGGGACCGGGTTGTGCGGCGCCCTCATCGCGCCATATGCGCGCCGCCTGGTCGGAGTCGACCTCTCCGAACGCATGCTTGATCAGGCTGGCGAACGGAATGTCTACGACGAGCTCGTCAAGGGTGAATTGACCGCCTACTTGGCCGGCTGCACGGAGACCTTTGACGTGATCGTGTCAGCGGACACTCTCGTCTACTTCGGACCCCTCGAGGCGGTCCTCGGGGCTTCCGAGAACGCGTTGCGTCCGGGTGGGCGGCTCATCTTCACGGTCGAGGAATTGGTCGGTGCCGGGCATGATGACGGATATTCGATCGGGACCAGCGGTCGCTATCGGCATGCGCGCGAGCACGTCCAGGGCGTGTTGAAGGCCGCGAGTCTGCGTCCGGAGATAGCGCCGGCGGAACTCCGTCTCGAGGCCGGCGAACCGGTTGCGGGGTTGGTGGTATCGGGGACGAAACCGGCGTCAGACTGAGAGCGGCGCTGCATCAACGCTGGATTTCTGACGGACGGCGCAAGCCCGACGGACCAAAGTGTGCGTGGGGCTTCTTGAGTTCCTTGGGCGCCGGCCCGACAATCGGGTCATGCAGATGGTGCGACGGCGTATTCTCGCGATCGCGTTCTCGCTCGCCCTGCTCGCGCTGGTCTCCTCTGGCGGGGGCGGCCGTGCAGCGACCGACCGGACAGCGAAGGTCGTCGTGATCACGAGCGGCTACGCGGATTACGGGCTGGTACTGCGGAATCGGTCGTTGACCAGGGACGCGATCGACGTCACTGTCGAGGTGGAGGCAGTCGACGGACGTGGCCGGTCGCTCACGGACAGTTATACGGCCGTCACCCTGATCCCCGCCGCGGCAGACTTCGTCATCAGCGGCGCGCTGATCTGGAGAGGCTCGCCTGAGCTCGCCGGCATCGAGACCGAGGTACACGTCGGACAAACCGCGCCCCGACGTCGAAGACTGCCGCCAGTTAAGCATGTATCGGTGACGAGTTCCGGAGGCGTCATTGGGTCGTTTACCAACCCGTACAAGAAGCCGCTACCCGAAAGCGCAACGATCTACGGTGTTGTTCTCGACAGCAGGGGGCGAATCGTGGCGGCCGGCTACGATCTCACTGACGCAGTCACTCGACCCGGCGCGACTGTGGCGTTCGACATTCTCGGGACCTCGACGACGGTGCAGCTCGACGCCGTCACCTCCGCGAAAGTCTCAGTCGACCCATGCGGATACCTCGCCTTTACCCGCGTCTGTCCTGTCCCGGGCGCTCATAGCTGACGAACGCGGCAGGCGTAACTCGCTGCGATGCTCTCGTTTTACCGTGGGTGCGGCGTTATCGCACCCAGGCGGTCGCCGGTTCGAGCCCGGCTAGCTCCATTCGTTCGTTGTCGAAGTGACAACGAAACTCCTGCAATCGCCGACCTGGCCGTGTCTGATCGCTCGGCGACGAAACACCCGATACTCGAACCGGGCGAGTGACTCCGGGACGTAGTTCTTGACTCGTATCGACGCGAGTCGATATATTGACGCGCGTCGATGCGAAATCGGGTAGCTGGATCGCTAGAGCTGATCGAGTGCTGCCGTCCGCTCGGTGCGGCGACGCTTTCGGATGATGAGGCCGAGGCGACCGCGGCGCTGTTTCGCGTGTTGGCGGATCCGGCGCGAGTGACGATCGTGAACTTGCTCGCGACGAGCGGCGAGGCGGTCTGTGCGTGTGAGTTCGAGCCGGCACTGCGTCTGTCGCAGCCGACGGTGAGCCATCACCTGAAGAAGCTCACCGAGGCCGGGTTGCTCGAGCGTGAGCAGCGCGGGAAGTGGGCCTACTTCTCGTTGAACCCGGAGGCGAACTCGCAGCTGGAGCGCCTCGTTCGAATCTCGGAGGTGGTCTGATGAGCACTGAGGTGTCTGAGACCCTGCGCGAGCAGGTGCGGCAGCGCTACGCGGAGGCCGCGCGCGCGGCAGAAGGCCGGGCCTGCGGCAGCGGCGCGTGCTGCGCGGGCGAGGTGGGCGACTTCGGCGACGCGCTCTACACCGACACCCAACGCGGCGAGCTACCGGATGCGGCGGTGCTCGCGTCGCTCGGCTGCGGCAACCCGACCGCGGTTGCCGAGCTCCGCGAGGGCGAGACGGTCCTCGATCTCGGCTCGGGGGGCGGTATCGACGTGATCCTGTCGGCGAAGCGGGTGGGTCCGACGGGGGTTGCGTACGGGCTCGACATGACCGACGAGATGCTCGCGCTGGCGCGCAAGAACGCGGCCGAAGCCGGTGCCACGAACGTGCACTTCCTGAAGGGTGTGATCGAGCAGGTGCCGCTGCCGGCGGCGTCGGTCGACGTGGTGATCTCGAACTGCGTGATCAACCTCTCCGTCGACAAACCGGCTGTGCTGACGGAGATGGCGCGCGTGTTGAAGCCGGGTGGCAGGATCGGCGTCTCCGACGTCGTCGCCGAGGACCACCTAGGCGCCGACGAGCGGGCGGAGCGCGGCAGCTATGTCGGCTGCATCGCCGGTGCGCTCTCTCGATCCGAGTACCTCGCCGGACTGGAAGCAGCGGGCTTCGAGGAAGTGTCGGTCGAGTTCACGCACCAGGTCGCAGATGGCATGCACGGCGCGATCGTAAAGGCGACGAAGACACGCGCTCGGGCCACGAAGGCCCTGCCGGTCATTCAGCCCGCGGCGAGCGCTGGCTGCTGCTAAATGCCGCCACCCCCGCTTGTGCGACTACTGGCGGCTGAGGCAATCGGGACCTTCGCGCTGGTGTTCGCAGGGGCGGGCGCCGTGATGGTTGACGCGAAGACGACGCGCTCGGGCACCTCGGCGTCGCCATCACTTTCGGGCTCGTGATCATGGCGATGGTCTACGCCGTCGGGCACATCTCCGGCGCGCACTTCAACGCCGCCGTCACGTTAGCGTTCGCGCTCACCCGCCACTTCCCCTGGCCGCGCGCTGCCGGCTATTGGCTCGCCCAATTCGTTGGTGCTGTCACCGCCGCCGCGGTTCTGCGCGGCTCGCTCGGCGACATCGCCCAGGTCGGGGCCACGCTGCCCTCCGCCTCGCAGGGCCAGTCGTTTCTGTGGGAGCTTGTGATGACGTTCTTCTTGATGTTCGTGATCATGGCCGTGGCGACCGACACGCGCGCTGTCGGGGAGGCTGCGGCGATCGCGATCGGCGGCACGATCGGCCTCGATGCGTTGGACTGGCAATCGCGCCCATGACCTGGCGAGACATGCATGTCCTACAGGCTCAGCTGCCGGAGGCTCCGCACACGAACCGCGCATAAATCCACAGCTTTCCAGCGGAGAACCTGGCAGAGCTCCGATCCAGCCAGACGCCTTGTTAGCTGTCACGCGTGGCGAACACATGCTCGTGCCGGAAGAAAGGCACGTTGGCCGGTGCCAGCGGGGTTTTGCCGAGGACCAGGTCAGCGGCCTTCTCGGCGATCATCATCACCGGCGCATAGATGTTCCCGTTCGTGACATAGGGCATCACCGATGCGTCCACGACTCGAATGCCGTCGAGACCGTGAACCCGCAGCGTGCCGGGGTCGACGACGGCCATCCGGTCAGTTCCCATCCGGCACGTGCATGAGGGATGCAGCGCGGTTTCGGCGTCGCGCGCAACCCAGTCGAGGATCTCCTCGTCACTCTCGACCTCGGGACCGGGGGAGAGCTCGCCGGCGTTGAAGCGATCGAAGGCCGGCTGCTTCAGGATCTTCCGCGCGCAGCGGACGGCCTCGACCCACTCGCGCCGATCCTGCTCCGTCGAGAGGTAGTTGAACCGGAGTGCCGGATGCTCTCTGGGGTCGCGCGACCGGATCTTGATCGAGCCGCGGGCGTCGGAGTACATCGGTCCGACGTGCACCTGGTACCCGTGACCTTTCGGCGCCGAGCCGTCGTAGCGGATGGCGAGCGGGAGGAAGTGGAACATCAGGTTTGGATACTCGACGTCCTCGTTGCTTCGAACGAACCCACCGCCCTCGAAGTGGTTGGTCGCGCCCGGCCCGGAGCGTAGGAAGAGCCACTTGAACGCGACCGCCGGCCGGTTGCGCCACTTCAGCGCCGGCGCGACGGACACCGGACGCTTCGACTCGTACTGGACGTAGACCTCGAGGTGGTCCTGCAGGTTCTCCCCGACGCCGGGCAGGTCGTGCACGACGTCGATTCCGAGCTCCTGGAGTTCCCGTGGATTGCCGACGCCTGACAGCTGCAACAGCTGAGGGGAATTGATGGCGCCCCCGCAGAGGATCACCTCGTCCGCATCGATCGTGCGCGAGCGGCCGCGCTCCTCGACCTCGACGCCACATGCGCGCCGACCGTCGAACAGGATCCTGCTCACGAACGCTCGGCAGCGAACCTCGAGATTGGGCCGGGACTCGACCGGATGCAGGTACGCACCAGCAGCGCTCAGCCGCCGGCCGCGGCGGATGGTCCGGTCGAACGCGCCGAACCCTTCCTGCCGGTAGCCGTTCACGTCTTCGGTGAGCCGATGGCCCGCCTGCTGCACAGCGAGGAAGAACGCGGTGAAGAGCGGGTTCGTCGCCGCTCCGCGCTCGAGCACGAGCGGCCCGTCGCCGCCGCGATAGTCGTCGGCGCCTGCCGTGCAGGTCTCCATGCGCTTGAAGTACGGGAGGCAGTGCGCGTAGTCCCAGCTCGCCATTCCAGGGTCGGCAGCCCAGCGCTCGTAGTCGAGCGGGTTACCCCGCTGGAAGATCATCCCGTTGATCGAGCTCGAGCCGCCGAGCACCCTGCCACGGGCGTGGTAGATGCGCCTGCCTTTCATGTTCGGTTCGGGCTCCGACTCGTACTTCCAGTCGTAGAAGCGATTCCCGATCGGGAACGACAGCGCTGCGGGCATGTGGATGTAGACGTCCCACGCGTAGTCGGGACGTCCGGCCTCGAGCACGAGCACGCGCGTCGACGGGTCCGCGCTCAGGCGGTTCGCGAGCGCGCAGCCGGCCGACCCACCGCCGACGATCACGTAGTCGTACCGGCGCTCGCTCACGACACGACGACCGTCTGGAGCTCGGTGAACGATTCCATCGGCGCCGCCCCACCGACGCGGCCGATTCCACTCGCCGTCCCCGAGCGTCCGCCGAACGGAAGATGTCCTTCCCAGTAGTTGGACGACTCGTTGATGTTCACCCAGCCGGTGCGGACTCGGTCTGCGAACTCGAGACCGCGGGCGAGATCACCCGTGAAGATGGCCGCGAGCAGGCCGTACGGCGAGGCGTTTGCCAGCTCGATCGCATGTTCGAGCGAATCGATCGCAACGACGGGTGCGACGGGACCGAAGGTCTCCTCCTTGGCGACGAGCGAGTCGGGGCCGACATCGTCGAGGATCGTCGCCGGCCAGTAGAGCTCGGTTGGGAAGCCGTCGGCGCGCTTGCCGCCTGAAACAACCTGTGCGCCCCGTTCGACCGCGTCAGCCACATGCGCGTCCATCTTCACCGCCACACCGGCATTGTTCAGGGGGCCGAGTGTCGTCCCGTCCGCGAACGGGTCGCCGAGGACGACGCGTTCGGTCACGAGCCTCGCGAGCCGCGACACGAACGCCTCACGCACGTCGCGATGCACGAGCAGCCGCTCGCCGGCGGTGCAGCTCTGCCCGGCACAGAGGAAGCAGGCGGTGACCGTCGCTTCCGCAGCCTGGTCGAGGTCCGCGTCGTCGAGGACGACCACCGGCCCATTGCCGCCCAGCTCGAGCACGAGCGCCTTCCCGACCGCCGCCTCGGCCACCTTGCGGCCGGTCTCGGTCGAGCCGATGAAGCCGATGCCGTGGGTACCCGGGTTGCGCGCGATCTCGTCGCCGACGATGGCGCCGGGGCCGGTCACGAGGTTGAAGACACCAGGCGGGAGGTCGGCCTCGGCGACGCAGCCCGCCAGGGCAATTGCCGCCACCGCTGTTGTCGACGCGGGCGTCCACACGACCGTATTGCCGCATGCCAATGCTGGAGCGATCAGCTCCGCCGGCATCGTGTACGGCCAGTTCCACGGAGTGATCACACCGACGACGCCACGCGGCCTACGTATGAGAAGCACCCGTTTGCCCGGAGAGAACGAGTTCGCGAGGCGCCCCTCGAGCCGTTTGGCGTCCTCGGCGGCCATGCGCCAGTAGCCGACGAGCTCTTCGACCTCGTCATACGCCTCCGTGCGGAGCGGCTTGCCCTGGTCGAGCGTGAGCGTATGAGCGAGCTCGTCCCGGCGTTCCTCGATGACATCGCCGACGCGGTGCATCGCGGCCGCGCGTTCGAATGCCGTCGTTCGTGCCCAGCTCTCCGCGGCGCGGTTCGCAGCGTTGATCGCGCGCTGCGCGTCCTCGCGGCCGCCCTCCGGGACCGCTCCGATCTCCTCGCCGGTTGCGGGCGACTCCGCCACGAACGTGTCGCCTGACGCTGCGCCCACCCACTCACCCGCGACGAACATCTGCATCAGTCGCCGAGCTCCTTGCGCCGCCGGTCGACGTAGGACTTCAGCTCGTTCTTCAGGTCAGCCTCCATCGGCGGCTCCTCGTACTCCTCGAGCGTCTTCTTCGAGATCTCGCTCGCCCGCATCGCCGCGTCGCGCCCACCGTTGCGCGCCCAGCGCTCGTAGTTCTCCGTCGACGAGAGCAGCGGCCGGTAGAAGCACTCGCGGAAGCGCTCGAGCGTGTGCACCGCGCCGAGGAAGTGGCCGCCCTGTCCAACCTCCTGGTGCGCGGAATAGGCCAGCGTCTCCTCGTTGATCTCGAGTGGCTTGAACACCTCGTACAGCATGCGCAGCATCTCGACGTCGACGATGAACTTCTCGTAACACGAGACGAGCGCCGACTCGAGCCAGCCCGCCGAGTGCAGGACGAAATTCGTGCCCGCGAGGAACGTCGGCCACATCGACATCATCGACTCGTAGCCCGCCTGGGCGTCCACCGCCTGCGACGACGTCAGCCCTCCGCCGGCGCGGAAGGGCAGGCCGAAGCGGCGAGCGATCTGCCCGGTGCACAAGAGCCCGACCGCCGACTCCGGCGTCCCGAAGCTGGGCGAGCCGGACTGCATGTCGGTGTTCGAGAGGAACGATCCGAAGACAACGGGGCAGCCGGGACGGATCGTCTGGGCGAGCGCGATCCCCGCGAGCCCCTCGGCGACCTGCTGCGCGAGCGTTGCTGCCACCGAGACCGGCGACATCGCCCCCATGAGCAGGAACGGTGTGATCACCGTCGCCTGGTTCGCCTTTGCGTACTCGACCAGTGCGCCCAGCATGCGGTCGTCGTAGCGGAGCGGCGAGTTGACGTTGATCAGCGAGATGATCGCCGGCGTCTGCTCGAGCGAGTCGTGGCCGAAGACCATGTTCGCCATCGCGATCGTGTCCACCGCGTTGGGGCCCGACGTGACCGAGCCCATGAACGGCTTGTCCGAAAGCGTCAGGAGCGCGTAGACCATGTCGAGGTGTCGCGAGTCGAGCGGCTTGTCGTTCGGCTCGCAGATCGTCCCGCCCGGAGAGTCGAGCTGAGGGAACGATTGCGAGAGCTTGACGAAGTTCTCGAAGTCCTTGTAGGTCGCATCGCGCCGCTCGAGGCCGTCGCGGACGAAGGGGCAGCCGTACACGGCTGCGAAGACCATGTGCTTGCCGCCGATGTGGACGGTGCGCTCGGGGTTGCGCGCCTGGAGGTCGAACTCGGACGGCGCCTTCGCGACCTGCTCCAGGATCCAGTCCGGGTCGAACTTGACCAGCTGTCCCTCGACCTGCTGGCCTGCCCCGCGCAGGTAGTCGAGCGACTCCTCGTGCAGGAACTCGATCCCGAGCTCGCTGACGATCCGGCGCCAGCCGCGCTCGAGCTCCTGCATGGCGGCCTCGTCGAGGATCTCGTATCGCGGCATCTCGTTGACTAGCACGTCGCCTCCCGGGTTTCGATGAGTCGTTCGAGCGCTTGCTCCAGACCGCTTTCGCCCGTCTCGTGCACTTCCAGCGGCAGGCCGAGCTTCCGCGCGGCGCGCTCCGCGTCGGCTCGCAGCTGCTGTGTCGGCGCCTGCGCGAGCCAGACGACGCGCGTGTAGTTGCGAAAGTACTCGTCCCGCAGCTCCGGATGACGGTCGAGACCGAGCGGGCGCACGACAATGCGGTCGAAGGCGCGCACGAGGAAATCGGTCAGGAAGTAGGTGCCGGGCTCTTCGCTCATCAGGGTGCGCACCTCGTCCCGGGCGAAGAGGTCGTAGCAGTGCTCGCCCTCGAGCCGCATGTGGCCGTCGAGCGCGCCGCGCGTCCCGCAGTCGGCGTAGGCGACGAGAACGTCTTCGCCCGCGGCTGCTGCGGCAACTGCCGGCGCGATCCGCTCGGGTCTGCTGTGGAGCTCCGGCGGCAGCGCGCGCACCTCGAGCTGCCAGCCGCGCCGGGCGGCGATCGCCTTGACGTGGAGCGCCAGGGCCCCGCACGTGACGATGACGTGCCTCATGCCGGGAACGCAAGCTGATCGATGAAGAGGTCGTTGAAGTCCATGCGGCCGGAAAGCTCGATGTACTCGACCTCGTCGAGGATCGCATTTGCGGCGGCGCGCTCTGTCACGGACAGGGCCACGATCTTCGCGCCTTCGCCCGCGACGTTTCCGGCGGAGATGATGCGAGGCAGTGGGAGCTTCGGAACGAGGCCGATGTTCACGGCGCTCGCGGGCGTCAGGTACGAGCCGAACGAGCCGCCAAGCAGAACCTGTGAGATCTCTTCGGGCGCGATCCCCAACTCTCGGCAGAGGATCGCCCAGCCCGTCGCGATCGACGCCTTCGCGAACTGGAGCTCGCGCACGTCGCGCTGCGAGAGAAAGACGTCATCCGTGAGGTGGAAGACGTTCTCCTCGCCGATCTTCCCGAACCGTTCCGACGCCTCGAGCACGAACCGGCCGGAATGGTCGAGCAGGCCGGCCGCGACCAGCTCGGCGACCGCGTCCACCAGCCCCGAGCCGCACAGTCCGGCCGGCGTGACGTCGCCGATCACTGTCAGCTCGACTTCACCGTCGACGATCTTGACGCCTTCGATCGCACCGTCCGCGGCGCGCATCCCGCACCGAATCTGCGCGGCCTCGAAAGCAGGGCCGGCAGGAGCCGCGCAGGCTACGGTCCGCGCGGAAGAGCCGAGCACGATCTCCGAGTTGGTGCCCACGTCTATGAAGAGGCGCACACGGCGGTCGAGCGTGAGACCGGTCGCGACGATGCCGGCCACGATGTCCGGGCCGACGTAGGCGCCGAGCGCCGGGAAGAGGACCGCAGGCGCGCGTGGATGGACGTCGATGCCGAACTCGGCGGCCGTCGCCTCCGGCAGGCGGCGGGCCGTGATCGTGAACGGCGCCATCGACAGTGGCTCCGGGTCGATCCCGAGCGCGAGCTGGATCATGGTTACGTTTCCCGTCACGACGACCTCGTAGACGGCGGCCGGCTCGACGCCGCCCTCCTCGCAGACCTCGTGCATCAGCGACGAAAGGGTCTCGTGCGCGCGGGCGCGAAGCAGTTCGAGCGCCGCCGGATCGAGCATCGTTGCCGAGATGCGCGAGATCACGTCCGCGCCGAACGGCTGCTGGGCGTTGAGGATCGAGCTCACCGCGACGGGCTGGCCCGTCTCGAGGTCGAGCAGCGTCGCAACGACTGTCGTCGTGCCGAGGTCGAATGCAATCGCGTGGCGGCTCGACGATGTGTCGCCGGGCTCGACGGCGATCAGGACGTCGTCACACAGGACTGCGGTCACCTTCCAGTCGGACTCGCGCAGCGTCCCTCCGAGGCCGCGCAGAAGATCGAGCGGGACGCGGAGCTCGACGTCGTCCATGGCTGCGAGGACTCGTTCGAGGTCGGAGGCCTGGTCCTCGAGGGTCGGCTCCTCGAGCTCGAGGTAACGCTTCTGCACGGCGGGGCGGAGGATGACGTGACGGCCGACGCCTGCGAGAGCCGCCTTCGGACGCGTCTGCAGCGGTGGCACCTCGACGGTGAGGTCGTCGTGCGCGAGCGCGCGGCAGGCGAGCCGCCACCCGGCGTTCAGCTCCTCGATCGAGAAGGCGCGCGGATCGACAGGAGTGACCGGTGCGTGCCCCGAGACCACGCGCACCTTGCACTTCTTGCACGTGCCGTGACCGCCGCACGTCGAGTCGATCGCGATGCCGTTCCAGCTCGCCGCATCGAAGATCGTCGTTCCTGCGAGCACGCGCGTTTCCCGGAGCGTCCGGTCCTCCGCGCGTTGCAGGAAGCGGAGCCGGACCCGGTCGGGGTGCGGCTCGGGAAGCTCGACGGAAGGCTCGGCGCTCA
>WNGJ01042502.1_pt1 | contig 10443 bp, 9 predicted proteins | sample 5400611 | NCBI WGS metagenome assembly WNGJ01 (sample SAMN13153375, study PRJNA577476) | soil metagenome | isolation source: 40 cm soil or saprolite under Garry oak tree replicate 1 | place: USA:California | collected 2016-06-15
CGCCTGGTCAATCGGGGTCGGTGGTCACATCAATCCCGGCGATCGCGATCTCGCCGGCGGGCTGCTTCGGGAATGGACAGAGGAGCTCGTTGCCGACTTCATCCCGGAGTTCCGCCTCGTTGGCCTGCTCAATGACGACACGACCGACGTCGGGCGGGTCCACCTCGGCGCCGTCTATCTCGCCGAGGCCGCCGGACGAGCGGTGGCGATCCGTGAGACCGTCAAGTTGAGCGGTGGTTTCGCGACGCCGGGCCAGGTCGCGGAGGTCGCCGACCGCCTCGAGACGTGGAGCCGCCTCGCCTTCGCATTTGTCGAGGACGCGTTCGCGTTACGATGATCGGGAGAGAGTCATCGTGAGACAGCATTCGTCCGCGATTCAGCCGCTCCGCATCGTGGCGGGCCTGTTCCTGCTGCTCGGGCTGGTCGGCCTGGCGGGGACGTCCCGGGCGGCCGGCAAGGTCGTCTATGTCCTGCCGACGACCGGGATCGTCGACGAGGGAATGGCCCACTACCTGGCGGACGGGATCGGCCGGGCGGAGCAGGATGGAGCGGCGGCCGTCGTGATCAAGCTGAACACTCCGGGCGGTGCGCTGCTTGCCATGAACGACATCGTCGGGACCCTCCTCGAGGCGAAGGTCCCGATCATCGTCTGGGTAGCTCCCGCCGGTGGCTTCGCGGCAAGCGCCGGGACCTTCATCACCCTCGCCGCGAATGTCGCGGTGATGGCGCCCGGCACGAGCATCGGAGCGGCCTCCCCGGTCTCGAGCGAGGGCGGCGACATCACCGGCACCGAGGGCGACAAGGTCCGCAACGACGCGATCGCCAAGATCACCGCGATCGCCCAGGCGCGTCACCGGAACGTCACGTGGGCCGCCGAAGCCGTCTCGAAGGCCCGCTCATCGTCGGCGAGCGAAGCCGTCTCGCTTGGCGTGGTCGACGGGATGGCCGCGACGCTCGACGACGTGCTGGCCTTCGCCACAGGCCGTCAGGTCGAGGTCGGCGGGGCGACGGTCACACTGGATCTGAGCGGGGCGAGCACGACCCAGATCGACATGAACCCGTTCCTGGCGTTCATCCGCCTCCTGTCGGATCCGACGATCGCCTTCCTCCTCTTCAGTGCCGGGTCGGCCGGTCTGCTGGCCGAGCTGTGGAGTCCGAATTTCGTCACCGGCATCCTCGGCGCGCTGCTCATCATCCTGGCCTTCATCGGGCTCGGTGCGCTGCCGTTGAACGTCGGCGGCCTGCTCCTGATCATCCTCGCGATGGTCCTCTTCGGGCTGGAGCTGACGGTGACGAGCCACGGCCTCCTCGGTTTCGGCGGGCTCGTCTGCTTCGCCCTCGGTGCCTCCGCCCTGTTCACGACCCCGGGCGATCCCTTCGAGCCGGTGGTGAGGGTCGCACCTCCCGTCATCATCACGACGACGGCAACGGCCGCGATCTTCCTGGCCCTCGTCGTCTGGGCCGCCGTTCGCAGCCGTGGCATGGTCTCGCCGCAGGGAACCGTCGGGCGCGCCGTGGCGATACCACCAGGAGCGGAGGCCATCGTCCGACGACCGATCGAGCCACTCGGCTCGATCTACCTCGCCGGCGAGGAGTGGTCCGCTCGGAGCGCCGACGGCCGGCCCCTCGAACGCGGCGTGCCAGTCAGGGTGGTCAGGACCGACGGCCTGACCGCGATCGTCGAGCCAAATCCGTCATCATCGCCAGCGTCCTGAGCGAACGGAGGATTTCGTGGAACTCCCGATCATTGCGGCGAGTGCCGCCTTCATCGTCGTCGTCCTGCTGGTCATCGTCTATCTCTCGATCCGGGTGGTCCAGCAGTACGAGAAGATGGTCGTGTTCCGGCTGGGCCGGACGAACGAGTCGATGGTCCGAGATCCCGGCCTGCGGTTCCTCGTGCCGATCATCGACAGGCCGGTCAAGGTCGACGTCCGCGAGCAGTTCATCGAGGTTCCCAGCCAGACGACGATCACCAAGGACAACGCCCCGATCAACGTCGACTTTCTCATCTACTGGCGGATCAGCGACCCGCTCAAGAGCGTCGTCAACGTCGTCAACTTCCCGGGCGCCCTCCAGGGTGTCGCGACGACCACGCTAAGGGCCGTCATCGGCGACATCCTCCTCGACGAGGTGCTGTCGAAGCGCGAGCAGATCAACGAGGTCCTCCGGGTCAAGCTCGACGAGGTCACCGAGCGGTGGGGCGGCAAGGTCACCACGGTCGAGATCCGCGAGATCACGCCGCCGCGCGATGTCCAGGACGCGATGAACCGACAGCTTTCCGCAGAGCGCACGCGGCGAGCCGTCATCACCGAATCGGAAGGGTCGCGCCAGGCGGCGATCAACGTCGCCGAGGGTCAGAAGCAGGCCGAGATCCTCAAGGCCGAGGGCGACCGCCAGGCCGCGATCCTCCGAGCGGAGGGCTTCAGCGAGGCCCTGACCCGGATCTTCCAGGCGGCCTCGGGGGTCGACCAGAAGACGATGGCCCTCCAGTACCTCGAAGCCCTCAAGTCCCTCGGGGCGAGCCCGGCCACGAAATTCGTCATCCCGGCCGAGTTCACCCGGCTGGTCGAACCGTTCACGGCTTATGTCGGTCGGAGCATGGCCGACAACGGAGGCGGTGAGCCCCCGCCCGCGGCTCGTTGATCCGTCGAGCGGCGATCGTCGGGGGGATCCTCGCGCTGCCGGCGGCGCTCGTCCGCCTCGCCGTCGGGCGCGGCGCGGCCCGGCTCCTCGACGCGCCACGGGTCATGCCGGAGGAGGCCGCGCTCGGGCCGGCCGTCGACGCGCTCGGTGGCGAGGTCGTCCGGCTGCGGTCGCGCGACGGGCTGCGCCTTGCCGGCCGCTGCCCGATCCGCACGAGGCGATCCTCCTCCTCCACGGCTGGTCCGGCTCGATCGCGCCGGACCTCGTCGAATACGGCCCTTTCCTGCGTCGCACCGCGGGCGTCCTCGGGCTCGACTTCCGGGGTCACGGCGACTCCGACCCTGCAGCGACGACGTTCGGGCTCCACGAGGTCGAGGACGTCGCCGGCGCTCTCGCCTGGCTCGGCGAGCGGGGCGTCACCAGGGTGGCCCTCGTCGGCACCTCGATGGGCGGCATCACCGCCCTGGCATCGATCGCGGTCCTCGGCGACGGCAGCCTGCCATCTGCCGATCTCGATCCGTATGCTCCAGCCCATGACGTGGAGGCACCGCGGCCGCGGATCGTGGGAGCCTCGGTCGATTCCGTCCCGCCCGAGCTGACCGTCGGGGTCGGCAACCGGATGCGGGTGCCGTTCCGGAAATTCGTCGCGGGCCAGGTGTTCGAGGCCGCGGGCCGGCGCGTCGGCGGGGACATGCGGGCGACCGAGCCGATCCGGATCGCCGGCCTGCTCGAGAGCGTGCCGGTCCTGCTCATTCACGGCGCGGCGGATCGAACGGTCCCGGCGGCCGACGGTCGCCGCCTCGCCGCAGCGATCGGGCCGGGGGTCGACCACTGGATCGTCCCGAATGCGACCCACAGCGCCGCTCATGCGACCGATCCGGCTGCGTACGAGGAGCGGGTCGGCGCCTTTCTTCGTCGGGCGTTCGCGAGCGCCCGGGCCGTCGCGCCTATAATCGGCCGGCCGGTTCTCGACGACGCTCCTGCCGGCGGGGGACCGGAAGGAGACTGATGGCGGCCAAGATCCTCGTCGTCGACGACGACCCGAATGTCCAGCGACTGCTCCAGTACACGCTGAAGCAGGAAGGCTACGACGTCGTCATCGCGTCGGACGGGACCGAGGGATTCCGGATGTGGGACGCCGAGGCGCCCGACCTGATCCTCCTCGACGTCATGCTGCCGAAGCTCGACGGCTATCAGGTTGCGGCCAAGATCCGGGGCGAAGAGGGCCCGGCGACGCACGTTCCGATCATCATGCTGACCGCCGAGCGCGAGGTCGAGCAGAAGGTCCGCGGCCTGCGGGCCGGCGCGGACGACTACCTCATCAAGCCGTTCCACCCGGCCGAGCTGATGGCCCGGATCAAGAGCCTGCTCGCCCGCTTTGCGCCGCGCGACGCGCTCGTCGGGCGCCCTCCCCTCGGCCGAGTCCTCGCCCTGTACGGCGCGAAGGGCGGTGTGGGGACGACGACGATCGCGATCAATGCCGCGATCGCCCTCCACCGCGAGCTAGGTCGCAAGGTCTGCCTGATCGACGGCAACCTCCAGTTCGGCGACCACCGCGTCTTTCTCGACCTGGGCCTCGACCGCAAGAGCATCGTCGACATCGTGACCGCGCCCACGATCGACGCCGACCTCATCCGCCAGGTCCTCGTCAAGCACGATTCGGGCGTCGACCTGCTCCTTGCCCCGCCCTCGCCGGAGACGGCCGAGCTCGTCACGCCGGAGCACCTGCCGGCCATCATCGACCAGCTTCGCGGCCTGTACGACTACATCCTCATCGACATCGACAAGCGCCTCGACGATGTCAACCTCGGAGTCCTCGAAGCGTCCGAGACGATGTTCGTCGTGATGACGGCCGACCTGTCGTGCCTCAAGAACGTCCGGCTCGTCCTCGAGACGATCGGCCACCTCGGCTATGAGGCCGCCAAGATCCAGCTCGTCCTCAACCGGTCGAACGCCTTCACCGGGATAAACGTCAAGAACGCGGAGGGCGCCCTCAAGCGGACGATCGGCCACCAGATCGTGAACGAGTACCGCGGCGCGATCAGCGCCCTGAACACGGGCGCCCCGTTCATGCTCACGAAGGCCGATTCGCTGCTGGGACGGTCGATGCTCGACTTCGCGCGGGTGGTCGACAAGCAGCCGATTCCGACGGCCCAGACGGCGCTCGCGAGGACCTGATCTCCGGGCCTGCCGGCCCTGATGAGCCGCCGGTGAGCCGGCGATGATCGACAGGTGAGGGTCGAGCGATAAGGTCCGGCCGTGCTGGCGACCCTCCTCTCGGCAACCCTCATCGGCCTGGACGGGCGAGTCATCCAGGTCGAGGTCGACGTTGCGGGTGGCCTGCCCGGCTTCACGATCGTCGGCTTGGCGGACACCGCGCTCCAGGAGGCCCGCGAACGGGTCCGCGGCGCGATCCGCAACGCCGGTTTCTCGTTTCCGCCGCGCCGCATCACGGTGAACCTGGCTCCGGCCGAGGAGCGCAAATCCGGCGCGTCCCTCGATCTCGCGATCGCCCTCGGGATTCTCCTGGGTTCCGAGCAGGTCCGGGCCGGTCCCGGCCGGATCGCCCTGGTCGGCGAGCTGTCCCTCGGCGGCGAGGTCCGGCCCGTTCCGGGCGTGCTGCCGATGACGGCGGCCCTTGTCCGGCGCAGGCTGCGACGAGTCGTCGTCCCCGCATCGGCCGTCGCGGAGGCGTCGCTCGTCGAGGGTATCGAGGTCATCGGTGTGGCATCGCTCGGCGACGCGGCGGAGATCATCCGTCGTCGGCCGAGCCGGCGGGCCATCGTGATGCCGCCTCGAGTCGACCTCGTCGTCGACGCCTCGACGGGTTCGGGCCTTGGGTCGTCAGCGGCGACGTCCGGGACAGTCGAGGGCGATGCCGACGGCGAGGGCGTGCCCCGCGGGTACGCCGGCCCGGACCTCGCCGAGGTCCGCGGTCAACTCGAAGCCCGGCGCGCGCTGGAAGTCGGCCTCGCCGGCGGCCACGGGCTCCTGCTCGTCGGCCCGCCGGGATCCGGCAAGACGCTCATCGCCCGAACGATCGCCGGCCTCCTGCCACCGCTCGGCGATCGTGAGGCGCTTGCCGCAACCTTCTCGACGAGCTGCCGGAATTCTCGCGCGACGTCCTCGAGGCGCTCCGCCAGCCGCTCGAGGATGGCCGCGTCTCGATCGCCCGCGCCGGTCGGGCAACGACGTTCCCGGCCGAGTTCCAGCTGGTCGCCGCGATGAACCCGTGCCCCTGCGGCTTCGCCGGCACCGAGGATGGCGGTTGTCGTTGCACGCCGGGCATACCGGAGCGCTACGCGGGGCGTGTCTCGGGTCCGTTCCGCGACCGGATCGACCTGTGGGTGACGATGCCGAAGGTTCGACCGGCCGCATTGGTCGCAGGTCCGGATCCGGAGAGTTCTGGCGTCGTTGCCGTACGCATCGCGGCGGCCCGCGAGATCCAGCAGGAGCGAAACCTCGGCCGGCTCAATGGGCGCATGTCCGGGCGCACGCTGCGAGCGATCTGTGGACTGACGCCGGCCACGACGCGGCGGGCGATCGACCTGGCCGAGCTCGAAGGTCTGAGCGGCCGGGGCACTGAGCGTCTCCTCCGAGTTGCACGCACGATTGCGGACCTGGCGGGGACGCGAACGGTCGAGGCGGGCCACCTCGAGGAGGCCGCTCGGTATCGGTCGCCGGTGGCCACGCTGGCGATCCGAGAGGCGAGCTGAGATGCTCGGCGTGGGTGTCGGCGGGCCCATCGGCAGCGAGAGCGAGGCGGTTTCTGCGGCAGAGACACGTGAGCGCGCCCGCGGCGGCGGCCAGCCGGCCATCGGGCTGACCGAGCGTGAGACATGGGCGGTGATCACGTCCGTCGGGGGACTCGGGCCGGTCGGCTTCGGCGCGCTGCTGCGCCACTTCGGATCGGGTCGGGCGATCCTCGAGGCGGCGGGGAGACCGGGTGCCGCGATGCTCTTCGTGCGCGTGGCCGCGGAAGGGCCGAGGCGGATCTTCGGTGAGGCCGTCGCCAACCTGATCGTCGAGGTCGCGGGCCATCCTGAGACTGTCCTGGAGGAGATCGAGGCGGCAGGCGTCGCGGTTCTCACCCTCGATGACCCGGCGTACCCCGCTCGGCTGCGTGCGATCGAGATGCCGCCTCATGTCCTGTTCGTCGAGGGTGAGGTGGACGTCCTCGCCGCCGACCGCGCCGTCGCCGTCGTCGGGACGCGCCGGGCGACCGAAGCCGGTCGGCGGACCGCAGCCCGGATCGGGGCGGCGATCGCGACCACCGGCGCGACGGTCGTGTCCGGCCTCGCGGTCGGCATCGACGGGGCGGCCCAGGCCGCCGTGACCGCGGTCGGGGGGAGGACGGTCGCCGTCCTTGGCTCCGGCCACGCCCGGCTGTACCCGCGAGCCCACGCATTGCTGGCTCGCTCGATCATCGCAACCGGCGGCGCGATCGTGTCCGAGATGCCACCGAGCGCGAGGCCGACGAGTGGCACCTTTCCCCGCCGGAATCGGCTCATCAGCGGGCTTGCCGATGCCACGATCGTCGTCGAAGCCGCTGAAAAGAGCGGGGCGCTCATCACCGCGGGCTGGGCGCTCGAGCAGGGCCGGGAGTGCTTCATGGTCCCGGGCCCGCTCGACGCGCCACGCTCGAAGGGTTGCCTGCGCTGGCTGCGCGACTACCCGGACCAGGCCCGGATCGTCGCCGGCATCCCGGAGCTCATCGAGGATCTCGCGCTGCTGGGGCGCTCGGATCGGATCGGCCGGCCGGCGCGGCCGTCGCTCGAGGCCGAGCTCATCGAGCTCGGTGCGGGAGCGCGGGCCGTGGCGACGGCATTGGTCGGCGGCTGCGGGACGCTCGACGAGCTTGTCGCAGCGACCGGTTTTCAGCCTGCCGCCGCACTTGGCGCCCTGACGCTGCTCGAGATTCGCGGTCTCGCGGCGAGCGCGTACGGGCGCTACCGCCCGGCAGGTCGGCTGATGGCCGAGGACCTCGCCACGCCCGGACCGCGCCCCTCCACGTCCCGTGAGAGAGCCGTTCCGGAGGCGGTCGAGAACTCGTGATCGGCCAGATCGGGTTGCCGTGTCGCGACGGTGCGTGCTAGGCTGCCGCCGATTGCCGGGCGGCTCACCCGAACGGCCAAGACAGCCCCATGATGGCGTGTCGTCCCCAGCGAACCCAGTCCAGGAGACTGTCTATTGCGAAAGCTCGCGGCTGCGATCCTTGCCGTACCCGTCATCGCCGTGGTCTACGTGCCGGTCCTGCTGCGTCGCTCCATCGCGTCGCGGGTCGGGCTGGCGATCGGCGTCGGGGGGCTGATCGGGCTCGGCGCCTTGGGCGCGATCGCGCCGGTGCAGACGCTCGCGACGCCGCGGCAGCAACCGATCGTGCCGCTCGAGAGCGCCGCGTTCACGTCGTCCATCGCCGCGAATACATCCGTCCGTGCGCCGATCACGCTGGCGTTCAGCGCTCCGATGGACCCGACGAGCGTCGCCGGCTCGCTCCAGGTCCAGCCGAACGTTCCAGTGAACCTCAGCTGGGATGCGACGGCGACCCATCTGACCGTCACCCCCAGGACGAGCTGGGCGCCCGCCACGTACCACACGATCTCCGTCCTGGCCGGTGCCCTCGGCGCGAGCGGCCGGCCGATGATCGTCCCCGCGAGAGCGGCGTTCCTGACGCGCGCGGCGACGATGGCCACGATCACGGCTACGGCGCGGAGCGGTGACGCCGCTCGGGTCGACACGGCCTTCCGCCTGTCATTCGACGCGAAGGTCGCCGTCGACGATGCCCGGCGCGGCCTGCGGATCAGCCCGGCGGTCGACGGGACGCTCCAGAGTGTGCAGGGCGCGGATGGCGCGAGTGCGTTCCTGTTCACCCCCTCCGAGCCGCTCGCGGCTGGGGGGGTCTACACCCTTGGGCTCGATGGCGTCGTCGATGCTGATGGGGCGGCGGTGACGCTGGCCGGGGCAGTGACGATCAAGACGGTCGGCGCGCCAAGCGTCGTTCGTTTCCGCCCGGTCGACGGCACGAAGGCCGTCCCCCAGGCGGCCGCCCTTTCGGTCAGGTTCAGCCAGCCGATGGCGCGCAAGGCCACGCAAGCCGCGTTCGCTTCCACGGTCGACGGCAAGCCCGTCGCCGGCAAGGTCGTCTTCGCCGAGAACAACACGGTCGTCGTCTTCACGCCGACCTCGAAGCTGCCCTATGGCGCCAAGGTCACGATCTCCGTCGCCGCGACTGCCACGTCGGCCGGCGGCGCCCCGCTGTCGAAGGTCGCCAGTGCGACGTTCACCGTCGAAGCGAAGCCCCAGACGGCGGCGGCGGTATCGAAGCCACGCCCGCCCAGCTCGGGCGGGTCCTCGGGCGGGAGCTCGGGCGGCTCCGTCGGCGGCGGCAGCTGGGGCGCGGTCGAGACCTACTACTTGCGCCTGATGAACTGCACCCGAACCGGCGGCTGGGTCACATCGAGCGGCTCGTGCAGCAGCCCGGGCGGTCGGCCTGTTGCGGCTCTCCGGCTCGACGCGTCGATCTCGACAAAGGTCAGCCGGCCGTATGCCAAGCTGCTCGCCACGAGGAATATCTGCAACCACTTCATCGGCGGTACCCCCGGCGATCGACTTCGGCGAGCCGGTTACACGAGCTACATCTGGGCTGAGAACCTCGGCTGCCGATCCGGTAGCCCCGCCGCATCCGTGCTCGGGTCGCACCTGTTCTTCCAAAGCGAGAGGTCGTACAGCGGCGGCCATTACGTCAACCTGATGAACGCCAAGTACGACCGCGTCGGAATCGGTGTGTGGGTCTCGAGCGGCCGGGTCCGGCTCGTCGTCGACTTCTACCACCCGCGTTGAGGCCGCGGCGCCCGGGATGATCCGCAACGCGATCATCCATGTCCAGAACGAGCAGCCCCTGCTGGCCGATCTGTACGAGATGCCCTCGGCGCTCGACCAGGGCCTGCTCTGCACGAATCTCCGCATGCTCGACGGCAAGCGACCGGTATTCATCGAGAAGAGCGACTCGGCGTTCTTCTTTCCATACCTCCACATCCGGTTCGTCGAGATCATGCCCGGCTCGAGCGGCCTGCCGGAGATCGGCGAGCCGGTCGAGGCGGCCGAAAAGGAAGAGCTCGTCGAAGACGCGGATCTCGAGCTCGACGAAGACTTCCTGCGGCGTATCCGCGAGGTCTGAGCGCCGGCCGTCCTTCGCGAGGGGCCATTGCGGGGTTTCATCGACTTGGCCGGCCCGGGTCGACCCGCTACGCTCGGTCGGTGCTTACACGCGCGACGATCGATCGGCCCGTGATCCGCCTCGTCGTGGTCGACGACCACCCCGCGATTGCCGCGGCGATCGCCGATGCCGCGCGCGGGCACGCCGAGATCGAGCTGGTCGGTCGGGCGAGCGACGCCGCCGAGGGGATCGCGCTGGTTGAAGATGCCCAGCCCGACGTCGTCATCTGCGACGTCTGGCTCGGCGGCGAACCGGGCGGCCTGGAGCTGGCCCGACGATTCGGCGCAGGTGGCGGCCCGGCGATCCTGATGTTGAGCGGCTTCGAGCAACCGAGCTTCCTGCGGGCCGCGTTCGAATCCGGCGCGGCGGGCTACCTGTCGAAGGCGGCCGAGCTCGACGAGATCATCGAGGCGATAGCTGCCGTAGCCGCCGGCGAGACCCGTTTTCCAGCGGTGACGCTGCGGGCACTGCGTGACGCGCCGCGCCGGCCAAGCCCGCGCGAGATCGAGGCGATCCGGCTGCTGGCCCGTGGATCGACGAATGACGAGATCGCCACGGGCCTCGGGATCAGCATCAAGACGGTC
>WNGJ01009337.1_pt1 | contig 10442 bp, 7 predicted proteins | sample 5400611 | NCBI WGS metagenome assembly WNGJ01 (sample SAMN13153375, study PRJNA577476) | soil metagenome | isolation source: 40 cm soil or saprolite under Garry oak tree replicate 1 | place: USA:California | collected 2016-06-15
GCAAAGGCGGCGCGCGTTGCTGGTGCCAACGGTCGTGAGCAGCAGTTCCCCACAGGGACGATCGTCACTCAGCGCCGTGGTCATACGGTCGCCGTCTTGATCGTGTCGCCTGGCGGATCCATCATGATGCTTGCCTTCGCAGTGGACGCGCATGATCAACGCAGCTCTCGCACTCTTCATCCTGGTTCTCGGCTTCGTTGGTCCGGCGACGGCAGCGGAGCTCGACGACGCCGTCGCTGCGGCCCACAGGGGCGATTACGCGGCTGCGCTCCGACGGCTGTCTCCGCTTGCCGAGAAGGGCGATGCGCGCGCCCAATTCGACATCGGATTCATGCACGCCTACGGATGGGGTGTGCAGCGAAGTCCCGCGGAGGCGATTACATGGTATCGCGAGGCTGCAGACCAGGGACTTCAGGTCGCGCAGCACTTTCTCGGCATCGCCTATGTGAATGGTGAAGGCGTGCGGCCCGATGATGCGCAAGCCGCGCGATGGTTCGCCCGGGCCGCCGCGCAGGGATTTGCCCAAGCTCAATTCATGCTCGGTCTGATGACCCTGGACGGCAGGGGCGTCCCACAAGACCCGGTGCAAGGCTATGCGTTCATCGTCATGGCTGGGCAGGGAGGCGTTCGATCCGCGGCACGCGCCGTCCAGAAGCTGGCGCTGACCGAGGCGCAGCGCGGGCAGGCCCAGGAGATCATCGACCACTGGAAGCCAAAGCCTGAATCATCCCTGGCCGGCGTCGCAAACCCGCGAGCGGAAGAACTGCTCGGCCTCGATCGGCATATCGGAGAGGTCGTGGATCCCTCGAGCTGGCCGGCTTCGGCCATCGGCGTCGTCGCCGTGGCGCATTTCAGCACCGGCGGCTGGTGCACGGGCACGCTCGTTGCACCCCGGGTTGTGCTGACCGCCGCGCATTGCCTGTTGAACGGCACCGAGCCGATCAGTCCCGGGAACGTGCACTTCCTGGCCGGCATGAACAAGGGAACGCCGGAATCGTCTACGGCTGCGGAGCGGTTCATCGTGGCGAAGGACTTCGTTCCGACCCTGAGGGACAAGTGGACGCTCGATCGATCGCCGGCAGACTGGGCGCTGATTGTCCTGAAGGACGCCGTGCCGGCACGGCCAGTCGCTGTGAAGGCGCTGACACGCGAGGAACTGAGGGTCGCCACGCTTGCCGGGACGATCTCCGAGATCGGCTATGGCCAGGAACGGCGCTATTCCCCGACCGCGCTGCGTAACTGCCACGCCGATTTGAGCAAAGACGAGCGGCTGCTGATGGTCCAGTGCCTGGCGAATTTCGGCTACTCGGGATCGCCGATCCTGGCTGACATCAATGGCACCCCTGTCGTGGTCGGCATCTTCTCGGCCTTCAAAGAGGAGATGCGATTGACGTTTGCCGCCTCCGCTAGCCAGTTCGACGCGGCGATCAGGGACCTGATGGCAGCCGAGGCCGGGCCCACCCGCTGAATCGGCCCCTGCCGAAATCCACTTCGTTGCGCGCCATCGCTCCCAGAGCAAAAGAGTGCGCAATTCCCAAAACGGAAGGACGCTTCATCGCCAGCCAGCGCCTTGCTGCGGCCCTACGGTGTAGCGATAGAAAACGCGTCGGAAGGTGGATCGGAGCGATTGAGCCATGCGAGCACTCGGGCGAAGACTTGTTGCGCGCCTCATCGTGACCGTGCTCCTCGCAAGCATGGTCGCGTCGCCTTCCCGGGCGGGTCCCCAGGAGATGCTGGCGCTGATGCAGCGCATTACGGCGCTTGCCAAGGAAGGGCGATACGGGGAAGCCGTCGTACTGGCAAGAAGGCTCGCAAATGAAGCTGAGAAAACCGCAGGTCGGCAGTCACCGGTGACCGCGACAACCCTTGTCGTGCTTGCTCAGGCTTTGCAGGCACAAGGCGAAACGACGGAGGCCGAAACGGTGTTGAGAAGAGCCCTCGCCATTCGCGAGAAGGCCCTTGGCCCAAATCATCCCGACGTTGCCGCCGTCCTTACCACGCTCGGCCAAATCGCGTTTAGCCAAAACCGATTGAACGACGCCGAGCGGGATACGTCGCGCGCGATCGGCATCGACGAAAGCACGCTCGGCCCCGACAATCTCAATACAGCGTTGGCGCGCATGCAGCTCGGCAATCTTCGTCACCGTCAATTGAGAGAGGCGGAGGCGCTTGATATTTTCGGCCGCGCACTGGACGTCTTCAAGAAAGCGCAGGGGCAAGCAGATATCATGGTCCCGGTTGCCTTGAACAACATCGCAGAGATTTACAAGGCGCAAGGCCGATACCAACTTGCCGAGGAGCGATTTCTCGAGGCGCTTGATCTTCAGGAAAAGAAGCACGGCCGTGACAGCGTCTACCTGACTTCGACGCTCAGCAATCTTGGAGAACTCAGACGCGCGCAGGGGCGACTTCAAGAGGCCGAGCAACTGGCACGGCGTGCATTGACCATCAGGGAAAAAGCGCTAGGGCCCGATCATCCTGACGTCGCCGCCAGCCTCAACAATCTTGCGCTTGTTTTCTCGAGACAGGGCAGAGCCTCGGAAGCCAAGGCTTTGCTTGTTCGCGCACTTGCCATTCAGGAAAAGGCTTTCGGACCGGATCACCCGAATGCGGCGATCGCGCTGAACAATCTCGCCGATGCGGCGACCTATTTGGGTCAGAAGAACGAAGCCGAACAGCTCCTTCGCGGGGCTTTGGCCATTCGCGAAAAAAGCCTCGGCCCGACCCACCTCGATGTCGCGGTCTCCCTCGACAATCTCGTGGCGCTGATTTGCGACGACGAGCGTTACGCCGACGCCGAACCCCTGGCGCGCCGGTCTCTTGCCATACGCGAAGGCGCGCTCGGCAAGCTCCATCCGCTGGTCGCAAACAGCCTCAACAACGTGGCTGTTATCATGGACAGCACGGCACGACCACAAGAGGCCGAACCGCTCCTCAAACAAGCGCTCGATATCCGCTTACATATGCTTGGCGAGGCCCACCCGGACGTCGCCAACAGTTTCACCAATCTCGGCGCACATGACCTGGACCTGAAAGACTGGCAGCACGCTTACGATGCGTTTGCTGGCGCTTCAACAATATTGATCAACCGCCGTGCCACGGAATCCAACGAGGAACAGACAAGAGCCGGTTTGAAAATCCATCAGGACACAAATCCCTTCCCCGGAATGATCGTCGCCGCCTACAACCTCGCCGAGACGTCCGATCGCCAGAAAGCGATTAGCCTGCGGTCCCACGCTTTCGAGGCTGCTCAATGGATTGGCGACGAACAGGCTGCCAGAGCAATTGCCGGAATGTCGGCCCGCATTGCGGCGGGCAGCGGGGATTTGTCGGCCCGCGTTCGTGAGCGGCAAGACTTGAACGAACAGGCGCTTGCCGTCGACAGACAGCTCATCGCGGTCATTTCACAGCCGAGTGCCACGCGCAACCAGGACACGGAACAAGCGATTCGCGCTCAAGCCTTGACCACCCAAGCCTTGACCGCTCAAGCCTTGACCGCTCAAGCCTCGGCCATCGCGAACCAGATCAAAGACCTCGATCGCTTGATCGCCGCTCAATTCTCAGGGTACGCGGCGCTTGTCACCAAGACCCCCCTTTCCATCGACGAGGTTCAAAAACAGCTGAACCCGAACGAGGCCCTGCTGCTGTTCACCACGACCTCGCGCTTCACCTTTGTCTGGACCGTCACGCGTTCGGACGTCCATTGGCACGCCGCCCCGATTGGCGCAAAGCAACTTGCAGAAACAATCGGCATCTTGCGCTGCGGCCTTGATGACGAGGCGTGGACCGACAAGACTCAAGCCCCTTGCGCCGAAAGGCTGGGCCTCAAACGCCCGCCTGGTTTAGGCGAGCAATTGCCGTTCGATTCGGAACGAGCATTTGCGCTCTATCAGGCGCTTCTTGGACCGGTCGCAAAGGACATTGAAGGGAAGGAACTTATTCTCGTTCCATCCGGTCCCCTGGCCACGCTACCTTTCGAGGTTTTGCTAACCGACAAGCCAGTGCCAGACAACGGTCGGCCGGACAGCGGTCGGCCAGATCTCGCCAAAGCGCCCTGGCGACGGTCTTGCCATCCGTCTCTAGCCTCAAAGCTTTGCGGCAAATCGCGCAAAAGAGTAAAGCGCAGAAGCCGTTCATAGGCTTCGGAAACCCCCTGCTGAACGGAGATGGCCAAAGTGCTGAAGCTGTCGAACGCGCCAGGCAGGCCCGCCTTCGTCAGAGTTGCGGAGAAAGCCTGGAGGCGCGAACGAACCAACTGGCTCAAAGAGGATCACGTTCGCTCGCAGCCCTTTCCGGCGGCACGGCTGATATTGAGCAACTCAAGCGTCAGGTGCCGTTGCCCGAAACCGCCCTCGAATTGTGCGCGGTGGCGAATAGTTTTACGCCCGTCAAAGGCGACGTCTACCTGGGCAGCGAGGCGACGGAAGCAAACATAAAAGCGCTGAGCGAAAGCGGCCGCCTGCAACAGTATCGTATTCTTCACTTTGCGACGCACGGCGCGCTTTCGGGACAGGTGCATGGCTCTATCGAGCCAGGACTGATCCTGACGCCGCCGGCGACCGCCACCCGCACCGACGACGGTTATCTCTCATCATCGGAGATTGCGGGGCTCAAGCTCGACGCCGATTGGGTGGTGCTTTCGGCCTGCGACACGGCTGGCGGCGAAACAGCGAATTCGGAAGCCTTCTCTGGCCTTGCTAGAGCGTTTTTTTATGCCGGCTCACGCGCGCTGTTGGTCTCGCACTGGCCTGTCAGCTCGGATGCCGCTGTGGCCATCACAACCGGCGCAATCGATGCGATGATGGTTCATCCCGAGATAGGCCGGGCCGAGGCCCTTCGCCGCTCGATCTCGGCCCTCATCGCCAGGGGCGGCGAGAATGCGCATCCCAGCATATGGGCGCCATTTGTGCTTGTCGGAAGCGGTAGCCCGTAGCGCGAAGCGACGACACGTCGCATTTGTGCCAAAAACGACTCACGCAGTAAGCCCGGCGGTTTACGCGATCACTTCATTGGCGCGGGCGATGAGTGCTGGCCGCTACCCACAACGCGAGCTGGTTCGCGACAACTCGCTGGAGCGTGTCATCTCGCTCTATCTTTTTGTTTGAGCATGATCTCCGCGCAAACGCGTTCCGCGTTTGTCGCGAGGGAAAACCGGTGCCCACTTTTCCGGATCATGCTCTAACGTTCGAAAACGGGGAAGTTCCTAAAAGTAAATCGTCCCTCAGCATCGGATAAAGCTTGCAGAGTCGCCACGGCCGCGACTAAACGTTGCCGAAATGCTCCTGCCGCTGAGAGTGCCAGAGAATGTACCCGAGGCGCCAGATTGGCCTCCGACAAAGAACGTCACCGGCACAGAGATTTGAGAGCCCGAGACAGCTCCGTTGCCTGCGCCGGTAAATGGCCTTCCATCGGGCGTGCGACCAGTAAGCGAAGCGCTGATGTCCGTACCCTTCTGTCGCAGGGTCATTCTCCAATAATTTCCACTCGCCCACGTGCCACAATAGGCACCAGATACGGATGCTTGTTGTTGCGCCCCCACGTCATTTGCCGTTAGCTCAAGCATGAGTGCGCACAAGATCAACAAAATGTATGGTCGAAGTCGAGAATACGTTACGATAATCGCTCCCAACGCCCCGCTCCAAAATTCATTTTCTCTGGATCGAATGACTACGAAGGCACCCGTTCAGTCTAAGATATTGCAGTACTGCGCGCATGGCGAGCAGGCTGAAACTTAAGACCGGGCGCTCCAAGATCGTGCGGCTTGCCGCGGCTCAAGCAGCCGTCATCAGGGTTTCCTCCCGGAGCGGAACGATCGTTCCATCGCCTTCTCCATTTAACTCACCTTCTTCTTTGCCGGCGGCGGATCGATCTCGGCGATCCTACGCAAGCAATCGGCTTCAGAGTCATGCGGGCCCGAGACGAAGGTTCCGCTGACCTTGGTCGAGTACCAGCCGGACTCGATACCGAGACGCAGCGATTCTTCTGTCTCGACGTGACGAGGCGAGAGATTTTGCATCAGGCGCTTTCAGTTGGGCCGTTCGATCTTGGTTCGAACGAGCTGGATGAGGTGTTTCGTCATTGAGGCGATGCGGAACGGATGCCTGCAATCAACCGTTTCCCGCCGCGAGCGCATGGTCATGCGCACAGACCAGCGTATCCACGCGCGAAGGCATCAAGTTGTTCGGACATCGTCGCAGCGATGCACGCTTTTGCGACAATTAGCTATCGTTTTCTCCGATGCCGGCGGTATTTGATCGAATAACGCAGCTAAGTCCTTGTATTCGATGGCTTCGTAGCCATTTCGAGGCAGGCAGCAGCCGGAAAGGCTTTTCGAATGAAGATTCGAGTCGGATTCGAAATGCTCTACGACTTTCCGCAACCGACGCCGATGATCATGGTGTTGGGGACGCATTTCACGCGCGCGTCCGATGTCATCGTGCCCGACTTCCTGACCACCAGCCCAGAGGTCGAGATCACACCCTATCGCGACATGTTCGGCAATTGGTGCAGCCGCATGGTTGCGCCGGCCGGCCGCCTGCGCCTGGCCGCCAATGGCGTCGTTCGCGACAGCGGCCTGCCCGATCCGGTGTTTGCCTCGGCGTGTCAACATCCGGTCGAAGATTTGCCCGCGGACACCTTGGTCTATCTGCTCGGCAGCCGCTATTGCGAGACCGACCGGCTTTCGGAAATCGCCTGGCAGTTATTCGAAAAGACACCTCCGGGCTGGGCGCGGGTGCAGGCGATCTGCGATTTCGTCCATCGCCACATCGCGTTCGGATACGAGCACGCCCGCCCGACCAAGACGGCGTGGGAAGCCTATAACGAAGGCAATGGCGTCTGCCGTGATTATGCCCATCTCGCTATTACGTTCTGCCGCTGCATGAACATTCCGGCGCGGTATTGCACCGGCTATCTCAGCGACATCGGCACGCCGCTGCCCTGGGCGGCAGGGGATTTCGCCGGCTGGTTTGAAGCCTATATCGGCGGACGCTGGCATACCTTCGATCCACGCAACAACGTCCCGCGGATCGGCCGCATCCTGATCGCGCAGGGACGTGATGCCTCCGATGTTCCGATCACACAGACCTTCGGGCCGAACACGCTGGCCAGCTTCAAGGTGTGGACCGACGAGATCGCCGCATGAGGGTCCGCTGATCCTCAATGGACACGTCGCGAATGCATCGACGATGCGCGACGATGCAATGCGCGCCGTCAATAGAACCGGTGAAAATGGTGGATCGGCCCGTGGCCGTGGCCGACGCTGAACCGGTCCGCCTGCGCGATCGCGGCGCTGACCCAGGCCTTGGCGCTGCGGACCGCGGTCTGCAAATCGGAGCCCTTGGCAAGTTCGGCGGCGATGGCCGACGACAGCGAGCAGCCGGTGCCGTGCGTGTTGCCGGTTGCGATGCGCGGCGCTGCGAGCGCCGTGACTCCATCGCGGTCGACGAGATAGTCGATGCTCTCGGCGCCCTGCCCGTGGCCGCCCTTGATCAGCACGGCCGGACATCCCAGCGCCAGCAGCCGCTGCCCCTGCTCCTTGATCGCGGCCTCGCTGGAGGCGACCGGCTCGTTCAGAAGTGCCGCGGCCTCCGGCAGGTTGGGCGTGAGGATCGCGGCGCGCGGAACGAGTTGTGCGCGCAGCGCCTCGACGGCGTCCTCCGACAACAGCCGGTCGCCCGATGTCGCGACCATCACCGGGTCGAGCACGACATGCCGGGGCGACCAGCGCTGCAGCGCCGCCGCGATCGCCTCGATGGTCGCAAGCTGCGCCGCCATGCCGATCTTCACCGCGCCGACATCGAGGTCGGTGAATACCGCGTCGATCTGCGCGGTCACGAACGCCGATGGCACGAGGTGGATGCCGGTGACGCCTTTGGTGTTCTGCGCGGTCAGCGCCGTGAGGACGGACGCGCCATAGACGCCGAGCGCGGCAAAGGTCTTGAGGTCGGCCTGGATGCCCGCGCCGCCTGAGGAATCGGAGCCTGCGATGGTGAGCGCGACCGGCGTGGTCACGGCACAGCTCGCGCGATGGGGATGATCCGGGCCATGGATTGTCCTAACGCAGGTGGCCATTGCCAGCAAGTTGGCACGTCTTGTCGCATGTCTTGTCGCATGCCTTGACGCTTGCTTTGGCTTGCAAATTCAGCCTATTGGGGATCAATGTTCGCCCGGAGACGACCGCGATGGTTCCCTTCTTCGTCCAGATCAAATGCAAGCTTGGCCAGTCCTACACCGTCGCCAATGCGCTTGCCGAAGCCGAGATCGCCTCCGAGATCTATTCCACCGCCGGCCACTACGACCTGCTGGTCAAGTTCTATGTCGACAACGACACCGACATCGGCCACTTCGTGAACGAGAAGGTGCAGGTCATTCCGGGCATCCAGGACACCCTCACCATCATCACCTTCAAGGCGTTCGGGACGGGCTAGGGCCCAATGACGCCAACTCTCGCTATCGATCGGACGCACCGGCGCGCCGCGTTGCGCTGGTGCGCGATTTTCGTGGCAGCTCCCGGATGCCCGGCGTGGACAGGATTTTCGTCCCCGGCGAGCGCAGCCAGGACACGCGGGCAGCACGCACATGCGACGGCATTGCGATCGCGCCCGCGCTGATGCGCGGGCTCAATCAGCTTGCCGATGAACTGGGAGTTGCGAAGCTCGCGTGAGTGAGGCCGTGCTACGCCGCGTCCTGGTGGGGGCCACAAATCTGCGGGTGGCGATCGAGTTCGCCGATCGGCGCCGGCCGCCCCAGCAAATAGCCTTGGACGAAGTTCACACCGAGCGATCTCAGCTTTTCGAACTGCTCGCGGGTTTCCACGCCTTCGGCGGTCACCACGATGTCGAGGCCGCGCGCCAGCGTCACGATCGACGATATGATCGCGGTACTGTGGTGATGCCTGGTCAAATTGGCGATGAACGATTTGTCGACCTTGATCTTGTCGAACGGGAACGCCGTCAGGTAGCTCAGCGATGAATATCCGGTCCCGAAATCGTCGAGCGCCAGCGAAATCCCGATACCCTTGAGTTTCTCGATGAAAGCGTGATTTTCGGCGGCTCTCTCCAGCAGCACGGATTCGGTCACCTCGATTTCCAGCCGCTCGGGCGGCAGACCGGAATTGCGCAACGCCGACTGGATGACGTCGAACAACTCGGCTTGCTTGAATTGAACCGCCGACAGGTTCACGGCGACCTTGACGTCCGCGGGCCAGGACGTCGCGTCGTCACAAGCTTGCCTGAGCACCCATTCGCCGAGCGGCACGATGAGCCCGGTCTCCTCGGCGAGCGGGATGAACTTGTCGGGCGCTATCAGGCCTCTGGTTGGATGACGCCAGCGAACCAGAGCTTCCAGGCCCCGCCGAAGGCCGGATTGGACGTCGTAGAACGGCTGGTAATGCACTTCGAACTGGCAGCGTGCGATGGCGTCCCGCAAATCGCCCTCAAGGGTATTGCGGGCTTCGAGTTCAGCCGACATCGCTTCGTCATAGACGTTGTAGCAATTCCGGCCCGCCGACTTCGAGCGATACAGCGCAAGATCGGCTTTCTTCAGGAGCTGCTCCTGATCATCGCCATGTTCGGGCGCCAGCGCGATCCCGATGCTGGTGCCGATTTCCACCCGGTTTCCCGGCAGTTGAAACGGCTCGGCAATCAGCTTGGAGATCCGCGTCGCCAGCTCGATCGAGCCGGCCCGCTGGTCGCCGCACTCGGACTGGACGATCGCGAATTCGTCGCCGCCCAGCCGGGCCAGCACGTCCGTTCTGCGCAGCGTCGATCCCAAACGATGCGCGACCTGGCGCAGCAGCGTATCGCCCGCGGCATGTCCGAGCGAGTCGTTGACGTTCTTGAAGCGGTCGAGATCGAGCATCAGGATTGAAAACGCTCCGCTGCGCTCGCGTTCGGACGAGTTGATCTGCTGCAATTGTTCCAGGAAGAATGCCCGGTTCGGCAGTCCGGTCAGAATGTCGGTCTGGGCCAGTTCCAGGACACGCCGGTTCGCGAGCGAGAGCTGGAGCGAATTACGGCTTGCAAGGCCAAGATACACGGCAAGGAATATGGTGACGGAGAATCCGGCCGCGAGTATCGCAGTGGCGCGATCGTGATGCGCGACGAATTGCCCGCCCCTCGCGGGAGCGGCCAGAACCCGCCAGCTACTATCGCCGATCCTGAGCGTGGCCGACCAGCGCGGTCCTCTCGCGAAGGCGCGAATCGACTCCGGCGTCTGCCATTCAGACGAGAAATCCGGGACCGACAGATCTTCGGCGCCCGCATGGCCGCCGGCGTTGTCGCTTGCCTTGTCGCCTGCCTTGTCGCCTGCCTTGGGCGGATAGACATTGACGCCGACTGTTGCGCTGGCCCCGGTCGTTTTACGAACCGACTGCAGCAACAACGGCAAATCGAAAATGCCGACGATGAAGCCGGCCAGATTGCGCCGCCGGTCAGCGATGG
>WNGJ01009339.1_pt1 | contig 10442 bp, 3 predicted proteins | sample 5400611 | NCBI WGS metagenome assembly WNGJ01 (sample SAMN13153375, study PRJNA577476) | soil metagenome | isolation source: 40 cm soil or saprolite under Garry oak tree replicate 1 | place: USA:California | collected 2016-06-15
TCGTCGCTTCGGATTTACGTCTCCCGCTGCTGCACAGCGCCTCACGCCGCGAGTCTAACGAACTGCGTTGGGGCGTCATTGATGCGTACCGCGGCATTGCACCAAGATAGTCACGCCTGGTTGTGTATGACTCTGATTGGCGCCTTTCATTCCGGAACCGCCCATTCGGTCAATCCCCACTCGCGGGTTACTACCATCCTGGTAGCGTAAACAGGACAAAGAAAAGTCGCCCTTGCCCTAAGGAGAAAAGGCCAATGGCATCGCTTCCGTGACCAAAATCTAAAGGACAACGAGAAGGCAAAGGGAATGCAAGGGAGGGGCGTAGCTGGGCGCCGAGTTATGTTGTTGGTTTAGATCCTGGATCAAACCAATCCAGTACCGTTATCTGTTTTCCTCATTGCCATCCAGGTTCCGCCAATCGCCGGATTGGATAAAGCTGGCCCAGAAGAAAGGATGGCTACGATCTTCAAGTTGTGTTCTGGGCCCCTTGTCAATGCCTATACCGCGCTGCTCACCTGATTTTGTGTTTTGTGTTCCGCTCATAATCATCGTGAGCTGCACTTGCCTGAGTCCTTCCGTGCGGCCATCGCCTGCTTGCAAGCGTTTGTAGTAGGCGGTCATCAGGTCGCGCGTGGCTGCATCTGAGACCTGCCACAAACTCATGACCTGGCTCTCGCTGCCTGCCAACACGAGTGCACGGCGCAAGCCATAAACCCCATCGCCGTTCTTAACCTCGCCGAGGGCCGTTTCACATGCGGAGAGAACAACGAGCTTTGTGCCCCAGAGATCAAGCCCGGCTGCCTCCAGCGCGGTCAGCACGCCGTCTTCTCCTGCTCCACTCTGGTGTTGATTAACTCCAGCGAGTGCAAGGCCGGCACGCAGCAGCGGGTTCTCACCTCCGGTTTGCGTTTGTGAGGCACTAATTCCGCGGTCAGCAGCAGGCTCAGAACCTGACGGCCCCTGATCCGGTAAGAAGAATCCGTGCGTGGCGATATGTAGAATACTGGGGCCGGAGACTTGTTTGAGCATAGCCTCCGTCGCCTGGGCACCGGTCCAGACTTGTACGCCTGACAAAATGTCGCCGAGTGCTTTGGCCTCTCCGGCCGTTCCCGGCAAGGGCCTAAACCTCACGTTCCTCAGATCCCAGGAGCGCCGGCCACTGCCGCTCGAATTCGCAACTGCGGTAGTTTGTTTATTGGCGTCGCTGACCTGATCAAATAACGGGTTGGCGAAAACTACTGGCCCCTGCTTGCCGCCTGTGTGGACTTGCAGACGTAGCAGATCGCGCCCGCTGGTTAGGTAGGTTATGGAGTAAGTTTCAATCAGGTATCGCTCCTGCTCATCAACGAGAGCACCGAACGGTATGAGGTTGAGATCGCCATCTGGTGAGAGAAACAACCGGTGCGTCTTGCCGAGCAAAGGGACCAGGGGCCGCATTACTTTTCCAAATAATGCTTTACCCACTTGTCTGGTGTTCGTGCTGCGCGGGTTTCTTAGGACCTGACGCAGCTCATCTACGTCATTGTTGATCGCTGCGGCGTCACCGAGGTCCACCCAACTCGGCTGTCCCTCTCTGCGTAAGACATAGGCAGCGTAACGGGCGGCGCCATAGCGCTCGGATCTATTCTTTGCCTGAGCATTGAAGGGGCGATAAGACGCAATCTCAATCAGCGCCGTATTAGTGGGCAGCGCTGCCTGGACACTCTCAATCGTTACTGGCTGTGACTGGGCGCGGAACTCAGCGCTGCGCGCGCTTACGGCGGCCTCAAGCCGTTGCGCTTCAGCTTCAAGGCCGGCGATTGCCGCCCGCTGCTCAATCTCGGGTCTCTGTCTGGCTGCCCGATCAAAGACCAGCGTGGCCAGTTGGGACCGAACAGAAAATAACTGTTCAAGCAGAGCGTGATCTTGCGGGTTGGAACGCCGGCGCAGCGTAGCCAGTTGCTCGGTCATCGCGTCCAGCGCGCGGCCCTTGCGCCGCAAAATAGTCGTAAGCGCAAGACGGGCCGCGCTTAAATCATTAGGAACCGAACGCAGATGCAAAGATATCGTATAGTCAGTTTCGCTGGCTAAGGTACTCATGTAGCGGCGCTTCTGTTCCTCTGAGCCGGTCGTGAGAATAAGCGCCGCGTTGTACTCAGAATTATCGGTGCCCCGCGTCAAGTATGAGATCGCCTGCGACATTTCGCCGTGTGCAGCAGCGAGCAGCGCAAGATTCAGGACCAGGCTGGTTGTCTCCGGATGTTTGGGGCCCAGCTTTTTCTCATATATAGCCAGGGCCCGCAAGTACAATGTCTCAGCGCCCTTGTAGTCCCCTCTCCGTTCCTTTAACGCTGCAACGTTATTAACTGCTATCGCATATTCAGGGTGTTCCGGTCCCAGGGCTTTCTCTCTGATTGTTAAGACGCGCTGGCTAAGCGCCTCTGCTTTGTCATAATCACCCTGGTCGTAATACAAGACCTCGAGATTAGAAAGGATAGTAGCGACATCGGGGTGCATTGGCCCAAGCGCCTTCTCTTTAATAGCCAGGGCGCGCTGCAGCAGTGGTTCAGACTGTTTGTAGTTCCGCTGCTCTGAATAGAGAACTGCCAGGTTGGCGAGAGTGGTGGCAATTTCCGGGTCCCCAGGCCTGAGCGTTCGCTCCTTGATTGTAAGGACGCGTTTGTATAACGCCTCCGCTCTTTCGTAATCGCCCTTTGACTCGTAGAGCGTCGCGAGGTTATCAAGCGGAACGGCCAAAGATCCGTCGTCCGGACCGCGGGCTTTTTCCAGGATAGCTATGGCCCGTTGATATAGCTGTTCTGCTTTCACGTAATCGCCCTGGTTTTTAATATGCAAGGCAAGGTCGCTGATTGAGGGAGCAATAATCGGGTTATCTGCTCCCAGCAATTTCTCGAGTCTGCTCACCACCCGCTGGAGGAGGAGTCCCGCTTTTTCATAGTCTCCCTTTGTCTCGTAGAGAGATGCCAGGCTCTTCAGGCTCTGAATGATAAAGATCTCTTCGGTGCCCGCCGCCTTTTCCCGGATGGACAAAGCCCGCTGAAGTAACTGCTCTGCCGGTCCATAGTCTCCCTTTGCCTGGTACATCACACCCAGGTTCGTGAGCGTTGTCGCCAACTCAGCGTTGTCCGGCCCGAGCGTCTTTTCCTGTATATCCAGAGCACGTTTGTATAGCGGTTCTGCGCGCAGAAAATCGCCTCGCAGGTCATAGACGTGGCCGAGGCCGTTGAGAAGATTAGCGACGAAGAAAGGCTCGAGACCTGAACCGGGTTTCTCGGCAGCCGCGAGCGCGCGCAGGTAGAGTGGTTCGGCGTGATTGTCGTCGCCCTTGTGATCGTATAGTTGGGCCAGCATAGCGAGCGCAATTACCACTGCGGCGTGCTCGGGTCCCAGGTCTTTTTCAGCGATCTTCAAAGCGCGATCTGCCAGCGGTATCGCTTCATCAAACTGTCCCGCTACTTGTTTTTCCTGAGCCTGCTTTAACAAGTCAAGAACCTGACTTAAGGAGGAGCTTGCGGCTGGCGACTGGCCGACGTCGTTGGACTTGGTTTGCTTGACACTAGCGCTGCGAACGCGCGACTTATCGATCCATTCGTCCCATGACGTGGCATAGCCCTCATAATGAATCTTGTATTGGTTCCCCTTAACTTCGATCACTTCAGCCTTGTACCAGTCGCCTTGCCACTGCACCTCAACGTGGTCCCCCAACTTCCAGGGCGACTCCTGAGCGCTTACCTTAATGGCTGACGATGTCAGCGCTGAGAAGCCAAGAACTATGGCGATTATAAAGGGACGAAGATTCATGCTTTAAAACCTTGCTGGAGACTGCAGATTTCTTATTGCGACTCAGCTCTACAACTCGCGAAAACGAAAATACTCCGTTCCATTGCAGGAGTGCAACTAATAGATGGTGACGGGAGGGGCGCAGTTTGAGATCGACGCGGCTAGTTCTGAATCCCTCCCGCATTCAACCCGCGCGGTGTGTTCCGGTCAGCCTGTTACCCGCTTGAGCGATGCCAGTCCGTTCAGGCCTGAAAGTGTTTGCCGGTGGGCAGGCTGTAATAGAAGTCGCCCTGCATTTCCCAGGCCCTATCCTGTGAATCCTGTCCGGCTTATTCTTACTTGACTCAGAGTTATCGGTCCCACTGCGTCAATCACGCTTTACGGAGACTTTGTTCTCTTATCGTCTATCGTCCATGGTCTGTCGTCTTCTGGATTTGCGGCAACTCGCTCAAGCAAATAGACGGGCGGGCCGTCTCGTTGGTAAAGAACTTCTGTCGGTCTTGGTCTTAGGCCATGCTTTTCAAGCATACGGTCGAAAATGCGTCGAGGTTCGCTGAATTGCGTACATTGCGGCGCGTGAAAGACAAAGATGTCATTGTTCTCTCTGGTGAACTTTTGATACAGCGTGTCAGCCAGCTCTTCTTCTCGCTTTTGATCGAGCAGGGACCAAAAGAACTCTTCTCTGTTAATGCTTCCTCGAGAGAGCAACTGTAGTTGGTTTTCGAAGCCCCAGTCCATCAGCACGAGCTTAGTCCCGCTATTCTGCTTGGCATAGTCCGCTAGTTCGTAGATCGCGTCGGACCAGATCCCTTTTCCACCCGAGGCCCGGAAAGACTGGAGGTATTTCAGGTCAACCACGACGTTCGAGACGAGCAAGCTCAACAACAACGCCGCGGCTACCACTCGGGCGGCGATATTCAGAGGCGAGGCCTTATTTCCCAAGCCCCATGTTAACGACAACAATTCTGAGGCCGCGTAGGCAACTATTATCTGGGGGAAAGGGTACAGCATCATGATGTGGTGCGGGCCGGTGGCCCTGGGTGTCGCCACGATCTCAACGAGAATGAGGAGAGAGATGAGAACGAAGAAAGCGATTACTCGCCCGCCTGGATTGCGCCCGAATAACAGAATCAAGCCGATGAGAAAGGCGGCACTTAATAACGCCGGCGGCAGTAAAGTGGCCTGAAAATCCAGCCCACGCAGCGCGAAGTTGCAAAGCGGATTTCCTTTCAGGCCTGCCGCACCCCGGAAAGATCCAATCGCGTCGCCGTCATTGAAGAAGTGATAGGCGGCGTTCCCATTAAGCGTCTCTATCAATAAGTGTGTCTTGTACTCAACCACGCTCCTTAGATTTCCGGTTGGCGGCGCCTGGTCTCGGAAGCTGGCTCCCTTTTTCACGACGTTGTAAAGAAGGAATGGCCAGCAGCCGAGAATAAAAAACGTTCCGACGGTCGCCAGGCTGCGGCGGCTGATCAGGGCCCGGCATTGCGCAGGCCAAACGAGAAAGGCCGCGAGCGGCAGCGCTAGTAGATACCAGAGAAAGTTAGCTTTGTCGTAAAGACCGAGCCCGAGAAAGAACGCGGCCGCGATTAGAAAAACGCGCTGCCTGGTTTGCGCAAACCTGGCCAGAAAGTACAAAGAGCCCACCTTGAAAAGCAGCATCAACGCTACCGGCCCCCAGTCATTGCGAATATGGAAGATATAGCTGGGATCGGTGGCCACCAGCGCTGCCGCCAAAAGCGCAGTCAGCTTTCCAAATAGATTTCGCGTTAAGTGATACGTCAAAATTAGTACCATTAGCCCTATGAGGATCACAGGCAGTCGCACCGTCAGGGCCGAAGGCGAGAACAACAGGAAAAGTGATTTGTAAATGTATGCCTTGATCGCGCCGATGTAAGGCATCAGCATGAGAGGAACCTGGTGACCCGCGATGCTCCAGCGGTACTCAATGAATCCACCCTTCAGGCCCAGGGCGCCGCTGCCGAACAGGACTTCGTCATATTCGAGACCGGGACGATTAAGGAAAGGAACTGAGAAGGCGAGATAGATGACGCCGGTTACTAACAAGAAATAGTTTGATCTCGTTTTCGAGAGTATTCTGGCTCGAATGCCCATGCGTCCTTCCGCGGCCACATAGAAGATGTTGGTGATATTTGGGATCTGAATGACGCTAAAGCGTCCCTCGTGCTCCCTCAGACCATGTTCGATTCGTGCTTTCACATAATCGCCGAAACGCCCTCGATGGAAGCATCGAGTTCGATCCGCGTAGCCGACATCCCGGCCACAATTCGTTCGGCGCTCGGCATTGGAAGTTGCTGAATGTTTGGACGGCCGGTCGCAGCACATAACACTATGCAAGTCTCAAAGCTGTCACGTCTATTCATCTTATGAAGTCAAGATCTCTCTGACGAGTAAAGTCTGCTTCATTTCGCCCTCCATGGCGCCTCGCCCCTATGACCCACCTGCCCTCCGCGTTTGCAAAATGTGGATAACAGAAGACCACTCACTACAATGATGAAAGTGATTGACCCAATCCAAACGAAGTAAGGGGAATAAACCCAGACCACGCCCCTTTCATTGCCGGACAGCTGCACGGCCATTAACACATCGGACTTGATCACTTTCCGGGATTGACCATCGACGTACACACGCCACCCGGGGTAATAAGGTTGTGCGAATATCAATTGCCCGGCCTCGGCGTTCTCAATTGTGAATCCAACGGAATTGCGGGCCCACTTGACTGCAGAGACCTGCGCCGGTTTCAGCTGCTGCTGGTTTGTAAGCAACTGCATGACCGGCAGCGGATGATCACGCTGATAGATGTAAAAGCCGTCGGCATTGAGAACCTGCCGAAAATTGTCGAGTGGCTTTCGCGAGACAATATATTTTGCTCCCAGCCTGTCGAATATGTACGAGCCCGGTGTCCAGTCTCTACTGAGATATTGAAAGTATGGAGCATACATCGTCGCGCGGTGCCCGTACGTTGAATGGATGTGCCTGTAGACGTTCCCGATGTTCTCTGGCAGAGCGTTTTCGAAATTAATGATGCGATACATGTCCGACTCGCCGGCTGATTGGCGATCCAGGAAATCTACGACCTGCGTCCTCGCATAATATGAATTCGGAGTGAGGCCCGAACCGTTTGGCTGGAACAATCTATCCTGTGAAGAAAGGACTTCAAATAAAATCAAAGCGAGCAGGGCTCCGGATAAAGCCAACCGTTGCCACTGCCGGCGAGTCACGTTCTCAAGCAACCATTGCGCCCCCATCGCGGCGAGCAATGCCATGGCAAACTGGTACAAAAAGAGAATGCGTATGGGTTCGCGAACGAGGTTTAGAATTGGGATGCGCCAACTCAGGCGCCCAACGATGGTGTGATCTCCGAGAGCGACCAGGACTGAGGAAAGAACCAGTGCGATCGCAAACCAGCATAGCCGCCTTTTCGCGAAGCACCCAAGGCATGCCAGTATCAGTCCGGTTATTGTGATGAAGAGAGTTGCTCCATCAGGTATGTCATTCATTGGCTTGAAAATGCTCAGCAGGTGACGAAAACTGAGTACTTCATGAAATCCATAGGCTGCGTAAGGCGGCCTGCCTAATCCCCGAATCGGATCAGGAAGCCCTATCCAGCGGTACGAATGAGCAAGGTATTCAACCGTAGGTATTAACTGTATTGCCGCGAACAGCGCCGAGACAGCACCGACGAAGATTAACTTCGTAACACCAGAACGCCACGAACAATCCTTCGATCTCGAGCACATAAAGACCGTCAGGACCATCAGCGCGATGGACCCATGCACGTAAGGTTGCATGTGGCCCGCAAGCAGAGAAAAACCAAGAGCAATGCCGGACAGGTACAACCATCGATTTCTCAAAACCTGTTCGGATCTCAGTCCCTTGAGAAAGAAACCCAGGACAACCGGCAAATAGACCATGCCCATGAATATGTTCGTTTGTCCCTGGGCCTTTTGCGCGATGGTTCCGACGTAAGCGTAAACTATCGCCCCGCCTATTGAGGGCATGAGGCTGAGTCTGTTCATCCTGAGAAACATCAGCATCAGGTAACTGGCCAGTGCGTAATGAAACACGATATAGACGTCGATCGCGTATTGATCACCGGGGTGGGTTAGCAAGGCAAAGATTATGTTGAGTGGATAAAAGGCGGCCGTCTGTAGCTCACCAACGAACGAGGTGCCGCTGAAAACGGTGAAGTCCCACAAAGGAAGCTCGCCGTTCCGCCAGGCGCTGGTTAGTTTTGTCAGCCATGCGAAAGACTGTACTGAATTGTCAGGAAACGAGAGAAACGTTGATGCTCGACTAAAGATGATTTTATGAAAGAACAGTAATGCGAAGAAGAGGCAGGTTGAGGGCCAGCAGAGATGTAAAAGGAGTGTGCTAAAACTCTCCCTGGTGAGCGTCGGTTTCCTCATAGACTCTGCTTAAGGGAGCCGGCCGAAACGTCGTCCTCAGAGAAGGGAAAGAGTCTTTCCTAAAGTTCCCGGCCATTGAGTTCAGCGAGCGCGGCTACTATCTGCCAGGTTACTATGTGCGGCGTGAAATGATCGCCGACGTGCTTGTACCCATTCTCTGAAAGCCGTTGCCACAGGTCCCTTTGTGTATAAGCTTTGAGGATCGCTTCAGCAAATGCCGCCGGCTCATCGGCAATCATCACGTCCTGGCCCTCGCTGCACTCGAACCCTTCAGCGCCAATTGAACTGGTAATTACGGGCAGGCCGTATGACATTGCCTGACCAATCTTGCCCTTCATTCCTGAGCCATAACGCAGGGGCGCAATGAAAAGACGCGCGCCATGAAAGATCGAAGCAACATCGGGGACGTGCCCCTTGACGACAATGTGTTCAGAAGCGTAAGTCAGAATCTCGTTAGACATATTGCTGCCCACGACATAAAGCTTTACTCCCGGAAGTAACTGGTGAAGGCGGGGCGCGATTTCGTCCCGGTAGAAACAGAGCGCATCCCGGTTCGGGCGATGATTGAAGTTGCCGATGAAAAGCAGGCCTTCCCTTTCACAAAATGGCCTCCCGCCATCGTGCAAAACATGTATGTTTGGAATGACCTTAATGTTCGCCCTGGGCACATCTCGCTCAAGCACCTCTTTATCCTGAGGCGTAACACACCAAACCTGCTCGCTGACAGACGCCAATTGAATTTCCTGTTTTCGAATCTTGGCGCCTTCGTCGGCAAAGCCCTGCTCACCCGTAATCTCATACTCGCGTTCCAATCTCAAAAAATGTATATCGACGGTATCGAAGATAATCTTGATCTTTGGGTCAATAGCGCGAATGGAAGCAAGCACGTCGTCGGCGACATCCACCCGGCTCACAATAGCGACTTGAAACTTGCTCTTGCGCAGCAGGTCCGGGTAATCAGCGCGCAGAACGACTTCAACGCGCTCCTTCCCCAGTAGATTTTCGTAATCGGGCAGAGGGGCTAAATGCACCGGCACAAAAACCGTGCGTCCGACGCGGGCCAGGGCCTTGAGCATCAGGAACATCCTTAAGCTCCCGGAATCCTGATCAGGGGTCGGCACGCAGTGATCAAAGACGACTATGCCAAGCGCGCGCCGCCTGTCGGCTGCCGTGTCCACCAAATCTGCGCGGTAATCCAACTGGCCGCGTTCAAGGACCGCTCGCCACTTCTCGACAAATTTTTCCTGGTTGATTTTCTGATAACGCTTGACGCCCCTGCGAATGTCGACGCCGGCCGTTACTCCTTCGAAATGAAAAAGGCGGGACAGCGGCTGGTACATGACCTTATATCCGAGAGACCGAAGTCCGAAGCAAAGGTCTGTGTCTTCATAATAGGCCGGAGCGTATCGCTCATCGAACCCACCCAATGTATCGAACAAATCCTTCCTGACTAACAGCGACGCGGCAGAACAATAATCAACCTCGCGGGCAAACCTGAACTTTCGATTTTGCGGATTCTCGCCCCGCCCGTAATTGGCGCCTTCACCATTCTTCCAGATGATCCCCCCAGCCTCCTGCAGACAGCCATTCGGATACAGCAGCATCGAACCGACGGCGCCCACCGCCGCATCTTCTTCAATTGTCTCGACCAGATGTTTCAGCCAATGCGGCTGGATCACGGTATCGTTATTGAGGAAGACCAGATACTTTCCCCGGGCAGCAATCGCTCCCTGATTGCAGGCCTTGATAAAGCCCAGATTCTCGGAATTATTTATTACGCGAACAGCATCCTGCAGGTACGAAAGCAAACGCGCGGTCCCGTCACTCGAGGCATTGTTGACAACGATAATCTCATGACCGGGGCCTATCTCCTGTATCAGGGAGCGAAGGCATTGAAAGGTGTAGTTCACCTTATCGTAAACCGGAATGATGATCGAACACTTGATCGGGGTGGCCGCCTCGGTAATCTTCTTTTGCCTGTCAGTAACCAGGTCCATCAAGAAGAGGAAATCCTGCACGCTCCAGGATTTAGTTATATTCAATTCGGCATCGGTATCAACATCCCAATTCCAATCATCCTTCAATCTCCATTCGTGTTGCAGGTCCAGGCCATTAGTGGTGGCAATATTCAATATGTCTCGGGTGACATGGATGGTCGAGCCGACCAGTCGAACGATCAGGCGCCTCGACAGCTTTCTCAAGCCGTAAGGCAGTCTGTCCCGTAGCCGCTTC
>WNGJ01009340.1_pt1 | contig 10441 bp, 8 predicted proteins | sample 5400611 | NCBI WGS metagenome assembly WNGJ01 (sample SAMN13153375, study PRJNA577476) | soil metagenome | isolation source: 40 cm soil or saprolite under Garry oak tree replicate 1 | place: USA:California | collected 2016-06-15
TTGTTGAGGGGGGAGACACACGTGCCGGAGACGATGGAGTAATGCGTGTCGGTTGATCCGGAATCGGGATTGATGTCGGTAACAGGTCGTCTTCATTTCCAAAATCATCTAAAGATGGCCGCACAGTATTTCCCATACGGTTATTTTGAGGCGACACATCATGCTGGAACATAACTTCCCCATCATCGCCCAAATCTTCGACTTCTACATCATGCACATCAGTTGGGACATCCGAGATATCGGGAATACCTTGATCAATATCATGTATGAAAGTTGAAGCTCGTTGTTCTGGTAAAGCGATTGGCTGAATGTCCTCCATATATGCAAATGGATCATCTTCTATCCCACTCGGCTGAGGAATCTTGCTAGATTGCTCTAATTTGCTACCCGATGTTTCTGCATTTTCAATTACTGAGGATACTTCGCCACTCTCGGAACTTTGCGCTGCTTCGCGAATACTACGCGCAACATAGTAATCCACCACCAATGGGTCAACTTCACTCTCTTCCTGATCTCCTCCTCCAGAATGAGGCGGAGGAACTGTTTCAAAAGGTAGTTCATTGTGGTCATCGTAAGGTACGTCTTCTATCTCAAATGTGGACGAAGCAGTAGTATCAAACTCTCTATTCATGTCACCAGAGCTGCTTAACGCGCTACCATTCTTACTTGATGATGGTAGCACCTGTTGCTGATCTGTCTGTAAAGAACGACTAGCCTTGTTGCCCATACTTACTTGTTTATTCGTTCCTTGAGATTTTTTCCTACTCATGTCGCTGCGAACTGGACGATTGATAGGTCGAGGTCTGTCTGAGGGAGGGGACTCGAACGAATCCGCAACTCGAAATCCTGCGGCTTTGGCTACGGCTCGAATTTGTCGATCTGAGCTAATGATCAGCACATCCAGGCCCAGTTCTTGTACACGAGAGCGAAGCAGCCGCCACCCCACATGACTGCGCAATTGAGTTTGAGGCGGAATGACGAGTATTATACGTCCGGCGTTCGTATTTTCCAGGCGCTCGCGCACATTGGTTAGTTCTTCTTCTGGGCCAAGATAAATGATCTGTTCTTTAGCCATTCGCCCTTCTCCCCCTACTAGCTGCATTGCAGTAAAAATGCGGGTAATCTCAATGCTGGTTATACACGTTAGATATGCATTTGATGTATCACCCGGGTGAGCACCCTCTCTAAAACGTTGTCTTCGTTTTGAAGTTCAATTGCCTGATATGCTAGCGCCATTGGTGTAATATCCTGAGCATTTTTTAAAAGGTTATTGGGATCAACAATGCTGGTCACCATATTCGGTTGAATTGTTTCGATAATTGGTTGGCGAGAAAATGGGAGTCGTTCTGTCCATGGGAAATCTTCAAGTTTTTGACGCAAATCGGGCAGACCAGAGCCACCCCCAACCAGATAAATCGCTGGAGGCAGGAGTTCTCCCTTTGCCAGTTCCTCAACCAGCAATTCTACGCTATCCATCCATGTCTGAGCTTCTGAGGCAAAAATGTTTTGAATCTCTTCACGTTCATTCCCTTTTGTACCTCCAGTGCTGTAGCTCAATTTGAGTTTCTCAGCCTCTTTCACCGACAGACCTTTGCTGGCCGAAAGCCTACGTGTAAACGTACGCCCACCCAATGCAAACATGCGTGTCTCTTCGATCCCACCCTGGCGCACTAGCGCTATGTCTGTTGTGCCACCACCGATATCAATAAAGATAGCGCCACTATCCGCGCTAGCGTTGGCACTTAAGCATCTTGCCAGCGCATACGGCTCGGCGACAATGGTTACCAATGTCAAATCCAATCCCTGCGCGACTGTCTCCAGTGCACCTAGCTGCATGAGCGGCGCAAAGGCGCTAAACAGCGTTAACGTGAAGTGACGCCCACGAAAGCCAATCGGATTGGAGACCGTTTGTCCATCAATTCGCACCGAGATGACTGCCGCATTGGTCAAGCGCACTTCAATGTTTGGATAACCTGTCTCCGTGGCGATACGCTCTTTAGCAATCTTCAGCAATTTTTGTTGCGCACTTGAAATGACGCTTTCAAGTTCTTCCGGCGAAATGGGTTTAGTGGGTTGCTGCCTCTGTTTGGAAATCGTGATTGAGCTACCTTTGACAAGCTCACCCGCAATGCCAATTACTGTTGAAGGAGCAATAATACCTCCAGCAGATTGCTCTGCTTTGGTCAGTGCTTCATTACAGTTTGTAATTACGCCCGGAATATCGGTGACTATGCCATCTGACATGTGGCTGTAGCTCTGTTGGTGACGTCCAACCCCCAGTACAACCCCAACATCATCTTGTACCTCAATAATCATAGCCTTGGCATAGGCCGTACCAATATCGAGCGCTGTAAAAACTGGCCGCGAATCTTCTCCGACAGAAGAGCGTACATCAGCGCCGCGGCTTAAGTATCTGCCGTTCTCTTGTCGTCCTAATCTTGCAAAAAAGTCGAGTAGGAATTGAAAGGGATTATTCATGCATACATGTCTTCCTGGACAGTGTTGACTATGACCTTATTATAGAAGAGAACGTTCAACTTACTCAACTCGTCGGTTCCTTCGTATTTCATGCTTCTTGAGTACGTTATAGCACGTTGAATGAATGACCGCAAGAGTCGCCTTTTCTAGAGCGATTCACTTATCAGTTTTGTCACCATATCGAGTGCAGCGCCGAGCTCAGCCTTGTTTTTACCTCCTCCCTGAGCCGACTCTGGCCTACCTCCGCCTTTACCACCCAGGCGTTGACCCACTGCACTAGCAATTTTCCCTGCATTGATGCCACGTTTGATCAGTTTAGCTGAGACACTTACTTGAATACCCACTCGATCCTGAAAACTGCCTGCCAGCACAACTACCCCCGGTAGTTCAAGCTTGTTGAGCACCATATCGCCCATTTCACGCAATACCTTTTCATCCGGTACATCTACACTTGCCGCCACTACTGAAACTCCTGCTACCTCCTGGGCTTTACGGGCTAGCGCCTCGGTTTGTAGCTGAGCTGCTTCCCGATGGAATTGAGCAATTTGACGACGCGCTGTAGCCAATTCATGTACAAGCTGATCGACTCGTGCCTCAAGCACATCAGGCTGTGTCTGCAATTTAGCGCTGATTACCTCTATCAGAGAACTGCGCTCGCGAAGGTATGACTCTGCCCCACGTCCTGTCAACGCCTCTATGCGGCGAATACCGGCAGCAATACTCGTTTCCTGGATGGAAATATACACCCCTATTTGACCCGTGGAAGAGCAGTGGGTGCCACCACAAAGTTCAATGCTTTTTCCCATTGAGACAACTCGCACTTCTTCTTCATATTTTTCACCAAAGAGTGCCATCGCACCTGTCGTTAATGCCTCCTGTAAAGGCATAATATTCGTTCGAATGGGAAGATCAGCGCGAATCCAACGGTTAATCTGTTCGTCAACGAGTGCCATTTCTTGAGCAGTCAGTGCGCGCGGGCAAGCAAAGTCAAAACGCAAACGCTCCGGTTCAACTAATGAGCCACGCTGCTCAACTTGAGGACCTATGATATTACGCAGCGCCTTATGCAACAGGTGTGTAGCGCTATGGTTGCGCATAGTGTCTTCTCGTCGCTGTGCAATCACATTGGCCTGTACGCTGTCACCTACACGCATCAAACCTTCGCTGATGCGTCCATAGTGGACAATCAAACCCTTCAAAGGGCGACGTGTATCCTGAACTTCAAAGACACACATCGAGCCGCTCAGGTCGCCACGGTCACCTATTTGACCTCCACTTTCAGCATAGAACGGTGTGACATCAAGTATCACGAGAGCGTCCTGAGGAGCGCTGATACTATCAACCTCGACGCCATCGACAACCAGACCAACGACCTTGCTAGTACCAGTGATTCCTTGATAACCTGTGAATTCGGTTGGCCCAACGCGCTTCAGCACTTCCGAAAGGGCTTCATCATCTCGCTCTTGGGCAAATGCGCTTGCCGCTCGACTTCGTATCTGCTGTTGTTGCATAGACTGCTCAAAGCCAGAGACATCCACAGTAAAACCCTGCTCTGATGCCACCTCTTGTGTTAGTTCCAATGGGAAGCCATGCGTATCATACAGCTTAAAAGCATCCTCTCCTGGAATAGCGCTATGGCCGCGTTGCTTCAGGTCTTCAATCAGATTATTGAGCAAGTACATACCCGCATTGAGTGTCTGTCCAAACTTCTTCTCTTCAAGGCTTAGTATTTCTACAATGCGGTCGCGTTGCAATCCTAACTCTACATAGTGCCCACGCATCAGATTAATCACTGTATCGGCCACCTCAGCAAGGAAGGGCTTATCTAACCCTAACAGTTTGCCGTGTCGCACAGCACGGCGCAGAATGCGACGGAAAATGTAGCCACGGCCCTCGTTACTCGGCAAAACGCCATCGGCCGCCAGAAAGACCAGTGCGCGTGCATGGTCTGCGATCACGCGCAACGAAGTATCGATCTTCATGTCGTTCCCATAAGCTATGTTGGCGAGAGAAGCGAAGCGGTCGATGACAACGCGAAAAGAGTCTGTATCAAAAACGGACTCTTTGCCTTGCAGGATCATCGAAAGGCGCTCCAGACCTAAACCCGTGTCAATATTTTTCTTAGGCAAAGGTGTACGTGTACCATCGAGGTCCTGATAGAATTCCATAAAGACCAGGTTCCAGATCTCCAGGAAGCGCTCGCAATCACATCCTGGTTTGCAGTCGGCTCTGCCACAGCCATGCACGAGTCCTCGATCGTAATAAATCTCGGAATCAGGGCCGCATGGGCCAGAGGCTCCCGGCGGTCCCCACCAGTTATCTTCTAACCTTACAATACCCTCGTCAGTTATACCTGCGATCTCACTCCACCATTTGGGAGCCTCGCTATCTTCTGGATGCACTGTCGGGTGCAACCTTTCAGCAGGCAATTTAACCACCTGTGTCAGAAATTCCCAGGCAAATGCGACCGCTTCGCGCTTAAAATAATCACCCACGGAAAAATTACCCAGCATCTCAAAAAAGGTCAAGGTACGCTCGTTCCCCACAATATCGATATCCGTTGTGCGGAAGCATTTTTGTGCCGAGGCAAGCCGCAGCGCTGGAGGTGTCTCTCGCCCCAAAAAGTAGGGAATCATTTGCTGCATACCTGCCGTCGTTAGCAGCACAGTTGGATCATTTGGAATCAATGACGAACTTGGAACTCTCAAATGGCCATTGCTGCCAAAGAAATCCAGGAAACGCTCGCGAACTTCAGTACTTGTAAATTTCATTTGAACGGACACCTTATACTCCACTATCTAAAAACTGGTGAAAGCTCGTTTTTCTCTCTGATATTGTTTGGGAGTGCAGAGGAGAGGGCATTGCCCTTTTGTTATAGGTATAGGACCTCCCACCAACCCTATAGCATGGATAAATACATACAATACGTAGTAAAATTGCATAGAATAAAAACGCAGCGCATTATCATTACACCCTAATGCGACATACCGTATATATGCAGGGCTATTATATCAAAGGAGGGAATGCATAGCAATGGCAAGAGAGCATAACGCATGATCACGCCGCAGATCATCAAAATCCCATATAGAACCCTGCTCGTCTTATGTGGACCTGCTGGCTCAGGTAAAAGCACCTTCGCTGCTCAACGCTTTCCTGCTACCACTATCGTTTCATCCGACAACTGTCGCGCCATGATTTGCGACGATGAGAACAACCAGAAGGTGAACCGCGACACATTTGAACTCTTCCACTTGATCATTCAGAAGCGACTTTCACTAGGACGCTTCACGGTTGCGGATAGTACAGCGCTCCAACCAGATGCTCGCCGCAAATTGCGAGACATATCACGCCGCTTCGGTTACTTCGGCTGCTTGCTCATCTTTAACATTCCACCCGAGATCTGCATGGAACGCAATAAGAGCAGGCATCGCCAGGTTGAAAAGCAGGTCATTCCTTTCCATAACGGCTTGCTTCAACGTACACTAAATAATGCTCCACGTGAAGGATGGGAACAGATTTATGTCTTAGGTGAGCAAGATATGGATGTTATTGTCGAGATTGAGGATATCCAGAGTCCACAATACATATCTGAATTTCTCCCGCCTTCATAAATTACCAAATAGTGATATAATATACCTATAGCTGGGATGCGAAATTCATGAATATTTCCGCTTAAACCGGATGGAATGAATCTCGTTGTCGTTCGATACGTTAATTTGCCAGGGAGCGAATGATAAACCATGAAGCTTCGACGGCGCCAAACAGCAGACCGTTATTCGCTATACAATGACGCTACTGAGCCAATATTAACAACTATAACGACACCGATGCCACGCATTGCTCTACCACACAAATCATGGCTACAGAGGGTATTGCACGGTCTAGGAACTTTTTTCTCTGCTATCATCAATAAGGTCAACCAACTACTTGCGCTCGCTCTAGCAGTGTTGTTGCTACTACTCTTTACACGCTTCTTACTGTCTTTCTTTCACTTCTCTAGCAGTGGTGGGTCATTCTCCTTCTCATACTGGGTATATTTCTTGAGCACGCCCCTGGTCATTCCATTCCAGAACATGCTTCCAGCACTTCCTTATAATGGCTATAGCATTGAAGTTACGACACTGATTGCAATCCTTGTTTATGCAATTGGTATAACAATCATACGTCAGTTTTTGAAGGTGCTTGTGGCAAGGTAGCGCATACTTCCAATTTGCCTGTTTTGGAGATATTATATCTACATCAGGCTATTACACCACGCCTGAATTGAACATTGTCTTTGATAGGGCGCGTGTGTGCGCCTTTCATCCATATTACTCACGAAAGGCCTTCCAGATGGAGTCTCCGGTTTTCTGGAAACGACCGGGTCTGCAATTCCCAACTCCATTTAATACAATCCTCTTCGATGTTGATGGTGTTCTTATCAAAACAATCAACTCGTTTCATGCTACGGACATCGCGACCGCAGAATATGTCGCTGGCACGATTCATGGTCTCGATTGGGGCCAGAGCGAAGGCAAAACATTGGTCACGCACGAAGACGTGATCGCTTTTAAACAAGCTGGTGGTTACAACAACGACTGGGATATGTGTTATCTTCTAGCAACCCTTTGCACAGCGCGGCTACGCGAATGGAAAGGTACACCCCTGGCCGAGCGCAGTATCGAAGCATGGGCTGCGCTTTCACGAGCCGCCAACGAGGAGGGGCACGGCGGTATCGAATGGATCAGAGAGATCATGCCTGCCACTGCGCAACTTGATTACAACATAATTGGTGACATCTACCACGAATTTTACTGGGGTGCTGCAGAAATGAAAAAACGCTTTGGTTACGCACCTCGCTACTTGCCTGATTTCCCTGGTTTTATTCATAACGAAGAGATGAATTTTCCACCCGATTTCTTCATCAAACTGCGCAAAGCAGGCATACCTCATTTGGGGATGATTACCGGACGAGTTGGCCCGGAGGTGGATATCGCCCTGGAGATGATGGAGGCGCACACCGGCACACGCTGGTGGGATGTAGTCATTTCGGCAGATATTTGTCCCAAGCCTGATCCGCTTGCGCTACAGCTAGCAATCGCGGGTATTAATGGAGTAGTGGGCGGTGGCTTGTACATTGGCGATACTGGTGACGACCTCGATCTTGTCCTGAACTACCAGGCTATCAAAAAACAGCACGAGCCAGATATGCTAGGGGTAATGCTTGTTCAGCCCCATGAGATAGAAACCTATCAGAAACGTGGTACAGACTTCATTGTCGGATCAGTTGTGGATGTGACACGCTGTTTGCCAGATTCTATATACCATGCAAGACATCCAAAATCAGAGTAACCGGTATACTTAGATGGAAGTATATCTCTTGAATTTGGCAGTCGCAGATCGCAACCACACATAGCATAGAAGTGGGAAGACGATAACAACCAGCTTGTTGGAGTGAAAAGCTCCCTTGAGATCACCATGGAAAATGTATGACATAGCTCTGATCATTCCACAACCAGGACACTTGATGCCAAACAAGTTGCGGATTAAGCAGACAGAGCGGCGTCCTTCAAGCCAGGCCGTGGGAATCGCTATCAAAGCCAGGGGAAGAAGGAAATACAATCCCACTTTCCCAAGCAATTTAAGTGATTCGCTCTTCATAAATTTTTCAACAATGGGAGGCCATTGCTGTCTGTAAAACTACCCGTTGCGATCATAATCAGGTCAATAAGCCACCAGATACCACAACCACCAAAGGTGAACAGTTGAATCAAACCTATTACAATGTGGCCAGTATAGAAACGATGAACACCTAAGATTCCCAGGAAAATACACAAAAGGAGTGTAGTTAACCAGTCCTTTTGTATACCCATTTGTTGATAGGGTTGTTGCATTCCCCATTGGGGTTGTTGAGGAAACTGTTGTGGTGGCACATAGTAAGGTGGTTGCTGACCCCACTGCGGTTGCCCCTCTTGTGGTTGCGCATATTGAGGTGGTGGTTGCTGGCCCCACTGCGGCTGACCATATTGCGATGGTTGCCCTTGAGGCTGACCCTCCGGTGGTTGCCCATACTGTTGCGGGGGCTGCTCTGGTTGCCATTGTTGATTATCCATGATTCTCCTACCTACTCTATGAACACAATTACTGATTCGCTTATCGACCAATTTTAACAGAAAAGTACAGATCGGATAAAGCTATTATTCATCTTCCCTACTCGCGCCCTTGTGCTTCCTCGATTAGACTCACCAGGAATTGCAGCTTCTTGATGGTGTGCTCTGCATTGCGCTTGTTGCGTTCGTATCCATCAGGCGCAAGCGGCTGAAACCAGGTGCGAATATCCTCCTCCGAGATATCGTACCACTTCGCGTCCGCTTGTAACCTCAAGTACACGCGCATCTGTGGATCTTGTTTCTTACGTACAGGACCTTTTTCTTCCACACCCTCGCTCTCGCGTTCATCTGCGGCAACCGCCTCCGCGAGTTCAGCCGATGGATGCAGCTCATTATAGAGAGCCTCGACTTCTGAGGTGCGAAAGAATGCTTCGCGTCCCACACCACGACGTGGTTTTAAGCGACCATCACGCACCCATTGATCGAGCATCACCCGATCAATTCCTAATAGGCGTGCCGCTTCACCAGCATCTACAAAGGCAAAACGTCCACTTCCAGGTTTGCTTACCATCCTCCTGCTCCTGTTCCGGACACAACTTCATAAAACATCAATAATGTACTGCCATAACGTCGTTCGTCGGTCAAAGTCAGGCGCGCAAGTGGAACAGCAGCCAATACTGGACGCTCTTTAGGGTGAATCTGAACAATTACCATACCTGTATCGGGCACCAGTTGCGAGTAATCGAGCAATTGTAAAGCGCGAGCCGCCATCTCATGGTACTGTGGCGGAGCAACATAAATGATATCATACTCACGCGCCTGCCCTTGTACCTTTGAAATCGATTGGTTCTCAGAGCTGTGAGATTGTAAAAAATTGAATGCATCGCTATGCAATGTCTCCGCACGATCCTCAAGGCCGGTAATTTTCAGATTTTCTCGAACTAATTTCAGTACACTATAATTCATCTCAATGAATGTCGCGCTAGCAGCCCCTCTGCTCAACGCTTCTATACCAACGCTGCCTATGCCCGCAAAAAGATCCAGGAAGCGAGCATCTTCAACACGCGTCGAGAGGATATCGAAAAGGGCAGTCTTCACTCGATCGATAATAGGACGCGTACCAGGTGTCTTGGGGCCTTTAAGTTTGCGTCCCTTGGCCTCACCAGTCACTACGCGCATGAGATTCCTCCCCGTCAATAAGTGCCAGGACGGCCTCCACCTCTTCCACGAAGTAATCTTCCTTTGCCCAGGAAATGAGTGCTTCTATCTGGTCAACCTTTAATTTCTTCACATGTGTTACTCCCCATACATGTTGTATCAGGTGTTGCAACTGCTCATCGCTGATTTGCGAATTCAGCACGTTTTGCAATACCGTCAAGCGCCCCTGACTGGCAAGTGATGTTCCACGCACCTCTTTCAATTCGTCTAACTTGATCCTTGCAATCACCTTCTGCTCCTGATTCTCCTCCTCTTTCTCTTCTTCCAGCTCTTCATCGAATTTATATACTCTTCTCGGCTCTTCTCGTATCATCTCATCCTTGATCGGGATAACTGGAATATTTGCGGGACCACCTAAAGCTCCTGGCTCAGACAAAGTACGCGCAGGAGGTATGGATTTTGATCCCTGTAGAGAGGGCGATCCTTGTGGTCGCGTTCGTTCCCCCATTGTTGTCAGATTAGTAGGCGATCCTTGTGGTCGCCCACGCTCCTCGACAGGCTTCGGCTGAATTACTTCAGGCGCTTTATTGCCTGAACCAGGCATTGACGTTTCCCTGGTATTACCCTCAACGAGTGGCTGCAATTTTCTTAGAGCTTCACGGTAATTCATGCCATTTAAAGTTTTCACATCTAACAAATCCATAGCCTGTTTCGGT
>WNGJ01009342.1_pt1 | contig 10440 bp, 12 predicted proteins | sample 5400611 | NCBI WGS metagenome assembly WNGJ01 (sample SAMN13153375, study PRJNA577476) | soil metagenome | isolation source: 40 cm soil or saprolite under Garry oak tree replicate 1 | place: USA:California | collected 2016-06-15
GCCGATACGCGGCTGAGGACTAGTCACCCGGAGTCTCCGCGAGCTCGATCTCGTAGCTCTCGATCAGCGGGTTCGCGAGGAGTTGCTCGCACATGCGCTCGACCTCCGCCCGCGCGCCCGCCGGATCGTTCGATTCGACCTCGAGATCGACCACCCGGCCGACCCGCGCCTCCCCGACCGCGAACCCGAGCTGGCGTAACGACGTCTCGACGGCCTGCCCCTGCGGATCGAGGATGCCGTGCTTGGGGCGAACGAGGACGGTGGCCTTCATCGCAAGACCACCTCGGGGTCGGCGAGGTAGTCGTCGAAGGCGATTCCCGTCAGCCGCTCGAACGCCTCGACGTAGCGGGCCCGGGTTCCTGCGACGACGTCGTCGGGAAGCTCCGGGCCGGGCGGTGTCTTGCCCCACCCGAGCGTCTCGCAGTAATCACGGACGAACTGCTTGTCGAACGACGGCTGCGAGCGAGCTGCGGCGTAGTCGTCGGCGGGCCAGAAGCGCGATGAATCCGGCGTCAGAGCCTCGTCGCCGAAGACGAGCCGCCTTTCCTCGTCGAGGCCGAACTCGAATTTCGTGTCGGCGATGAGGATTCCGCGGCGACGGGCCCGCTCGGCCGCGTGCCGGTAGAGCGCGATCGAGACGCGCTCGACCTCCGCCAGCCTGTCGGCTCCGACCAGCTCGGCCGCCTGATCGCGGTCGATGTTCTCGTCATGGCCGCTCGCGGCCTTCGTTGCCGGGGTGAAGATCGGTTCGGATAGCTCGGCCGACTCAGTCAGCCCGACGGGAAGGGCGTGCCCGCAGACCGCGCCCGTGGCCGTGTAGTCCTTCCATCCGGATCCTGCGAGGTAGCCGCGCACCACACACTCGATCGGCAGCATCTGGAGCCGTCGGCACTCGGTGGAGCGTCCATCCGAGCGGAGGTTCAGCAGGTGGTTGGGGCAGATCTCGCGTGTGCGCGCGAACCAGAAGCCCGACAACCCCGTCAGGACGCGCCCCTTGTCCGGGATGTCCGTCGGCAGCACGACGTCGAACGTCGAGATGCGGTCGCTTGCGACGAGCAGCAGACGCTCTTCGTCCAGGGCGTAGAGCTCGCGGACCTTCCCGCTGCCTACGTGGAGCGCGGCCTCAGGCATGGACTGGTACCTCCTTGTGTACGAGGGCGTGCAGACGGTCGAAGACGGTGTCGACGTGCCGGACGGTGGCCTCGAGGTCGAAGACCGCATCGAGATCGAGCCGGCCGGCGATCTCCGGATCGCTCTTGACGAGCTCGGCGAAATCCGTCTCCTCCTCCCAGGCGCGCATCGCATGGCGTTGTACGAGCCGGTAGGCGTCGTCGCGCGCAAGGCCCGCATCGACGAGCGCCAGCAGGAGGCGATGACTGAAGACGAGCCCGTGGCTCGATTCGAGGTTCCGCCGCATTCGCTCGGGATAGACGACGAGCCCTGCGACGATCCAGGCAAAGCGGTCGAGCATGTAATCGAGTGCGAGGAACGAGTCGGGAATGACGATGCGCTCTGCGGATGACTGCGAGATGTCGCGCTCGTGCCAGAGCGGCACGTTCTCGAGTCCGACGAGCGAGTTTGCGCGCACGACGCGTGCGAGGCCGCAGATGCGCTCGGCGACCTTCGGGTTCCGTTTGTGGGGCATCGCGGACGAGCCCTTCATCCCCTTGCCGAACGGCTCCTCGACCTCGCGCACCTCGGTCCGCGCGAGATGCCGTATGTCGATCGCGAAACGCTCGAGCGACGTGGCGGCGAGCGCGAGCGCCGACAGTAGCTCGGCATGGCGATCGCGGGCGATCACCTGCGTCGAGCCCGGATCCGGCTCGAGTCCCAGCCGTTCGCAGGCGACACGCTCGACTTCGGGATCGACCTGCGCGTACGTCCCCACCGTTCCCGACAGCTGTCCCACGCGATTCGTCTCGAGCGCCTGCGCAACGCGTTCCCGCGTGCGGTCGAGTTCGAACGCCCAACCGGCGAGCTTCCAGCCGAACGTCGTGGGTTCTGCGTGGACGCCGTGCGAGCGACCAATGCAGATGGTGTGACGGTGCTCCTCCGCCCGTGCGACGACCGCGGCGAATGCCTTGTCGACGCCTGCGAGGATCAGGCGGCCGGCATCCTGAATCTGCAGCGAAAGCGCCGTGTCGACGACGTCGGACGAGGTGAGCCCATAGTGGAACCAGCGTCCCTCGGGCCCCAACTGCTCTGCGACGGCATCCACGAACGCAGCGGTGTCGTGGTCGATGACGCTTTCGATCTCGGCGACACGCTCAGGTGTCGGCGCAGTCGCGTGCGCGCGAATCTTCGCGACGTCTTCGCCGGGGATTGCGCCCACCTCCGCCCAGCCATCGAGCGCAGCGACCTCGACCTCCAGCCACCGCGCGAACTTGCTCTCCTCCGACCAGATCCCGGTCATCGCAGGGCGGGAGTAGCGCCGAATCACTGTGCCGATTCTAGAGAGCCGATCGGTCCGAGAATCCGGGCGGCGAGCACGGCCGCGTTCTTCGCGTTGTCGACTCCGACGCAGGCCACGGGTACCCCTGGCGGCATCTGGGCGATCGAGAGCAGCGCGTCGAGCCCGTCGAGCACACTGAGCGAGGACCGAAGCGGTACGCCGATCACGGGCAGATCCGTGTGCGCGGCGAGCACGCCCGGCAGTGCCGCCGCGAGGCCGGCGCCCGCGATGAGAACGCGCAGGCCGCGCTCGCGGGCGGTGCGTCCATACTCCGCGACCGCGTCCGGTTGCCGGTGTGCGGAGCGAACCTCGAATTCGTGCGCGATGCCTCGCGCCTCGAGCTCGTCCATTGCCGCCTGCATGCGTGGCCGGTCGGACTCGGAGCCGACGACGATCCCGACGAGCGGGTTAGACATGGACCATCGCTGCGATGTCGCTCCGGTACCGCATGCCCGGGAAGGAGATGTACTTGCAGGCCGCGTACGCCCGCTCGCGTGCCTCCGCGACTGTGGCCCCGGTCGACGTGACGCCGAGGATCCTGCCCCCGTTCGTCACCAGGCGGTCTCCCTTGAGCGCGGTCCCGGCGTGGAAGACGAGCGCGCCTGCCTCCGCGGCGTCTTCGAGGCCATCGATCGGCGAGCCCACGTCGTTGGCCGTCGGATAGTCGCCTGCGGCGAGGACGACCGTGACCGTGGCGGCGTCGGAAACGTCGAGATCGACCGAGGACAGGTCGCCCGCTGCTGCGCGCGCGAGCGCGCCGAGAAGATCGCCGTCGACACGCGGAAGGAGCGACTGCGTCTCCGGATCTCCGAACCGGCAGTTGAACTCCAGCACGCGTGGGCCGTCGTCGGTGAGCATCAACCCTGCGAAGAGAACGCCGACGAAGGGGACGCCGCGGGCGGCAAGCTCCTCGAGCACGGGGCGATGAACCGTTTCCAGGATCTCCTCGACCTCGGCCGGGCCGAAGCCGGCCACCGGCGAGTACGAGCCCATCCCACCGGTATTGGGACCGGTGTCTCCGTCTTCGGCTCGCTTGAAGTCCTGCACGGCCGGCAGAGCAAGTGCGCGCGCGCCGTCGCACAGAGCGAAGACCGAGATTTCCTCGCCCTCGAGCAACTCCTCGATCACGATCGAGTCGCCGAACGACGAGGCAGCGTGCAAGGCGACGTCCAGTTGCGCCTGGTCGTGGCAGACGAACACGCCCTTTCCCGCCGCCAGGCCATCGGCCTTGATCACGCACGGCGGGCGTGCGATCGACAGCGACTCCGCGGTCGGCACACCCGCGGCATCCATGACGTCCTTCGCAAAGGTCTTCGAGCCCTCGATTCGCGCTGCCCCGGAGCTCGGACCGAAGACGGGCACTCCGACGTGACGTAGCTCGTCCGCAACGCCCGCGACGAGCGGGGCCTCCGGGCCGACCACCACCAGGTCTGCCTCGAGCGACCTTGCCAGCGTGAGGAGGCCCTCGCCGTCCTCGGCCCGCACGGGATGGCAGCGGCCGAGCGCAGCGATGCCCGGGTTGCCGGGGGCGGCGTGGAGCTCCTCGAGGTTTGGTGCCTGGGTGAGCTTCCAGGCGAGCGCGTGCTCGCGTCCGCCCGACCCGACCAGGAGCACCTTCACACGAGGACTCTAGCGAGCGTGCTCGACGGGTTTGAAAGCGCGCCCAATCGCGAAGGTAGGAGGCGAATGCTTGAGCCTGGGCTCGACAAGCACCTCTGGGAAAGCTGGTGGCAGCAGTTCGACGAGGACGTGCAGACGTCACCGAGCGAAGCGCTTTCGGAGCTCGACGGCCTGATCGCGCAGATGCTCGAGGCTCGCGGTTACGAGATCGCCGACCCGGTCGTGAGCGAGGGCGATGATCGTGACGTCGTCGCCGACTTCCTCGCCGCCCGCGAGATCACCAGGGCTGTCGAGCGGGACCGAGAGATCGACCCCGAGGACATCGAGACCGCGATCGAGAACTACCGCGAGCTCTACGAGTTCCTGATCGAAGACCGCGCCGCCCCTTAGCTCCCGCGTTCCGTGGCAAAGCGGCATTGAATGGACACGGTCGCGTGCGCCTTTCACGGGTAGCGTCGATCGCGAGGGCGGTGGGCGGTTCACCCCACCCGGGTGGGGGCGTGGCGTGGGCGATGAGGGCTAGGCTGGCAGAGCGATGACGCGGGACGAGCCCGCACTCCTCACGCCGATACGGGAACGCTCGTGAACGTCGACGAGCCTCCAGATCTCGAGCGGTTCGCGGTCGACATCGTGCCGTTCGAGCCGCAGCACGCAGGAGGATTCGCCGCGCTTGTCGTGGATACCCTGCGAGAGTTCGGCTTCGAGCCGGATCCGGTGCTCGACCAGGATCTCGACGATCCAGTCGCGGCGTACGCCGCACTTTGGCTTGCGATTGCCGGGGGTGAGGTCGCAGGCTCGGTTGCCCTACGCGACCTGGGCGGTGACGTCTACCAGCTCAAGCGCATGTACCTCCGGTCGGCGCTTCGCAGTCGTGGTGTCGGCAAGCGGTTGCTCGCGACAGCTCTCGACTGGGCTCGGACGAACGACGCCCGAGCTGTCACACTCGACACGGCGGAACGGATGGTCGCGGCCCGCCGTCTCTACGAATCCGCGGGCTTCGTGCAGGTGCCGGGTGGTGGGCCGCCGCGACAGGGACAGGAGCGGCTGCTGTACGAGCTCAGGCTGTGAGCAACTGACTAGGGACCAGCCTGACTAGCGCAGCGCGACGACGCTCTCGCGTTCCGCACCCGTGCCGACGAGGGCGATCTCGACACCGAGCGCCTGCTCGACGAACGCAACATAGGCGCGCGCCGCCGGCGGGAGCTCGCCGGCCAGCGGCTCCTGCCATCCGGGCAGCGTCTCGTAGACGGGTCGGCAATGATGGAAGTCGCTCTGGTGGGCGGGGAACTCGAGCGTCTCGGTGCCGTTCCGTAGCTGGTAGGCGACGCAGACCGGCAGCTCGGCGAAGTGCGAGAGAACGTCGAGCTTCGTCAGGGCGAGCGAGGTGATCCCGTTCAAGCGCACCGCGTAGCGGAGCGCGACGAGATCGAGCCAGCCGCAGCGGCGTTCGCGGCCGGTGACCGTGCCGAACTCGCCACCGAGCTCACGCACACGCTCCTGATCGGCGCCTTCGATCTCCGTCGGGAATGGCCCTTCCCCGACCCGGGTCACGTAAGCCTTCGCGACACCGATCACGCGGTCGATCCTGTTCGGGCCGATGCCGATGCCTGTCGCCGCGTTTGCCGCGACCGTATTCGAAGACGTGACGAATGGATACGTGCCGTGGTCGAGGTCGAGCAGTGTCCCCTGTGCGCCCTCGAGCAGGACCTCGCGCCCTTCGCGCAACGCCTGGTCCACGAGGAGCGACGTGTCCGACACATACGGCCGAATTCGCTGCGCGAACGCCTCGAGCTGCCCCGCGATCTCCTCCAGGTCGAGCGGCGGAACACCGTAGACGCGCTCGAGCCAGACGTTCTTCTCTGCGAGCGCGACCTCGATCTTCTGCCGAAGGATCTTCGGCTCGAGGAGGTCCTGGACGCGGATACCGAGCCTTGCCGCCTTGTCGGCATAGCAGGGACCGATACCGCGCTTTGTTGTGCCGATCTGCAGCTTGCCGAGACGCCGCTCGCTCGCCTGGTCGATCGCGACGTGCCACGGCATGATCAGGTGTGCCTCGCCCGAGAGGTGCACGACTCCGGTGGTGACGTCGCGTGACTCGAGGTCGTCGACCTCCGCCAGAAACACCTCCGGATCGACGACACAACCGGCGCCGATGACGCAGATCTTTCCGCGCAGGACGCCGCTCGGAATCTGACGGATCTTGAAGGTCTCGCCGTCGACGACGATCGTGTGTCCCGCGTTCGGGCCGCCCTGGTAGCGGCACACGAGGTCGGAGTCGAGCGCAAGCAGGTCGACGATCTTTCCCTTGCCTTCGTCTCCCCACTGCGCCCCGACGATGACGGTTGCAGGCACGTGCCCGAGTGTGACAGAGAGGACCTACGGCATCGGCCGCAGGCTTGGCCTGTGGCCCGTTCTCGTGCCGACGAAGGCGGCTAGGGTCCGGCGCCAATGTCTGCTCCTGTAGCGCTCCTTCTCCTCGCGGCTGCGTTCGCGGTCACCGTGGCGGCGAGCGTCGTGCTCGCTCGGGAGCTCGACCGCATCGGCGAACGGCTCGGCTTCTCGGAGGCGTTGCTCGGGATGGTGACGGCGCTTGGCGCCGACGCGCCGGAGATCGCCTCGGCGGTCGCGGCGGTCGTCGCCGGACACCAGGACACCGGTGTCGGCGTCGTCGTGGGCTCGAACGTCTTCAACCTTGCCGCTCTGCTCGGGGTGTCGGCGCTGATTGCCGGTCCTGTGCGCATCCATCGCCACGGCCTGTTGCTCAACGGAGGCGTGGCGGTCGTCGTCGCGATCATCGGAGCGCTCGTCGCCATCGACGTCGTTCCGGGGAGTGCCGGTCTCATCCTGGCGCTGGTTGTGCTCGCGCCGTACGTCGTCGTGTCGGCGCTGCACGAGCGTGCCCGTTCGCGCCTGCCCGTGGCGCTACGCGAAGCCGTTGCGGAGGAGCAGCGGGATGCACGCCGCGACGAGTTCAGCGCTCCGGCGACGACCCAGGATGCACTCGCCGTCGTTCCCGCTCTGGCTGCCGTCGTCGGCGGCGCCTACGGGATGGTGGCGGCTGCACAGTCGCTCGGCGATCGGTTCGACGTCTCGGACCTGGTTCTGGGAGCACTGGTTCTCGCAGCGTTGACGAGCATCCCGAACCTCATTGCGGCGGTGCGGCTTGCTCGTCACGGCCGCGGCGCTGCGTGCGTGAGCGAGGCGCTCAACTCCAACAACGCGAACATCCTCGTCGGCCTTTGCGTGCCCGCCCTCGTCCTCGGCTTCGGCTCGGCCTCAGGCGTCGAGACGTTCGCGGCGCTCTGGATGGTCGGGATGACGATCGTCGCTGTCGGGCTCGCGTTCGGCGGCGGCCTGACGCGACGCGAAGGCGCCGCGATCGTCGCGCTCTACGTTGCGTTCGCCGTTGTCGTGGCTACGACGGGCTAGTTAAGAGGCCTGATGCGAAATTCGGCCGAGCCAGATGACGCGCCAGACACGGCGCCGGATCAGCACGTTCGCCCATGAGACCTCAGCGTCCGTCGCGCTCGATGCGGATGTCGTGGCCGCGTGGGCACGACAGGTGCCCGCGCGCATGCTCGAGCGAAAGCGTTCCCTGAACGGACGGGAAGCCTTGACCCGACTCGGCGCAGCGTTCGCACACGACGGTGAAGCCCGTCGCCAGCGGGGAGATCCAGACGACCTGCTCGCCGACGACTGCCCAGGACGCCATCAGCCGGCCGCCAGGTCCGCGAACTTTGCATAGCGCTTGAGGAACGACAGCTTCTCGACGCCTGTCGGCCCGTTGCGGTGCTTCGACAGAATGACCTCCGCGAGTCCTTGCTGGTCGCTCTCCTCGTTGTAGTACTCGTCGCGGTACACGAACATGACGAGGTCGGCGTCCTGTTCTATAGATCCGCTTTCTCTCAAGTCGGACAGGATCGGCCGCTTGTCGTGCCGCTGTTCGACTGCGCGAGACAGCTGCGACATCGCGAGGATCGGGACGTCGAGGTCGCGCGCGAGGACTTTGAGGTTGCGGGAGATCTGCGAGACCTCCTGGACGCGGTTCTCCGCTGTCGTCCCCGAGGTCATGAGCTGCAGGTAGTCGACGATGATCAGCCCGAGATTCGGCTCTCGGGTCTTGAGACGCCGTGCCTTCGACCGGATCTCCATCATCGTGATCGAGCCCGTGTCGTCGACGTAGATCGGCGCCTTCATCAACTTGTCGCCTGCTGCAACGAGGCGGGGCCAGTCGTCCTGCGCGAGCTTGCCGGTCCGCAGCCGCTGCGACTCCACCTTTGCCTCGCTGCAGAGGAGGCGCTGCGTCACCTCCGACTTCGACATCTCGAGCGTGAACAGCGCCACCGGGATCTCATGCCTGAGCGCAAGGTTCGCTGCGACGCAGAGGCCGAGCGCCGACTTTCCCATGCTGGGGCGCGCGGCGATGATGACGAGGTTCCCGGGCTGGAACCCGGACGTCAGCCGATCGAGGTCGCGGAAGCCTGAGGGGACCCCGGTGACGTCGGCGCCGGCTTCGTAGAGGGCGGTGATTCGCTCGAAGCTCTCTTTCAGCAGCTCTTCGATGTGACTGAACTCGGTTGAGACGCGACTCTGCGAAAGCTCGAAGACGACCTGTTCGGCTCGGTCGACGAGGATCTGCGTCTCGCCGGGGCGTTCCCAGCCGAGCTGGGCGATCTGCTGTCCCGCGGCGATGAGGCCCCGCAGCGTCGCCATCTCGCGAACGATGCGGGCGTAGTGCGCAGCGTTCGCGGTCGCCGGCACGAGTGCCGCGAGCTCGTGCATCCGCACGCGCCCGCCTACGGCTTCGAGCTCGCTGCGTTCCTCGAGCTCGTCGACGAGCGTGATCGCGTCGACCGGCTCGCCTTTCGCGTACAGCGCGAGGCCCGCGCGATAGATCTTCGCATGACTCTCCCGGTAGAAGTCGGAAGCGTCGAGCACCTCGCTGACCGCTCCGATCGCGCCCGGGGAGAGCAGCATCGCCCCGAGGACTGATTCCTCGGCCTCGAGGTTCTGGGGTGGCGCGATCGGAGCGGCTTCTGCGAGCTGGGCGACAGGTGTCACTCGATCGGAGTGAAGCACCCTGCTGCGCGGGTTTCCATCTGTGGGAAGGTGAGTTCTCGACATGTCCTTTTCGCCCTATTTGCAGCGGAAAAGAACACATGTTCCCATACGGTTCGGACGGAGCCTGTTGATGGTTCGTCCGCTACGAGCGGGAACTTCGTCGGCAAGTCCACAGCCAGTGGAAAGGCCTGTGAATGGTTGTACCCAGCCTTTCCACAGAACGGCGTGGACGCCGCTTGAAGACAGGGGCCGGATTGTGGACACGAAGGGGTCGTGCGGTCTCGCGCCACCCCTTGCGGGCTCCGTGCGGCTAGCTCTGCTCCCCGGCGCTGCCGGCGTCGACCGCGCGGTCGAAGTCGTCTTCTTGAAGCTCGCCTTCGACGTCCGCGCGTGACGGCTGCAGCTCGCCGGCCGCGATGAGCTGGGCGTCCTGCGCGGCAGCCGCCGCATCGAGCTCGTCGAGTGTCAGCTCGTGCTTCTCCTCCTCCGCGGGCGGTGACTGCTCGGCCTCCTCCGCGGCGGCCAGCGCCTCGAGCTCTTCCTCGGGCGGCAGCTCGCCGCCTTCGGGCACGACGAGCGTCCGTACCTCGACGGTCACATCCTGGAACAGCTCGATCGGGATCTGGAAGCGCCCGATCCGTTTGAGCGGCTCGCCCCCGATCTTGCGCCGGTCGACTCGGACCTTGTGCTTCTCCCACAACTGGTCCGCGATGTCGGTCGGCGTGACCGAGCCGAACAGCGAGCCGGTGGGCCCGGCCTTCACGTCGAACCGAAGCTCGATCTGACCGAGCCGCTCCGCGACCGACTGTGCATCCTCGAACGTCTTCGCCTCGCTCTTGGCGCGCCGCTCTTCGACCTTGCGCACCTCGGCGACGCGAGCCGGCGTCGCCTCGTCGGCGAGACCCCGAGGAAAGAGGAAGTTCCGCGCGTAGCCGCGCGCGACATTCACGACCTCGCCGCGAAGACCGACCTTGTCGATGTCCGAACGGAGGATGACTTCCATCGTTGCCCTACTAACGCCCCTCGCGGCCTTCCGCGACGTACGGCAGGAGCGCCATCTCACGTGCGCGCTTGACGGCGACGGCGACCTGCCGCTGGTGCCGCCGGCACGCGCCGGTGATGCGCCGGGAGCGGATCTTGCCCCGCTCCGAGATGTACCGGCGCAACTGGTTCACGTTCTTGTAGTCGATCTCGTCGACCTTGTCCTTGCAGAAGAAGCACGACTTCCGGCGAATCGGACCGGAGGACTGGCCGGGACGCTTGCGCCCCGGCTGTCGGTCCTTGTCTCTCTTCTCTCCTCCTCCGCG
>WNGJ01011967.1_pt1 | contig 10439 bp, 7 predicted proteins | sample 5400611 | NCBI WGS metagenome assembly WNGJ01 (sample SAMN13153375, study PRJNA577476) | soil metagenome | isolation source: 40 cm soil or saprolite under Garry oak tree replicate 1 | place: USA:California | collected 2016-06-15
CTGTCGGATCTCAAGGTGCGGCCCTCGACACCCGACACCCGGTACCTGTCTTACGGCACGCTGAGCCTCACGTCAATATCCACCAGAATCGCGGGCGGCGACACCGATGCCGAGAACACCGCGTGATTGCTATATTGTGCCGCAACTCGGGGTTCGAATCCCCTCCGCTCCATTCTCATGCCCACCACCATCGCGGCGATTATCCTCGGCCTGGTCGAAGGCGCGACCGAGTTCATCCCCGTCTCGTCGACCGGCCATTTGATCCTGGCGGGCCACGCGCTGGGGTTCGTGGGCCCGCGCGCCGCCGCCTTCGAGATCATCATCCAACTCGGCGCCATCCTGGCGGTCGTCTGGCTGTATCGCCGCCTGTTGTTCCGCGTGGTGCGCGACGGCGTCGCCGTCGCGGAGTCGCGCCGCTTGATCGTCGCGCTGTTCATCGCGTTCCTCCCGGCGGCGATCGTGGGGCTGCTCACGCACCACTGGATCACGGCGCACCTGTTCACGCCCCCGGTGGTGATCGCCGCGCTGATCGTCGGCGGGGTCGCTATCCTGGCGATCGAGCACTGGCGCCCCGCCCCCCGCGTCGAAACGGTGCCGCAGATCGACTACCGGACGGCGCTCTGGATCGGGATCGCGCAGGTGTTCTCGCTGATTCCCGGAGTCTCGCGCTCGGGGGCGACGATTATGGGGGCGTTGCTGGCGGGCGTGGGCCGCCCTGCCGCCGCGGAGTTCTCGTTCCTCCTCGCCATTCCGGTGATGGTCGCGGCCACAGGGCTCGACCTCTGGGAGAGCCGGCACCTCTTGTCCGGGTCCGACGCTCGGATCTTCGCGATCGGCTTCGTTGTGGCGTTCGCGAGCGCGCTGGTGGTGGTCCGGTGGCTCATCCGCTTCGTGTCGCACCGCTCGTTCAATCTGTTCGCCTGGTACCGCATCGTGTTCGGGTTGGCCCTGGTGGCGCTCCTCGCCACGGGCCGGTCGTGGATCGCGAAGTAGCGACGGGGCCCAAAATTTGCTCGGCCGAATCCATTTTCGCATATTGCTTTTATGGGTCTGCTAGGCGGTCTTGGATTGGCGGGCGTGTTCTACGCCGCCGCCGAATACGAGCACATGACGGGCTGGAAGTGGGCTCTCGCGAGTGTGGCGGTCTCTGCGACCGTCAGAGGACTGTTCCCCGCATCCTTTATCTTCGTTCTGCCCGCGCAGTTCGGTTTGTTTTGTATCATGTGGTGGATGAACTCGAAACGGCAGGCCGCGCTCGAGGTGGACCGGGCCGCCAAGCAAGACGCAGATCGACGCACCCGGCAGGACCGCGTGCAGCGCGCCGGACCGCGACGCCGCTCGCGCGGCGCGGGAGGAAGCGGCCTTGCGGGAGCGACAGGAGCGCGTGAGACGCGCGCGGGAAGAGCGCGAACGGGCGGAACGTGAGCAGGCGGAGCGCGACAAGGAGAAACCCGGAGGTTAGCTCAGCCGGTTCGGCCGCGCGCCAGTTGCCACGCCGTAGAGATGCCAAGACCAATCCAGAGCAGATCCAGCACGCCGAACAGCCGCGCGAGCGGTGCTACGAACCCCATGCGCGTGAGCAGGCTGTCGGTGTGCACCCGCACCAACCGCTCGCGCTCCGCTCGAGTCGCGGCGGCTGCGCGCTGGCGTGCCTCGACCACCATGCGGTGGGTCAATTCGCTCGCCGCGTCCGGTGGCAGCGCGTCGGATCTCTCCCGGGCTTGCTTGTCGAGCTCGGCCTGGAGCTCGGGTGAGAACGAGTGGTGGGTCACCATGTCGACCATGTACATCGTGGCAGTAGCGTCCCGATCGCGCAGGACGTCGTTCAGCACCATCGGTCGCAGCGCGAATGCGACAATCAACACCTTGGCAAGGATCACGGTCCCGACGGTCAAGACCGCCGCGAGCGTGCCGAGCGACGCACTTGGCCGAGGCGCGAATCGTGCGACCGCGAGGCCGATCAGCCCCCCGACCCCCCAGGCGATCAGACCGACCGGGTTGTCGGTCACGTAGACGAGAAACGCCCAGCCCACGGCCAACAGCACGCTCACGATGAGCCCGGAGAGCACGGGGCTCCCATCGCCCGGCTGGGCCTGCGCCTTGGCACCATACACCTTCACGGCGGGCGGGCGTGGACCCGGCGGGACGGGGGAGTCGTTCATTGGGGTCATGGGTGAAGGTGCTCTCAGTCTAAAGTCGGGGCCGGGTTTGGTGCCACTCACGCCCGACGCTATTTTCTGTCTGGTCCCTCGAGGGGAGGCGAAGCAGATGAACACCATGACTGCGCGAGCGCTGATGCTGGGGCTCGTGATCGCGCTCTGGGGGTGGCTGGCGGACGTGGCTCGGCTGCACGTGTCGCTGTGGGCCGGCCTGGTCGCCCTGGGATGTTTCTTCGCGGCCGGCGGCGGCGTCCCCGGCCTGCAAAAGGCCAGCGTGGCTGCACTGAGCGGCGTAGTGTGGGTGCTCGTCGCCCACGCGGTGCGCGGTGCGATCGGTGGCGGCAACGTGGTCGCCGCCGTGATCCTCGGCGCGACGGCGTCCGCCATCATGCTGCAATCGCGCGTGCCGCTCCTTTCCTTCACAGCGGGGGCGTTCGCCGGTGCAGGCGTCGCGCTCGGCCTCAACGTGTACACCGTGAACGACGCGATTCGCGCGGGCGTGGCGCTCGCCATCGGCGCGCTGCTCGGGTTCGCTGCCGAGCGCGCGGCGGCCATGGTCGGAGGGCGGCGCGCCTAGCCTGATGGCCCGGATCCTCGTGATCGACGACGATGTGCAGGTGCGAGGGGCGGTGCGCCGCATCCTGGAGCGCGCGGGCCACACGGTGGAGGACGTCGGCAATGGCGACGCCGGGCTGCGCGCGCACCGCGAGCGGCCGGCCGACCTGATCATCACGGACATCTTCATGCCCGAGCGGGACGGCATCGAGACGGTCCGCGAGCTGCGCCGCGAGTCGCCCCAGGTGAAGATCATCGTGATCTCGGGTGGCGATCGAACGCAAACGATGGACCTGCGCAAGGACGCCGAGCTGCTCGGGGCGGCGCGCTCGCTGCGGAAGCCGTTCGAGCTTTCTGAGCTGGTGCGAGCGGTCGGCGAGCTGCTGGGGGAGTCGCGTCCACGGACCTAGGAGCCGCCCTCTTCCGATGGCTGCCGGGCCACGAATGCGCGGTACAGCAGCACGTCGTATATGACTTTTAGCGTCCCGGCGATGAAGAACGGCACCCCGATCAGCGCGGGTCGGGAGAACAGCAACCCCGCGAACACCGGGGCGAGTGCGGCACCGGTGGTCCGTGCCACACCCGTGATGCCCGCCGCCGCCGATCGTTCTTCAGGAGCAACCACCGCCATCGTGTAGGATTGCCTGGTTGGCACGTCCATTTGGCTGATGCTGAAACGCGCGAACAGCACCAGGATGGCGAGCGGCAGGTTCGGCATCAGCGGCACGAGAATCAGCAGCACGTTGGATGGCAGGTGCGTGAACACCATCGTCTTAACGAGGCCGAAGCGTGCGGCGAGTCGGGACGCGAGTACTGCCGAGACACCGGCAAGGACATTCGCCCCGAAGAAGATCGCACCAAGCGTTCGAGGGTCCACGCCGAAGCGGAGATAGAACCAGTAGGCGGCGAAGCTTTGCACCACGAAGCCGCCCGCGAAGGAATCGAGAGCGAACAGGCCCGACAGCTTCAGGACCACGTCGCGGGAGGGGCCGATGCCAAAGAGATTTTGCATGGCGGGCAAGCGCACTTCAGCGGCAGGCGACAGACGGGTGAACAGGAAAAGCAGCAACACCCCCAGAGCGGCATAGAGAACCACGACCGCCCGGTAGCTTTCGAGCGGCGTCATCGGAGTACCCTGCAGCCGCTGCGCCAGCGTGCCGCCACTCAGGGAACCGGCCGCGGTTGCGAACGAGCCGGCGAGCGTGTACCACGCGAACACGGCGGTTCTGGACCGGGCGGGAACGACCTGAGAGAGCGCCGCCTGCTCGATCGAGAGAAACGGCCCCACCTCGTTGCCACTGGGGCTGATGACGCCGATCGTCCCGGCCAGGATCAGGAACAAGAAGTTGCGCGTGTAGGCGAAGATCAGGCCGGCGGCGACCATGAGCGCGGCGCCGATGATCAGCATGCGCCGCCGCCCGACGCGATCGGCTCGAGTGGTCAGGTAGAGGGAGACGACGGTATCCCCCGCCAGCGTCAGAGTCAGCAGCAAGCCGGATTGGGACGCGCTGAGGCCAAGGCTGGTCAGATAGAAGACCAAAACGACGGCCAACGAGCCGTACGCGAACAGACGCGTCACGCGGGTCAGGAACAACAGGCGCCCGTCGCGCGTCAGGGCTCGAAGCGCCGTCAGCGCGGGAACGCCTCCGGCAGCCCGCCGTCCACCGTGAGGATGTCTCCCGTCGTGAAACGGAACCGCTCGCTCGCCAGCAAGACGGCGAGGTCCGCCACGACCTCGGGGGGGATGAGGGACGCGCCCATGACGTTGCGCCGGCGGTAGGTCTCGAGCTGGGCGTCGACGGATACGCCACTCCTCGCGGCTCGCTCCTCGACAAACCGGCGGAACATCGGGGTCTCGATCTGGTCGGCGTTGATGGCGTTGACCCGAATGCCGTCCCCGCCGAGCTCGACCGCGGCGACCCGCAGCGCCTGCAACAGCGCGGCCTTGCTCCCGCCATAGGCCACCGCTTCGGGACCCGGCGCCAGCGCGGCCTTGGAGACCGACGCGATGATCGAGCCCCCCGTCTTCTGCCGGCGCATCACGGCCGCCGCGGCGCCGATCGCCAGAACGGCGCCGAGATAGTGGACGTCGAGCTGGCGCTGGAGGTCCTCCCGCCCGATGTCCGTCAGCCCCGCGAACCGCGGCGCCTGGCCCGCCGTGTAAAACAGGCAGTCCAGCCCTCCGAACTCGGCGACGGTCCGCCGTATCAGGTGCGCCAGACTCGCGTCGTCGCGGACGTCCACCGGGATTGCGATGGCGCGATCAGGCTGCGCCGTCGCGATCTCCCGCGCTGCGGCCTCCGCGGCGGCTTGGTCGAGATCGGCGACCACAACGTGCGCCCCTTCCGCCGCAAACCGTCGCGCGGCCGCGCGCCCGATGCCGCTGCCGCCCCCGATCACGACGGCGACCTGGCGGGGAACGAGCTGGGAGGTGCGCTCCCGCGCGTCCTGCTCGTCGATTTTGCGGCGCTCGAGCGGCCAGTGCTCGAACGCGTACACCTCCGCCTCGGGAATGAACTGGAACGCTGCGAGTGCTTCCGCATTCGCGATCGTCTCCAGCACTGCCCGATAGCACAGATTGGCTGTGACCGCGCCCCGCTTGTCGCGGGACGCCGTGATCATTCCGAGCCCGGGGGCGAGCACGACCTTGGCCCAATCGTCGAGCGGGCGCTCCTCGAGGGCGGCGTGGCGCCGGTGATACGCCTCGTACTCCGAGCGCTGCTGTGAGAGCTGCGTGCGGACTGCGTCGACCAGCCGATCTCCCGGCGCGGACGGGTCGAGGTCGAGCCACAGGGGCAGCCGGCCGGCCCGCAGGATATGCTCGGGCGTCGCCATGCCGCGACGCACCAGCGCGGGAATCCGTTCGGCGGCGAGGGTCGCCAGGATGTCGTCGCCATCGTCGCAGTGCAGGATCACGCGGCGGTCAGGCGGCGGGCCGAGCATTCCGCGCACCACCGGGAGGACGAGCTCCGCCAACCGGCGGCGCACCTCCGCGCCGGGGATCGCGCGGGGCGTCGCTCCCAGCACCGCGCGGCCCCGTCGCTTCGTTTCGAGGTAGGCGTCGATCCGGCCCACGACGCCCACCAGGCGCGCGTAGCACTCCCGCGGATCCTCGCCCCACACCACGAGGCCGTGATGCGCCAGCGCGAGCCCCACGGCGCTGCGCGGGAGCCGGTCTACCATGTCGGTCACCGTCCGCGCCAGCGGGAATCCCGGGCGCACGTACGGCACGTACACGATCTCTCCCTGAAACAGCTCGGTGACCAGCCGCTCGGCCGTCGCGTCGTCCAGGTTCGTGAGACTCATCGTCGCCACGTCATGAGTGTGTACGATGACGCGGTGCGGGAGGAGCGAGTGCAGCGGTGTCTCGACGCTGGGTGCGGGTCCACGTCCGTCGGCCGGCACCGTACAACGCGTCATGAGGCGCATCATGTCGGCGTCGCTCATCGCTGCGGCACTCTCGAGCGCCGCCAGTTCGGGGAGCGACAGCCGAGCGAATCCGTCACGCTCGATGGTGCGCAGGTCGGTCCCGCTGGCCTTCACCAGCAGGACGTCGCCGAGCTTGATCGAGGTGTTGCCACCGCCCGGTTGCACGAGGGCCGGCTCGTGGCCGATTAGGTTCGACAGGTAGACGAGCTGGTCGAGCTCGTCGGCGCCGGCGGCGGGACCAGTGCCCCAACGATCCGCGGTTCGCGCCGCGTCTCTCACGGCCCCGTGCGCGGCGGCACGGCGCCGTCGATCCCGCTGGCGATGACGTCCCTGAGCGCCGTCTTGCGCAGCTCCGCCGCGAAGGCCGGCACCGCCTTGTCCATGAGGTCGGCGAACCGGGCGGACACGGCGGCGATCCGCTGAGCGAGCACGTCGTGCACCGCGAGCTGCTGGGTCGTGGGTGCGAAATCGGCCCCGTTGTCGGCGACATCGGATTGCAGCGCCGCAAGCCGGCCGTAGAGCTGCATCGGGTTACGGAAGGCGTCTTCCCGCGCCCCCGTCAGGTGGACGTCGAACAGCGCGCCCTCGACGTCGGCGACGCGGTGCTCGAGGGAGTCCGCCAGGGTCGCGAGTCGCTTAGCGCCTGCGGCGCTGGCCGTCGCCGAATCGGTGCGCAGCTGCCCTGCGAGATCGAGGAGCTGTTTCCGCACCCATTCCAGCCGGTTGATCATCCGGGCCACGCTGTCCTGCTCGGCCCGAATCGCGAGGGCGAGCCGGGTCTGTGCCTGCACGTCCGCGTCCGTCCCCGCGGTGTTCGGGTCTTTCAACACGGTGAGCGACTGCGTGAGTGTTGTGTCGCCGACCCTGAGACGGATCCCGTACGTCCCGGGCGGCACCGGTGGGCCACGCAGCATGAGATCGAGATCCCACGTCACGAGTGGGCGCGTGCCGTCGGGACCGACGCGCACGAACGGCTTGCCCGGTGGAGGCGTCCGCAGCTTGGGCACGACCGTGGGCGAGTAGCGCAGGTCCCACCACACCCGATTGAGCCCCGGTTTCCGCTCCCCCTGGAGCACGCGCACCGTATCGCCCCCCGCATCCACGACGATGAGTTTAGCGGGTGGGTGCGCGCTGTCGGGCCGCGCCGCCGAATCAGCCCGGGCCTCGGTGTCGGCGAGCGCGGCCGTCAGACGGTACGTCACGACCGCGCCGCCCGGAGGGTTCTGCGCCTGGACGGCGCTGTTGGGCGCGCTCGCGACTCCCTGCGTCGCCCGGAAGCGGTACGCGGGCGGCGGTGCGAACAGCCAGGCGCGCCCGCTCGACGCCCGGGCGTCGAGCTGCTCGAGTGGCGAGACATCGTCGAGGATCCATACGCCCCGCCCGTAGGTGGCGACGACGAGGTCATGGAAGCGCGGTTGGACCGTCACCCACGATACCGGCGCGTGCGGCAGGTTGGCCTGCAGGGGCAGCCAGCGCGCGCCGTCGTCGAGCGTTACGTACAGCCCGCTCTCCGTCCCCGCATAGACCAGCCCGCGACGCACCGGGTCCTCGGCCACCACGTGGACGAACGACAGGGTGGAGCGGGGGAATGTATCGGTGATGCGCTTCCACGTCTTGCCGTAGTCCGTCGTCTTGTAGATGTACGGCGCGAGGTCGTCCAGCTCGTGCAGGTCCACCGCGAGATAGGCGGTCCCGGCGTCGAAGTGCGACGGCTCGATGTTGGTGATCTTGCCCCACGGCGGCAGCTTGGGGAGGTTGCCCGTCACATCGGTCCACTGCCCGCCGCCGTCACGCGTGACGTGCACCACGCCGTCGTTCGAGCCCGCCCAGATGACGCCAGCCTGGAGCGGCGATTCGGCGATGGCGAACAGGGTCGCACCGTCGAACGTCATGAGGTTATCGGTCGTGACGCCGCCCGAGGTCTGCTGGTGGGTCGTGTCGTTACGAGTAAGATCGGGGCTGATCACCTTCCAGCTGGCGCCGCGATCGGTCGTCAGGTGCACGACCTGGCTTCCGACGTAGACCCGGGTGTGATCGTGGGGCGACAGCGCGATCGGGAAGGTCCAGTTCCAGCGGTATTTGAGGTCGGCCGGCCGCCAGCCGTAGCCGGCCTCGGGCCACACGCGCACGTTGCGGGCGTGATCGGTGCGCGTGTCGTACACCTCGAGCCCGCCGTCGTAGCAGCCCGACCACACGGTCACGTTGTCGACGGTGTCGGGGATCGCGAAGCCGCTCTCGCAGCCGCCGACGTGTCCCCACTGTCCTTCGGTGATGCCCCCGGCGAGCCCGCGGCTCGGCATCCGGTAGGAGCTGCCGTCCTGGCGGTTGCCGTAGACGTAGTAGGGCACGCGGGCGTCCGCATGCACGTGGTACATCTGGGCGATCGGCAGCACCACGCGCGTGTAGCTCTTGCCGCCGTTCAGCGTGAAGCTCGCGCCGCCGTCGTGGGCGATCAGGATACGGTCGGCGTTCAAGGGGTCGATCCAGATGTCGTGGTTGTCCCCGCCGGCCGAGAAGGGACTGCGGGTGAGCGTCTGCCCGCCGTCGCGCGACATGCTGAACCGCACCGAGACGAAGTAGAGACGCTCCTCGTCGTCGGGCGCGACGGTGAAACGCACGTAATACGGAGCGCGCTCCGCCATGTCGTGATTGCGGCTCACGACGCGCCAGGTGGTACCGCGATCATCGCTGCGATACAGCGTCGGGTCCTGATCTTCGATCAGCGCGTAGACGGTGTTGGGATTGGAGGCGGCGACCGCGACAGCGATCTTGCCGACGACGTGATTCGCCGCCGGGAGACCGTGGCCCGCCAGGCGCTTCCACGTGACCCCGCCGTCGCGTGACACCCACAGCCCGCTCCCGGGGCCGCCGCTCTGCAGGTGCCAGGTCTTCACCTCGAACTGCCACATGCCGGCGAACAGGGTATTGGGATCCCCCGGGTCGATGGCCAGATCCGAGCACCCGGTGTTCGGGTCCACGAACAGGACCCGTGTCCACGTCTTGCCGCCGTCCGCCGTGCGGTACACGCCGCGCTGTTGCTGGGGGCCGTAGGCACGCCCCAGCGCGCACACCACCACGACGTCGGGGTTGGCAGGGTGGATCACGATGCGCGCGATGCGGCCGGTCGAGTCGAGGCCCGCGTGCTGCCAGCTGCGACCGGCATCGGTGGACTTGTAAGCGCCGTCGCCCAGCGCGGTCGTCGAGCGGATGAAGAACGTCTCGCCGGTGCCGGCCCACAGCACGTGGTGAGCGGAGGGGGCGACGGCGAGGGCCCCGATGGCTTGAACGGGCTCGCTGTCGAAGACCGCCCGCCAGTGCACGCCTCCGTCCTCCGTCTTCCAGACGCCGCCGGACGCCGCGCCCACGTAAGCCACGAGGGGGTTGCCCGGCTCTCCGACCACCGCGACGGCGCGGTTGCCTTCGGGGCCGATGAAGCGGAAGCCCAGATGCGTCCACAGCGTGGTATCGACTTCCTGCGCGGGCACGCGTGCCGACGGGGTGAGGAGCGCGAGCAGCGCCACAGCGGTGCGGATACGGATCATGGGCGGCGGCCTCGTGTGCGGGCGACGGCTAAGAATGGCGGGCGGCGAGACCGGGCGCGAGGGGCGGGCCCACGAAGCCCCCGCCCGCGAGGTCGTTAGCGCGATCCCAGCAGCAGCGCTTCGAGGTCCAGGTCCCGCTGCACCCGCCGCATCACGTGATCACCGATCATTCCCTTGTCGCGCAGCGAGATCACTGCCCGCCGCTCCGCCTGCAGCAGCTCGAGCACGGTGGCGCTGCGGCCGCGGGCGAGACGCTCCTCGACGCCGTCGCGCTCGGCGCGCACCCGGGCACCGAAGCGCCGGCGGCGGTGGCCGTAGCGCGCCCGGAGCTCCGTCAGCGTCTCCTCGTCGAGGCCCGATGCCAGCTCGTCCAGCCGCCGCAACGCGGCGGCGGACGCCTGCTCTCGTGCATGGGCTTCTTCGAGCCGCTGCGTCTCTCCGGTGTCACAGATGCCGAGCCTGCTGACGAACGGCTGGAGCGAGAAGCCCTGGACGAGGAGCGTCACCAGAATCACGACGTACGTGAGGAAGATGATGAGATCGCGTCCCGGGAACGGGGTGCCTGCGGCGGTGGTGAAGGGGAGCGCCAGGGCGAGCACCAGGGAGTCCGCCCCCCGCAGGCCCGCCCATGCGATCAGCGCCACATGACGCCACGACACCAGGGGATCGCGCGTCCGTGCGCGCCGGCTCAACCAGCGCGGGCCGTACGTCGCCGCGAACACCCACACGACACGCGCGGCGATCGTCGCGAGGC
>WNGJ01017657.1_pt1 | contig 10438 bp, 10 predicted proteins | sample 5400611 | NCBI WGS metagenome assembly WNGJ01 (sample SAMN13153375, study PRJNA577476) | soil metagenome | isolation source: 40 cm soil or saprolite under Garry oak tree replicate 1 | place: USA:California | collected 2016-06-15
AGATCCGCGCCGCGGAGTGAGGCGGCTTCCCCCCGCACGCCCACAAGCCGTACTTGAAGGGAAACACGTGATGCCGGTTGACCATCAGGGATGCAACCCGCGTGCCACCGGCTGGTGGGGATGCGAGGCCAACCACGCGTCGATTTGCGGCACGCGCAGCGATCTGACTTTCAGGCGGCACTCCAGGTCGGCGTAGTATCTCTCGATTTGTTTGCGCGGACCTTCGGGAATGGCATCGATGTAACGCCTGAGGTCGGCGAAGCGCTCGGGACTCGTCGCCGTCGCCGTCAACGACGGGAGGAAACTCAGCCGCTGCATGGCATCCAGTCGCTCTTTCAGTTCGTCGAAATGGGTGCGTGTGAATTCCCAGGCGAGATCCGGATTGCCGACGGCGACGCGACTGATCATCAACAGCCCGGTGCTCGGCGACGGCTCGCGGCCGAGCGCGATGTCGAGGGAACGATTCGCCAGTACCGGATCGCGGGCGGAGGCGAGCGAAACAAACAGTTGATCCTTGTCGACGGGATCGGTCGCCTTCACGGCGAGGTCGTGCAAGGTGTCGTAAAGTTTCGGGTCGGCCCAAAGCCCGGTAATTCTCAGGGTCGGGAGCCGAATGGCCGCGGGAAGACTCTTCGGGTCCTTGACGAAGGCCTGGAAGCGCCGACGCGCTTCCTCGACGACGGGTGGGTCGCCGAATTGCCCGAGCCCGTAGAGGAGCGCCTCGCGCAAGACAGCGACGTTGTCGGCCTCGCCGGGTTTCGCGTCCCAGCCAATGCGCGCGAATAGTAGGGCCAATGCGGCACGCGCAAACTCGCGGAAGGCCGCGCGTGAAGGCAAACCGGCGTAGAGGCTGTCGATCGTCTCCAGCGTTTCGATGACCTGTCCCCACACCGTGGTATCCGCGTCGAGCGGGACCTTTTGGCTCAACTCGAGGTAACCATCGACCGGCGCCGCGCCCGCTTCGCCGAGGGCCCAGGTGTCATAAAGCAGGCCCAGTTGATCGGCGGGCGCGAGGGCAGTGAAACGACCCGCGAGAGCCGCGAGCACATCGGGCACGTATTGGCTGCGGTAGTAAGCGGTCTGACCGATATTGATCTTGACGGGAGGCACGCCGCCGACCGGAACGGTCGCCGGAGCGGGACCTTTGACGATCTCGACCGCAGGCGGCGTCGCCGACCCCGCCGGCGCCGCGGAGACCGGCGTGCGCCACGCGAGGAGCTCGCCCGCGCTGTCGTCCACCGCGAACCGCCCCTGCTTGAGCGTAAGCGTCGTATTCCCGCCGGCTTGTACCTCGGCGTCGACAGCGATCAGCGGCACGCCTGGCTGCAAGGTAAAGTCATCCGCGATCGGCTTGATTGGTTTTCCTGCAGCTTTCTCCAGCTCGGCCCAGAAATTATTGCTGACGGTGTTTTGATATTGGTATCGCTTCATGTATGTCCGCACGCCCTCGCGGAACGGTTGCTCCTGGACATAGTTCTCGAGCATGCGGATGACCGCCTCTCCTTTTTTGTAGGTGATCCGGTCGAACTGTTGGTTGGGATCGCCGCTCGTCACGGGCACGACGATGGGGTGTGTCGTGCGCTTGGCGTCCTGCCGCATCGCCTGCTGCCGCGCCGACTCCGACTGAAGCCAAGTCATCCACTCGGGATGGAAACGATCGGTGGCTTTGTTCTCCATCCAGGAGGCAAAGCCCTCGTTGAGCCAAAGATTGTCCCACCATTCCATGGTCACCAGGTTGCCGAACCACTGGTGCGCCATCTCGTGCGCGACGACCACGAACACGCGCTGCCGGGCGGATTCCGGCGACAAGGCCGGGTCCACCAGCAGGGCGGTCTCGAAGTAGAGAATCGCGCCCCAATTCTCCATGGCGGAAAAGCCCCCGGCGCCGGGCGCCGCGATCAAATCGAGCTTGGGCAGCGGATACGGGACGCCGAAATAGTCATTGTAAAACTCGAGCAGCTTGACGCTGCTGTCCAGGGCGAATTGACCTTTGTAGGCGCTGCCGCGCCGCGCGATCACGGCGATCTTGGTCGAGCCGACCGTCGTCTCCAGGCGCTCCAAATCTCCCATGCCGAGAAAAAGGAGGTACGACGACATTTTCGGGGTTGGCTGAAAGCGTACGCGCCGGAGTCCGTCCGGCAGATCGGATTCGCCCGCGATCGGCATGTTGGAGACGACCATCTGGTCTTTCGGAGCAGCAACCGAGAGGGAGAAGGTCGCCTTGAACGCCGGCTCGTCCCAGCATGGAAGGAACCGCCGGGCGGCAATCGCCTCGAACTGCGTCATGAGCATTCGTTTCGGGCCTTCCAGGGTATCGTAGGGCGAAACAAACAATCCCTCCGGGGCGCTCTTCGAGATCGTGCCTCCGTAGTCGATCGAGAGGTGGTGCGTTCCCCGCTCGATATTTCCGGCAAACTTGAGGGTCGCCGTCTGGTCCGTGTCGTTGTAGGCGATATTCGTCGCTTCCTGCGCGTTCGGATCCAACACGGCGCGGTGCAGTTTCAGGTCGGCGGTATGCAGGACGATTTCGGACGTCGGCTCGCGAACGGCCGCGCGGATTTTGACCGAGCCCTCAAAGCGCAAATTATCGGGGTCGGGTTTTACGAAAAGGTCGTAATGGTCGGGCACAACGTTGGTCGGCAGCCGCATTGCTTCCTCCCCTGATGGCTGGCGTTTTCGCCAACATACTGCTTAAAAGCGAATATTGGGAGAAGCTCGATCGCGACGCAAGCGCGCGAATCGGAGACATCGGCCAAGCTGGTAGAATTTTCAATGGTGGGCGCGGCTGGGATCGAACCAGCGACCCCTACGATGTCAACGTAGTGCTCTCCCGCTGAGCTACGCGCCCGACCGGCTCGTAAGGGTTTCTCGTCTTATCGGCTCGCCGGGGGACAGGCAAGCGCGCGCCCCAGCTCGTCATCGCCCGGCTTGACCGGGCGATCCAGTACGCCGTGCCGGCGCAGATGCGCGGCGGCGTTACATTACCGAGGTTGGTGATTACTGGATTGCCCGCCTGCGCGGGCAATGACGAGAATGGAGATGCCGCCTCACGCCGCCAGCATCTTCTGCACCTCGTTGACGAGGTCGCGCAGATGGAAGGGTTTCGAGAGCACCTTGGCTTCCTTGGGCGCCTGGGAGTCCGGGTTGAGCGCCACCGCGGCAAAGCCGGTGATGAACATGATCTTGATGTCGGGGTCGAGTTCGGCGGCACGCCGGGCAAGCTCGATGCCGTCCATCTCGGGCATGACTATGTCGGTGAGCAGGAGTTCGAACGGCTCCTCGCGCAGGCGCCGGTAGGCGGACAGGCCGTTGTCGTAGTCGATGACCTCGTAGCCGGCGTTCTGCAGCGCCTTGACGAGGAAACGACGCATGTCGTTGTCGTCCTCGGCCAGGAGAATTTTCGGCATCGGCTCGGTCATGACGCGCAAGTCCCCCGGAATTAGTTCCATAAGCCCCAGCGCCGGTAAATATGGGGTGAACCGCGCTAGTGTCCCGATTCCGAAGTTCGCCCGAGCTTGCCGCACGCGCCGTAGCGAACTTCGGAATCGTAGGACACTAGCAACTCTATGATTCTAGTGCCGCTTTGAACCCGAAGTTCGCAACCGGACCCGCGGCAATTGTGGTGCGAACTTCGGAGTTCGCGGCACTAGTGACCTTGGCAGAGCGGCCCGCGGCGTGGACAATGGGCGCGCCGCACCACATGTAACCGGCGGCGTCCCGGACCCCGCGCGAGCATAAACCGAATTGCCATGGCCGATCATCTGGTTGCCGAGCTCGACCCGCCGTTCGAGGTTCTCGAGCCGGCCGAGTGGCGCGGGCCGATCGTGTTCAACTCGCCGCACAGCGGACGGGTCTACCCGGCAGGCTTCCTGGCGGCGGCGCGGCTCGACATTTCCACCCTGCGCCGCTCGGAGGACTCCTTCGTCGACGAGCTGATCGTCGGCACGGTGCGGCGCGGGCATCCGGTGATGCGGGCGCATTTCCCCCGCTGCTACGTCGACGTGAACCGCGAGCCCTACGAGCTCGACCCGCGCATGTTCGAGGGCCGGCTGCCGTCGTTCGCCAACACGCGCTCGATGCGCGTCGCCGGCGGGCTCGGCACGGTCGCCCGCGTGGTCGGCGATTCCCAGGAGATCTACGACCAGCGCATCCCGGTCGAGGACGCGCTGCGGCGGATCGAGAACCTCTACAAGCCGTATCACCGGGCGCTCCGGCGCCTGCTCACCCGCGTGCATCGCGATTTCGGCGCCGCCGTCCTGGTCGATTGCCACTCCATGCCGTCGAGCGCCGGCACCAAGGACGAGCGCCACCGCGCCGACATCGTGCTGGGCGACCGCTACGGCACGAGCTGCGTGGGCATCGTGTCGGAGACGATCGAGACGACCTTGCGCGGGCTCGGCTACGCGGTCAGCCGCAACAAGCCCTACGCGGGCGGCTTCATCACCGAGCACTACGGCAACCCGGCCGCGGGCGTGCACTCGATCCAGCTCGAGATCAACCGCGCGCTCTACATGGACGAGCGGCGCTACGAGCGCTCGTCGACCTTTGCGCGCCTGGCCGGCGACCTCGTCGCCCTGGCGGACGAGCTGGCGGCAGTCCCAATCGACGAGTTGCGGCCCTACCGCGCCGCCGCCGAGTGATCGGCATTGCACGGGGCGACGTCCTCGGATAGAGACCGGCACCCGCCCGATCGTCATCGCAGCGCACAAAAAAAGGGGCCGCTCGCGGGTGCAAGCGGCCCAAGTCTAGGGAGGAAACGCCCAAGGAGGGCGGCGGGAATGCGACGAGGTCGCATTGCCGCGCTGCAACAATATGCCACCGCGCCGCACAAAAGGCAAGGGTCGCTGACGTAATTCCGGGGGCATCCCGGCGGCGGGTTGCCGCAGGGCGCAGGCCCGCGCGGGGTGTTGCCGGGCATAATTTGCGAAAACCGGTGCCTCCGCCGACCGGGTCTGGTCTAGGTTACGCTCCCTTCGACGTTCTGGGCGGGCGGGCATGACGGCAGTCGATTTTTCCGCATTCGTGGACGAGCTGGCGACGCTCTCGGGCGAGACCATCCTGCCGTTCTTCCGCACCGCGTTGAGCGTCGAGGACAAGGGCCGCGGTCACGGGTTCGATCCGGTCACGGCGGCGGACCGCGCCGCGGAAACCGCCATGCGCTCGCTCATCGGCCGCAGCTTCCCGGCGCACGGGATCATCGGCGAGGAGTTCGGCGAGGACCGCGGCGATGCCGAATACGTGTGGGTGCTCGACCCGATCGACGGCACCAAATCCTTCATCTCCGGCATGCCGGCCTGGGGCACCCTGATCGGGCTCACCCACTTCGGCGCACCGGTGTTCGGAATGATGCACCAGCCGTTCACGCGCGAGCGGTTCAGCGGCGACGGCGGCGCCGCACGCTACCGCGGCCCGGCGGGCGACCGTGTCCTCCAGACGCGCCGGTGCGCGTCGCTTGCCGACGCGGTGCTCTTCACCACGAGCCCGCGGCTGATGAAGGGGCGCGACGGGCGCGCGTTCGCGAAGGTCGAAGAGAAAGTGCGGCTCTCGCGCTACGGCGGCGACTGCTACGCCTATTGCATGCTGGCAGCCGGCCACGTCGATCTAGTCATCGAGACCGAGCTCAAGCCGTACGACGTCATCCCGCTTATCCCGATCATCACGGGGGCCGGCGGCATCGTCACCACTTGGGACGGAGGCGCGCCGGAAGCGGGCGGGCGCATCATCGCGGCGGCCGACGAGCGCGTGCACGCGGCCGCGCGCGCGATCCTCGCCGGCTGACGCCGTGACAGACGGCGGCGAACCGATTGCCTTCGACGACGCGTTCCGCCGCCGCCTGCGTGACCTCTTCGTGTGGCGCCGCGACGTGCGCCGCTTCCGGCGCGAGCCGCTGCCGCCCGGCGCGATCGAGCGGCTGATCGACACCGCCTGCCTGTCTCCCTCCGTGGGACTGAGCCAACCGTGGCGCTTCGTGATCGTGGAGGACGCGGCGCGCCGACGCGCGGTCGTCGATGACTTCAAAGCCTGCAATGGCGAAGCGCTGCGCGCCTACGCCGGCGAGACCGCCGAGCGCTACGCCGCGCTCAAGCTCGCCGGGCTGGAGGAGGCACCCTGCCACGTCGCGGTGTTTGCCGATCGCGCAACCGAGATGGGCGCGGGCCTCGGCCGCCGCACCATGCCGGAAATGGCCGAGTATTCGGTGGTGGCCGCCGTCTGTACGCTGTGGCTTGCGGCGCGCGCCGAAGGCATCGGCCTCGGCTGGGTATCGATCCTCGACCCGCGGCGCATCGGTGCCATCCTCTCGGTGCCCGACGCGTGGATCTTCATCGGTTATCTCTGCCTCGGCTATCCGCGGCACGAGGACGACACGCCGGAACTCGAGCGTGCGCAGTGGGAGCAGCGCCGGCCGGCGGATTGTTTTGTGCTACGCAGATGACAGATGTCATCTGTCATCCGTATAACGACGACCCCGGCACGAACGCATCGAACGCCGCCCAGAACTGCGAGCGGAAGCGGTCGCGCTCCATCAGGATTTCGTGGCGCGAGCCGGAGATCACGAGGTTGGCGCCGGCGCGCAGGCGCTGGGCGAATTCCCCGATCGCCGGCGTCGACACGAGGTCGTCCTGGCCGGCGGCGAGAATCAGCATCGGCTGACGGATGCTGGTCGGATAGCGAGGCTCCGCCAAATCGGCCATGGTCCGGAAGGCGGCGTCGACCCAGGCGATGGTCGGTGCCGCCAGGCCGAGATCGGGCTCCGCCTCGACGATAGCGGCCGTGCGGGCGTAGCGCACCGGGTCGGATGTGACTGGGTTGCCGATGAACGGGCGCGCGGCAACCGGGGTCGCACCGCCGCCCGGCACATAGGCGCCGCCAAGCCCGAGGTAGCGCAAGCTGCGCGCGGTGAGCTTGGCGCTGCGCGACGCGGCGCTGCCCGCAAGCGCGATCATCGGCGCCGAAAGGACCATGCGGTCGAACCAGCGCCGGCCGCGATGAGCCGAGCGCAACAGCACGGTTCCGCCCATCGAATGGCCGAGCGCGAACAACGGCGGCGGACAGTCGGGCAGCACCACCTCTTTGACGAAAGTTTCCAGATCGAGTTCGTAATCGGAGAAGCTGCGCACGTAGCCTTTGTTGCGGTCGCCGAGCGCGCGCTGGGAGAGGCCCTGGCCGCGCCAATCGATCATCGCGACCGCAAAGCCTCGCTCGCGCGCGTCGTTGACCACCTCGAAATACTTCTCGATGAACTCGGCCCGGCCGGGAAAAACGCACAGCGTTCCCTTGCGGCCCGGTGGCGGCTCCCAGCGCGCGAACCTTATGCCCACGCCGTCCGGTGTCCGCAGCATGCCGACGGTCGCCCCGTCCGGCGCAGGATTGGCGGGAATCGAGAGCAGCTCCATCGGCCGCGCGGGCGGCGAGGAGGCGCGCGTTACGGCAGCCGCGGGAGGGGGCTCAACGGGCCGTTCACCAACCAGGACCTGCGATTCGGGCGTCTCTTGCACGGCAAACTTCCCCTTCCTACATCTTCATTGCGCAGGCCATCAGGCTGCGCGCAACCGGGGTCCGACCACACGGTGGACCGCCGCATGTCGCTCACAGGAGGATATGCCATGCGTACATTCGATCTCACTCCCCTCTATCGTTCGACCGTCGGCTTCGACCGGCTGTTCTCGCTGCTGCTGTAGCCGGCTTCGCCGAGTCCGAACTGTCGATCGAGGTCAAGGAAAACACCCTGAGCATCCGCGGCGAGAAACAGGCCAAGCACAACGAGAAGGACGGCGAGGTGCTTTATCAGGGCATCGCGGCCCGGGCGTTCGAGCGCCGCTTCCAACTCGCCGACCACGTCGTGGTCAAGGGCGCGGCCCTGGAGAATGGGCTGCTCCATGTCGACCTCGTGCGCGAGATCCCCGAAGCCATGAAGCCGCGGACGATCCCGATCGGCGCCAGCTCGGCCAAGGTGATCGACGCCAAGAAGGCGGCGTAACCGACAGTCCGCAATCCGAGAGGTGGAGCGCCCCGATTTTCGGGGCGCTTTCTTTTTCTCAGAGCATGATCCCGAAAAAGCCTGCCCCGCACTTGATGCGGGGTGGGTACCGGTTTTCGGAAAAGATCATGCTCCAAGATCATTCGAGCGTCGTGACCGGCGGCATCGCTGCAGGCGGAGCCGCGGTCGCCGGCGGAGCAACTGGAGCGGGCGCAGCCGCGGTCGGAGCCGGATCAGGTTCCGGCGCGGGCTTGGCTTCAGGCGGCGCTGCCGGCACGGGCGTGACCGCCGCGGGCTTCGCGGCCGGCTTCGGCCGCGGGATCGGCGGGTGCGCCGGGGCCAAGGTAGCGGTACGCCCGGCCGGCGGCGGATAAGCACCGACCGCGCCGGTCGGCAGGTCGTCGTCGTAATACGCCGGCGGCGGACCATAGGGCCGTCGGCCAATAACGCCGGGCGGCACCATGATGATCGGGCGCACCATCAGAATGTCGCCGTAGCGCGCGTCGATCGCGACGCGTACCTGGCGGCCGCGCCGGTCGATGGCGCGGACCTGATAAGCCTCGCCGTTTCGCACCGGCGTTGCCTGCGGCAGGAAGCCATTCGCGCGCAGGATTTTTCCGATCTGTTGGGGCGGCATGACAGGACCGAGCCCCGCGACGCGACCGGGCGGCAGCGGCGCCGGCTGCGCCAGTGCGGCGCTCGACGCGAGGCAGATCGCAAGCGCACAGGCAGCGGATTTGATGGACACGGTTTCCCCCAATGGTCGCGTCGCCCGGGCCGACCATAGCCCCGAATGCGGCGGAGCTTGGGCGATGATCAGGCAGTGCGCGCGATTGTGACGAACTGGTCGACGTCGGCTTCGGTCGTCGAAAACGAGGTGACGAGCCGCACCAGCGTGTGGTCCGGCGGGACGACCGACCCGGCCGGTAGGCTGCCGAGATACCACGGATAATAGAGCGCGCCGGCCGCCTTCAGGCGCCGGTCGGCCTCGGCACTCAACGGCACGAACACCTCGTTCGCCTCCACCGGCCATGCCGGCTTGATGCCGGCCGCGCTCAGCCCTTCCGCCAGCCGATCGGCCATGCGGTTGGCGTGGCGGGCGAGCTCGAGCCATAGATCGTCTTTCAAATAGGCGTCGAGTTGCGCCGCCAGGAAGCGGTGTTTCGAGAGAAGATGGCCGCCGCGCTTGCGCCGTTCCGGCATGCCCCTGGTGCGCACGGGATCGAAGAAAATCACGGCTTCGGCGGCGAGCGCGCCGCCCTTGGTCGCACCGAAGGAAAGGACGTCGACCCCGGCGCGCCAGGTGATTTCCGCCGGCGTCGCGTTCGTGCGCACCAGCGCATTGGCAAAGCGCGCGCCGTCGAGGTGAACCGCCACATCATGCCCATGGGCGATCTCCGCCAACTGCCGGATTTCCGAGGCGCGGTAGCTTGTGCCGGCTTCGGTCGCCTGCGAGAGCGACATCGCCGCCGGCGTGACGTGGTGAGGGCCGCCCCACGGGCCGCGTTCGAGCGCCGCCTGAAGCGTCGCGGGCGCGATCTTGCAGCCCTCGCCCGGAAGCGTCACCAGCTTGACGCCGCCGCCGTAAAACTCGGTGGCGCCGCACTCGTCGGTCGCGATGTGGCTTTCCACGTGACAGAGCACCGCGCCCCAAGGCGGGGTGAACTGCGCCAGCGCGAGGGCATTGGCGGCGGTTCCCGTGGGCACCAGGAACACTGCGACCTCGTGCTCGAACAGCTCGGCGAACTGCTGCTCGACCCGCGCGGTCACCTCATCGCCGCCATAGCCGAGCGCGTGGCCCTCGTTGGCTTGGGCGATGGCGTTAAGGATCGCAGGCGCCACCCCTGCCGTATTGTCGCTCGCGAAGTTCATGGCGCCTCTCCCTTTCGGCCGGATCGACGTTACCTACAGGCACAACCCATGGCGCGCACGCAATGCCGTTGCACCGCCCGGTCAATCCGTGGTCCTCTTGTTTGCGCCCCGAAAGCCGGCGGGGAGAACAAGGCGATAAATTCCCCAGTGCGCGTGCGCGCGCGCCGCTTGTGTTGCGGGGCAAAATTTGGCATGGTCACATAGGACAGTAATGCTGTCCCAATTGCGGCGCCGTGTTCCCGGAGAAGGGAACCGGCCGATGACGCGGAGCGGCGCTTCGCACAGCGGGGCGCAGGCGCGGTTGTCCGGCCGTCGCGGCGCCGCAGGGGCAACGAGCGGCGCCATAACAAGCCGCCATTTCATGCGAATGCCGATTGCTCGCGTCGAGGCGCCGGACGGCGCCGCGGGCGCGAAGGGTGCGCCGGCCCGGGGTCCGGGTCGGAACGAGGATCGAGAGGCTGGTCATGGGCGCAACAAATATTGAGCGCGCGGCGTCGCGGGCGCCGCAGGCGCACGATGCTTGGCCTGCCGCGCGCGGCCTGTTCGACCCGGCGCTGGAGAAGGATTCCTGCGGGGTCGGCTTCATCG
>WNGJ01009349.1_pt1 | contig 10435 bp, 11 predicted proteins | sample 5400611 | NCBI WGS metagenome assembly WNGJ01 (sample SAMN13153375, study PRJNA577476) | soil metagenome | isolation source: 40 cm soil or saprolite under Garry oak tree replicate 1 | place: USA:California | collected 2016-06-15
CCCTATCACAGGTGAGCGAGTCACCAATCACACGTTTGCGAGCACAGATGACGACGCGGCAGCCTACGGGCGCCAGCCACGCCGCCGACCTTCCATATTGACGTCACGCGTCAGCCATGATCGTCATCCGTGCACTGCTATACCCCCAGCAAAAAAAAGCCCTAAAAGCCTTCATTCAAAAAAAAAAATATAGTGCCGACTTTTCGGCTAACCCATTGATCGCGTTGAGAGCGACCCTCGATTCTGCGCAAGTTGGGCTAGTATTAAAGTTGTGTGTCGTTTAGGACACATGTTGTGGAATTTTTGGTCTAATGGTGGCCATCGGCTAGACGCTCTGCCGCTGTCTGGTTAGAAGTCCATTCTGGAATGGACTGCGATTCGGGAGGGGCAGATGAAAGCAATCCGATGCGTCGCATTCGTTGCCACGTTGCTTGGCGCTCACGCGTCCAATGCGGCCGACTTAAACGTTTACAAGGCCCCTCCCGCTCCCGTCGTGGCGCCTTGGACCGGATTCTATGTCGGCGGCGACGTGGGATTGCGGGGGGCAATGGCGACGGCCGCCACCCGGAGCATTTTCGAGACCGCGACGGGCTTCGACACTTGCGAGAATGGAAGCAACTGCTTTTTCGATGAGCATCTCAACAGTTTCGGCTTTCGATGGGGCGTTTTTGCTGGCTATAACTGGCAAGTTTCGCCCGCCTGGCTCGTAGGTGTGGAGGGCGATTGGGGCTGGGCGAATCAGCACAACACCATTACCGGAATGGTTTTTCCAGGCGGGCCATTTCTTGCCTCGGGGGATGCCGGGGACAGCTTCCAAGTGCGATCGCGGTGGGATGCCAGTGCCCGCGCGAGGTTTGGATATTTGGCAACACCGTCGACGCTGTTCTATTTGACCGCCGGAGCGGCATGGTTGCATTTTGAGGCAACTGCGACCTGCGGTGCCGACAATCCGCAGGCGACCTGCTTTCCGCTTAATCCGCCCCCCTTCAATATAACGAGCTCTGCCACCAAAATTGGCTGGACAGTAGGAGCCGGGTTCGAAACCCTGCTGTGGTCCAACTGGTTCGTTCGCGCTGAATATCGATATGCCGATTTCGGCAGCGTCTCATTCACAGACTCGATATTTGCGCCTGCGCCTCGATGTCCTGGCTGCGTGCCGGGCACGACAATCGCGACATTCGACGTTCATATGCAAACGCATACAGCTTTGTTTGGTTTGGGCTACCGTTTCGGCGGCCTTTGACCTTTCACAAGATGTGGATGACATCCGCCTTGCGGCGCAAACAGTCAACGCGCCGCCCATCAACCGCGGAGACACAACGGATAGGAATCTTGGGCGGCAAGCAACGCTAATATGTGGAGCGTGGTCGGATAATAAAGTTCCGGTTGGATGTCGTAGAACTCGCGAGAGAACGGGGTCCCATGGAGCGCGCATTTCAACAACGCTGGGATGCTCTTATAGCCATTCTCTTTGAAGGACTCCTGAGTTCTGCCAGTCCTTAAGTCGATGACTGACGGCGATCGCATCCGCGCCGGTGTCAGCAGCGGCGCAAAGACTTCCAACGCACTCCGATCATTGGGACGTCCCCACGCAAGATAAAGGGGAATTCGGATAGCATCGTACCCGAACACACTGGGAAATCCTTTGGCGGCGGCCGTCTTCTCTTCAGCTAGGCTGATCCAATCGGTCGGCATTTTGTCGCTTCCGAAGCGGGCGGCGGCGATGATGGATAAGCCGCTCGCAATGATCCGTTCCCAATCGACGGCTGGTGCGGCGCGTCTGAGGTGACGAAATGCCGGAAAAACCCAGTAGGAAAGATTTACGATCGGCCCGTCAGGGCGGTCGCGCAAGCCAAACCCGCTGCTTCCTGGAAGCAAAACGAGGCCGTACCGGCTAAGCTCTGTATTCAGTTGACCGACAGATTCGGCAATTTTGCGCGCTACGGAAAGGTAGTCGTCGGCCGCCCATTGCAATCCAGCCTCCAACAACGCCCAAGCTATCAATATATTACCATCACTCGCATCATCGATATCGCGGACGTGCGGATCAGTCTGCGGGTCCCACACCCATGCCGCCAACTCGTCACCGCGCACGAACAGGTTTGCGCTAGACCAAGCCCATAAGCGGTCGAAAGTTGCCCGATCCTTGAGCCGAGCCGCAATCAACATTGCATATCCCTGGCCCTCGCTGTGGCTGATGTCGCCGTTGGCGTCGTCGATAATGCGCCCGTCCGGAGAGATAAAACGCTTGACGTACATTCTCCATGCGTCATCTAGTTGACGCTCAATAAGCATCCCCCTGGCGCGCGACTGTATCGGCGCCGCATGAATTAGATGAATACCAACGATTGCAGCCGCAACTAGATAGAGCGGAAAAAAGGGACCAGACCACAGTCGCCGCTGCCAGTGGGCTGACAGTACGCGCAGCCTGGGAAGCAACGAAAGAGAGAGCTTTGCGTCAATTTTCATTCTTGAGCACGAAACTTCCGTTCAAAGAGGGAATTCTAGGCATTCCGGGCGCGGAGGCTCCGCGATGCTCAGATATCGCAACTAATGCGCTAGAGTTGATGTGCTTTCAGCCAGCATTCGTCCATGGAATAGACGCCACTGAACAAGACCACATTATCTGAAAATAACTAAACAGACCACGGTCTGGGCGCAAAATCAAAAATCGGATCTCGCTAGGCGACCATCGCTCTACAACGAAAAGGCGATTGAGCCACTCTTTCAACCCAGTACCTCGCCGACACCCCTAAGGGACTGGCGGCCATTGCATTCCCAAAGCGGGACGGACTAGAAATTGAGGTCCAAGCTTACCCTCCCGTACGCTCCTGGGCCATTGCGGCTGTCCTGAAGATAGCCTGCAGCGAAACCGAGCTCTGCGCGTCCATATTTGATACCCGTCACGTGCGCGCCGACTCGCCATTGGTCATATTGTTCATTGCCTTGGGCGATGAACTGAGGTCCGAGATAAAGCTCCTTAATACCAAAAACCTGGAGACCACCCTTGAATTCGGTGTAGTAAGTTTGAAACGCTGTGGAATAGGAACCTATTCCAAATACCATCGTCGCCGGTGTTGGATTCGCATAAAAATCACCTTGTAATTTGAGGCCTGCCTGGGTGCCCTGGACCGGATTGGCGGGGTCGGGTGACGACAATGAATGATTTTGAACATTAAGCCCGATCATGAATTTGGCGCTGAGACTGTCCCTATTGAATCCGTAGCCGACGAGGACGTCGCCTGTCTCGAACGTTCCTCTAATCGCTGTCGAGCTTCCAGAACCCAGGTCATAGCGATAAGACCCGGCCGCGCCAAAAAGCGAAAAACGAAAGCCGGAGGTCTCTAAATTCCCCCATGGTGCAAAGTTACCGCCGATATAGCCCGTGTAAGCCGACTGAGAATTGAAGTCGAAGCCTGAATACACGAGTGCGCGCGTCGGCTCTTCTTGAGGCTGCACACCCGAGTCCGCCGCCGTGGCAGGCAGGGCGAAGATGATCGAAATCGCGCCTAGCAATATCCGAATTTCAACGAATCTCATAGTTGCCCCCCCGCAACAGAGAGGCAGAGATTAGCTAATTTGCCACTTCAATACTGTAGCATAACTGCAACAGCCACAAGAATTCCGCATTTTGAGGCGGCAAATAGATTCGCCGCGAGGCCGAACAGTTTTCCCAGCACGTGATCGCCAAGCTTGGGCGCATCGGATTAAAGGCGGCCATTGGAGCGGCTTTTGCGATCGTGCGTGCAGTTTGCCGCCAAGGGACGCGATGCTCACCACCGCGGCGGCCACCGCGGTCCCGATCGGGTTCGACTAGGTCAGAAGCACCAACCTGGTTCATTTGCTGTCGGGGGCACGTTGAACCCCCATCGCGACTGACGCGGCAGGTACGACGTGGACGATCCGGTATTCCCGCCGCTTGAGTTCGGCGAGGAGCTTGGGAAGCGCCAAGGCCGTCCTCTCCTGGATGTCGTAAAGTTCAAGGATGCCCCTGCCCTTTTTTTCGATTTCCCCAATAGCCCGAGAAACGACATCATCCGGGGAAATTTCCCTCCAATCTTCCGCCTGGAAATCGATGCTCCATAACATCAAACCCCGCGAGAGCAGATGTGCCCCCACCTCTTCGGCTACATTGAGATAGGGGTCCCTAAAAAATGGAGCCAGCGCGTGGGCATCACCGAGAGCCGTGGTGGCGGAACTGATCCCAGAATCGATCTCCTTTACAGCTTCGGCCGGCGACAGTTTCGACAAATCGGCGTGAGTCTGCGTCATGGTTCCCACCGTATGTCCACTACTAACAAGACGCCGAACAATTTCGGGCGAGTCATTCACCATGTCCCCGACTACAAAGAAGGTTGCTTTGACACATTGCGAAGCCAGCGTGTCGATGATCTGGTTCGTGGACGGCGGCAGCGGACCATCATCAAACGTCAGCACCAATTCATGCTCCTCAAGTGGCAAGGTCTTCGGAAATTGCACCGTCCCCACTCGAGGCAACGCCGCGGGATCTACCTCGATCGTCCGACTTGTTCCAATTGCATTTGGATTGCCAGCGCAATTTGCGTCAGGGGACTTCGGTTGATCTTGTGATCTCTCAATCACAGCTTTCCCGACTTCGCGCGGGACTTCTGGGGGCAAGCTCGGCTCGATCGCGCTTCCCTCAGACGGCACAATATGGGCGATCCGATAGCCTCGCTTTTTCAGTTCCTTTAAGAGAATAGGCAGTGCGATGGCCGTGCGGTCCTGAATGTCGTGCAACAGTAGCACGCCCTTGCGCCTATTTTCGATTGCGGCGAGCGCGCGCCTAACGACCTCCCCTGGCGTGATGTTCAACCAATCGTCAGCATCAAAGTCTATGCCCCACATCATGAGGCCTCGCATTCGAAGGTATTGTTCTATGGCCGGCGTTGTCTCCAGATATGGCGCCCGAAAGAACGGGGCAAGGGCTTCGGGGGCTTGAAGTGCCCCCGCTGCGGTCGCTATCGCCGTTTCGATCTCGTTTACAGCTTCGCTGGTCGGCATGGCGCCGAGGTGAGCGTGAGTTTGCGTATGCGTGCCGACCGTGTGGCCTTCGCGGACAAGCCGTCGAACCAGATCGGGAGCGTCCCTCGCCATATCGCCGACCACAAAAAACTGAGCCTTCACGCACTCCGCGGCAAGACTTTCAAGTATTTTCTCAGTGTGTTGCGGCAACGGACCATCGTCGAACGTAAGTACGATTTCGTGATCATTCAGCCTCAGGTCGCTGACCCGTGGCGTCTGTTTTGGATCGACCACAATTGTTCGCCCGGTGCCAATCGCATCGGGGTGGTTGACGCATTCCGACGCAACCGCGGGCGAGGGATTGTTGAGAAGGGCCGCGCCACATACGCCGAGTATGCAGCAGTAGTTGCGGACACTCGAACAGATAACGTATCGATTCATCGAACACTCCCTGGCTGCATAGTGCCACTTTCGCCACTACTCAATTTAGCATCACCGATCGAAGCTTCTCGTTTTGGACTCAGCAACTTCACATAAGCAAACAAATCCTCCCAACTTTCACGAAGACCGACAAAACTGCTGATTCCATACAGGTACGCGGCGCTGTTCAAAGCCGTAAACACCATGTGAAAAAATCGTCCCCCTGCAACGTCCTTTGCGAAAAGAAATAGGCACCAAAAGAATATTCCATACAACGATAGTAGATAAAGCAGCTGGGTGGACGTTCGGCCAGCCACCTTAGGCGTTCTGACGAATGACGTCTTCGCCCCAGTAAACGCCTGCCGCAGTGATTGCAACGTGCCCCCAAGATACACCGGTATCAACATCATGTTGAGCGCGTAGACCCGCAGCAGGTCGCGCCTCCCATACCCAGCGAGTTTCAAGTCGCAGCAATAAACAATCTGGTAAGGAATGGCCGCTAGTGGCACCCAGATGCTGAACATGTCATCGTCAAAACTGCAAATCAGCAACACCATCATACCCACGCTTATAAAAGCTGGGGACAGCAGGTAATTGGTCCGCACAAATCCTTCCGCTAACCGCTTGAAGGACGGCGGCGTCTGAAACATATAGCGAACGAGATTTGGAAAGATTAGAAGTCCGCCATTCGACCACCGGCGGCGTTGAATGAGCAGAGATCCAAAGTCAGGAGGCGTAGCGCTGAATGCAAGTCGGGCTGGATAGTTATACAATCGCCACCTCTTGTTTATGAGATCGATGGACGCCGCAGTGTCCTCAATTAGCGTATTGTCCTGGATATACACCGACAGGCAATGACCCCGCTCGTGGCAGTACGTCATTATATCGGCGAGGGCCGAGTAGCGGATTAGGGCGTTCGCTCCCACCCACGCGGTAGCATCAAAAAACGTCATGCCTTGATGAGTTAGATACTGCACGTCCGTCGTCGCCCCTGCGATCCGTTCAAGCATGGATGGTGGATCGGGGTAGGCAGAATACGGCGTCTGAGCAACCGCGAGCCTCTCGTTTCCTGGTTCTTCCATGATGTCGACTAGGCGGAGGGCATAATCCGAGAGCAACAAGGTATCGGCGTCGAGATTGATGATGTAGTCGGCCCCAGCAACGCTCAATGTAGCGTCGTCCTCGCTCGCGCAATAGAGCCACAATCCCCCTATTTGCTGAGCCTCTATGAACTGCTTGCCCATCAATCCAATATAGCTGTTGAGGTTCATTGCCTTGTTTGGCGCATGTGACAGATTTACGTACTTTTTTCTTTCAAAGACGCTAAGTCTAACATCAAAGAGGCTGGCAAGGCGCGCATACTCCATGCCGAAGTCAACGTCGCCCTCCGATTGCAGCAAGAATTGCGATTTGAGCTCGAAATGACATGCCGGCGCGAGCAGGATGTTTTCGACAAAGAAGCGGTCCGCGCAGGTAATCTGCTTACTTGGCCGACCTTGCAGAAATGACTCAGCTTGTTGTCGGATCCAGTTAGAAACTGTCGCGTACAAGTGAGCCAAATGACTAGCCTCGAAAATGGGATCCACCGGTCCGTGAGACAATCGCTCTTGGAAGAGTGCCTGTTCGGATTTAAGCTCCTCGGCTGGCTTGCGAAACAGGCTCGTTAACTCTGAGATGACGGTATGTGCGGCGGCGCGCTTTCGCTGATCGTCAGCGTTCATCGAGTATGGCGGGTCATCCAAGAGCAGAACGATACGTTTTTGAGGATATTCCACCAACGCTGCCGATAGAAGCGTCTGGCGAATTACTTCCGCCTCTTCTTTGTAGGAAGGAACTAAAATCACCAATGCCGGCGCTCGCCGGCCATAAATGCGCTGAAAACATGCCCGGCGCTTGCGGTTAATGTACTTATCGGTCCGAGCGAACAGGCCATACCGGGTTGCAAGATACGAAGCGGCCCCAAACATCAAGAAATAGATCGGGGCATAAAGAGCGATTAGTCTTACGCACGTCTCGTAGTCGCGCAGCGCGAGTGCGCGGGTAAATAGCTCGCCTGCGTCTGCCGTTAGGAGCCATAAAGCACCAAACGCCATAGAGGCAGCAACAATCGTGAGGCAATTTCCTGTGAAAAGAGGCGCCGGTTGAACTGGGATGTGATCGCTAGTCTCATCAGCCAGAGCGAAGGTCTTTTCACCAGGTATACCGATAGTCATGCTGCGGCCGCTCCCCGCCTTGGTGCATCGGGCTGCCAATTTGCAATGCGACCTGGGCGCCCTGCTGAGCCCTGCGATGAGCGCAGGCAATGCACGGCTTGCCCCCCGGCGCGCCCGAGAGGCGATCCGCTAGGTCGGAGGTATTGACGTGGCTAATCGCCGTAGGCTGGTGTGCCAGCCCTCTCGGTCTCAGCTAGTGTCCTGTAATTGTCCGCCATTCCGCCAATAACAGTTTCTCATTTGAGCTGAGAAGCTAGTCAGAGCGAGGTGGCGACACTCCCCGGCCCAGACGCGGCGATGTTCTGCCGGAATCCATGCGTCCAACATGGGACACGTCCCCCAAGGAAAAGACGATATGATGCCGACGATTTGCTATATGTCGGCTACCGCGAGAACAAAGTCCATGGGGCGAGTGTTTGTTCCTTGTTCCTCGCATCACACGTTCGCGAGTGAGTCCTGGCACCTAATCACATGTTCGCGAATGAGCCATTTGCTGAACGATTGGACGCGGCCAGATGGCGATCGAAGAATAACCCGCGCCCCGTTCATCGCTGCGAAGGAAGAAGAAGTCATCTTGCAAATTGTAGGTTATGGCCCAAGCGGAACCACGGTGGCTAACCAGCAAGGTTCACTCCTCCGGTGCAGGCCGGTGCCGCGCGCAATTCGGACGCTTGCTCAACCTCCCCTTAATGTTGGCCTGATAGAGGTGCTTCCAATCCCTGTCCCACCGGTCATCGCCCATTCGTAGGTCGAGGGCATGTCGCACCGTGATGTCAGCGCCGGATATCCGCAATGACGGCGATGAAAGCTGGGTAGCCCGATCGGAGACGGCCTTACCACCGAGATCGGAGCATGAAAACTAAGAAAGACAAGGAGAATAAAGAGCCTTCTAAGAGAAAGGTTGGCAGGCCACCATTTGTCCCGACGGATGAAGACCGAGCCGTCGTCAAACTTCTTGCTGCGTGCGGGATGTCGCAAGATCGTATTTGCCTTCGCGTCAGAGGCAACGATGGCAAGGCTATCTCTGAGGCGACATTGAAGAGACATTTCGCCCGTGAATTGCTGCTTGCGAAGGTCGAGGTCGAGACGATCGTGCTTACGCAGTTCATGGCAGCGATCATGCGGGGAGAGCGCTGGGCGATCTGCAAGTACATGGATCAGCAGATGTGGCGGCCTGAGAGTGGCGGCTGGCGGGCACGGCCATATGGGGTTGCTGTTGGCGGTGTGAAGTCGGCAGCTTCCGGTGGCAGCGAAGTGCCTCCGCTGCAGCTCATTGTTCAGTTCGTCAAGCCCGATCCCTCGATGCGGCCAATCCTGCCCTCATGAGGTCTCGTCCCCTCGTCAACTTAACGAAACTTGTCTGACCGGTAGGTTAGCCGGCTTTGCGTTCACACTTTCCCGGTATGATAGCGGCGACGATATTTAGCTATGTCGGGAACCTGACGCACGGTTCGGCGTTGTGGTGTGCGCGCGACTGTCAGCAGTGGATCGGGAGAAAACCTCGCGCACCTCGGCTGCCTACGAATGACGGCGACCCCTCGAAAACGTCGCCTCGGCGCGAAACAGCGCCGGGCACTCCAACTGCTCGCCGGCAGTCCGTTCGGTGCCGCTGAGGCAATCATGCTCGGCCACGGCTTCACACGCCGGCTGTTAGCCGGTCTCGTCAGCGACGGGTTTGCAACAGCGCGGGGCAAGACGATCAAGGCGGGCGGCCCGACGATCAAGGTCGAGCGCTACCTCATCACCGACGCTGGCCGGAGGGTGATCGAAGAGTGACTCCGGCACCGGATTCAAGGTAGTGGGGCCCTGATCACGGTAAATTTGATAGGCTCAAGTATTGCGGATCGAGTCGCCTACCACACGTTCATCGACGGAGCAGGTCCATCTCTGATACACATTGGACCGTTAAGAGGGGCGGGAAGGAGTAGCGTCATGTTACGCAAGATTGCGATCGCGCTCGCTGCAGCCAGTCTTTTCGGCGTTGCATCAGTTCCAACAGATGCTTTAGCGTTCGGACGCGGCGGAGGTGGAGGTCACGGGGGCTTTGGCGGCCATGGCGGGTTCGGGGGAGGTGGCTTTTCTCGTGGCTTCACAGGTGGCGGTGGTGTTGCTCGCAGCTTTGCCGCCCCCGGGGTTGTCGGTGCGCCTCACACCTTTGCCGGGCGCGGCTTTGTTGGCCGTGGCTTTGGGCCCGGCTTTCGCGGTCATCGCTTCGGCCCCGGGATCGGTCTTGGCCTCGGTCTTGGCCTAGGTCTTGGATACGGCGCTTACAGCTCGTGCTACGCGTGGACGCCGTATGGCTACCAGTGGGTTTGCGGTTACCCTTACCCCTACTACTGATTCCAGCAGCGCGTTCAGGTTGGCCGGCGTCCGTGAGCAACGGCGGACGCTGGCCAGTATCTCGCGAACGAAGGGCTCAGCCAACCCAACGTTCCCTCCGAAATAAGTCACGTACGGGGCCTCGCCTGAGGCCCCCGATGGCCATTTCGCCACCGCTCCGTCGCTCGCCTCATTGTGGCGGGCCCAGCGCACCGTCAAGGGGGAATCCGCGGCCATGTGAAATTGTGCGCCGCTCCACACAGACAGGGAAAGTCAATGGCAACGACCGATGCCAGAAACTCTGATGGCGCGATTGCAAGTCGTGCGACTGCTGCGCATCTCCAGGCTACGCGGAGGACTGGCCCGCTCAAATACACGCCGGGCTTCTTGTATATTCTGGTCCTTTTCATAGTGGGGAAGTTCATCTTCGAAGATCCAAGGGCCACCTTGGTCCACTGGGGTGAGTACCATCTTTCTTGGGTTGAGGTTCTCATGGTCGG
>WNGJ01012347.1_pt1 | contig 10435 bp, 3 predicted proteins | sample 5400611 | NCBI WGS metagenome assembly WNGJ01 (sample SAMN13153375, study PRJNA577476) | soil metagenome | isolation source: 40 cm soil or saprolite under Garry oak tree replicate 1 | place: USA:California | collected 2016-06-15
CTCGCCGGGAACGCCCACCGGCACCGGCCGCAGATTCTTGTCCAGGATATAAACCTGGGTGTTGGCCAAGGGCTTGCCCACGGTCAGAGGTTCATCCGGACTGCGAAACTGGTGGAAGGTGGACCAGACCGTAGTCTCTGTCGGTCCATAGAAGTTGTAGAGTGAAGGATCGGCTTCCAGCAGACGAGTGCAGAGTTCTCGGGAAAGTGGTTCTGCTCCGATGACCCGCTTCAATCCTTGTCCGGTGAAGCCGGCTTCCAGCAACAGACTCCAGGTAGTCGGCGTGGCGTGTACCAGAGTGGCGCCGGTTTTGCGCAGCAGCGCAGCTAACTCCTCACCATTGGCTGCCAAATCACGATGCCCGATGACCACTCTGCCTCCGGTCACCAGCGCCAGATAGAGTTCGGGAATACACATGTCAAAGGCAAAGGACGCGAGAGCCGGGACCACATCGTTCTCTCCCATGCTCAGTTCCCTGGCCATGCAAGTGAGCAGGTTGACCACGGCACGATGCCGCACCTGCACTCCCTTGGGCCTGCCGGTTGAACCCGAAGTGAAGATCACGTAGATGAGATCTTCCGGCGTAACCTTGCTGCTGGGGTTGGCAATGCTTTCTTCGGCCCAGCGTGCAGCATCCCTATCCAGACAAAGTGCTTCGCCCGCATGCCGGGGAACGGAATCAAGCAATGATTCTTCGGTGAGCAGCAGCGGGGGCTGCGCGTCCTCCAGCATGAAACCAATCCGGTCTGCGGGATAGGCGGGATCAATCGGAACGTAGGCAGCACCCGATTTCTGAACCGCCAGCAGTGCCACCATCATGGCCAGCGAGCGCTGAACATAAATACCGACCAGGGTTGCCGGTCCGACTCCGCGTTTTTGAAGATAGTGGGCCAGACGATTGGCTTGTTCATTCAACTCACGATATGTCAGGGATTGCCGATCGAAACAGACAGCGATCGCATGTGGCGTTCGCTGCACTTGCCTTTCAAAGAACTCATGCACACAAACATCTTGCGGATGGTCCACCGTAGTGGCGTTAAACTCCACCAGAACGTGCCGGCGTTGTTGCTCCGGCAGCAGCGAAATCTCGGTAATAGGCTGATCCGGATTGGCAACAGCGGCTTCGAGCAGCACTTGGTAATGTCCCAACACCCGGTCAATAGTCGCAGCATCGAACAGATCAGTGTTGTATTCGATCCGTCCCCGGAGACCTTCGGGACGCTCGACCATGAATAAAGAGATATCGAACTTGGCGGTTCCGGTGCCGGACCCCTGGGGCTTGAGTTTTAGTCCGGGTAATTCGAAGTCCCGCCGCGCGGCGTTTTGCAGTGAGAACATTACCTGGAAAAGGGGGTTGTGGCTGAGACTCCGTTCCGGACGGAGTTCTTCCACTAGCTTTTCGAATGGCATGTCCTGGTGCGCATAAGCTCCAAGCGCCACTTCTTTTACCCGGCCGAGCAGTGCGCGGAACGTTGGGTTGCCGGAAACATCGGTGCGCAGCACCAGAGTATTGGCAAACAAGCCGATGAGCTCCTCGATCTCTGCACGATTCCGATTGGCGATAGGTGTACCGACAACGATATCTTCCTGGCCGCTATAACGTGAAAGCAGCGCTTGGAATCCCGCGAGCAACGTCATAAACAGCGTCGCAGTTTGCTGGCGGCTGAGTGTATTCAGTTGTTCGGAGAGAGTTTTTGAAAAAGTAAAGGGCTTTGTTGCACCCCGAAAGGTCTGAACAGCCGGGCGTGGCTGGTCCGTGGGCAGATCGAGACTCGCGGGGGTGCCGGCGAGTTGCGCGCTCCAGTACGCCAATTGACTCTCCAGGTTCTGGCCTTGCAGATTGTTGCGTTGCCACACCGCATAGTCGGCGTATTGCAAGTTCAGGTCGCGCAGAGGCGATGGCTTGCCGCCACGATAAGCCTCATACAATGTCGCCAACTCGCGGACCAGAATGCGGCGCGACCAGCCATCAAACATGATGTGGTGCATGGTCAGCAGCAGGATGTGATCCTCCGCCGCCAATCGCAGCAGTTGCGCCCGTACCAAAGGACCTGTTTTCAGATCAAACGGCGTTTGCGCTTCCGCGGCAGCGAGTTGCTGAGCTTCCTTTTCGCGTTCAGTGAACTCGCTGAGATCCACGACTGGCAATGGAATGTAGAGCGAAGGAGCCACCACCTGGGTTGGTTGACCGTCGACACTGGAAAAAGTAGTTCGGAGTATTTCGTGCCGCCGCACAATCTCGTTGAGGCTGTCCCTTAGCGCACTCACATTGAGAGTGCCATTCATGCGAATCGACCAGGGAATCAGATAAGCTGTTGCATGTGGTTCCAACTGCTCCAGAAACCAAAGCCGCTGCTGCGCGAAGGTCAAAGGGAAAACATAGGTGTTTTCGCTTTCGATCTCCGGGGTGCCCGGCGCGACGCTAATGCCGATTGGACTATCCACCTTCATCATTAAAGCTTTCTGCGAGTCCGATTCTGCCGCTCCAAATCAGGTTGTGAAAACCATCAAACTATGCTGCGGGTTTTTCGTTGCCCTTGACCATATCGCCTAATGCGACCACGATTTTGCGCGGGCCAACATAAGGGTCACGCGCATGCGCGATCAGCATGTTGTCCAGGGTCACCAGATCTCCACGCTGCCATTGGAAACGCACGGCATTTCTCTCATACGCCTGGCCGACATGGTCCATGACGGAATCCTCAATTGGTGAACCGTCGCCGTAATAGACGTGGCGCGGCAAATCCTCCAGTTGGAAGATGGAGAGTAACGATTGCCGTACCTCAGGTTCCAAACAATGTACGTGATGGAGTTGCACTTGGTTAAAAAATGACATCTCGCCGGTCTGGGGATGGCGTAACACCGCCTGGCACCGCTGCCGGATACGAAGGCCGTCATTCCTGGTCCATTCGCAAGTCATGCCCGCCTTCTGGCAAGAATCCTCGACGATCGTTTTGTCGTCAGTGCCAAAAAAACGTTGCCAGCTCACGTCGAGACCTTCGGAGAAATTGCGCACATACATTAATCCCTGGGTCTCAAACTTGTCACGAATTCCGGGATCCAAATCGCGATACACTTGGCGGCAATCCACAATCGGAGTTGCCCCACCTTCTTTGGCCACCGTGACACAGAAGAAATTGATCTTGCTGGGCCACTGGCTCATGTGTGAGCTCTCATTGTGATACAGGATGGACTTGTCTTCAGGATACGGGGTCGAGGTATACACCTTGCCCGCAACGCCCTCACGCGGCAAATCGCCGTATTCGGAGTAGAGTTCGTTACAGATGGACTCAGCTACCCGTTCGAAGTCAGAAGCGTTTTCGAGGCCGAATCCACGAAACAGAATGGCGCCGTGTTGATGGAGTTTCTGTTCGATGTATTGGCGATTACTGCGCGCCCAGTCGGCCAGGTCCACCAAATCGGACGCTGGTTCCATAATGAGCGGCAGGAGTTGGTCCTCGCGAGACTGGCTCTCGCGCACCGGACTGAAGTTGGCCAGATCGACGGCCTTGCGTCGAATCATTCCCAGACTCTTCTTAGACGAAGTAGTCACGTTTTCCACAGCAGTTCTCCTTGTTTAGCCAGGCGGGTTCGTCACCCGCGTGGCAGCCATCACACTTTCCAAATCGGTCGCACTTGAACTAGAGAGCTCTTCGTAACCTGAAACCTGACCTTTTTCGGCTTGAACCCCGTCCAGGTACACGGTTAATTCTTTTGCCAGCAGCTTGACCAGAGGCTGATTCATGATGTCGCGACGAGTACGCTGGCCGATATCTCCGATTTCATGATTTTCGATGTGCTCGGCAAGCCCGTCCCAGCCGATGTTTGGATCGTTCTCATACTCAGAAAGTCCCCGGCCACGAAACAAAATGAGCCGCCCAGGATAGCGCTGGGGTAGATAATTCCGCTCTGCCGCTTGGGTTATTCTCACTACGTACAGGGTGCGCAGTCCTTGAGGTACCTTGAGCCCAAGGTCGAGGAGCACGCGATAAGTTGTCACGCGGGTTTTGTAAACGGTAGCTTGGGCCGCCTGGCGGATTCTCCAGCGCAACGCTCGTCGCGGCGATCGAATCAGCCCCAGAAGGCGCGTTTTCATTCCGCTTGAGCGCCCCGCCTTGGTCGATATCTGTGCGGGCTTGGGCTTCAGACGGTTGAAGCGAAGGGCGGCGCTGAACAACGCTAAAACGGGCGCCTGCTCCCCGCTTCGATGTAGCTGTTGCGCCATCTCAAATGCCACTAGCCCTCCGAAACAATATCCCCCGATGTGTAGTCGGCCCTGAGGTTGAACCTTACGAATCTCAGATAGGTAATGCGCAGCCATCTGCTCAACGCTCGGACGCTGGACCCGATTCCCGTCCAGGCCTTCCGCCTCAAGGCTGTAAAACGGCTGGTCAAGTCCGAGTTCTCTGGCTAGGCCGTGAAGGAACAGCGTACTTCCGGCACCACCGTGTACGCAGAAAAAGGGCGGCTTGGAACCACCGGCTTGTATGGAAACTAAACTCGAGTAGGCGCTCGAAGGCAACGTGGGGGTCAACTCTTTCGCGAGTTGCTCGATTGTGGGAGCGCGAAACAGCGTCGCCAGCGGCAAATCCTGGCCAAACACGCGCGAGATTTTCATGAAGAGACGCGCCGCGAGCAACGACCGTCCCCCGAGATCAAAGAAACTTGTAGTCACCCCGATGGGCCGCACGCCCAGAACCTGCTCCCAAAGAAGAGCCAATTTCTTTTCCACCTGATTACGCGGTGCCACATACTCACCGGCGGAATCCAAATCCTGCAACCTTGGTGCGGGCAATGCTTTGCGATCCACCTTGCCATTGGGGGTCAGCGGCAGGGTTGCCAACTGCACGAAAGCGGACGGAACCATGTAATCGGGCAATTGCTTTTGAACGTGCGCGCGCAAATCGCCGATGGAGACGGCAATCGAAGGCTCAGGCACGAGATATGCGACCAGGTGCTTCTCGCTCGAGGCATCCTCTCTGGCAATGACCACCGCATGGTGCACGGCAGGGTGCTGTTCGAGAACGGCCTCGATCTCTCCCAATTCAATCCGGAATCCACGAAGCTTGACTTGATGATCCAGACGGCCGAGGAATTCAACGTTTCCATCACTGCGAAAACGTGCGAGGTCTCCCGTGCGGTACATGCGGGCTCGCGGCCGCGGACTAAAAGGATCCGCAACAAATCTTTCCGCGGTCAATTGCGATCGTTCGAAGTACCCACGCGCCAAACCTTCGCCGCCAATATAAAGTTCGCCTTCCCCACCTGACGGCAACGGCTGAAGGTTTTGGTCGAGGACGTACAACGTCGTATTTGCTATTGGTCTGCCAATCGGAACACTGCGCTCGTCACGTCCCGTGACACGATACAATGCCGACCATATGGTGGTTTCGGTGGGTCCGTACATATTCCAAACCGACGCGCAGCGGAAAGCCAGCTCGCGCGCCAATTCAGGTGAGAGCGCCTCGCCGCCCACCAGCACCTTCAGCTTCCCACTCCCTTGCCATCCCGCTTCCAGCAGCAGACGCCAGGTTGCTGGCGTCGCCTGCATCACAGTAGCTTGGGAGTCGTTGAGCAATTGCATGAGACGGCGACCGTCACCGGCGACGTCACGGCTAGCGATGACCAGGCGGGCTCCGGCCAGCAAGGGCAGATACATCTCCAGCCCCGCTATGTCGAAACAGATAGTGGTGACGGCGACCAGCGCATCCGACGGTGCGATTCCCGGTTCTTTTCGCATCGAGCAAAGGAAGTTCACTACGCTGCGATGTTCTACTTGCACGCCCTTGGGTTTGCCCGTCGATCCCGAGGTGTAGATCACATATGCCAGATCTGCTGGACACACTTCTGCGGCTGCACTTTCCCTCTTCTCGTCCGCGAGTTCTTTCGACTCAGGATCAAGGCAGATTATTTCTGCAGCGGTCACCGGGAGCGATTTCAAGATGGATTGCTGAGTGACCAGAACCTTGACATGCGCGTCTTCGAGCACGTATTTAATTCGTTCGCTGGGATACGCGGGATCAAGTGGGACATAGGCTCCGCCGGCTTTCAAAATTCCGAGCAGAGCAACGACCATCTCCAGCGACCGCTCGATGCACACGCCCACCAAAACTTCACGTTCCACCCCGCGCTTGCGCAGTAGGTTGGCCAATTGATTGGCTCGCGCATCCAATTCGGCGTAGCTAAGTGACCTTCCCTCGAATTCCACCGCTGTTGCGGTCGGGGTTCGTTGCACTTGAGCCTCAAGCAGATGGTGGACGTAGAAATCGTGCGGGTAGTCCGTCGCAGTACTATTCCACTCGACCGGTAACCCGTGTTCTTGTGCCGCTACGAACGGTTCAGCGGAGTGGCGGGTTTGAGTGGGGTCAGACATCTCCGAGGGCAGAGTATGCATTTCGTTTGCCAAGACGTTCACAAGATAAGGTCCATGCTGCCCCGCAGTCGCTTACAATCGGTTCCTTTTCTTTTACTTACAACTAGCTGCTTAATTTGCGGAGCCATGAACTGGTCATCTGCAAATAGTTGCAGCTTTAAGTTAGCAAATGACAGCAGCAGGGTACCGCGCGGGGAGGACAATAAAGGATTAATTATATAACGCTACATTGTAAGGATGCACACGGAAAGTTAGTAATGTTGGCGTTTTACCCCTGGTAATCACGGTCGTCCGGGAATTTCGACGGGATAAGTCGCCCCGCCAGCAAAACTGCTGGGTGTTGCGCCGACATCTACTCTCGCGTGCAAATCGTGAGGTTCCCTGAATCTGGCGAACTCGGCACGAAAATTCCCCGTATACGAGATATAATCTGTCCGGCCATTAGGGAGTGTCCGCTGAGTTCGGAGAGAATTCCCTTCCAGGCAAGGGATCGCGCCTTCGCATCCCCCCACTTCGGCGCGGAAAATCACTACGGCTATTATTCACTAGCTCTCTGTGTCATTTGAAGAAGCTGAGGCTGTTCGGCGCTGCTATTGTGTCAGAACCGTTACTGGGGTGACCGTGGTTTTGATCGAGCCATGAGGCGGAATCCGCGATCGTCGTAAAATACAGAGACGTAAATCGCCAGCTGTTTTCGGACCCCGGTACTCTCGCTCAAGAACGGTCAAAGTAGTAACAGTTTAGCAATGACGACTACGATGGATAGTCATTCCGCGATTGAGGAGTATCCGCTCACAACTTTACAAGAAGGCATGTTGTTCCAACGCATCTACACCGGCCGGCCGGGTGTGGATCTGTTACATGTCTGCGTGGAAATGCGGCATTCTTTAGATTTGTCGGTGCTGGAGGACGCATGGCACCGCGTCATTCGGCATAATCGAGCGCTCCGAACCAGGATTCTCTATGAGGGCCGCAACGACCCTGTGCAGGAAGTTAGAGACGACGTCGAGTTTCACTTGACTGCGCAGGATCTATCCGGACTTACACCTCAGGGACAACAAGACGCAATTGAAAGGTACGAGCGGGCGGACCGGGGTCGCGGACTTGATATTTCCAGCGCGCCACTTATGCGTGTGGTCGTGTTTCGCCGCAGTGAAAAGGATCACCGGATGGTGTGGACGGTTCATCACATTGTGGTGGATGGCCGGGCGTGTACGCTCGTCCTGAAGGACGTCTTTGGTTGCTATGAGGCGCAGATGCAGGGGCGTACTGTGGAATTGCCTGTTCGGCGCGCGTTCAGCGATTATGTCAATTGGACTCGGCACCTCGATTCCTCGCAAGCATCGCAGTTTTGGAGCGAGAAGCTGAAGGGGTTCGCCAACCCAACCCCAATATTAAAGGACCAAACCACAAGCAGGCTCATCACCGGTCAGTTCGCAGGACGGACCGAGCAGAGCATCTATTTATCCCCCGAGTTGAGCGCGAAATTGAAAGAGTTGATGAAGAGGGAAGGGCTATCCCTGAATACGTTAGTTCAAGGCATGTGGGCGATCCTCCTAAGCCGCTACAGTGGCGAGGACGATATTGTTTTTGGCGCGACCAAGACCACACGTCGTGCCTTTGCTGGCGCAGAGTCCATGGTAGGCCCACTCATCGTCACCGTGCCAGTTCGAGTGAGGGTATGTTCTGAGGCGCCCCTCATCGCCTGGTTAAGAGAGTTGCGCGCGGAATGGCTGTCCTACCGCGATTATGATCACGCTCCACTGACTTTGATTCAGCAGTCGAGCGAGATTTCGCGCGGAGCCTCGCTGTTTGAGACCTTTGTCGTATTTGAGAACGGCGCGTTTGATGACGGTTTACGGGCGAATGGAGGCGGCTGGCGGGATCGCACCGCTACCTTAATCTCAGCGGATACGAACTATGCACTGACCTTGATGGGTTACGGAGGTGAAGAGCTGGAACTGCGAATTTGCTACGACGCGCAGCAGTTCAGCTCAGCGACAATTCAGCGCATGTTAGAGCATTTGCGCACCATGGCTGTCGCTGTGGCGGAAAAGCCGGATCTTACGGTTGGCGATGTTCCCTTACTTACCGCGGCAGAACGTCGTCAACTAGTCGAAGAGTGGAATGAGACGCCGTGGGAGTATCCAGGCGATAAGTGTCTGCATGAGCTATTTGAGGAGCAGGTTACCCGTCGTGCAAATGCCGTGGCGTTGATATTCGGAGATAACTCGCTGACCTATGCTGAACTGAATGCCCGGGCGAACCAGCTCGGCCATTATTTAAAAGGGCAGGGGATTGGTCCAGGTCAACGCGTCGGCTTATGTGTAGAGCGTTCACTGGCGATGATGGTGGGGTTGCTGGGAATTCAAAAGTCAGGCGCGGCATATGTGCCACTTGATCCGGCCTATCCGGCAGAGCGGTTAAGGCTGACGCTCGAGGATGCGCAATTGACGATGCTGGTGACAGAGGGAAAATTGTCGGCACACATTCCGGAGTATAGGGGTGCACTCGTGTGTCTCGATCGGGATTGCGCCAGCATTGCCGCAGAAAGCACGACCAATACTGTGAGCGGGGCAACACCCGAAGATCTGATCTATGTGATCTTCACCTCAGGATCAACAGGACGTCCCAAGGGCGTCATGGTCCCACACCGGGCAGTGGTCAACCTGATGACGTGGATGGCAAACGAGCTAGAGATGGGAGAGCAAGACGTATTTCCGGCGCTGGCGAGCTTCGCTTTTGACATGTCGATTCCGGAACTCTATAAGGCCACCATTGTGCACGCAACTCCGACGACGTGGAACGTATTGCTCGAGTCAGGGTTCACGGGCAAGGGACTGAAACTGGCCGTCGGGGCGGAGGCTCTGCCCGCATCGTTATTTACCAAACTGATGGGGTGCACTGATTCGCTTTACAACTTTTATGGACCAACTGAGACCACGGTATGGTCGGCCTATCACTGCTTTAAGTCAAAAGACGAGCCAATTGTAATTGGAAGACCGCTCGGCAATACGCGTGTCTACATCCGGGATAAGCATGGGAACCCAACTCCGATTGGAGTGCCGGGTGAGATCCAGATCGGTGGTGATGGAGTTACACGTGGATACTTGAACCGCCCGGAACTTACGGCGGAGAAATTCATCGCTGATCCGTTCTCGAATAAACCAAACGCGAAACTCTACAAGACGGGGGACGTGGGACGGTTTCTTGCGGACGGACGCATCGAGTTTCAGGGACGGGCAGACCATCAGGTGAAAGTGCGGGGCTACCGGATCGAACTGGGCGAGATCGAAACAGTTTTGAATCAGCATACGACGGTTCACGAGTGTGTGGTTGTTGTGCGCGAAGACGTGCCCGGCGACAAACGCCTGGTGGCCTACGTGGTGCCTGTGCCTGGTCATGGTATGAATTCCGCGAAACTGCGGTCATGGGTGAAGAAGCGGGTGCCGGAATACATGGTGCCGGTCGCCTGGATGGAATTGGGGCAACTGCCCCTCTCTCCGAACGGCAAGGTAGATCGCAAGCATCTGCCTGCGCCGGAGTATACGCACCGGGAGTTGGAGCGGGAATATGTGGCTGCGCGCACTGCGGTGGAGGAAGGGATAGCCTGTATCTGGGCAAAACTGTTGAAAATGGACGTGGGGATGGCCGACAACTTCTTCGAGCTGGGCGGGCACTCGTTGCTGGCTACGCGAGTAGTGTTGCGAATTCGGCAGGCGTTTCAGGTGGAGATGCCCCTTCGAACTCTGTTCGAGCATCCAGTTTTAGCTGATTTGGCGAAAGAACTTGAAACGCTGCAAAGACAGTCCACAAATCTCGTTATCCCACCTTTAAAAGCTGTGCCCCGGGTTGGCCCCTTGCAACTTTCATTCGCACAGCAGCGCTTGTGGTTCATGAGCAAGATGGACCCAGCGAACAGCTTTTACAATCTTCCATTCGCGACTCGACTGACGGGACGGCTGAATGTGAAGGCTCTCACGCAGAGCTTAAGTACCGTTGTGCGCAGGCATGAGACGTTGCGGACCGCTTTTGTCGAGCAGGAGGGAGAGGTAATTCAGG
>WNGJ01009352.1_pt1 | contig 10434 bp, 7 predicted proteins | sample 5400611 | NCBI WGS metagenome assembly WNGJ01 (sample SAMN13153375, study PRJNA577476) | soil metagenome | isolation source: 40 cm soil or saprolite under Garry oak tree replicate 1 | place: USA:California | collected 2016-06-15
ATTGGCCCCACCAGCCCCCTGCCCCCGGGCACAGTCCCGTCCCCGGGGACCGTGAATGTGCCATCGCGGGTTCTGTATGACCCGCGATGGCACATTCAGGGTCTCCGCTGGGCAGTCACTGCAAGATCAAATCCGCGTGCTGGTGATCTGCGGGTCCTACCCGTTCTCCCTCTCGGCGATCACCTGATCTAGAGGTTCGTCCTGAGAGGTTGGTTGGTGCCGGGCGGTAGCATGCCTGGTGCTACCCACCGGCGGCTGACAGGTGCCAGCGGAACGGGGTGACCAGTCGTCTTAGCGACGGCTCAGGGCCCCACGACCCTGGGGCGTAGGGCTCGACCGGGGGCGGGTTGTCCAAGAGCCGCGCGGAGATCTCCCACAAGCGCTCCACGCCGTCGGCTCGGGTGAACAGCGTCTGGTCACCGAGCATGGCGTCGAGAATGAGCCGCTCATAGCCCTCGAGGCTATTCGCCGCGCAGAACGAGTCCTGGTAGCGGAATACCATCTGCGCGGCGCCGAGGCTCATCTCGGCTCCTGGTTTCTTGGCCAGGAATTCGGCTGTGATGGAACCGGGATCGGCGAAATCGATGACGATCTCATTCCCCCGGCCGACCGGCATGTCCTTTCGGCCTACCCGGAACATCCGTTGCGGCGGCTCGTGGAAGCCGAGCGTCACCACCTGACGGCTGGCGGCGAGGTTCTTGCCGGAACGCAAGAGGAACGGGACTCCTGCCCACCGCCAGTTGTCGATCTCGGCCCGCACCGCCGCCAGGGTCTCGGTGTCCGAGCCCGGCGCCACCCCCGGCTCGCTGCGGTACCCCGCATACTGGCCACGCACCACATGCTGCGGGCGGATCGGCTTGAGGGCGTCAAAGACTTTGACCTTCTCGTCGCGCAGGTGCTTGGCGTCCAGCGACGTCGGGGGCTCCATAGCCACGAGCCCCAGGACCTGGAAGAGGTGGGTCACGATCATGTCGCGGTAGGCGCCGGTGTTGTCGTAGAAGCCGGCCCGCCCCTCGATCGACAGCGACTCGGGCACGTCGATCTGCACGTAGCGGATGTGGTGGCGGTTCCAGACCGGCTCGAACAGGCCGTTGGCGAAACGGAAGGCCAGGATGTTGTCGACCGACTCCTTGCCAAGGAAATGGTCGATCCGGAAGATCTGCGATTCGTCGAAGACGGCGTGCACCGCCCGGTTGAGACTCCGGGCCGAGCGCAGATCCGTCCCGAAGGGCTTCTCGATGATAATGCGGGCGCCGTGGGCCAGGCCGGCCGCGCCGAGCATGGTCACCGTTGGCTCGAACGACGCCGGCGGGATGGCCAGATGGAAGAGCCGGCGCGGTGAGCCGCCGAGTTGCTCGCTGGCCCGCTGGATCGCGGTCGCCAGCGGGGCGGTGTTGCCCGGTTCCGCGCTGCCGAACGAGAGTGCCCGCTCGAAGGCTTCCCAGGCACCGCCGGCCGGCTTGCTGATCCCGAATTCGGCCACCGACTGGCGGGCATGCTCGCGGAACTGTTCGTCGGTGAGGGTCCGTCGTGCCGAGCCGATGATCCGGTATTTGTCCGGTAGCAGTCCGGCGGCAAACAAGTGGAACAGCCCCGGCAGCAGCTTTCGCCTGGCCAGGTCGCCTGTCGCCCCGAACAGGACGATGACGTGGTCGTCCGGGCGGGACGCGGATCCCCCGGACCCGCGCGTGGAGGCTGCTGAGGTCATTGTGGCTCCCTTCCCGGCAGGCGCCGCTCGCCCATACAAACCCTCTCGCTCGGCCGGTGGCGCGCCGGAGTTTCTAGCTTTGGTGGGGTGGGTTTTAGTGGGGTGGGCGGTCCAGCGCCGGGCGGGCGGCGCTGCCCTGATGGACACGACGCGGGCGGCGTGTCAGCTAGCCGGGCAGCCCCGCTCTTACGGCGGCGCCCCGGCGTGGGCACTGGCCATGTTGACCTGCCACCGGGCGGCGCGTTTGGTGGCCGTTCACCGGCTGGTGCGGCGAAGGCTCGCCCCGGCCACGGCCGCCGCAGCCAGCGGCGGCAGCCACCACGCGGCCACGCCCGCGGTGTGCAGCAGCCAGGTCACCACCAGCGCGGCCGCTACGGTCGCGGCGATGGTCCAGTCGTCGCCGATGATGAACCGGTACCAGAATTTTCCGAATCCCTGGAGCCAGCCCAGGCTCACGGTCGCTGCGCGGCTGAGCCGGGAAAGGATCATGGTTCACCTCGCGTTCTGGGGGATGAGCTTGCCGGCATGGCACCGCAGGCGCCCGATGTACCCGGCGGCGGCGAGCACGTACCACCCGGCCAGGGCACCGATCGCGGCGTCGCCGCCCGGCCACGCGACCCCGAGTCCTTCCACCGCCCAGAAGGTCCCGAAGCTGGACAGCAGCGTGCCGACCAGGAGCTGCAGGGCGCTGCGGGGGATGCGTTCCACGGCCCGCCGGGCGAGCAGTCCCGCGCCGGCGATGACCACGAAGGCGGCGGCCGCGCCGAGGACCGCGGTGGGCAGAGCTTGCGCGGTCGCGCCGAAGCTGACCACGATCAGCGCGATTTCCAGGCCCTCGAGCAGAACCCCCTTGAACGACAGCACGAACGCGGTCCAGTCCACGCCGTGGCCGGGGATGGCGTCGGCGGACGCAGACCGCGCGCCCATGCCGCGCAGACCTGTGGCGCTGACCCGGGCGATCCCCTTGCGGAGCCACTGCAGGCCGAACACCAGCAGCAGCGACCCGACCGCGAGCCGCAGCGCGCCGATCGGCACGAGCGTCAGCGCCGTGCCGAGCGCCGCGACGAGCACCGCGAGGACGGCCAGGCCAGCGGCGGCGCCAAGCCAGGTCGACCGCCAGCCGCGGACGGTGCCGACGCCGACCACGATGATCACCATCTCGATGACCTCGACAGCCGCGGCCAGGAACGTGGTGACGAAGACCGAGGAGTGGCTCACGGCGACGTCTCCCCGCGCACGGCCCGCAGATCATCTCCGCTCCGCCGGGTGCCAGCGCGCGGTGGTTGGTGCTGCAGTTGCCTGGCCCGGGTGATGGCGGGGTCCCGGGGATCCCAGGCGTCTCGGGGATCCCAGGGGAGCAGCGGCTCCACCTGCCCGCGCCAGTGCGTGCTGGCCGTCCGCCGCTGTTTGGTGATCGGTGGCTGTGACATCTGCACCTTCCTGTGGTCCGGAGTGGTGTCCGATCCTTACCGTCAAGGGTCGCGCCCGGGCGGCCCGGTGTCGTCATGGCCAGCACCGCCATGGGCACCCGGCGGGCTGGCATCGGGGATACCGGCTAGCCAGAACGCCGGTGTCAGGAATGACAGCCGGTAACCGGGCGAAGCAGCACGAACTGGGCGAATCGTGACGTTAGCACGTACAGAAACTGGGCCGACACACGGTAAATGATCTTGCTGTCACTGGGCTCCAACAGCCGCGTCGGCGGTTATCTGAAGCCAGTTTGGAAGAAGCCCGGTGAAAAGGGGGCTTTGCGTCGCAGACATGTCGCTGACGCGAGGTTCTGGGCGAGACGCGGTGCGGGGAGTCAGCCCATCGGGTCTCTGAACTCTACGGCCAAGGCCGCGGCGCGTACCTCGATTCTTCAGTCAGGCGTTCCCGCGTGCTACCTTTCAGGGCTCCACTGCGTTCGGTGATCAACGGACCAGCTAGCCGTTGCGGCTAACAAGTAATGGCGCTGGGAAGCTTCAAAGGATGATGATCAGGCGGCGTGAGCCTCGAACCATACTGAGCCGAGGTCATGACCTGCGGTGAGGCGCACGTCGGCGTCCAGCGCCGCAGCGAGGCGTCGTAGCAGGGCGACGGTGGGTTCGGTGCCGCCCTCTTCGATGCACTCGATCTCGTCGGCGGTCATGCTCGTCCGCTGGGCGAGATCCGCGACGCTCAGGCCAAGGGCGACACGCCGGTCATACAGGGCCTTGCCGAAGGCCAAGGCCTCGCGGATCGCGATCCGCTCAGGGTCGTCGGCCGGAGCCTCGGGGCGCGTCCAGCGGGTGTGGTAGCCAGTCATCACACCTGCCTTTCATAGGTTTCAGCCGCCGGTCCCCGGTGGTCACGTTCGCACAGCTTCTGCGCCCGGACCGCCCGGTCGATCTGCCTCTGATCATGCTGTTTGGTCTTCCGGAACACCGTGAGGAGCACGATCGTCCCCTCACGAGTACACCAGTAGGTCATCCTGGCCGCAACATCGCGAAGCCGAATCCGCAGTTCCCAGACTGGCCCCTCAAGGTGATCTGACCAGGGTCCGCCGAGCTCGGTGCCCTTCTCCGCGAGCATCCCGCATACCTCATCGACTCGCTTGAAGTCGCTGTCGCTGAGGCTGTCCAGCCAGTCACGGACCTCTGGTTCGAGCTCAAAGCCATGCAGCTCCCGGGTTCTGTCCGTCACTCTCGGTCAAGCTACCCGACCGCGCGCACTTCCGCCTCCGCAAATTGCGCCGCGTGGATAGCCAGGTGAACTGCTCTCAGCGCCCTCGGTGCACGGATTCGCCAAAGAAGTCATTCCACGGTCGTTCGCTCGCCAACTGGTCCGCAGTTCAGCGTAGCAGTGCAAGGTCGATTGGCCTCGGCGGTGGAGGTTGAGTCGAAGCCCGGGATAGCGCACATCGCGAACGGGCATACGACCCGTCCGGTGCCGAGCCCAGGGCAGGGTGACCACCTATCGGCACCTCTTCAAACAGCATCACCTGCGGGTCATGACCGCACCGAGCAGAGGGGAGCGCACCGAAACGGCGCGCGTTCGGGATTCGGCGCTCACACAGATCGCCGAGTATTTTCGGCTCACGCTCCGACCGCCGCAGGCCGAATCTGCGCGCAGATGTTCCAGTTCTGGGCGTCTCCTCATTAATTAATTAGCTGATGCATCATCAAGTCTCCGGCGCAGTATTACAGTCCGGGTTTGTGATCTAGGGGCAGGTTGATCCCGGTGTGACGGGCGTTGTCGTGCGATGCGCGAGCGGCCACCCATGATCATGCTTCGTGACTAGACAAGACAACGAGGTGGCCGCCGGGGCCATCGTAGAAGACCGGGCATGGCTGGGACCCGAAACCCATAAAGAAGGGCACAAACCCCTTGACACGGTCCGCTCCTTCAGGGATGAAGTAGGGGTACGCGCAAATCGGTCCGTCGAATGCGACGCCGACCAGGGGAAGATCGTAAACGTCCCGGCGATCTGCCTCCACAGAATAGAGAATAGAGAGACCGCTTCTCACCAGCACGTATCCAGGCCGTTGTTCTCCCCCACAGCCCCGGCGCTGCGTCACGACGTGTTCTATCCTGCCCTCCGAGCGGTGTAGGAGTAGGCGTTATGACCACTGTCCGGGAAGCCACCATCGACCTATGCCGAGCGCGCCGTCTGACCCTGTGGTTCGGTAATCCGGGGTCGTCCGAACTCACCCTGCTACAAGATTTTCCCGACGACTTCCGGTACATACTCGGGCTGCAGGAGGCGATCCCGGTCGGGATGGCTGACGGCTGGGTGCAGATCACCGGCAGGCCCGCGCTCGTCTGCCTGCATACGGCACCAGGTATGGGTAACGGGCAAGGCGCCCTGTACAACGCCTACGTCAACAAGACGCCGCTGATCGTCATTGCAGGAAACCAGCGCCGCATGATGCAGAATCAGTTCACGCTGCTGACCAACATCGATGCGATTAACGAGCCCAGGCCGTATGTGAAGTGGTCCGCCGAGCCCGCGATCGCGAGCGAGGTGCCCGCGGTGCTGGACCATGCCATCACTTTGGCCACGGCCCCGCCGACCGGCCCGGTGTTCGTCTCGATTCCGATGGACGACTGCGAATTCGAACTCGAGGACACCCAGGTGGCCGACATCCAGCGGGTGCGTGACCGTAAGGTCGGCTTTTCCGGTGGTTTCTCCGACGAGATCGCACAGGACATCGCCACACGGCTGGACGCCGCGGAGAAACCGGTGCTGATCGTCGGCGGTGACGTCGAACGCTATGGCGCCCGCGACGACGTCGTGGCCTTGGCCGAACGCGCCAATGCCACGGTCTGGACCGCGCCGCTGACCGGGCTGTCCGGCTTCCCGGAGAACCACTCCCTGTACCAGGGACTGCTGCCCGCGGCGAAGGGCCCCCTGTCGGACAAGCTCACCGGGCACGATTTCGTGCTGGTCATCGGTGCTCCGGTGTTCCGTTACTATCCGTACGTGGCGGGGAGGTACCTGCCCGACGGCGCGAGGCTGGTGCACATCACCAACGACCCTGACGAGGCCGGCCGCGCCCCGGTCGGCGACGCGGAGGTCGGCGACATCCGCGTCGCCACCCGTACTGTGCTGGCGCGGATCACGCGCACGGATCGGCCCGCGCCGCAGGCGCGTGAGGCAGTTCCCAGTGTCCAACAGGCCGCCACGCCGCTGGATCCGGCGAACCTGTGGAACGTGGTGGGCCAGAACGCACCGGCCGACACCCTATGGGTTTCCGAAAGCGGCAGCAACGAGATGATCATCCCCGAGGTGGTTCGGCCCAGCGGCCCGAAATCGCATTTGTCCGCCGCCGGTGGCGGCTTGGGCTGGGGCCTGCCCGCCGCGGTAGGCGCCCAGCTCGCCGCACCAGATCGCCCGGTCGTTGCGTTGATGGGCGACGGATCGATGCACTACTCCATCACCGCCCTGTGGACCGCGGCGCAGCAGAGGATCCCCCTGACCATCGTGGTCGCCTCGAACGCCGAATACGGGGTCCTGAAGCAGTTCGGCGCCCTGGAGAAGACCGCGGGTGTCCCCGGGCTGGACGTGCCCGGCCTCGATATCACCGCCACCGCTGCCAGCTACGGCGTATCCGCCCATCAAGCCGGCAGCACCGACGAGGTCGCCGAGCTAGTCCGCGAGGGCATCGCCGACCGTGCCAACCCCACCCTTATCAACGTCCCGGTCACCAAGGTGCCCCTACCCTGACCGCCGGGACAACCTGAGGCAGGCGATCGGCCAGTTGTACGACTACCGCCGGTTCCACCAGTCGCCTGTCCATCGCGCTGTGCCGCTCCCCTATGAGCCAAACGCCGAACGCCTGGACCTGCTCCCAAGCGCAGGCATCGAAGCGATTTGGCCCTATAGAGCAGGGTTCCGCGACTCCGGCAACGGCACCTTCGTCGAGCAGTGAACAGTTCTACTCCGTCCTGAGCAGGTTCGATGCAGCAACCTGCGCCTAACCTGGGCGCGTATTGGGCACACGCAGAACGCTCTTTACGGGAGTGACAGACACAGCCGCTGCGCTGGCCAGATTCCCGCCAGAACGGCGGCTTGGCGTGCGTCCTAGGTTCAGCCGACGTCAGCGGTGGCGACTGCTGCCTGCGTCGTGCAGGTCCGCTGACCGTCGCCATCCGAGTGAACGTCCGCCTGGGCCAGCGCGCCGCCCTGCAACATCTGCCACATGTGCCGTCGGCGCGCCTTACCACTGGAGGTGCGGCGTATGAGGCCGCGTTGACCGCAGACAACGGTGAGTACCGGTTCGGGGCCGAGCTCTTGGCGTAGCACGCCTATCACGTCGTCACGCCACGGACCAGGACGCGTCTCCGCGAACACAGCCACGACGGCCCGCCCGCGGTCTGTGCCGCCCACCGCGAGGATCTTGCCCGTGTGGAGTCTGGCCGCCGCCGCCACCGTGGCGTCGAGGTCCTCCACGTACACGCTGCGTCCCCGCAGCTTCAGGCTGTCACCCATGCGCCCGAGCACGTACAGCTCGCCGCCGGCAAAGAACCCGCCGTCTCCGGTCCACAGTTGGCCGCCGGCGAACCGGGTCGCGTCGCCTGCCCGCCCAGCGTGGTAGCCGTCGGCCACCGAGGCTCCAGTCACCACGATCTCCCCCAGGTGCCCATCGGGCAGCGCCGTGCCGTCCTCGCCCGCGATCCAGACCCCGGCGTCGTCCCCTTCGGCGGGACGGCCGTGACCGATGAGCCAGCCGGACCCTGGCGCGACCGGAACGTCGCCCAGCCGGGCGGCCTCGTCGATGGGTACCGGCTCGCCGAACAGCACATCGCTCCACCGGGGCCGGATGATGCGCGGCCGCGCAGACCCCCGGCCCGAGGTGACCCCAAGGGTGTTTTCCGCCAGCCCGTATGCGGGCAGGAACGCGGCAGGCGAGAATCCGGTGGGTGCGGCGAACCGCGCGAACGAGTCCAGCGCGGACACGTCGGTGGTTTCAGCGCCGACGCAGACCGTGCGCCACCCGGACAGGTCCAGCCCGGCCAGCCGCTCCGGCGGGATCCGGCGCGCCGCGTAGGCGAACGCGAACGAGGGCGACGCCGAGTGCGTGGCCTTGCCCGGGTCGAAGCACTCCAGCCACCGCCGCGGATTCCTGATGAACTGCTCTGGGCGCATCAGCCACAGGTCGGCCTGATTCGCGACCGGGAACAGCAGGCAGCCAATGAGCCCCATGTCGTGGTGGAGCGGCAGCCAGGACGCGACGCCGTCGCCGGCCCGCCAATCCGTCCACCGGCCCAGCATGGCGAGGTTGGCCGCCAGGTTGTCCCAGGAGACCCGCACCCCCCGTGGCCGGCCGGTGGAACCCGAGGTGAACTGCAAGAGTGCCATCTTGCCGCCGCGCTGTGGCGGGAGTTCCCCGCTGGCTTCGCGCAGCACCCAAGGCGCATCCGGCCGGCCCGACATGGCCAGCGCGGTGCCGAGCAGCGGCGCGAACTCATCAGAGGTGATCACCAACGCGGGTGCCGCCTGTTCCACGATGGCCGCCACGTGGCGGACGTACTCGCCGGTGGGCTGGAATGACGGCGGCACGATGGGACAGACCGTCGCACCTGCTGCCCACACGCCATAGATCGCGGACAGCGCGGGGTATCCGGTGGGCATCAGGACGCATACCACATCGCCACGGCGGACCCCGGTGGCGGCCAGGGCAGCGGCGACCCGGCGGGCTGCCCCCGCCAGCTCGGGGTACGGCAGGTAGTCCCAGCCGCCGGTGTCGTCCGCGAGATATACACCCGTGTGAGCGCTGGGGTCAGTCAGCCATCCGGTAATCGAGCGCATCGAGCTTTCCATCTACTTGTTGACGAGCTGGGGAAGGAACCGCCCGGTGCGGCGCAGGTACAGCCGGTACTCCGGCCCCAGCGCCGAGGCGCTGAGCCGCCGCTCCTCGCGCCGCGCGGTCAGGTTCAGCACGAGCGCAGCGTAAGCAAGTGCGCTTACCGTCACCCAGTGCGGCAGGAGCACAGCTGCGGCCAGGAAAGCCAGGATGAATGCGGCGTAGAACGGGTGCCGGATCCGTCCGTAGGCACCGTAGGTGACGATGTACTGTGGCGCGTCGCAATCCTGGTGCCACAGCGCGATCGGGATCCGGTGGGTGCCCAGGGTCAGAAAGATAACCGCGATCGAGCCGGCGCTCAGCACTACGGCGGCAAGCGCGGTAGCCGGCAGCCAGTTCCGCGGGGTCAATGGGGCGATGCTGGCGACATAGGCGGCGATCAGGAATGCAGGCACGACGCCGAACGGCAGCGCGGTCGCCCACCACCGTGCGTTGAGGCTGCCATCGCGGCGGAAGAAAATCCGCGGCAGCAGGCCGATAAGGGCGAAGTTGAGCACGATCAGCAGGAGCACGGGCGCGTGCATGAGCGGCACTTCCTTTCAGCGCCGCGCGGTGGCGGCTTCGGGGACGGCGGAGACGGGAGCGAGCGGGCGCACACTTCGGCCGGGAAGCCACCAGTTCCACCTGCCCATGAGCTTCATGGCGGCAGGCACGACCACCAGCCGGATGACGGTGGCATCCAGCGCGATGGCGACGGCGAGACCGACGCCAAGCTGCTGAATGGGCATGATGCCGGTAAAGCTGAATGCCCCGAACACCGCGATCATGAGCAGTGCGGCCCCGGATATCAGTGGTGCGGTGCGCGTCATGCCGGCGGCTACGCTCGCGGTGTTGCCCGCGCCGGAGCGGTATTCCTCACGGATGCGGCTGAGCAGGAAGACCTCGTAGTCGGTACTGAGGCTGAACAGAATCGCCAGCAGCAGCACCGGCACGAAGTTCTGCAGATAGCCGAAGCTCGCGGCGCCCAGCAGGCCAGCCAGGAAACCGTGCTGGAATACCAGCACGATCACGCCGTAAGTCGCGCCCACGGACAGCAGGTTCATCGCGATCGCCTTGACCGGGAGCAGGACCGACCGGAACGTGATCAGCAGCATCAGGTAGATCACCGCGAGCATGACCAGCAGCACCGGCAGCAGCCCATGGCTGATCGCCGCGTTCGCGTCGACCCCTTCGGCCGTCTCGCCGCCGACCTCGGCGCGCAGGTCCCCGTGCAGTGTGCCCGCCACCGTGCGCACCTGGGCGAGCAGCCCGCGTGCGGCTGCGCTCGAGGCGTAGCCGTCCGGGCTGACCTCGAACACGACCGTGCGCCGATCGGACGAGACGAAGTGGCTGAGCGTACTCGCGACACCGCCCGGCACGGCAGGCGGGCCGGGCCAGGCCGCGTGCGGCCGCTGCGGC
>WNGJ01009353.1_pt1 | contig 10434 bp, 6 predicted proteins | sample 5400611 | NCBI WGS metagenome assembly WNGJ01 (sample SAMN13153375, study PRJNA577476) | soil metagenome | isolation source: 40 cm soil or saprolite under Garry oak tree replicate 1 | place: USA:California | collected 2016-06-15
TTACTCTCGGCGGAATGGCCCTCGTGTTCGCCCACGGCGGCCCGATCTGGTGGCTGTTCTGGACCGGGGTCGGCGTGACGGCACTCGGGCTGCTGGTGTCTTTCGCGACCAACATGTTCGAGGACTGGTACTAAACCCCGTCCGCGTGACCGGGGCACGCCTCGCCGCGTGCCCACCGCCGCCCGCCCCAGTCCGTTCCCTCGCGGCCGTCCAGGCGGTCGGCCCTGCCGGTCCCGGCAAGGCGCACGCCGACAGGTCGGCGGCCGACCGACTGCCCAGCAGGCCGGCGGCCTGCCGGCCGCCCCCGAACATCGATGTGGCAGCGCTGTTCTGCACGGCGCAGTCCGGCGAACGTCGATGTGGCAACGCTGTTCGCCGGCGAACATCGATGTGGCAACGCTGTTCTGGGCAGCGCTCGCCGACGGACATCGATGTGGCAGCGTTGTTCACCGGGGCGCGGGGGCGGGGCGCGGCCGACCAGCGGGCGTGTCGGCTGCGGCGGACCCCGCGGGCGGAGGCGGCTCTAACAGCACCATGGGTTCACCGGGTGCGGAGGAACGGCGAGTAAGGCGGGCGATCGGGCGATCGGGAGCGGGACGGACTGTCGGTGGCGGGGGTTACGCTCGGGTTCGTGGCTGGCTCCCCCGCTCCTGCCCCGGAATTCACGCTCACGCCCGACGACGTGCGGCTGCTCACTCTGCGGGCGCAGGGCCTGGTCGGGGCGGCGGCCCGCCGCGGCGCAGGCGGAGTAGCCAGCCTCTTGCGCCGACTCGGTGCGGTCCAGCTCGACACGATCAGCGTGCTCGCCCGGTCACACGAACTGGTCGCTTACGCGCGCCTGGGGGCCGTCGGCCGGTCGGCGATCGAGCGGGCTTACTGGCATCCCCGGGTCGCCGGCGCGTTCGAGTACTGGTCACATGCGGCCTGCGTGCTGCCGATCGAGGAGTGGCCGTACTACGCGTTCCGGCGGCGGGCGTTCCGCACCAGGGGCAAAAGATGGCACCAGAGCCATGAGTCGGTCTGCGCGGAGGCGCTCGCCAGGCTCAGGTCCGAGGGACCGCTCAACGCGACGCAGCTTGGCGGGGCGAAGAACGGCGGCCCGTGGTGGGACTGGTCGGACACCAAGATCGCCGTCGAGTGGCTGCTCGACACCGGCGAGGTCATCTGCGCCCGGCGGAGCGGCTGGCGGCGGGTGTACGACCTGCCCGAGCGCGTGCTTCCGGCCGACCTGCTGAACGCCGACCCGTCCGACCGCGAGTGCCTGATCCACCTGACCGGAGTCGCCGCGCGGGCGCTCGGCGTCGTCACGAAGGCCGACCTGACCGACTACCAGCGGCTCTCGAACTTCGGTTCCGGCCGCAACCCGGCCGGCCTGTCCGCCGACGACGCCGCCGCAGCCGCAGGCCTTGTCCCGGTCGCCGTCGAAAGCCGGACCGGCACCACCCTTCCCGGATGGGCCGATCCCGCCGCTGTCGCGCACCTGACCGGCTCTGCCGAACAGCAAGCCAGGACGGGCCGGCACCGCGTGACGCTGCTCTCCCCGTTCGACTCGCTGATCTGGGACAGGAAACGGACCAAAAGAATCTTCGGGTTCGACCACAGCCTCGAGGCCTACGTCCCGCGCGCCAAGCGCATACACGGCTACTTCACCATGCCCTTGCTGGCCGGCGGCCGCCTCGTCGGCCGCGTTGACCCAGCCCGCGACGGCCAGACCCTCATCGCGCGCCAGCTAACCCTGGACACCCCCCGCGCCGCCGAGCCGATGGCCCGCGCCCTCGTAGCAGCCGCGCAGTGGGTCGGCTGCGACAACGTCCGCCTCGACCGGGTCGAGCCGGCCGACCTGGAGTCCCGGCTGAAATCTGCGCTGGCAGCAGGCGCGGCGTAGCTGGGCGGCTGACGGGCGCGGCGTAGCTGGGCGGCTGACGGGCGCGGCGTAGCTGGGCGGCTGTGCTGGGCGGCATAGTCGCGGGGTTACGGAGTCGCCCGGCCAGCCGTTCAGGACGCCGGGCGAGTCCGTGATCCAAGCGGCGTCAGCTCATGCGCGGGCAGCGGGTTCGCGCCAGGCTGAGCTGCTCAGCCGAGCTCAATCAGCTTTTCGCGCACGGCTACCATCACCGCCTCCATCCTGGAGTGGATCTGCAGCTTCTCCAGGATGTTCCGAACATGATTCTTGACCGTGTTATCGGAAATGTACAGTTCCTTCGCGATGTCCCGGTTGTTCATTCCTCGCGCCACCAGCTTGAGCACCTGCATCTCGCGGTCGGTCAGCTTGGGCGGGGGAACCTGCTGCGGCGGCTCCTCGGTGTCCCGGCCGGCCAGCGAGGCGAACTCGGTCAGCAGCTTTCCGGCCATGGACGGGCTGATCAGCGACTGGCCTCCGTCCACCGACCTGACAGCCTCCGCGACTTGGTCGAGCGGGATGTCCTTGAGCAGGTAACCGCTGGCGCCGGCCTTGATGGCATCGAACAGGTCCTCTTCCTCGTCGCTCATCGTCAAGATGATGATCCTGGCGCTCGGCGCGACGTCCTTGATCGCCCGGCAGGCCTCGATGCCGCTGCTGCGCGGCATCCGCACGTCCATCAGGACGATGTCGGGCAAGGCCTCGGCCGCCTTCTCGACCGCCTCGGCACCGTCGCTGGCCTCGCCGACGACCTCGATATCCGGCTCGGTGACCAGAACGATCTCCAGGCCGCGGCGGAACAGTGCGTGGTCGTCGACGATCAGCGTGCGGATCGGCTCGAGGCTCCGACCTGTCTCCGACGCCGCGTCACCTTCCGCGCTCACAGTCATCGCCTACCCCTTCGCACCCGTCGCCGACCTGCCGCCGGGCGCGCGGCAGAGCCGCGCCGCCCCGGCGGCACTGAAGATCGCCTGTAACCAAACTCTGTCCGACCGGGCACGGCCGCGCAAGCGCGCCGTCGGGGCGCGCCGCGGCGCCGCCGCGCGGGGCGCGGCCGGCGCCTCCGCGCGCAGCCAAAGCACCCCGGGCACTGCACGCACCCCGCGCACTCCCGGTATCCCGCGCACTCCGGATGCCGCGACCGGGGCGGCCCGCGTCGCGGCCGATCCCGCGGTCATCCCGGGCGCTGCGCGGCGGTCCCGCCGCGCCGGCTCTCGCCTTCCCGGCCCAGCCCAGGATCCGGCTCGCGGCGACCGCCGCCAACCTGCTCCGGCCGGCGCCGGGCCGGGATCCGCACCCCCACGCCCGCCGCCGCGGGCTCGGGCGCGGCGGCGCGGCCGGCCGCGTTCTCGACCAGCCTGATGACGCCGTACTGATAGCCGTGCCGCCGGTAGACGACGCTCGGCGCGTCCTCATCGAGGTCGTGGAACAGGTAGAAATCGTGCCCGACAAGTTCCATCTCGAGCAGCGCCTGGTCGATCGAGATCGGCTTGGCGTGGTGGAACTTCTGCCTGACTACCAGCGGCCCGTCGCCCTCCATGTAGATCTGCACCATGCTCTCGGCCTGCGCGGCGCCGTCGTCGGCGGGCTCGGCCTCCGGCTGATCTGGCCGAGCGTCCCAGGCGGGCTCTCGGTCCTCGGCCGGCCTCACCCGGTCGGCCGACGACGCCTTCCGCGTGCCCGCGCGACCGCCCTGGCCGGCACCGCCCTGGCCGGCACCGCCCTGGCCGGCACCGCCCTGGCCGGCACCGCCCGGCCCGGTGCCGCCCGGCCCGGCGGCGCTCTGCAACGCGGCGCCGGCTCCCGTGACAGCGCCGCCTCCGGTCCCGTGGTGGTTCTTCCTCCGGTCGAGTGCTCGCCTTAGGCGGGAGTCGAGCTTGGCGAGCGCCAGGTCGAGCGCCGCGAGCCGGTCCTCTGCCGCGGCCTCCGCCCGGATCGCCGGGCCTCGCGACCGGATCGTCAGCTCGACCCGCTCCCTCTGGCTGGCCAGGCGGGGGTTGCGCTCGACCGAGACCTCCACGTCAACTCTCATCGCCTTCTGGTCCAGTTTCTCGAGCTTGTTCAGCTTGGCCGTCGCGTACTCCCTGAAGCGCACGGGGACATCCGTCTGCCGACCCTTGAAGATGATTTCCATGCCCGAGCCCCCTTCGATCCGGAGTGTAGAAGCAGCACCCGTCCGGCCGACCTGGTCTTCGACCCCACATCCGCCTGCTGAGACTTTCGCAGCCAGCTTGTGCCACTACCGGCCTTCTCCCGCGCCCGGGGGCATCTGGCCCCCGGAGCGAGGCAGGACTGACATCTAAACCGCACCGTGATCGGTCGACGATAAGTCGCCTTACGTGGGCCGTTTCGCCTGCGGCTGGCATCGGCTAGCCGGAGCCGCCACCCCGCGGTCGGGGCGGCCTGCCCGGCGCAACCACGGACCCGGACGGGTGCCACGACATTGACGGTAGTCGCATGCGGGTCTCCTGTCAGGAGCCGGGTCATCCCGCGTTCAGCCGCCGGTAACCCGGCGGACGGTATCGCCCGCTTGCTCCCGCGACTTTCAGCCCGGAAAGACCGGTGTGATCCCCTTGACCAGAGGCTCCCAGTCCAGGTTAGGCAACCAGGTCCTCGCCATCTCGATCTTGCCGGGCGTGGTGCCGGTCGGCGCGATCGCCACCGTGACTCGCGGCTGCTTCTTGCCCGGCGGCAAGGTAGCCGCCACGGAGGTCACACCGCGCGGGGTGGAGACCTCGGTCGACTTACCGCCGTTCAACGGCACCTCGAACAGTTCCGTCCTGCCCCGGGCCGCCCGGTCGAGCACGAGCAGATTATCTTGATCCAGCCAGGTCAGCGAGACCGGATGGGTGACGTCCGACCCGACCCGGAGCGCATGCCCGGTCTGCGCCAGGTAGGTGAAGTTGGTGCCCTCGGCGCTCTTGCTGATCGCGGCGACCTGAATCTTCGTAACCGAGCCGGTGCGGACGATCAGGGCGACCCTGACGCCGTCGGGGGCTACCCGCAGCGCCTGGAACACGGGATGTTCATTGGTGTACGGCGGCACGTACACGTGGACCAGGGCGGGCCTGGCGGGCAGCCCGCTCCCGGCGTCAGGTATCTCGAAGATCTGCGTACTGGCGGCTACCCAGAGATCTCCGTGATCGTCCCAGCTCAGCGACGTGCACTCGGTCGGCAGCCGCTTCGCGACTACCTCGTTGCTGCGCGAATGCGGCATGAGGTAGACGCTCTTCCCGCTGCAGCCCGCCAGCACCGCCGACCCCATCGGCGCCGTCGACACCGCGATCGTGCCGAAGGTCTCGCCCCCAAGTCCATTCGGCAGCGAGACCGAGACATGCTGCGAGGCGCTGGCCCGCATGACCACGACCGGCCCTCTCGCGCTGCTGGGAACCTGGTAGTACATCGACGCCCCGAGACGGCGCGGCAAGTATCTTAGGTAGGCCGCCGGTGACAGCCGCACCGACCGGCCGCCCACATTGAGTACGACCGACTGGATCGGGTTCGCCGCCTGGGCCGGATACGGCGAATGGGTGAGGGTCCAGTAAAGCTGGCCGGCCATCCGCTGCTGCTGAGTCGGACTGGCCTTCGCGGCAGCGCCGCCGATGTTGACGACGGCGGTGATACCCCCGAAGACCTGCGGGGTGCCGATGAGCACCGTGCCACGCGGGAACGCCGTGGTTGCCGCCCGGCCTAGCCAGCTCGCACCCGGCGGTCCCTTGATCAGCGCCCCGACCAGACCCTTGACCAGGCCGCTAAGCCCGTTGTCGCCGGCCTGCGGGATGTAGACCGGGTCGGGTATCAGCGAGTTCGCGCCCAGACGGCGCGGGTAGAAGTACAGATTCCTGGGCTGGTAGTCGCGCTCGAAGTCCGACTTGGTCAGCAGCAACAGCGTGGGCTGGGCTTTCGTGCCGCCGACCTCGATGTCATCGATGCGCCATTGACCGGAAACCTGTATCAGCGAGAAGCGGAATACGGTGGACGCGGGCGCGACGACGACGCTGCCGGCCTGGTATCGCCCGGTCGTGTCCAGCCTCGCCAGATGCTGCCCCTTTACCTGGACCAATGCCGTCGCCGGACCGCCGACCTGCTTGAGGCTACCGGGCGGGGGGACCAGGCTGACCCTGGGTGAGTCGATGACCGTGGCCGCCCAGCCGGGCCGCCACCGCCTGCCGAAGCCGTGCTTGCCGGCCGTCAGGTACTCTCGCGCCACGGCGTAATTCGGGTAGCTGGCGCTGGCCGCGAGGAACCCGTTGACGATCTCCAGAGGGCGCCAGCCCTGGCCGGGCGGCGCCGGCACGATCTGGACGCCAATCTGGCCCGCGCCGCCCGTGCCCCGCAGCGAGTTCTGCCGGACGCTGCCGCTCGTCGGCAGGTTCGCGCAGGCGGCTACGGGCGCGCTGACGACCAGCGCGGCCAAAGTGGCAAGCCACCTGCGACTCCTCACAGGCGATCCTCGATCGGGGCCGGAGCCCGGTATCTCGTGTGGCGCACGGTGACTCTCAGGTCCGCCGCCGTCTCGGCCGCGAGGCTCCCGAAATCCGCCTGGTCGGGGGCCAGCGGAAGCGGCGAGCCGACCAGCTCGGCTCCGACCTCGCGCGGCAGCGTGAGCCGGAACACCGACCCCTTGGCCGGCTCTCCCCAGGCTTCGAGCCAGCCGCCGTGCAGCCTGGCGTCCTCGAGCGCGATCGCCAGGCCCAGGCCCGTGCCTCCCGTGGTTCGCGCCCGCGCCGGGTCAGCTCGCCAGAACCGGTCGAACACGAGGTGCTCCTCACCGGGCGCCAGGCCGACCCCGAAGTCCCTGACCGCCACGGCAACCGCGTCTCGGTCGGTGGCCGAGGTCACGACCACGTCCCGGCCCTCACCGTGCTCCACCGCGTTGCACAGCAGGTTCCGCAGGATCCGCTCGACCCGCCGTCGGTCCATCTCGGCCAGGCACGGCCCCGCGGGCAGCCGAAACTCGATCCGTGAGCCGCGCTGCTCGGCAAGCTGCTGGGCGACGTCGGCCGACTGGCGCACCACGTCGCAGATGTCGACGAGCTCGGCTTCCAGCGTGGCGGCGTTCGCGTCGTACCTGCTGATCTCCAGCAGGTCGCTGAGCAGCGACTCGAACCTGCCGAGCTGGCTCTGCAGCAGTTCGGCCGACCGCCCGGCCGCCGACTCGAGCTGCTCCCTGGCCTCGAAGAGCAGGTCGGCGGCCATCCTGATCGTGGTAAGCGGCGTGCGCAGCTCATGCGACACGTCGGAGACGAACTGCCGCTGCACCTGGGACAGGTCCTCCAGCTCGCGCATCTTCTCCTGCAGGCTGGCCGCCATCTCGTTGAACGATGTGGCGAGCGCGGCCACCTCGTCCTCGCCGCGCACCGCCAGGCGCTCGTCCAGCCTTCCTGTCGACAGTTTCTTGGCACCCTGCGCCGCCCTGGCGACAGGAACCACCACCCACCTGGTGACCAGCCAGGCGATCCCGGCGAGCAGGAAGACCAGGGCGAGCCCGACCAGAGCCAGCGTGCGCTGGATGAGGACGAGTTCGTTCTGGAGCTGGCCGAGCGGGAAAAAGTAGTACAGCTCGTAGTCGTTGTCGAAGCCGAATGGCGCTGCGTAGAGCAGGCCCGAGGTCTTCGGATTGCCCGCATGCGGATAGGGCATGCTTGCGAACTCCATCACAGGCTGCCCTGGTCGGGCCGCCGATGACTGGCGGACCGACCGGGGCAGACTGTGATAGTCGAGGTTGCTCTGGACGGCGCGCCAGTAGGCCGGCGGGTTCGTCAGGTCATGCCGCACCGTGATGGCCACGCCGTAGTCCGTTCCGGGGCTCTGACCGCTCGACTTCAGGCGGCTCAGGATCTTGAGGAACAGGTCCTGCGAGCCGGTGCCCGGCGGCCCGAGCGCGGCCGGATCGGCTCGGGCAAAGACGAGGCCGTCCGACCCCTGGGTCAGCGCCTGGACCTTGGCGCTGTACAGCAGGTTCGCGGCGATCTGCTGCATCAGGAAGAACCCGAGCAGCGAGACCACCGCCACGGATACCACCAGCGTGGTGCCGACCACGCGAAGCTGGAGCGACCGGCGCCAGTGCCCGTGCAGTCCCCTCACCAGCACGACCGTCCAGTCGCGGGACCTGGCAGCGGCCGACCTGGCTGACCTCGTCAGGAGCGGCGCGCCGCGCTGACGGCCGGCCCCGCCGATCCGCCAGGCACCGCGCACCAGCGGGGCAAGCGCGGCGGGCATTGAGGAGTGGCCCCGGACCGCAACTGGTTGCGCGGCGGGCGCCGGCACCTCCTCCGGCCCGCCAGTTGCCAGCCCGCCAGCTACCGGCCCGCCAGCAACCGACCCGCCAGCTACCGACCCGGCGGGCCCGCCCGCGGCCGACCGGGGCAGCGCGCCGTTGGCGGCCGACCGCACCGTTGTCCTGCCGGGGTCGCTGACCAGCGCTCTTCGGCGCATGGTGAACCGCCGGCCTGGTCGATCGCTCTCGGCCAGCCAGGCCAGCCACTTCGGCGACTGGCCGGTGGTGCTCAGCCCGGACCCGCCTTATAGCCGACGCCGCGGACCGTGACGACGATCTCCGGGCGCTCGGGGTCGCGCTCGATCTTCGCCCTCAGCCGCTGCACGTGCACGTTGACCAGCCGTGTGTCGGCGGCGTGCCGGTAGCCCCAGACCTGCTCAAGCAGCACCTCCCTGGTGAACACCTGGCGCGGCTTGCGGGCCAGCGCGACGAGCAGGTCGAACTCGAGCGGCGTCAGGCTGATCACCTCATCGTCGCGCCGCACCGAGTGACCGGCCACGTCGATCGACACGTCGCCGATCGACAGCATCTCCGGAGCCGGGTCGTCGGTGCGCCGCAGCCTGGCCCGCACGCGCGCGATCAGCACCTTGGCCTGGAACGGCTTGACGATGTAGTCGTCGGCTCCGGACTCGAGCCCGAGCACCACGTCGACGGTGTCGCTCTTGGCGGTCAGCATCACGATCGGCACTCCGGACTCCGCCCTGATCTGACGGCAGACGTCGATCCCGTCCATGCCCGGCAGCATCAGGTCGAGCAGGATCAGGTCTGGCCTGGTCTCCCTGAACGCTTCCAGAGCCCGGTCTCCGTCGGCGACGAACGTCGGCTCGAACCCCTCACCGCGCAGCACGATCCCGAGCATCTCGGCGAGAGCGGCGTCGTCATCGACGACCAGCACGCGACCTTTCATAATCTCCATCGTTCCACGGAAACGGCAGCACGGAAGCCCGCAAAGTCACGACTCCGGACCCAGGACTCGCAGATTACCCGCTGTGACGGGCTGGATGACCATGGACTCGGTGACGATCGCCGTGATCAGGCCGGGCGGGGTGACGTCGAACGCCGGGTTGTAGGCGCCGCTCCCGGCGGGGGCGAGCGGGTGCCCGGCCAGGTGCGTCACCTCGTCGGGCGCCCGCTGCTCGATCGCGATCGACGCGCCGTCCGCGGTGCCGAAGTCGATCGTCGACACCGGCGCGACCACGACGAACGGCACCCCGTGGTGCCCGGCGAGCACCGCCAGGCCGTACGTGCCGACCTTGTTGGCCACGCTGCCGTCGGCCGCGATCCGGTCGGCACCGACCACGACCAGGTCCACCTGGCCCGCCGCCATCAGCGACGCCGCAGCGGAGTCGGCGAGCACCTGGTGCGGCAGCCCGTTCCTGCCCGCCTCGTAGGCCGTCAGCCGCGAGCCCTGCATCAGCGGCCTGGTCTCGTCGATCCACAGCATCCGCAGCCGACCCGCGCGATGGGCGGCGAGCACGAGGCCGAACGCAGTTCCCTCGCCGGCTGTGACCAGCGAGCCGGTGTTGCAATGGGTCAGGATCCTGGCCCCGGCCGGCACCAGGGCCAGGCCGCGCGCGGCCATCTGGGCGCAGGCCTGTTCATCCGCCGCGGCGATCGACCGGGCCTCGCGCAGGGCAGCTCGCGGTGCGTCCCGTTGAACCGCCGGATCGGTATCGGCCGCCGCCCGCAGGTATGCGTCGAGCGCCCGCCTGGCGCCCCACCCGAGGTTCACCGCGGTCGGCCTGGCGTCGGCGATCGCCTCCGCCGCCGCGGCGACGTCGTCGCCGCGGGCCGCCGCCAGGGCGACGCCGTAGGCGCCGGCGATGCCGAGCAGCGGCGCGCCGCGGACCACCAGGCGGCGGATCGCGTCGATCAGCGGCGGAACCGCGGTGCAGGTGACCAGCGCCTCGGCCGCAGGCAGCCTGGTCTGGTCGAGCAGCTCGATGGCCGGCCCAGCGGGCGGGTCCAGCCAGCGCAGGGCGACGATGCTCACCCTTCGAGTGTGCGCGATCGGCGGCCCCGGCCGCGACGCGGGACCTTGAAACCGCAGGCCGACGGGCCGCGTCCCGCCGGAGGGCCAGAGGGCCGTGCCCCGCCGGAGGGCCGTGTCCCGCCGGCTCGGGGCTCGGGCGGGCGCTCGTGCCACTGCGATTCGCGGCGGAAAGTGCGAATTCGTGACCTTCGTGAAGCGCCTGCGCACCGCCGGCATGCCACTATGGCATGCTGCAGGCAGCAGCGCCCGGCACGTTTGCAG
>WNGJ01026832.1_pt1 | contig 10434 bp, 11 predicted proteins | sample 5400611 | NCBI WGS metagenome assembly WNGJ01 (sample SAMN13153375, study PRJNA577476) | soil metagenome | isolation source: 40 cm soil or saprolite under Garry oak tree replicate 1 | place: USA:California | collected 2016-06-15
CACGATGCCAATGCAATCGTTGGGTGCTTGCGCATCTTCATGGTCAAGGCCACACCGCATGCTACGGGCAACGATTCACCCAGCATACTGATCATCGGCACAATACCATGATGCATGTCGCCAATATGTATCTGTCCATCACGTCCCAACGTAGGAGAGTTGCCACGGGCCAGCCATTGACACATCACTGCACGCGGCGACGTCCCACGTACAAGATGCATCCCCAGATCTCGATGCTGCGGTACGATGAAGTCCCCATCGCGTAGCGTCATTGCTGCCCCGACGGTCGTGGCCTCGTGCCCTTGCGCTGTATACACACCGCCCACCACACGTCCCTGCAAGAACAATGTGCGTGTCCGGTCTTCCATAGCACGGGTAAGGCGCATGAAGTAGTAGATCTGTAGCAGGCCAGCCCGCTCCAGTCCCATAATATCATCACTTCCTTTGCTAAAAATCGAGGTTGTTCCTTGTTCATGCTAGCACGCAGCAGGAACCAGTGTCAAGGTTTACACTCCCTAGCGTAGCACGAAACCCGTAGGGGCCCGATTTATCGCGCCCGCTGGCGTAGCGCGAAGCGCAGCCAGTCAGAACGAACCAAAACCACACTTCCAACCAACTGCATCTACGAATAAAAGCTCCGGTTCGTATTAAGGAACCGGAACCTCTGTTCAAGCTCCCAACATCGGCTACACATTAATGCTTAATAGGCTCTATGCCGGACAATTGGACGTGCAGGAGCAGCGAAAGTCAACTGATGAGCATCAGTAGCAATGGTTCCCCCCACGACACGCATGAGGTCTTCTGATGTAGTGTACGTAGCCTCATAACACACTACTGGTAGTAGACCACAACTAGCCCCATTCGTAGGTGGAGAAGCTACCTCAAACACCGGTGTAGCATCATCGTCACCCGGCACAATAGACGTAGAGATGTAATCGCCCACCATATAACCCAGTGTCGTGTTTGGCAGCCATGTCAACGTCATTGGTCCAGCCAGTTGCTCTGCCTTACTCCAATTCGCGCCGCCATTGGTAGATGAGATGAAACCTAGATCAAGCTGGCAGGTAGAGGTCGTGCAGTTTACATTCGGGAAGTAGTAGTAGGCCAGCCCCAGATGCGCGGACCCATCAGCCGTTCTCCTGTCGACAGCCAGGCCAGGAATGAAGTGATCAACATTACTGCCAACAGGGTCAATCGGTATGCGTCGAGGTAGTGTCCAGTGTACTCCATCAGTGGACGAAATGATCACAAGATCGTTCGTAGCGCAATTGGGTTCAAAGCGGCAGTCTGACCACACAACATATACTCTTCCCGCCCTGTCAATTTCGGCAGTGGGAAGAGGGCCCGAGCGTATCCCACCGGGATCAACAGTCGCCAGAATTTGCGCTGCCAGCACCACACGGCCCCAACTCTTCCCGCCATCAGTAGAGCGGAAAGACAGTATCGCCGTCAGAAAGCAATCGCCGATAGGCACAATAACTGTACCATTGGGCTGAACAAGAGGCTGCCCACCGAGAACACAAGCTTGATCTGGTGTGGTCAGGGCAGCCCCCCAGGTCTTGCCGCCATCAGTAGAGGTACTCACTTGCACCAGATTAAGTTTACTGGCATCATCGAATTCAGTATAACAGTGACCATAGAAAGGGCTGCTCGCTGTATCATCGCAGACAGTCCAGTTTTTATCAAAAAAATCACCTGATTTATTCACGACCACAGGATTGCCCCATGTCAGTCCTCCATCGGTTGAACGGCTGACAAGAACATCGACAGACCCATTTGTAGCAGAGGCAATACCAAGGTAGGAAACCATCCAGACACCGTGGTGGGCATCATACGCTACCGATGGGTCACTCACACGAGCATAGGGTCCCTTGGGTGATGCATTGATCGTGGTGGCAGGCAAGAAACCATGTGACCACGTCTCACCACCATTGGTGGAAGTCGCCCAACCAATATCAGAAGCTCCACCATCGAAGAAACGGCCAGACTGGAAGGTCGACACCACTGTATTGCCAAAAGCAAAGGTATCAGGCTCGACTTGTGTCTTGTGCTGACTATCAGTATTCTGGAACGGATCACTACTCAGTTGCACAAGAGCCTCAGATGCAAAGGCCAAATGCGTTGTGGAGAGACTAAATACGAGGAATAGGGTCAAGGCAATGATGGCGCATATTCGCAATTGAGTAATAAGAAACATGGTCTTCCCCCTTGAACTATACGACTAGTATTACGGTGAGTAGAAAAACACAATAACTCTACAACATGTAACTGTATTAGGAAAGGGATAGAATGGAAGCCATTTTCAAGAGTACCATACACTTGCATATATGTCAATTCCATATGCATTTATTTTATCTATTTGCCTTTTTTACTCTTCGTCTCCGCCACCATAATCTCATAGCCCAGCTTGGGTTTATCCCCCATACTCACATGCCATTTGCGAAAAGCCAGTCCGATCTCCGTCTGATACAACGCCTTCACGCGCAACCACTGCCGCCAACCGCTTTTCCACAGCACCTTCCGTTCTACCCTCGTCCGTAAAAACGAATTTTGCAGCAAGGCATACTCATCTACCTTTACCACGCCATGGCTCACCTCTATCGCCAAAAACTCACGAATCACCGCCGCCTCATGCGCCAACGACTTGATCAGAATGTACAACAGAAACATCTGTGCCAGAAAGGGCGGAATATAATCACCGATCAGGGCCAGTAGCGAAAACAACGTCACATTGCTATTATGGGGAGCCGCATTGAGAGCCGCACTCGCCTGAAAATCCACAAAATCAAAGAAGCTATGCAATCCCACCGCACACACATATCCCACCAGAGGTATCACAATCTGCCGCCAGCGTACCTTCGTATGGCGTACATACCCCAAGGCCGCACCAAAACAGACCGTAAACGTCGAGTGCCCCAACCAGCCCAAAATAATTCTGTAGACGATAAGAAAGGTAGAGAACGATTTGAAGTCCTGGGCAAAGTAGCGGAAATTCTCCACCATGGCAAAGCCTGCCCCAATCAACGCACCATAGACAATACCATCGGTCACATTGTCGAATTCGTCACGCAAGATCACGAACAGCAACAGCAGCCCCAACCCCTTAATCGTCTCCTCCGTCACACCTGCATTCAGCCCCTGGAGTACTGAGCGGATCACATCATTGGCCGTCGAGCCAAACAGACCTTGCAATGCACCATCTATCTTGCGCTCAATCAGCAAGGCAAAAGGAATGGCAATAATCGCCCCCCACAGGAAAGCCGCCAATCTCAAAAACCACGGCTCACGCTCAAAGCGATCTATAAAATTGACCAGCAGATTAATTCCCAGCGCAGGCACGAGAGGAATAACCAGGGCCGCGACAAGCGTCGACACTCCATCCGGTGTCGCCAGCGTAGCAAAACCAATAATGCTATTCAGCACAAACGTCGTCAACGTACTTACAAACAAAAAGGCCAGTCCAACTCCGACAATCAGCCAGAATGTACCCCTCCCCATCTTCTGAGGTAATGCAAACTGGAGCGTCACACCCACTCCCAACAAACTCTCTTCATCCTCATCATCCCATGCCTGCGCGTTCATCTCAGGATCGGACTGTACCGGCTCCTCCCGCCGCTCAACTGCCGGTGTCAATGCTCCTGCTGCCTGCAACTTTGCCTTCACCCTCTCGATTCGAGTCTGCTTTTGAACAGGCAAACCATCATCAAGATATACCGAGCTTCCATTCTTCTGGAAAGAGGGCAAATGCTCCGTCGTCATATCCGCTACCGACATCTCATCGCCAGTTGTCTCCTGTGGTGCAAGCAATTGCAACATGGTACTTCCCAGAATCAGAATATCCTGTGAGCGCATGGGCAAACTGCCCCCATATGGTACCGTATGCCCATTTACGCGTACCACATTGCGCTCCGTCAAATTCACAATATGCCAGCCATCGTCATCGAATACCAGGCGTGCATGCTCTCGCGAAACTGTGGGATCCATCAAAATAATATCGTTATTCAGCGCACGCCCAATCGTCGTCTCGCTCTCTGTCAACAAATGCACCAGACGCTCTTCCGGCAACCAACCAGACGGATATCGTTCCGCGAGATGTGTTGTCGCATTGGCCGGTGGACGCACGCGCACAATCCGTAACACACCATAGTTCTGCTTCATATCTTTGCCCTTAGATTGCACCATCAACATGCGTATCTACCACCATCTCTCCCGCATACTCCGCCTGCAAGTAGCACGTCCGCTCCCATTGCATCACAATTGCCGCATACCGCGCCCAATAATCAGCCGCCGCCTCCTCCACCTGCCGCCAATATCTATACGCTTCATGGCTCGCAAATGTTGTCGTCAGCACATACCGTCCCTTTGCCGTGCCTCCCGCACGCAACAATGATACATGCTCTACCCCCGGAATCCACTGTTGCATCTCTAAATATCCCGAACTCATCAACGCCTCCAACTCCTCACCTGTGCAACCCGTCTTCAGTTCCCATACCCGCACTAGATAATACTTACCCATATGCGACAAACGTACCCCCTATCTGTGATTGTCCTACAGTACTATACATGGGAAACGAATAACTGACAAGATGGAGAATTTGCACATAGGAATGTGAGAGGGACTATTTTAGGAGGAGCAAGGATAGAAGGTTCTCGTCATTATGCCTTATCCTCTGGTACATCTTCAATTAAATCTGTCACTGGCACCCCAAGAGCTTTTGCAATCTTATCCAACGTAAAAAAAGACACGTCATGCTGTGGATTATGCCATACAGACTGCACCGTCCGATAGGATAGATCAGCCATCCTCGAAAGTTTCGCCATCCCTATCCCTTTAGCTTGCGCCACTTCTTTTACTCGCAAACGTCGCATAACTATACTCCTTCAGGGTACAAGAGTAATCTTCTTTGTTACCAGCTTATCACTTCTTCAGCTATACTGCATTGCTGACCCTCACCGCTAAGAAGCTCGCACACAGCACACACAATATCGGCAGGCGCAGGCATAGGTTTTACCCCTTTCGGCGTAGTATAGACAAGCGCAGGCGTCCTGCTGCGTAAAGGTTCCGGCACATCAAAATACAGTACACGGCAGCTCACCTGCCAGGGCGTATGTTCGGGATTCGTCCGGGCGTACAGGTCTACCACCGGTGTCTGTACAGCCGCCGCCATATGCACAGGGCCAGTATTATTCGAGATTAGCAATTTCGCCATGGCAATCAGTGCAGCCAACTCACCGATATTTACCTGCCCAACCAGCGAAAAGACTCCCTGACCACTTCCCTTCATAACCATATCGCCTACCGCTGTCTCCGAGGCCACGCCCGTAATAACCACAGAATACCCCATCTCCTGCACAATGATACGTATCGCCTGGGCATACAAATCGGGCGGATACTGTCGCTTTGGATCGCTTGCCCCTGGATGCACCACAATAAAAGGCTTCCCAACATCCACACTAACACTCTCAAGCTTTGCACCCACACTTTTTACTACCTCATCCGGCACACGTAGAGAGAACCTCTCATTCCTGGTCGTCAAATCCACCGAAGCCACCAGATCAAGTTGCCTTTGCACACCATGTTTGGGACGGATGAAATACGGCTCTTGATCTACCACCCAATCGGTTAGCAGTCGTGCCTGATACTCCTTCGCATACCCCAACCTCCTTGGAATATCCGCCAGATAGCACAGAAAAGCTGCCGGAAAAGCACTCTGACTATAATTCGTAAACAATACCGCCCCATCAAACGCCCGTTCCCTCAACGTATTAATGACTCCCAACAACACCTCACTGCTATCCGGTTGCATCTTGCTATCCCACGGCAACCTGCACGTAATCACATTATCGATTTCAGGAATGAAAGGAGCAATTGCTGACCCACTCGGAGACGCAAGCAGAGTCAGCCGCACATCAGGCAAAGACTCTTTGATCGCCCGAAAAGCGGGACTCGTCATCAAAACATCGCCCATATTATCAGGACGAACACACAAAATATTTTTACAGGTTTGCCAACCAGCTTCACTCATAGGCATTCCATACCAATCTTCATCAGTTGCTCTTCCATCATACCATCCTGACTTGTCCCAAGCCCATCGTTGTCTTGTACCCTACTCCACAATAAAACGCCAGCTGCCCCAACAACCACAACTGCTGCCGTACCGTCAACGGAGCCTCCTCCATCACCACCTCATCCGGCCCACGCAATGCATACGTACACCTCCCAACAAATCCTGGCTGGGTATGTGTCGTAAACTTCACCGTGTGCGTCCTCAACTCATAGTCGCCAATAATCATCCCATCATCCTCCACATACTGCTCAATACGCTCCCTCTGCACCACGCCTGCCAGTTCAGGCGGAGCCACATCCTCCCAGCGTCTCGCCAGCCCCGGAAACACATACTCCGGCAACGGCAACCGTGCATAATGCGCCCCATACTTCTTGCTCCTGCTACTGCTGCGATTAAACGTCGTCAACGTCGCGAACTCCAACCTCATCGGCTCATCCTTGCCCATACGGCGCGTCCTCGCTTGCTCCACCAACGTACTCAACGAGGTAAAACCCGTCCAACCAGCAGTATCGTCAGGCTTCAACACGACCTCTTCCAGTGAAAAAACTTGCTTGCCAACCTGCATAAAAGGTTGTCTCTCACTATCATTTATGGCTATATGAAATTTCATTAATGCCTCATGCAATAGCGGGAATAACTCACCTAGCAACAGCGTAATCCGCAGCGTATATATCTTCTCAGGCAGCACCGGTAGATGTACATTATGCTCTTCCGCCTCCAACATACGCTGCTCCGGCACAGGAAACTGCAAACTCGAACAGGTAAATAGCCGTCGCCGATTACCCTCATGCAACCACTCCGCCACATCCGGTGCCGCTCTCCCCAGCCAGTGCATCCACGCCCCATGCACCAGCTCCCCATTAAAAGCCATCAACGTCCCCGCCTGCAATGGACGCAACTTCAACAAAAGGGCATACAGTCTCGCCGGAGCCGAAGAAGAGAATGATGTATCCATTAAAATATATTTATCCTTCCATACCAAATCTCAAACATAGCCCCACAAGAAACGCCACTCCGACACCACGAATGCCACAACTCGCGAAGCCGTAGTATAGTAGTGACGACCCTTGCGGTCGTCATGGGAGGCTGGGCGGTCGTCATGGGAAGCTGGGCGGTCGTCATGTGACTGCGTAGGAGCAATTTCATCACCTCCCAAAAAACCTCTGTGTAAACGTCGCAATAAAACTAATCTCAATAAACAAGCCCATCACCGCCTCTAACGCCGCCAACGCCGTCACCGGACTACTCAGAGCAAAAGGCCCCGGCAGAAAACCACGCCCATGAAACGAGGTCACACTGAAAATAAGAGCTTCCAACATCGAAAGATGTCCGAACACATCATAGCATGTAGCAAAACCTGCAATCACCAGCAAATAGATAAACAAACTCCTCCCAGGCTTATATCCATAGCCAGCCAACACATCCAGAAACCACGAAAAGACATACGAGCCAAACAGGCGCACTCGTCGCCACGCCTCCTGGACGAACTGTCGTACTTTCCCTGGCGCCATCTCAGCCTGTAGTGAAACACTTCGTCCCAACAGTACCTCTCGCCACAACACCTTACGCTGTAGCACCTGCGCTCGATACGCAAACGGCACCGCCTCCTCATTCATCCCCTGCGCGCGCATGGCATTGGCCAGCTGGCGATACGCTCGTACCGCTTCCCGATAATCCTCCAACTGCTTGATCAGATCTTTTACCACGTCCCCATACGTCGTACGTTGGCAAGCCTTATACTCATCTCCCAGCATCCTCACCTGCCGCCAATCCACCAGCGACAAATTGACATCGCTCCAACACACCTCAGCCACCCTTGCACATTCAACGCGCTTCGAACTTAACACTGCCCCTTCCAGACTCGTCCGACTATCAAAAAAGGCCTTCCGCAGATCAGCTCCTTCCAGAAGTGCACTCCGCAAATAAGCCCCCTCCAAATTTGCTGCAGCCAAATTCGCCCTCTCCAAATGAGCATCACGAAAATAGGCACCATTGAGATGCGCCTTATACAGAACCGCTCCCTGCATAGCAGCCTTCCGCAGAATTGCCCCTTCCAGATGCGCTCCCCGCAGAATCGCCTCCTCCAAATGCGCCTCACTCAAATCCGCCCCTTCCAACCGCACACCTGCCCCATCTCGCTGTTCCAACGTAGCTCCCTTCCACTCCTCTATCGTCAACCCTCCATATACCCGTGCCAACGGCAACCTCCGCAAATCTACTCCTTGCAAATGCGCCCCTCGCAAATCTAATCCGGTTTGCTGCTTCTGGCTTCCATCGTTCCCATCATTTGGCCTCTGCTTATCCTCGTGCATGATCAGTAGCCATTCGATGTCAGCACGAGTGAGCCTGACGTTCTTGAACGGGTAGATGTTCCGTGTGACGTCAGGCTGTGTAGAAAGGCATGTAATGAGAAAATGCTGGCGTTCCGGGTCGATTTCTGGTTCGGTNNNNCAGGGGTATTGTGGTTTGGTTGTTTGGTTTTGCATGAGCGTTTCTGACTAAAGGCAATCCTTATGATGACCCTACACATTGATCTATTATACACATAGCGCTACAAAAATGATCAGGTTGCACTGCAACAGAACGTGGGAAAATGACATTCTTGTCAAATGAGGTGTTCTCCAGAAATGTATCTACGAAAACTTACTTCAACCTGCGGGGTGTATGAAAAAGTTGTAGGCAAAGAAAGAAAAAGGGAGTATCCTAATCTGTAAAGCAAGGTAGAGACCTTGCCAAAAAACCAAAGAGCAGAGAGGAGCTCCTGAAAATGGAAACGAACGAGACAGCCAGAGGAGCACAGTACCACGAAGCAGAGCAAGAACTGATGAAATTAATCGAAGAAGTCGAAGGGCTTGAAGAAGGAGATCTCAAAGGGTTAGAGGAGAAGATCTATGAGGGGATCTTCAAAATAGGCAGGAAGTTAATGGAAGGTGGGATGAGGAAAGGGCAAGAGTCAGAGCCAGTTCCAACCAAGATGCAAGGGGAATGTGGGCACCAGCAAAAATTGGTGGGTTACCGATCGAAAAAGCTTTTAACCCTGTTTGGCGAGGTGGAGTGGAAGAGGGCATACTATCAGTGCCAAGTGGAGGAAGACCAAGAACCCAAAGGAGAGCAAGAACAGGCACCGAAGTGTTCTCATGGCCGAGCCCCGGCTGATGAGAAATGGGGAGTGCAAGGGAAAAGAACCACCCCGGGGGTTCAACAGTACATCAGCTATTTCTGTGCCATGCTCACGCTGGAAGAGGCCGCAGAGACCTTTCGTCGACTGCTCCCGTTGAGGATGTCTGCCCGACAAGCGCTCAACTTGATGACACCGGTAGGCAAGGCATGAGCAGAGAGAGAAGATGAGGTGGTCAAAGCTCTCTTTGAGGAGGCATTACAGTCAAAGACGCAGGAGGAGGAGCCAGCATTGCAAAAGAGCAGAAAAGATATTGAACGTCTCTCTATTGAATGAGATGGGATCTTCGCGCGGATGCGTCGGGGAAGTGTGCCAATGGAAGAGGATGAACGCAAACGGAAAGGCGATGTCTCTCGAGAAATGAAAGTCGGAGCGGTGTTTCTCGCCGAACGAGGGCCAGAACGTTCTGAGCTCGCCCCAGAGGTGTGGGTCGATACGCGCCATCCGAAGGGAGTCTGCGCTACGTCGCTCGACGCACGGCTAAGGGCGGCTTTGGCCAGTTGCTCTCTGCGCTGGCTCAGCAGTCCGGGCTGAGCCGAGCCAAGCAGATCGTCGTGTTAGGAGATGGCGCTCCCTGGATCTGGAAGTTGGTGGCTGAGCACTTTCCTGGTGCTGTGCAGATTGTCGACCTCTCTCATGCCCAGCAGCACGTGTGGGAAGTGGCCCATGCGGTCTTTGGACCGAGCAGCCAGGATGCCTGCATCTGGGCCAAACAGGCATGCACGCTGCTGGTTCATGGTCAAATCGAGGACCTGGTTGCGGCTCTTGGCAAGCTCCCCAAAATCGCCCCAGCCCCAGCCGAAAGCCGCAGTGTGCCAGAAAAAGCGGTGGACTACTTCCCCACCAATGCCGAGCGGATGCGCTATCCCGCTTTTCGGGCACAAGGCATGCATGTGGGCAGTGGCATTGCTGAGGCGGCCTGTAAAACCGTCGTGGATACCCGCGCCAAGCGAGCGGGCATGCGCTGGACTCCAGATGGGTTAGATGCGGTCTTGCCTTTGCGTACTGCTAAGCTCAATCACACCTACGACGAGTTTTGGGAGCATCAATCTCGCCTGGTGGCTTGACACCTACAACTTTTTCATACACCCCGAAATCCCTCACCTCTTGACCCCTGACCCTAATTGTGGTACACCAGAGCCATCTCTTGTATTGTGTTTGAGCATGTCTCTATAATACAAAGCTATT
>WNGJ01009354.1_pt1 | contig 10433 bp, 8 predicted proteins | sample 5400611 | NCBI WGS metagenome assembly WNGJ01 (sample SAMN13153375, study PRJNA577476) | soil metagenome | isolation source: 40 cm soil or saprolite under Garry oak tree replicate 1 | place: USA:California | collected 2016-06-15
TACTGCTTCCGGGAGCGCGAGGACCTGATGGACTGCTACGAAGCGGTGTCGGGCGCGCGCCTGCACGCCGCGTACTACCGCCCCGGCGGCGTGTACCGCGACCTGCCCGAGACGATGCCGCAGTACCAGGCCTCGATGTACAAGAGCGCGGGCGCGGTGAAGAAGCTGAACGAGAACCGCCAGGGATCGCTCCTCGACTTCATCGAGGATTTCACGCGCCGCTTCCCGAAGTGCGTGGACGAGTACGAGACGCTGCTCACCGACAACCGCATCTGGAAGCAGAGGACGGTCAACATCGGCGTCGTGCCGCCGGAACGGGCGCTCGCGCTCGGCTTCACCGGGCCGATGCTGCGCGGCTCGGGCGTCGAATGGGACTTGAGGAAAAAGCAGCCCTATGCGGTCTACGACAGGCTCGAATTCGACATTCCGGTGGGCGTGAACGGCGACTGCTACGACCGCTACCTGGTGCGCGTCGAGGAGATGCGCCAGTCGAACCGCATCGTCCGCCAGTGCATCGACTGGCTGCGCGAGAACGCGGGACCCGTCATCACCGGCAACCACAAGGTGGCGCCGCCCTCGCGCGTGGAGATGAAAAGCAACATGGAGGAGCTGATCCACCACTTCAAGCTCTTCACCGAGGGCATCCACGTGCCGCCGGGGGAGGCCTACGCCGCGGTCGAGCATCCCAAGGGGGAGTTCGGCATCTACATCCTGTCCGACGGGGCGAACAAGCCCTACCGCATGAAGATCAGGGCCGCCGGATTTCCGCACCTCGCCGCCCTGAGCGAGATGGCGAAGGGCCATATGCTCGCCGACGTCGTGGCGATCATAGGCACCCAGGACATCGTGTTCGGCGAGATCGACCGCTGATGCTCAGCCCCGACGCGCTGAAGAAGATCGACCGGGCGATCGCCAAGTACCCGCCCGAGCGGAAGCCCTCGGCGGTGATGGCCGCGCTCACCGTCGCGCAGGACGAAAGGGGCCAGCTTTCGACCGAGGTGATGAACTTCGTCGCCGGCTACCTCGGCATGCCGCCGATCGCGGTGTACGAGGTCGCGAGCTTCTACGCCATGTACGACCTGCAGCCGGCCGGAAAATACAAGCTGTGCCTCTGCACCAATCTGCCGTGCGCGCTGTCCGGTGCCGAGGATGCGGCCGAGCACCTGAAGAGCAAGCTCGGCATCGATTGGAACGAGACGACCGCCGACGGCCGCTTCACGCTGAAGGAGGGCGAGTGCTTCGGCGCCTGCCGCGACGCGCCGGTGATGCTCGTCAACAACAAGAAAATGCTCTCGTTCATGACCCCTGAAAAAATCGACAAATGGATCGCGGGGGCCGAGTAAATGTTGGATTACGGCCCTGACGCGATCATTCTTACGGGCCTCGACGGCGAGAACTGGCGGCTCGGGGACTACGTCAAGCGCGGCGGCTATTCGGCGCTGAAGAAGATTCTCTCCGAAAAGACGCCGCCCGAGACCCTCGTCGCCGAGGTCAAGAAATCGGCGCTGCGCGGCCGCGGCGGCGCGGGGTTTCCGACCGGCCTCAAGTGGAGCTTTATGCCGCGGCAGTTTCCGGGGGCGAAATATCTGGTATGTAACTCGGACGAGGGGGAGCCCGGGACCTTCAAGGACCGCGACATCCTGCGCTACAACCCTCACGTCGTGATCGAAGGCATGGCGATCGCCGCCTACGCGATGGGGGCCGGCGTAGGCTACGACTACGTCCACGGTGAGATCTGGGATGTCTACGAGCGCTGCGAGGAGGCGCTCGCCGAGGCGCGCGCCGCGGGCTTCATCGGGCAAAACATCCTCGGCAGCGGATTTTCCTTCGAGCTCCACAACCACCACGGCTACGGCGCCTATATCTGCGGGGAGGAAACGGCGCTCCTTGAGTCGCTCGAAGGCAAGAAAGGCCTGCCGCGGTTCAAGCCGCCGTTTCCCGCGAGCTTCGGGCTGTACGGCAAGCCGACGACGATCAACAACACCGAGACCTTCGCCGCGGTGCCCTGGATCGTCAACCACGGCGCGGACGCGTTCCTCGCGCTCGGGCGGCCGAACAACGGCGGCACCAAGATCTTTTCGGTGACGGGCCACGTCGCGCGGCCCGGCAACTACGAGGTGAAGCTCGGCACGCCGTTCGCGAAGCTGCTCGAGCTGGCGGGCGGGATGCGCGGCGGGAGAAAGCTGAAGGCGGTGATTCCCGGCGGGTCCTCGATGCCGGTCCTCCCCGCCGAGGTCATGATGCGGACCGACATGGACTACGACTCGATCGCGAAGAGCGGCTCGATGCTCGGTTCCGGCGCGGTGATCGTCATGGACGAGACCACCTGCATGGTCAAGGCGCTGCAGCGCCTCGCGTATTTCTATTTCGAGGAATCCTGCGGCCAGTGCACGCCGTGCCGCGAAGGCACCGGATGGCTGTACCGGATGGTGCACCGGATCGAGCACGGCAAGGGAAAGAACGAGGACCTCGATCTCCTGACCAATGTCGCCGACAACATCGCCGGGCGCACCATCTGCGCGCTGGGCGACGCGGCGGCGCTGCCGGTGAAGAGCTTCATCCAGCACTTCCGCGACGAGTTCCAATATCACATCGACCACAAGCGCTGCCTGGTGACGGCGCCCGGGTATTCCACCGCGCCCGGCGTCCCCGAGCGGCGGGCGGCCTGAACAATGCCGAAACTCACCATCGACGGCAGGGAAACCGAGGTCCGGAACGGCGCGACCGTGATGGACGCGGCGAACGGCCTCGGCATCTACATCCCGCACTTCTGCTACCACAAGAAGCTCTCGATCGCCGCCAACTGCCGCATGTGCCTGGTGCAGATCGAGAAGGCGCCCAAGCCCCAGCCCGCCTGCGCCACGCCGGTCGGCGAGGGCATGAAAGTGTTTACGCGCTCCGACTACGCGAGGGAGGCGCAGAACGGCGTGATGGAGTTCCTGCTCATCAACCATCCGCTCGACTGCCCGATCTGCGACCAGGGCGGCGAATGCCAGCTCCAGGACCTCGCGGTCGGCTACGGCAAGGGCGCCTCGCGCTACGCCGAAGAGAAGCGCGTGGTGCTGAACAAGAGCCTGGGTCCGCTCATCTCGACCGACATGACGCGCTGCATCCACTGCACGCGCTGCGTGCGCTTCGGCCAGGAGGTCGGCGGCGTCATGGAGCTCGGCATGATCGGGCGCGGCGAGCACGCCGAGATCATCGCTTTCGTCGGCAAGACGGTGGACTCCGAGCTCTCCGGAAACGTCATCGACCTGTGCCCGGTCGGCGCGCTCACCTCCAAGCCGTTTCGCTACACGGCGCGCAACTGGGAGCTGTCGCGGCGCCGCTCAATCAGCCCGCACGACGGCCTCGGCTCGAACCTGATCGTCGAGGTGAAGCACAACCGCGTGATGCGGGTGCTGCCGCTCGAGAACGAGGAGCTGAACGAATGCTGGCTCTCCGACCGCGACCGCTATTCCTACGAGGGCCTCAACTCCGAGGAGCGGCTCCTGAAGCCGATGCTGAAGGAGGAGGGGCGCTGGCGGGAGGTGGACTGGCAGGCCGCGCTCGAGCACGTCGCGAGAATCCTTTCGGAGATCCGGTTCAAGCACGATCCGCAGGAAATCGGCGCGCTCGCGAGTCCCCATTCCACCCTCGAGGAAATGGCGCTGCTTGCGAAGCTCATGCGCGCGCTGGGCAGCGGCAACGTCGATTTCCGCCTGCGCCAGTCGGATTTCTCCGCCGACGGCAAGCGCGCCGGGGTTCCCTGGCTCGGGATGAAGGTCGCGGAGCTCGGGGCATTGGACCGCGTGCTCGTCGTGGGCTCGTTCCTGCGCAAGGACCACCCGCTGCTTGCGTCCCGCCTGCGCCAGATCGCCAAACGCAAATCCCAGATCAACGTCCTGCACTGCGCCGACGACGATTTGCTGATGCCCGTGGCCAATAAGGCGATCGTGCGCCCAAGCGAGCTGGCGGGGACGCTTGCTCAGGTGGTGAAGGCCGTTGCGGAAGCCAGGCAAAAGCCCGCGCCCGCGGAGCTCGCCGGCTTGAGCGTCGGTAGCGAGGCCAAAGCGATCGCCGCGAGCCTTGCTTCGGGCCAGAGAGTCGCGGTGCTGCTCGGCAACCTCGCTGCGCAGCATCCGCAGGCCGCGCAGCTGCAGCTGCTCGCGCAGGAGCTCGCCGGTCTGCTCGGCGCCCGATTCGGTTTCCTGGGCGAGGCCGCCAACAGCGTCGGGGGCTACCTCGCCGGCTGCATTCCGTCGGAGCGCGCCTTGAACGCGAGGACCATGCTCGAGCGGCCGCGCAAGGCCTACCTGCTCCTCAACGCGGAGCCCGACTTCGACTGCCACGACCCGCGCACGGCGATGAAGGCGATGGACGCCGCGGACCTGGTGGTCGCGATGGCCGCCTACCGGAGCTTTGCGGCCGACTACGCGGACGTGCTTCTGCCGATCGCGCCCTTCACCGAGACCTCGGGCAGCTTCATCAATTGCGAGGGGCGGATGCAGAGCTTCAACGCGGCGGTGAGGCCGCTCGGCGAGGCCCGGCCCGCGTGGAAGCTGCTGCGCGTGCTCGGCAATCTGATGAGCCTCCCCGGCTTCGATCACGAATCGACCGAAGCGATACGCGACGAAACCTGCATGCCGGAGGCCGTCGCCGGCAAGCTCGACAACCGGCTGAACGGGCTCGAGCTCGCCCCCGATTCCGCCGGCGGCGAGGCGCTGCAGCGGATCGCAGACGTGCCCGTTTATTTCGGCGATCCGATCGTGCGGCGCGCCGCGTCGCTGCAAAGGACGCGCGACGCGCTTCCGCCGCGCGCCTGGGTGGGGTCGCAGCTCGCGCAAAAGCTGGGAGTGAAGGCGGGCGAGCGCGTGCGGGTGCGCCAGGGCGACGGGGAAGCCGTCGTCGAAGTCGGCATCGACGAGCGCCTGCCCGCGGGCTGCGTGAGGCTCGCGGCCGCGCACCGTCACACCGCGGGCCTGGGGCCCATGTTCGGCGCGGTATCGGTGGAGCGCGCATGACGCTCGTGAGCTCCGTGTTCGACCTCTGGGCGAACCTCTGGACCGAGTGGCTCGGCCCGCAGTGGGGGCCGCCCGCCTGGATGCTGGTGAAGAACACGATCCTGATCCTGTGCATCGTCCTGCCGCTCTTCGGACTGGTCGCGTATCTCACGCTGTGGGAGAGAAAGCTCATCGGCTGGATGCAGATCCGCATCGGGCCCAACCGCGTGGGCCCGATCGGGCTGCTGCAGCCGATTGCCGACGCATTGAAGCTCGTTTTCAAGGAGCTGATCGTTCCGACCGGGGCGAACAAGTTCCTGTTTATCGTCGCGCCGATGCTGACGCTCATGCCGGCGCTTGCCGCCTGGGCGGTGATCCCGTTCGGCCCGGACGCGGTGCTCGCCGACATCAACGCCGGGCTCCTCTATGTGATGGCGATCACCTCGATGGGCGTATACGGCGTCATCATCGCCGGCTGGGCCTCGAACTCGAAGTACGCGTTTCTGGGCGCGATGCGCTCGGCCGCGCAGATCGTCGCCTACGAGATCGCCATGGGCTTCGCGCTCGTGTGCGTGCTGTTGGTTTCGCAGAGCCTCAACCTCACCGACATCGTCGCGGGGCAAATGCGCGGCACCTTCGCCCACAAGGGTCTCAACTTCCTCTCCTGGAACTGGCTGCCGCTCCTGCCGATGTTCCTGGTGTACTTCATCTCGGGGGTGGCCGAGACCAACCGCGCGCCCTTCGACGTGGCCGAAGGCGAATCGGAGATCGTCGCCGGGTTCCACGTCGAATACTCGGGGATGAGCTTCGCGCTGTTTTTCCTGGGCGAGTACGCCAACATGATCCTGGTTTCGGCGCTCGCCACCGTGATGTTCCTCGGCGGCTGGGCGGCGCCCCTCGACGGCCCGCTCTTCAACGCGATCCCGCCGTTCGCCTGGCTGTTCGCCAAGGTCTTCTTCATGGTGTCGCTGTTCCTGTGGTTCCGGGCGACCTTCCCGCGCTACCGCTACGACCAGATCATGCGCCTCGGCTGGAAGGTGTTCATCCCGGCGACGCTCGTGTGGCTGGTGGTGATCGCGGTGTGGATGCAGACGCCGTGGTCGATATGGAAGTGAGATGCTCAGGTAGCAGCGATGATTGAGCGCATCCGGGACTTCTTCAGGGCCTTCCTGCTGGTCGAGCTGGCGAAGGGGATGGTGCTCACCGGGCGCCACCTCTTCAGGCGCAAGATCACGGTGCAGTTCCCCGAGGAGAAGACGCCGATGAGCCCGCGCTTCCGCGGGCTGCACGCCCTGCGCCGCTACCCGAACGGCGAGGAGCGCTGCATCGCCTGCAAGCTGTGCGAGGCCGTGTGCCCTGCGCTCGCGATCACGATCGAGTCCGAGCAGCGCTCCGACGGAACGCGCCGCACCACGCGCTACGACATCGACCTCACCAAGTGCATCTTCTGCGGCCTGTGCGAGGAGTCCTGCCCGGTGGACTCGATCGTCGAGACGCGCATCCTCGAGTACCACGGCGAGAAGCGCGGCGACCTCTACTACACCAAGGAAATGCTGCTCGCGGTGGGCGACCGCTACGAGGAGCAGATCGCCCGCGACCGCGCCGCGGACGCCGCCTACCGCTGATCGATCCATGTTCGAGGCCGGCGTTTTCTGGTTCTTCGCGGTGATCCTGGTGATCGCGGCGCTCGGCGTGATCACCGCGCGCAATCCGGTGCACTCGGCGCTGTTCCTGGTGCTCGCCTTCTTCACCGCCGCGGGGCTGTGGATGCTGCTGCGCGCGGAGTTCCTCGCCATCGCGCTGGTGCTCGTCTACGTCGGCGCGGTGATGGTGCTGTTCCTGTTCGTGGTGATGATGCTCGACGTCAACCTGGAGCGCCTGCGCGCGGGGTTCTGGACCTATCTGCCGCTCGGTCTCGTGGTCGGCGGCCTGATGGTAGTGGAGATGGCGATGGTGTTGGGCGGCAAGTATTTCGGCGTGCTGGCGCTGCCCGGTCCGAAGGATCCCGGCCCGGGTTACAGCAACACCAAGGAGCTGGGGCGGCTGCTCTACACCGACTTCGCCTATCCGCTCGAGCTCGCGGCGGTGCTGCTGCTGGTGGCGATCATCGTGGCGATCGCGCTCACGTTGAGGAAACGCAAGGACACGAAATACCAGGACCCGGCGAAGCAGGCCGTGGTGAAACGCAGCGAGCGCGTGCGCCTGGTTTCGATGCCGTCGGAAAAGAAAGAATAAGCATACCTTGCTGTCACTTTCGCACTTCCTGATCCTCGGCGCGGTGCTGTTCGCGATCAGCATCGTCGGGATCTTTCTCAACCGCAAGAACGTCATCATCCTGCTGATGGCGATCGAGCTGATGCTGCTCGCCGTCAACATGAACTTCATCGCGTTTTCGCACTACCTCGGGGACATGAGCGGGCAGGTGTTTGTGTTCTTCATCCTGACGGTGGCGGCGGCGGAATCGGCGATCGGCCTGGCGATCCTGGTGGTGCTGTTCCGCAATCTGCAGACCATCGACGTCGACGACCTCGACAACCTGAAAGGCTGAAGAATGACGGACCTGCAGCTCTACCTGCTCGTTCCGCTCGCCCCGCTCGCCGGCGCGATCGCCGCGGGACTGTTCGGCCGGCGGATCGGACGCGCGGGAGCGCACCGGGCGGCGATCATCGGTGTGGCGATCTCTTTCGTCGCATCCTGCCTGATCTTCGCCGACGTGCTGAACGGCACCGTGTTCAACGGGCCGGTCTATACCTGGCTCGTCTCGGGCGGCACGCGCTTCGAGATCGGCTTCCTGATCGATCGGTTGAGCGCCCTGATGATGGTGGTGGTGAGCTTCGTGTCGCTGATGGTGCACGTCTACACCGTCGGCTACATGGCCGATGACCCGGGCTACCAGCGCTTCTTCGCCTATACGGCGCTGTTCACCTTCGCGATGCTGATGCTGGTGATGGCGAACAATTTCCTGCAGCTGTTCTTCGGCTGGGAGGCGGTGGGCCTGGTCTCGTACCTTCTTATCGGATTCTGGTATACGCGGCCCACGGCCATCTACGCCAGCCTCAAGGCCTTTCTCGTGAACCGGGTCGGCGACTTCGGCTTCCTCATCGGGGTGGCGCTCGTGCTCGCGTACTTCGGAACGCTCGACTACGCGGCGGTTTTCTCGCGGGCGCCGGCCATGGCCGGCACCACGATCGAGGTGATCCCCGGCGCTCCATGGCTGCTCGTTTCTGCGATCTGCATCGGGCTTTTCGTCGGCGCGATGGGGAAGAGCGCGCAATTTCCGCTGCACGTGTGGCTGCCCGACTCGATGGAAGGCCCGACGCCGATCTCCGCGCTGATCCACGCCGCGACTATGGTGACTGCGGGCATCTTCATGGTGGCGCGGATGTCGCCGCTTTTCGAGCTCTCCGAGACGGCGCTCGCGCTCGTGCTTTTGATTGGCGGGATCACCGCCTTTTTCATGGCCTTGATCGCGATCGTGCAGTACGACATCAAGCGCGTGGTGGCGTACTCGACCCTCTCGCAGCTCGGCTACATGACTGTGGCGCTCGGCGCCTCGGCGTATTCCGCGGCGATTTTCCACCTTATGACCCACGCGTTCTTCAAGGCGCTGCTATTCCTCGGCGCGGCTCGGTCATCATCGCGCTCCACCACGAGCAGGACATGCGCAAGATGGGTGGATTGTGGAAGCACATGCCCTGGACCTACGGCACGGTGCTCGTCGGCGCGATCGCGAGCGCCGGTGTTCCCGGCTTCGCCGGGTTTTTTTCCAAGGACGCGATCATCGAGGCGGTGCACCTCTCGAAGACGCCCTTCGCGGGCTTCGCCTGGCTCGCGGTGACGCTGTGCGCGTTCGTGACCGCTTTCTATACCTTCCGGCTGGTGTTCTATGCGTTCCACGGCGAAGAGCGTTTCGATACGCACGGTCATGGCCATCTGCACGAATCCCCCGCGGTAGTCACCGTGCCGCTGGTGCTCCTTGCCATCCCCTCGATCTGCGCGGGCTGGCTGATCGGCCCAATTTTGTACGGGGATTACTTCGGGAGCTCGATTGTCGTCGCGCCCTCGCATCCGGGCTTGCGAGAAATGGCCGCCGAGTTCCAGGGCGTGGTGCCGATGATGCTCCACGCGGTGAACACGCTTCCGTTCTGGCTGTCGGTGGCGGGAATCGCGGCCGCCTGGTACCTGTACATCCTGAAGCCCGGGCTGCCGGGGAGGCTCAGGCAAAAGGCCGGTGTGCTCGTGACGATTCTCGAGGAGAAATACGGCTTCGACCGTTTCTACGACTGGTTCTTCGCCGGCGGCGTGCGCAGGTTCGGCAACGGCCTGTGGCGCTATGGCGACGTGACCGTGATCGACGGCCTCGTGGTAAACGGCTCGGCGAGGCTCGTAGGCTGGTTCTCCGGCGCGGTGCGCTTGATCCAGACCGGATTCATCTACCACTACGCGTTCTCGATGATCATCGGGGCGTTCGTGCTGCTGACTTTTTTCGGAATGGCGCTGCTGCACTAGAAGATGCTGCCGTCCGTTCCCTGGCTGAGCCTCGCCGTCTGGGTCCCGATCGTCGCCGGGCTCGCCGTGCTCGCGACGGGCGCCGACAGGAACGCCCGCCAGGCGCGCATTATCGCGCTGATCGGTGCGGTGCTTGGTTTCGTTGTGACCATTCCGCTCGTCGCCGGCTTCGACACCGGCACGAGCGCCATGCAGTTCGCGGAGAAGGCTCCCTGGATCGAGCGCTTCAACGTCAATTACCACCTCGGCGTGGACGGCATCAGCGTGCTCTTTATCCTGCTCAACAGCTTTATCACCGTGCTGGTCGTGATAGCGGGCTGGGAGGTGATCCGGGACAAGGTGGCCCAGTACATGGCGGCGTTTCTCGTCATGTCGGGCCTCTTGAACGGCACCTTCGCCGCGCTCGACGCGGTGCTCTTCTACGTCTTTTTCGAGGCGACGCTGATACCGATGTATCTCGTCATCGGCGTCTGGGGCGGGCCGAACCGGGTCTACGCCGCGGTGAAGTTCTTCCTCTACACGCTGCTCGGGTCGCTGCTGATGCTGGTTGCCTTTCTCTATCTCTACAACAAGTCGGGCGGCAGCTTCGCGGTGCTCGACTACCACAAGCTGCCGCTGCCCTTCGATGCGCAGATCCTGCTCTTCATCGCCTTCCTTATGGCGTTCGCCGTCAAAGTACCCATGTGGCCGGTGCACACCTGGCTCCCCGACGCGCACGTCGAGGCGCCCACCGGAGGGTCGGCCGTGCTCGCGGCGATCCTGCTCAAGCTCGGCGGCTACGGCTTTATCCGCTTTTCCCTGCCGATCCTCCCGGACGCGAGCCACTACCTCGCCGGTTTCATGATCACGCTTTCGCTTATCGCGATCGTGTACATCGGCCTGGTGGCGCTGGTGCAGACCGATATGAAGAAGCTGATCGCGTATTCCTCGATCTCGCACATG
>WNGJ01009355.1_pt1 | contig 10433 bp, 7 predicted proteins | sample 5400611 | NCBI WGS metagenome assembly WNGJ01 (sample SAMN13153375, study PRJNA577476) | soil metagenome | isolation source: 40 cm soil or saprolite under Garry oak tree replicate 1 | place: USA:California | collected 2016-06-15
TCGGCCGCGTGCGGATGTACAACCTCGGGTTCGCGATCTTCAGCGTGGCCTCGATCTTCCTGACCGTCACCTGGCAGCACGGCACCGCCGGGGCGCTGTGGCTGATCGGCTGGCGGATCGTGCAGGGCATCGGCGGCGCGTTCCTGTTCGCCAACTCCACCGCGATCCTCACCGACGCGTTCCCGGCCAATCAGCGCGGCACCGCGCTCGGCATCAACTCGATCGCGGCCATCGCCGGCTCGTTCCTCGGACTGCTGCTCGGCGGCGTGCTCGGCCCGATCAACTGGCACCTGGTCTTCCTCGTCTCGGCGCCGATCGGGGCGTTCGGCACCGTGTGGGCGTACTTCATGCTGAAGGACATCGGGGTGCGCAAGCACGCCCGGATGGACTGGTGGGGCAACATCTTGTTCGCCACCGGGCTGGTCGCCATCCTGGTCGGCATCACCTATGGCCTGCTGCCCTACGGCGGGCACCCGATGGGCTGGACCAACCCGTGGGTGCTGACCGCCATCTTCGGCGGGATCGCGCTACTGGTGGTGTTCGGCGTCGTGGAGACCAAGGTCGCCGAGCCGCTGTTCCGGCTGTCGCTGTTCCGCATCCGCGCCTTCTTCTGGGGCAACCTCGCGAACCTGATGCTGGCGCTGGGCCGCGGCGGCATGCAGTTCATGCTGATCATCTGGCTGCAGGGCATCTGGCTGCCGCTGCACGGGTACAGCTTCAGCCAGACCCCGCTGTGGGCGGGCATCTACCTGGTCCCGCTGACCATCGGCTTCCTGCTCTCCGCGCCGCTGTCCGGCATCTTGTCCGACCGGTGGGGCGCGAAGGCGTTCACCACCGGCGGGGCGCTGCTGACCGCGCTGACCTTCTTCGTCCTGCTGTTCCTGCCGGTGGACTTCACCTACTGGGAGTTCGCGCTGATCATCGCGTTCAACGGCTTCGGGTCCGGACTGTTCGCCTCGCCGAACCGGGCCGAGATGATGAACGCGGTGCCCGCGAACCAGCGCGGTGCGGCCGGCGGCATGATCGCCACGTTCATGAACACCTCGTTCGTGCTGTCCATCGGGGTCTTCTTCTCGCTGATGGTGGCCGGGCTGTCCAGCAAGCTGCCGGGCGCGCTGTCCGGCGGCCTGGTCGCGCAGGGCATCCCGGCGTCCGCCGCGGCGCAGATCTCGCACCTGCCGCCGATCGGGGTGCTGTTCGCCGCCTTCCTCGGCTACAACCCGATGCAGGAGCTGCTCGGCCCGCTGCTCGGGCACCTGCCCGCGGGTCACGCCGCCTACGTCACCGGGCGCCAGTTCTTCCCGCACCTGATAACCGGCCCGTTCCACGACGGCCTCGGAGTGGCGTTCGCGTTCGCGATCGCGGCCAGCCTGATCGCCGCCGTCGCCTCCCTGCTCACCGGCCGCCGCCCGCGGCCCGACGGCGCGCCCGAGTCGCTCGGCGCCGAGCTGGCCGCGGTGGCCGGGGATGCCGGCTTCGAGCCCAGCGAGATCGTCGCAGACGGCCCGGAGGTGGAGAAGGCGCGAGGGCCCGACGGGACCGACGGGCGGGGGAATGGCCAGTCACCTGCGGTTACGAAGTCCGCCGGGACGGAGCCCGGCTGATCCGGCTGGCCGGTGCCTCAGGTCGGTGGCCGTATCCTAGGAGCAGGGCCCCCGGGGGCAGTCACTGTCCCGGGTGTCACGAAACCAGCCATCCGATCATGGCTGCCGGACGGTATCCTGCGGATGAGGGGCGGGTAAACACATTCGCCGTCGCGTCCCGGAACCCGAGGCATCCTGACCAGTGCCGGCTGGGCGGTTCGGCGGGTTGATTCCCTCCCGCAGACCGCAGACGCCGGTGCGCAACCCGAGGAGACTTGCCGTCGTGAGCCAACCTCGCCCGGTCGCTGTCATCGTCCTCGCCGCGGGCGAGGGCACGCGGATGAGATCGCGGATCCCGAAGGTGCTGCACTCGTTGTGCGGCCGCAGCATGCTCGGGCACGCGCTGGCGGCGGCGGCCGGACTCGGCCCGCTGCGCCTCGTCGTGGTGGCCGGCCACGGCCGGGACCAGGTCGGCGCCGAAGCGGCCCGGTACGCCCCGGACGTGCGGGTGGTCGTGCAGGACCGGCTGAGCGGCACCGGCCACGCGGTCCGGATGGTAACCGAGGCGCTCGGCGACCTGCCCGGCATCGTCGTGGTCACCTACGCGGACATGCCGCTGCTGCGGGCGCAGACGCTCGCCGCGCTGGTCCGCGAGCACGCCGCCGGGGGAAACGCGGTAACCGTGCTCACCGCGCGGGTCCCGGACCCGTCCGGGTACGGGCGCATCGTCAGGGACGACGGCGGCTCGCTGGCCGAGATCGTGGAGGAGGCCGACGCCACCGCGGCGCAGCGGGCCATCGACGAGATCAACTCAGGCTGCTACGCCTTTGACGGCGCCCTGCTGGCCGACGCGGTCAAGCGGGTCGCCACCAGCAATGCGCAGGGCCAGGAGTACCTCACCGATGTGGTGGGCATCCTGCGCGGCGACGGTCACCTGGCGGGTACGGTCCTGGCCTCCGAAGCGGCGGAGATCCAGGGCGTGAACGACCGGGTCCAGCTCGCCCAGGCGCAGCGCGCGTGCAACGGCCGCCTGCTGGAGGACTGGATGCGGGCCGGTGTCACGATCATGGATCCGTCGTCGACCTGGGTGGACGTGGACGTGACGCTGGCGCAGGACGCGGAGATCCTGCCCGGTACCCACCTGGAGGGGCGGACGGACATCGGGCCCGGGGCCCGGATCGGACCGGACTGCCTGCTCCGGGATACCTCCGTCGGCCAGGACGCGACCGTCCTGTACAGCGTCTGCGAGTCGGCCGAGATCGGTCCCGGCGCGAGCGTCGGGCCGTACGCCCGGCTGCGCCCGGGCACCAGGATCGGCCCGGGGGCGCACATCGGCACCCACGTCGAGCTGAAGAACGCCACGGTGGGCGAGGGGGCCAAGGTCCCGCACCTGACCTACGTGGGCGACGCGGACATCGGCGACCACTCGAACATCGGCGCGGCCACGATCTTCGCGAACTACGACGGGATGGCCAAGCACCACACCACGATCGGCTCGCGCGTGTTCACCGGCAGCGACACGGTCCTGGTAGCCCCGGTGACCATCGGGGACGGTGCCTACACGGCGGCCGGCTCGGTGATCACCGAGGACGTGCCGCCGGGAGCGCTCGGCGTCGCCCGCGGCCGGCAGCACAACTCGGCCGGGTGGGTGGAGCGGCAGCGGCCAGGCACCGGATCGGCTCAGGCCGCGGCCGCTGCCCGCGCCCGGCAGGCCTCCCAGCCGGACACCAGGGCGCCGGGAGCCGCAGGGCCGGAAGCACCTGACGCGGACACCGAAGATAAAGGGGCGCGGGACAGGTGAGCGAGATGGCGCCGTCGGGCGCGAAGAAGATGCTGCTGGTCTCCGGCCGCGCCTTCCCGGAGCTGGCCGAGGAGGTGGCGGCGTGCCTGGGCATCAAGCCGACCCCGACCAAGCTCTTCGACTTCGCCAACGGCGAGATCTTCGTCCGGTTCCTTGATTCGGTCCGCGGCGCCGACGTGTTCGTGCTGCAGAGCCACACGTCGCCCATCAACGAGTGGATCATGGAGCAGCTGATCATGGTCGACGCCCTCAAGCGGGCCTCGGCCAGGCGCATCACGGTGGTGACGCCGTTCTTCGGCTACGCGCGGCAGGACAAGAAGAACCGGGGCCGCGAGCCGATCTCGGCCCGGCTGATGACCGACCTGTTCGCCACCGCGGGGGCCAGCCGGCTGATGGCGGTCGACCTGCACACCGCCCAGATCCAGGGCTTCTTCGACGGCCCGGTCGACCACCTGTTCGCGCTGCCCATCCTGGCCAGTTACATCGAGAAGAAGCTCGACGTCAGCCAGGTCACCGTGGTCGCGCCGGACGCCGGCCGGGTCCGGGTCTGCGAGCGGTGGACCGACCGGCTCGGTTGCCCGCTGGCCATCATCCACAAGCGCCGTGACCCCGACGTGGCCAACCAGGTCCGGATGTTCGAGGTGGTCGGGCAGGTCGCGGGTCGCACCTGCATCCTGGTGGACGACATGATCGACACCGGAGCGACCATCGCCAAGGCCGCGGAGGCCCTGTTCGAGCAGGGTGCGGACCGGGTCATCGCCACCGCTACCCACGGGGTGCTGTCCGGCGCGGCGGTGGACATCCTGAAGAACTCGCAGATCAGCGAGATCATCATCACGAACACGCTGCCGGTGCCGCAGGAGAAGCGGTTCGACAAGCTCACCGTGCTGTCCATCGCGCCGCTGCTGGCCCGGGCGATCAACGAGGTATTCAGCGACGGCTCGGTCACCAGCCTGTTCGACGGCCAGAGCTGAGAGCCCGGTCGGCTTTCGGCGCGGGAGACCGTCGTCCCCGCCCCCGCCAGAGGCGCGAAGACGACGGCCACGCTGCCGGCTCCGGGCGGTCCTGGCCGCAAGGCCGGTTCCTTCCCTGCCAGGGGCCAGGACCGCTTCCCGCCGCGCCCACCCCGCTAGGCGAGACGGCGGTAGGGCGTCCGTCGGACGACGCCCCCGTTGCCGTCCGGCGCGACTGCTGACGCAGCCCCCGGGCGCCGACCGCTTCATGGTGGGGCCGGCGGTTTACGCACCGATTGAGCCATGGTTAAGTGAAAGATCTGGCGGCCGACCGTCTAGCCGGAGGCGAGTGATCCCGGGTAATGATGAGGTTCCGTCTGCTCGGCCCGGTTGAGGTCAGGGCGGGGGAAGACTGGCGGGGGATCGGAGCTCCCAAGTGGCGTTCCGTGCTGGCCGCGCTGCTGATCTATCCCGGGCAGATCGTCTCGGCCGAGACGCTGATCGGCGAGCTCTGGCGGGATGAGCCGCCGGCCCGGGCGGCCAACCTGGTCAGCATCTACGTCCTGCGGCTGCGCCGCCTGATGGATGACCCCGACGGGCGCCTGCTGGTCACCCGGGCCCCCGGCTACCTGCTCCGGGTGAGCGGAGACGAGACCGACGCGCTGCTGTTCGAGGCCATGGTCCGGGACGGCAGGCGGGCGTTCGCCGCCGGGGACCCCGAGGGGGCGGCCAGCAGGCTGACCGAGGCCCTCGGCCTGTGGTACGGCCGTCCGCTGGCCGACGTCCCGCCGACGCCGCTGGTCGAGGCGGAGGCCGAACGGCTCGCCGAACTCCGCCTCGGTGCCGTCGAACTGCGGATCACGGCCGAACTCGCCCTCGGCGGGCACGAGCAGGCCGTCTCCGAGCTGCGCAGGCTGCTGGCCGACCATCCGCTGCGGGAGGGCCTGTGGCTGCTGCTGATGCGCGCCCTGGACGGCGCCGGGCGGCACGCCGAGGCATTGGAGGTCTACGGGCAGGCGCGGGACGCCATCTCCGAGCAGCTCGGCGTCGACCCTGGCGCCGAACTCCGCCAGTTGCACGCCGAACTCCTGGCCAAGGACACCGCGGCCCCCGCCGGCGTCATCACGGCCGGTGTTGTGAGCCCTCCAGCGGAACCCGCTCCCGAGCCCCGTCAGGCGCGCGGCGCCAAGCGCGGGGGCGCCCAAGGCCCGGCGCAGCTGCCGGCCGACGTCGCCGACTTCACGGGCCGCGACGAGCAGGTGAAACGGCTGAGCGACCTGCTGTCGGGGACGGGTGCGAGCGGCGATCCTGGCGCGGTCCGCATCGCCGTGGTGGCCGGCGCGGGCGGCCTCGGCAAGACCTCGCTGGCCGTGCACGCGGCCCACCGGGTCCGCCGGCGGTTCCCGGACGGCCAGCTCTACGTCGACCTGCTCGGCGCGACCGCGGCTCCGCTCCTGCCCGCGGACGTGCTGGCCAGGTTCCTGCGCGACCTCGGGGTGGACGGCCGGGACATCCCGGTGGACGAGGACGAGCGCGCGGCCAGGTACCGGACCACGCTGGCCCGCCGCCGGATGCTGGTGGTGCTGGACAACGCGCGCGACGCGGCCCAGGTCAGGCCGCTGCTGCCGGGCTCCGCGTCGTCCGCGGTGCTGGTCACGACCCGGAGCCGGATGCCCGACCTGGCCAGCACCAAGCTGGTCGACCTCAACGTGCTCGACGACGACGAGGCGCTGAAGCTGTTCGTCAAGGTGGTGGGCGAGGAGCGGGCCGCGGCCGAACCCGAGGCCACCGCCGAACTGCTCGATGCCTGCGCCGGCCTGCCGCTGGCGATCAGGATCTGCGCGGCCCGGCTGGTCACCCGCAGCGGCTGGACCGTCCGGGCGATGGCCGGCCGGCTCCACGACGAGCACCGCAGGCTGGACGAGATGCGCGCCGGGGACCTCGCGGTCCGCGCCAGCTTCCAGGTGAGCTTCACCAGCCTGCCTCCCAGCACCGACAAGCAGGGCATCGACCCGGCCCGCGCGTTCTGCCTGCTCGGCCTGTGGCAGGGCCCCTCGATTTCGTCCGCCGCGGCGGCGGCACTGTTCGGCATCCCCGAGTACTCGGCCGAGGATGCGCTGGAGGTCCTGGTCGACACCCACCTGCTGGAATCGGTGGCCACGGACCGGTACCGGTTCCACGACCTGCTCCGGGTCTATGCCGCCGAACGGGCCGCCGACGACCTGTCCGCGGCCGAGCGGGACGCCGCGGTCACCCGCCTGCTCGGCTGGTACATGCGCACCACCGACGCCGCCGCCACGGCCCTGGCACCGCACCGCTACAACATCCCGCTGGACGCCCCGGCCGGCGATGATGTCCCGGCACTCAGCTTCGCCACCTCCGAAGAGGCCCTCGCCTGGTACGACGACGAACGTGCCAACCTGGTCGCCGCCACCCGGCAGGCCGCCGGGTCCGGCCTGCATGAGATCGCCTGGCGGCTGCCTGCTCCCTTGTTCCAGATGTTCAGCAGCCGCGGCAACTGGGCCGACTGCATCGCCACCAGCCGCATCGCCCTGGAGAGCGCTCGCCAGGCCGGTAACCGCCAGGGCGAGGCGTGGATCCTGAACAACCTCGGCGACGCCCTCGGCTTCACCCGTCATTCCGAAGGGATCGACTGCCTCGAACGGTCGCTGGCCATCAGGCGCGAGGTCGGCGACCGGATGGGCGAGGCGCAGTCGGCGAATAACCTCGCCGACGCGTATCACTGGCTGGGACGTACCGATGAGGCTCTTGAGCTATACCGACGCGCGCTGGAGCTGAACCGCGCGGTCGGCTATCGGCTCGGCGAAGGCATAGCCCTGGTCAATCTGGGCTGGATGCTGGTTGACCTGGGGCGGGCCGGGGAGGCCATTGACTACCTACGGCAAGCCCGGGAGGCCTTCGCCGAGATCGACTACGTCGACGGCGTGGGGTACGCCCTGCACATCCTGGGCCGCTGCCACCTGTCGCTGGGCCGGGACGCGGAAGCCCTTAGCTGCCTGCACGAGGCGCTGGCGAGCCACCGGGCCAGCGGCAACCGGGGCAGGCAAGCGGCCACCCTGACGACGCTCGGCACCGCGCAGAACCGGCTCGGCCTAGCGGCCGAGGCCCGCGAATCCTGGACCCAGGCGACGGCCATCTTCACCGAACTCGGGGACCTCGCGGAGGCGGAGAAGGTCTGGGCCGAACAGGCCGCATCCGGCATTTCCTGAGATTCCGGTAACGATCATGCTGGGCCGATACGATGCTGCGCGTCTCCCCGCATTCCTTCGGGGCCCGAGGAAAACGAGAGGTAAACATGGGGAATGCCGCCGTAATTGAGGAACTCGCTGGCAGCGACGAACTCGACGAGCTGTACCGGCTGGACGCGAGCGAAAGCGATCCCGAGGACGAGCCCGAGGACGATCAGGACGCCGATGACGAGGACGAAGCCGAGGAGGGCGCCGAGGCTGGGGGAATGCCGCACCCCATCAAGCCAGAGGGAATGCCGCATCCCTGACGTCCTGTGGCCTGGCGCAATCCGGATGTGAACGACAAGGAAGCACGTCCGGATCCGGGAAATGGAGTAACCCGTCCGCTCGGCCGGACGGGTTTACTCATTTACCGTGGAGATCGGTAAGCCCGATGCTCCGCCTTCGAGGGCCGGTCAGGCCGCGACCCGCTGCTCCGATCCGCGCCCGCCGCGTTTGTCGGCTACACTTCGTACCCGCATCGCACGTTGAGACGAGGAGAAAGCACCGTGCCCGAGGTCAAGATCGCCGCCGAGGCTCGCACCGAGTTCGGCAAGGGCGCTGCGCGCCGCAGTCGCCGCGAGGGCAAGGTGCCAGCCGTGCTCTACGGCCACGGAACCGAGACCCGCCACCTGAGCCTGCCCGGGCACGACCTGATGCTCGCGCTGAAGACGCCGAACGTGCTGCTGCGCCTGGAAGGGCTGACGAGGGGCGGCGAGATCGCCCTGCCCAAGGCGGTGCAGCGGGACCCGGTCCGGGGCTTCCTCGAGCACGTCGACCTGATCCTGGTCCGCAGCGGCGAGAAGGTCACCGTCGAGGTGCCGGTCCGGGTGACCGGGGACATCGCCCCGGGTGATGGCATGCTGGACCAGCAGCTGGTGCAGATCCCGGTGGAGGCCGAGGCCACGAACATCCCGCAGGGCATCGAGGTTGACGTCGAGGGCATGGACATCGGCGACGCCGTGCACGCCAGCGACCTCAAGCTGCCCAGCGGCGTCACCCTCCAGGTCGAGCCGGACACGCTGGTCCTGCACGTGATCGCGCAGCAGGGTGGCGAGCCCGAGGCTGAGGAAGAGGGCGTCGAGGCGGCACCGGAGGCGCTCGAGGCGCGGGCCGAGACGACGGACGCCAGTGATGAAAGGCGCAGCGAAGGGGAGCAGGCCGGCTGACCGGAGAACGCTGGATCGTCGCCGGCCTCGGCAACCCGGGACCGGAGTACGCGGGCAACAGGCACAACGTCGGGCAGATGGTGACGGCGCTGCTGGCCGAGCGGGCGGGGGCGCGGTTCAAGGCGCACCGGTCGGGCAGCGACGTCGCCGAGGGCCGGCTGGCCGAGGTCCCAGTCACGCTGGCCCGGCCGCGTTCCTACATGAACCTGTCCGGCCAGCCGGTCGCCGCGCTGACCGCGTTCTACAAGGTCCCGCCGGACCGGCTGGTGGTCATCCACGACGAGCTGGACGTCCCATTCGGGGCGCTGCGGCTCAAGCTCGGCGGCGGCGCAGGAGGCCACAACGGGCTCCGCTCGATCACCGCGGCGCTCGGCACGCCGGACTACTACCGGGTCAGGTTCGGCATCGGCAGGCCGCCGGGCCGGATGGACCCGGCCGTCTACGTGCTGCGTGACTTCTCCGCGGCCGAGCGCAAGGACCTGCCCTTCTTCATCGACCGCTGCGCCGACGCCACCGAAACCCTGATCGCCAAGGGCCTGGCCGAAGCCCAGAACAGCTACCACGAGGAGCCGCCCGGATGACCGGCGACGATCACGCGCTCGCCCGCGACCTGGCCGGCCAGGCAGGGGCGCGGTTGCTCGAGCTGCGCGCCCAGGGCGGCGACCCGGACGTGCTGCGCAAGGCCGGCGACCGGCTGTCGCACGAGTTCCTCGTCGCCGCGCTGGCGGCCCGGCGCCCGGGCGACGTGGTGCTCTCGGAGGAGGGCGCCGACAACCCCGCGCGGCTCGGCGCCCGCCGGGTCTGGATCGTCGACCCGCTGGACGGCACCAGGGAGTTCGGCGAGCCGGGCCGTACCGACTGGGCCGTGCACGTGGCCCTGTGGGAAAGCGACGCAGACGACCTCACTGCCGGTGCCGTCGCCCTGCCCGCCCAGGACCGCGTCCTGTCCACGGCTGAGCCGCCGCCTCCGCTCGCGGCAGACGAAGCGCCCGCGAAGATCCGCATCGTGGTGAGCCGGAGCAGGCCACCTCGGTTCGTTCGGAATATTTCTGAGCTCATCGATGCTGAGCTGGTACCCCTGGGGTCAGCTGGAGCTAAGGTGGCGGCCGTGATCGGCGGCGAGGTCGATGCGTACGTGCACGGCGGCGGGTTCTACGAGTGGGACACCGCCGCCCCGGTCGCGGTTGCCCGCGCGGCCGGGTTCCACGCCTCCCGCATCGACGGGTCCGCGCTCGCGTATAACCAGGCCGACCTGTTGATGCCGGATATCCTGGTGTGCCGGCCCGCGGTCGCGGGCGTCCTGTTGCAAGCGATCCGGGAAGTCACCAATGCGCCCTGATTACCAGATGTCCCAGCTCGACGTGCTCGAGGCCGAGGCCATCCACATCATGCGCGAGGTCGCCGCCGAGTTCGAGCGGCCCGCCCTGCTGTTCTCCGGCGGCAAGGACTCGATCGTCATGCTGGCGCTGGCCGAGAAGGCGTTCTGGCCGGCCCGCATCCCATTCCCCGTGATGCACGTGGACACCGGGCATAACTTCCCCGAGGTGCTGGAGTTCCGCGACCGGCGGGTGGCCGAGCTCGGCGTCCGGCTGATCGTCGCGTCCGTGCAGGAGTCCATCGACGCCGGCCGGGTCACCGAGGAGACCGGCAGGCACGCGAGCCGGAACCGGCTGCAGACG
>WNGJ01014453.1_pt1 | contig 10433 bp, 10 predicted proteins | sample 5400611 | NCBI WGS metagenome assembly WNGJ01 (sample SAMN13153375, study PRJNA577476) | soil metagenome | isolation source: 40 cm soil or saprolite under Garry oak tree replicate 1 | place: USA:California | collected 2016-06-15
GGGGCCATCTGCGCTAACCGCTGTGGCCGGACGCATCGAACCCACGATGACCACCGGCTTGTCACCTTTAAGCACGTTGTCCAGAAAAAACGTGGTCTCCTCCAGCGTATCGGTGCCATGGGTCACGACGACTCCATCGGCCTCGTTGTTGTCGAAGGCCTGCTGAATACGATGGGCCAGCGCAAACCAGACCTTGTCGTTCATATCCTGGGATCCGATCGACGAAATCTGTTCGGCGCTCAGTTTCGCCAGTTTGTCCAGGCCTGGGATAGACTGGACCAATTGTTCTCCCGTGATCTGCCCGGATTTGTACGCGCCGGACGCACGGGGGTCTGCCTGACCTGCGATTGTCCCTCCCGTCGCGAGCACGAGAATTCGCGGTAGATTGGTGGCCGTCCCCGCATCCTTGCCTACCTCTGCGGCATGTGCCGCCGCATTGATCACGAATGAGCAGAGTGCGAGGGTGATCACAGCAATGGAGAGCATCGATATCCGGCTTTGCCGGCGGCTCGCTGGTCTGACGGTGTCCTTCATCGAATTGACCTCCCGTTTCTGTAGGCCCTCAATACTCGAAGCGGCTCCAATTGAGCCGAAGCTTAGTCAATCTGCCGACTTGGCCAGCAGCCTCGCGATGGAGACAGGCCGTTCGAGTTTCAAGGGACATGTTGTTCGCGCGCGTCAGTCAATTTTTTCCAGCATTAGAATTTTGTCAATCCACCGGGCTAGAAAACTGAGACAACCGCTGAAAGAGGAAGGGGGATAGATCGAGCGAGTGGCCATCGGGACGGGGCTCCTGCCAGCAGGGCCAAAGGAACGGATACCTGCCAGCATGTCCCTTGGGGTCATTCGCGATCGAGCCGAGCCAGCAGCAAGTCCGGCCAAGTCCGCTAGGCCCCGAACGCCGAAGTAATTTCGGAGCGCTAGAGCGTGATGACTTTTCTTCGAATCGTCATCTCGCTCTATCTTTTTGTTTGAGCATGATCTTTTCGGAAAACCGGTACGCACTTTTCCGGATCATGCTTAGACTGGCGGCTCCGCGACGGGCCATTGCGGTTATGCCGCCGAACAAGCCGCGCGGCGTGCGGGTCATGCTCTAAGCGACGCGCGCTTCTCGTTCTACGGCATCCGTGCCGCATTGCGCGTTCAGGAGCTCGACGATTTCCGCATTGGGCCGCGCGCGGCTGAACAGAAAGCCCTGTCCCCTCGTGGCAGTCTCGAGCTCCAGCCGTTTGGCCGGCAGGCCGGCGTGCTTCAGCGCGTCCATCACGATCGACAACAGATTGCCGACGCGAAACTGCGCCGGCGGCAGGTTGACCGCGACGCGGACATCGTCCGGCCAGCGCGCGGCGTCCATGCAGGCGCGCCGCAACATCGACCCACCGAGCGCATTGATCAGACCGGTCTCCTCGGCAACCGGAATGAATTCGCCCGGCGAAACCATGCCGCGCTCGGGATGCGGCCAGCGCACCAGAGCCTCGCAGCCGGTGATGCGCCCGCTCGAAAGATCGACCAACGGCTGATAATGCGGCCGCAGCACGTCGTTCTGGATGGCATCGCGCAGATCGATCTCGATCTTGCGGCGGCTCTGGGCGCGCGCGTCCATGCCGGATTCGAAAAAGCTGAATGTGCCGCGCGTTTCGTTCTTGGCCCGCGACAGCGCCATGTCGGCGTTCTTGAGAAGCTTCTCCGAATCGTCGCCATCGCCGGACGCCATGGCGATGCCGATCGTGGCGCCGATGACGACGGAATGGCCGTCAAGCACGAAGGGATCGCTGATCGCCTCCAACAGTCGCTTCGCGAACAACACCGCATCCTCCGGCCGCGCTAGCCCCGGTTGCACGATGGCGAACTCGTCGGAGTTGAGGCGGGCGACGGTATCTTCCTCGTGCAGCGTGGAGCGCAGGCGCTTGGCGACACCGCGCAAGAGCTTGTCGTCGACCCCGTGGCCGAGCGTATCGTTGACGGACTTGAAGTTGTCGAGGCCAAGCACCAGCACCGCAACCTTTTCCGCGCGGCGCCGCCGGTGCATCAGCATTTCGTCCATCTGCTGCCGCAACAGGTTGCGGTTCGGCAGCCCCGTCAGCCCGTCATGCTGCGCCAGGAAGGCGAGCCGTGCTTCAGCGCGCTTGCGTTCGGTGATGTCCATCAGGGCCAACAGCACCGCCGGACGCTCGTGATAGACCAGATGGCGTGAATAGATCGCCAGATCAATCAGCGTTCCATCGGCCTTGACGTGCTTCCAGGTGCGGGCGGTCTGCTCGTCGCTTGAGTAGCCGCCGGGCCATGGCGCGTCGCTGTCAAAGGCTTGCAGGCTGCGAATCCTGAGTTTTTCGAATTCGACCCGGCCGTAGCCGTAATGCGCGATCGCGGCGTCGTTGACGCTCAGGATGCGTTCGTCGTCCAACGCGCAGACGATCATCGGAACGGGGTTGCTGTCGAACAGCAGGCGGAATGACGCCTCGCGCTGCTTCAACTCGGTGATGTCGACGCGCAGGCCGATGATGCCGCCTTCCTCGGTCAACCGCTCCTCGATCAGGATGACCCGGCCGTCGGCAAGCTTCTGCTCGTGGCGTTCGCCGGGCTGATAGAGCCTGGCAATCCGCTCGGCAATCGCGGCTTCGGCCTCCGCGCGCGTGTGCGCGATCTCGGCGGCGCTTTCGAGCGGTCCACGATGGCTGCCACGGCCCGCGAGCTTCGGGCTCGGCTTTCCAGGCCGGCCCGGGGGCCGGACGATTGCCGCACGCTTCGGTTTCTTCTGCTTGATCGGCCGGATACTCGGCATAAGGCGATCCACGCGCATACTAAATCTTGCATTGTTGTCGGCTAACGATCTTAAAAAAACGGTATCTTGGTCCGGAGATAGGCCGTTCAGGCCATCGTTTCCCTTGGAAATTCGCCCTTCTCGCCGCCTGTTCGGAGAACGAACTGAGGCGATTTACGCATCAAAGGTTGCATCACAACTCTTGAGCGGGCAGCAAGACGCGCTGCGCGGCGCGCAAACAAAATCGGCTTCGTGACGGATATTTGACGCTTGCGGATTTTGCACAAGGAAAGCGCGAGATGCACACAATGCGCAAGAATTTGATCAATGAAGGAACGGTTATCGAGCAGTTAAGAACTCAGTCCGTGATCTCGATCAGCGTGTTGCGTGGACCGTTGCATTCGCCCGTAGCGAACAAGGTGGCCCGCGGCGATCAATCAATTGCGACTGGCATGTTTGTCTCTCTTCCATGCTACGGTACGGCCGATAGAGTGGTCCCATGCTGGCTCGCCCGATTCTCTTCCCAGCTCTCGCATTCATGGTTATCGCCATCGTGTCGCTGGCCATTGCGTCGCTTGCCTTTTCGGACGTGACCTTGGCGCAGGACAAGGGCACGCTCGAGCCGAAGCCGCTGCCGCCATTGGACAATCCCAACGATCCCAAGCTGCCGGCGAAGGAGCTGTTCGCGCGCAAACGGCTGCCGGCGGCGATGCCGACCCGCGTGATCGGCGCCTATAACAAGGGCTGCATCGCGGGCGCGGAAGAAATGCCGATCACCGGCGATACCTGGCAGGTGATGCGGTTGTCGCGTAACCGCAACTGGGGCCATCCGGCCCTGGTCGCGCTGTTGAAGCGCCTCGCCGACAAGGCGCACAAGGATGCCGGCTGGCCGGGCATCCTGGTCGGCGACATGGGACAGCCGCGCGGCGGCCCGATGCTGACCGGCCATGCCAGCCATCAGATCGGGATTGACGCCGATATCTGGCTGACGCCGATGCCGGATCACCTGTTGTCGCGCCAGGAGCGCGAGGAGACGTCGGCGACCATGATGGTGCGCGAGGACCGGCTCGACATCGACCCCAAGGTCTGGACACCAGGTCATCTCGCTGTCATCCGCGATGCCGCGGTGGAGCCGAGCGTACAGCGCATCTTCGTCAACGCCGCGATCAAGAAAGCGCTGTGCCGCGAGGCCAAGGGCGACCGGAGCTGGCTTTCGAAAGTCCGGCCGTGGCACGGTCACGACTATCATTTCCATATCCGCATGAGATGCCCGTCGGGCAACAAGGAGTGCGACGGCCAGCCGGACCAGGACGACGGCGACGGCTGCGACGATCTCGCCTACTGGTTCAAGGACTCGATCCTCCATCCCGAACCGCCGAAGGAGCCGCCCAAGCCGCATCCGGGGATCACGCTGGCGCAATTGCCAGCCGCCTGCCGCAAGGTGCTGAACGCCGCCGACGCCAAGCAGTAACGATTCCGCCAACGGGCTATCGCCGCGGCCTCCGAATGAGTTAATATGCAGGCGTCGCACGCCGTAAGCGCGCGGCCAAACTGGGGCGCTGGTCCCGGCTCCTCACGTCCATCAAATCGCAGCCGGGCATGATCCGGAAAAGTGGGAACCGGTTTTCCGAAAAGATCATGCTCAAACAATAAGCCAGAGCGTGGCATTGCCACGTGGGCTAACATTCATGAGAGCCGCAATGCGCATCAGTGCACGCAACCAGATCAAGGGCGCCGTCGTCGAGGTGAAGAAGGGCGCAACGACTTCGCATATCCGCGTCGATATCGGCGGCGGCCAGATCGTAACCTCCGCGATCACCAACGAGGCCGTCGACGAATTGGGCCTCAAGGCCAAGGATCACGTCACCGTCGTGATCAAGGCGTCCGATGTCATGATCGCGGTGGACTGATCATGCGCGGCATCGTTTTCATTGCGTTGGTGCTGGCCGGAGCTGCGCCCGCCTTGGCGGAAGAGCCAAGCGGCTGCGACAAATTCAAGTGGGGAATCGACCACGAGCGCGCGGCGCTGACCGCGCCGGATCGCGCCAAGTTGACCTCGGGCAGCGAACAGGCCGCGTTGCCGGTGACAGCCATCACGCTGGCGCTGGTCACACCCGCCGACGCCAAGCTGCCGACCCCGCCCGAGCGCGCGCCGAAGGACGGCACGTTCGCGGGCTTCACAAGCTTCAAGACCGCGCCCAAGGCCGGCCGCTACACCATCAGCCTGTCGGCGGGCGCCTGGGTCGACGTGGTGCAGGACGGGCATTTCCTCAAGCCCAGAGCCTTCAGCGGCGCCACCGATTGCGACGGCATCCGCAAGACCATGAAGTACGAGCTCTCCGCCAGCCCCTTTGTGCTGCAGGTCTCAGGAGCCAAGGAGAATGCGATCTCGATCGCGATCCTGCCATCGGAGTAAAGCATGATCCGGAAAAGCATGCCCTCGGGCGACGACCCGGGGGATCATGCTCAAATAATAAAGCTAGAGCGCGATGAGTATCCGTCTTGATCTCATGGCGCTCTAAGAGGGCTTTGACCTGAACCGCCAGCCTGTTATTGTTTTGACTGCGAAATCCCCGGCCGGCCGTAAGCCATGGGGGATCAGCGGAACGGCGCTTCCGCCTGTCGCAATCCGATACCACCAACGCCCGATTTGCGCGCGCGAACCTCGCGGCCCGCGAACGCGTATGGAGCGCCATGATGCCCCGTCTTAATATGTCCCGTCTTGCCGGATTTTTCCTAAGTCTTGTCGTTCTCTGCGGATCGGCCCATTCGCCCGCTTTGGCCGAGGATAAGACCCTCATCGTCTTTGCCGCGGCCTCGATGAAGAACGCGCTCGACGATATTGATGCCGCCTTCACGGCGAAGACCGGCGTCAAGGTCAATGCCAGCTATGCCGCGAGCTCGACGCTGGCAAAGCAGATCGAACAGGGCGCGCCCGCGGATATTTTCGTCTCCGCCGATACCGACTGGATGGACTACGCTGCGGCTAAGAAGACCATCAACGAGCCGACCCGGGTCAATCTGCTTGGCAACAGCATCGTGCTGATCGCGCCAAAAGATTCCAAGATCGACAATGTGACGATCGGGCAAGGCTTCGACCTCGCCAAGCTCGCCGGCGACGGCAAAATCGCAACCGGCGATGTCAAGGCCGTGCCGGTCGGCAAATATGCCAAGGCCGCGCTGGAGAAGCTCGGCGCGTGGGCCGCGGCCGAGCCGAAATTCGCGATGGCCGACAGCGTGCGCGCCGCGCTGACGCTGGTGGCGCGCGGCGAAGCCTCGCTTGGCATCGTCTATGCGACCGACGCCAAGGTTGAACCCGGCGTCAAGGTCGTCGGCACCTTCCCTGAAGATACCCATCCGCCGATCATCTATCCGGTGGCGGCCACCGCGACGGCAAAGCCCGAAGCCAACGACTATCTCGCCTATTTGCGCTCATCGGCGGCGAAGGCGGTGCTGGAGAAATACGGCTTCACCTATCTGATCCGCCCGACCTCCTGAAAGTGTTCGAGATTACACCGACGGAATGGACCGCGATGCAGCTTTCGCTGCGGGTCGCCGCGGTCGCAACGCTGGTCGCGACGCCGCTCGGCGTCGCGCTGGCGTGGCTGTTGGCGCGCAGAGACTTCTGGGGCAAGTCGCTGGTCGATGCGCTGGTCCACCTGCCGCTGGTGCTGCCGCCGGTCGTCACCGGCTATCTCCTGCTGTTGACCTTCGGCCGGCGCGGCCTGGTCGGCGCATGGCTTGCGGATCATCTCGGCATCGTGTTCGCGTTCCGCTGGACGGGAGCTGCGCTCGCCTGCGGCGTGATGTCGTTCCCGCTTCTGGTCCGCCCGATCAGGCTCTCGATCGAGGCGGTGGATCAGCGGCTCGAACAGGCCGCCGAGACGCTGGGGGCTGAACCCTGGCGAGTGTTCTTGACCGTGACGCTGCCGCTGTCGCTGCCGGGCGTGCTCGCCGGCATGGTGCTCGGCTTTGCCAAGGCGATCGGCGAGTTCGGCGCCACCATCACCTTTGTCTCGAATATTCCCGGCGAGACCCAGACGATTTCGTCTGCGATCTATTCGCTGATCCAGACCCCGGACGGCGACGTCGCGGCGCTGCGGCTGGTCGCGATCTCCGTCGTGATCGCGATGGCGGCGCTGGTCGGTTCCGAGTGGTTCGCCCGGCGCGCCACCCAGCGCCTGCACGGGAACTGACCATGCTGCGGGTCGACATCGCAAAAAAGCTTGGCGAGTTTTCGCTGCAAGCCGCATTCGAAAGCGAAGGCCGCGTCACCGGCCTGTTCGGCGCGTCCGGCGCCGGCAAGACCTCGCTCATCAACATGATCGCCGGTCTATTGTTGCCCGATCGCGGCACGATTGTGATCGACGGCGAGACGCTCGACGACGTCGCGGCCCACGTGCACGTCCCGGCCCATCGCCGCCGGATCGGCTATGTGTTCCAGGACGCGCGGCTGTTTCCGCATCTCGATGTCCGGCAGAACCTCGATTACGGGCGGCGGATGAACCGCCTCGACGACGATCCGGCCCAGCGCAAGCGCGTCACGGATTTGCTCGATATCGGCCATCTCCTGGATCGCCGTCCGGGGAAACTGTCCGGCGGCGAGCGTCAGCGCGTCGCGCTGGGACGCGCGCTGCTGTCGAAGCCGCGGCTGCTCTTGCTCGACGAACCCCTGGGCGCGCTCGACGAGGGACGCCGGGCCGAGATCCTGCCTTATCTGGTGCGACTGCGCGACGAGGCACGAATCCCCATGGTCTATGTCAGCCACGACGCCGCCGAGATGCGTCAGCTCGCGACGCAAATCGTGCTGCTGCAGGGCGGCCGCGTGACCGCGCTCGGCGGGGTCAAGGTGCTGCCGGGCTGGCTATCGGGAGACGCTTCAGGTCAGACTACCGATTGACCCAAAGCACGTCGCCCGTGCTGGCGTCGACGGCCACTTCCATATATCGGCCCAACCTGTCCCGGCCCTGGATATCCCATTTGTCGCCCCAAAATTCAGTATGGGACACGGTTGCCAGACCAGTATCGTTTGCGACATCCAAAGCCGTCTGCATCGAAATCAGGCCGCCGGAATCATAGGCCATAGCGGGTGTCGCGATCCCGAGCGCGAGGCATGCGACGGTTGGCAGGACATATTTCAGCATGGGGTACTCCTGATCGAAGCTATTCACGCGTTGCACCTGCGTTCCGGCGCAACGTTCCTCTAAAAACGATTCGGGACGATCTGCGTTCCCCATTTCATGAATGTGGAACAGATCAAATGTTGAGCCGTCGCGACTGATTTTCGGCCGCAATCCACCAAGAATGGCTGCCGCCATTCAGACGATCTCGCGTGCACGCAGGTCCGCGATCGCGTCCGTGCCATAGCCGAGCGAACCCAGCACCTCATCGGTATGGGCGCCGAGTTCCGGCGCCATCGAATCGAGCCTGCCGCCGCCATGGGCGAGCTTGAAGCCGCTGCCGGCGAAGCGCAGGCGGCCATAGGGCGTATCGATCTCCTGAATGGCGCCGCGCGCCGCGATCTGCGGGTGATCGATCACCTCCTCGATCTTCCAGATGCTGGCGCAGGGCGCGCCCGCCGCATCGAGGATCTTCTCCCATTCGCGCGGATCCTTGGTCGCCAGCGCTTCCTCAATGATGGCCCGCAGCGCCGGCTCGTTGTCCTGGCGGCCGAACCAGTCGGCGAAGCGCGGATCTTGCAGCGCCTCGGTGCGGCCGAGCGCGGTCATCAGCGTGCCCCTTGCCGGTGTGGGTGCGCTGGAACAGCGCGCTCGAGACGCCGAACGCGGCGGTCGCGCCGGACAGCACGTCGCAGACCGCGAAGCCGGCGCGCGTCGGCCCGCTCTCCGCGTGACCCGTGATCGCCATGATGCCCGACAACGCCTGGATCTTGCCGTCATAGCCCGCGCCTGATCGTTCCGGGCCGGTTTGGCCGAAGCCTGAGATCGCGCAATAGATCAGCCTCGGGTTGATCTCAGACAGCGCGGCGTAGCCGATGCCGAGCTTGTCCATCACGCCGGGGCGAAAATTTTCCATCACCACATCGACCTCGGCGGCGAGCTGCTTGACGATGGCGATCGCCTCGCTTTTCTGCAAGTCGAGCGTCAGGCTGCGCTTGTTGCCATTGATCGCCTGCCAGCCTGGCGCAAGGCCGCGATCGGCCCATTCGCGGCTCAAAGGGGTGCGGCGCATGTCCTCGCCGCCGCGCCGCTCCACCTTGATGACGTCGGCGCCGAGCAGTGCGAGCTGGTAGCTCGCATAGGGGCCAGCCAGCACCTGCGTGAAGTCAAGAATCTTCACGCCTTCGAACGGTCGAGTCACGACTATTTCCTCCATGGAATGGCCGTCATTGCGAGGAGCGAAGCGACGAATCCAGGGCCACAAAGAAAGTCTGGATTGCTTCGCGTCGCTCGCAATGACGGCTCTAACGTCCACTCTTTTATTATTGATGTTTCAACTCTTGTTTTTTGACGCCACCTCACGCGGCCCGGTTGCCGCGCGCGATATCTTTTTGCTTGTCGAATTCGGCTCGGCGCCGCGCCAGCTCGTCCGGGCTCATCCCAACGGGAAGTCGCTGAACAAAAAGCGCGGCGCCGCCGCATGTTCGACGATGTCCTTGGCGCATCCCATCACCACGGTCGGAATGCCCTCGGCTTCGAGGTGGCGCGCGACGAGCGCCGTGGTCTGGTGGCAAACCGGGCAATTCGGCACCAGCACGGCGGCGTCGACTTTGTCGGCGAGGCAACGGGCAAGGATGCCAGGGGCGTCGACCTCGATGGTCACCCGGTGGCTGCGATTGGTCGGCGCGCCGAAGAAGCGCGGCGCGACCTCGCCGATCCGCCCTCTGGCTGCGGCTTTCAGGAGCGACGGCAAAGGAAACCAGGTGCCGCTGTCAGCCGCACTGGTGTGCTTGCGGTCGTAACCGATATGCGAGATTCGCAAATCGTGCTGCTTCGCCGTGTCGCCATCATAGACCTTGTAGAACTTGGCGCCGCCATTATAGGCCGCGCCCGGGCCCTGATCGCCCTTCGCCGGATCGTAGGGAGCTGCGGTGGTGATGATCGTCACGCGCGATTGCGCCAGCGGCTTCTTCAGCGGCTGGAACGGCGCGTCGACAAAATGCGCCCAGCGATACGGCGTGGTGTAGCCGATCGCTGTGTAGTAATCGCGGGTCCGCTGCATATAGGGGACCGGCGAATCATAATCGGGCGCGAAGCCAAATTGGGTGTCCGGCGCGTCCTGCATGGCTCAAGTCCTCCTGCGTTTCCAACGGCCTCAGGCTAGACTAGGGACAGTCCGCCGGATTCACAACTGCGCACCGCGCGGCTCTGATCCCCGCAACCGAGCCCGCCTGGCCAAGCGGCGGCGACAAAGTCCAGGCCACAGCTTCGCGCTCGCGAGCGACGTGCGTCCCGAGCTGATGCGACATTCATGTCCCTCCGGAAATCACGAGGGCGCAGGGAAGGCCGGGTGCCCGCCGCACCCATGGCCCGTGTGCAAAAAAGGTAGCACACGGTCGTCACCACAGGTGGTGCCGGATCATCCGGCCTTCCCTGCGCAATGGTTTTAACGGGGTCCTTCGTGCTCTTCCCGGCGACGAGTTCCTTTTTGTCACCGTCGCTCCGCGGATTGATGGCGCCACGCACCCGGTCGGGCCGATCGACGCCTCCGC
>WNGJ01009357.1_pt1 | contig 10432 bp, 7 predicted proteins | sample 5400611 | NCBI WGS metagenome assembly WNGJ01 (sample SAMN13153375, study PRJNA577476) | soil metagenome | isolation source: 40 cm soil or saprolite under Garry oak tree replicate 1 | place: USA:California | collected 2016-06-15
CGCATCCTGCTCGAGACCGTGGGGGTCGGACAGACGGAACTGGACGTCGCACGCACGGCCGAGACGACCGTGCTCGTGCTCGTGCCCGAATCGGGCGATGGCATCCAGACGCTCAAGGCCGGCGTGATGGAGATCGCCGACGTCTACGTGATCAACAAGAGCGACCGTCCGGGAGCCGACAAGCTGCGTCAGGAGATCGAGGTGATGCTGGGGATCAGGCACGGGAACGCATTCCGGCACATGGCGCCCCACCATGCTCCACCCCCCCGCGCCCCCCGCCCGGCGGACGGGCGGACGGGGGGACCGGCGGACAGGGGTGCACCTCCGTCCGGCCGTCCGCCTGTCCGCCCGTCCGACGTTTGGGACCCGCCGGTGATCGCCACGGTCGCATCGCGGGGCGATGGGGTGGCAGAGCTCGCGCAGGCCGTCGATCGCCACTACGCCTACCTCGAGGCCGGCGGGCTCCTCGCCGAGCGACGCCGGCAGCAGCTGGCGCAACGGACCCGCGCGGTGCTGGAGCGCGCCGTGCAACACTGGATCTCGGAGGCGACGCGTGCGGAGGAGCTGCTGCAGCGCCGCCTCGACGACGTGGCGGACGGCCGCAGGAGCCCCTACGATGTGGCCGCCGAGATCCTGGACCAGGTGAAAACCGGAGCGCTCGGATGAGCGGAATCGACAGGCACCCCGTGTACGGGCCGGCGGATCTGGCCGAGTTCGACCCGGAGCGACAGTTGGGCGCCCCGGGCGCGTTTCCCTTCACCCGCGGCGTCCACCCGACGATGTACCGGGGGAGGCTCTGGACGATGCGCCAGTTCGCCGGGTTCGGCACGGCGCAGGACACGAACCGGCGCTACAAGTTCCTCCTCGATCACGGTCAGACGGGTCTGTCGGTCGCCTTCGACTTCCCGACCCTCATGGGGTACGACTCGGACCACGCGCGCGCCGAAGGGGAAGTGGGGAAATGCGGCGTGGCGATCGCCTCGCTCCAGGACATGGAGGATCTGTTCCGCGGCATCCCGCTCGACCAGGTCTCGACCTCCATGACGATCAACGGCCCTGCCGCGATGCTGTTCTGCTTTTACGTGGCTGCGGCGGAGCGGCAGGGGGTGCCCAGCCACAAGCTGCGGGGCACGGTGCAGAACGACATCCTCAAGGAGTACATGGCCCAGCACGCGTGGGTCTACCCCGTGGAGCCGGCGCTCAAGGTCATCGTCGACATGTTCGAGTGGTGCGCCGAGCACGCGCCGCTCTGGAACACGATCTCGATCTCGGGCTATCACATCCGGGAAGCCGGCGCGACGGCGGCGCAGGAGCTCGCTTTCACCCTGGCGAACGGGTTCACGTACGTGGATCGGGCCGTCGCGCGCGGGCTCGACGTGGACCGGTTCGCGCCGCGGCTCTCGTTCTTCTGGGACGTGCACAACGACTTCTTCGAGGAGATCGCGAAGCTGCGCGCCGCGCGGCGCATCTGGGCCCGGCACATGCGGGAGCGCTTCGCGGCGGCGAACCCGCGCTCCTGGATGATGCGGTTCCACTGCCAGACGGCGGGGGTCACGCTCACGGCGCAGCAGCCGATGAACAACGTGGTGCGGGTCGCCTACCAGGCGCTCGCGGCGGTGCTGGGTGGAACGCAGTCGCTGCACACCAACTCCCTCGACGAGACGCTCGCGCTCCCCACGGAGGAGGCGGCGCGGCTCGCGCTCCGCACCCAGCAGATCATCGCCCATGAGTCGGGCGTGGCCGACGTGATCGATCCGCTGGGGGGATCCTATTACGTGGAGTCTCTCACGGACCAGCTCGAGCGCGAGGCGGAGGCGCTGTTCGCGGAGATCCAGTCGATCGGGGGCGTGGTGAAGGGGATCGAGGACGGCTGGTTCCAGCGCCAGATCGCCCGCTCCGCCGAACAATTCCAACGCGAGGCGGAGCAGGGGAAGCGGATCGTCGTGGGCGTGAACGAGTTCACCAGCGAGGACGACCATCCGGTGGAGATTCTCAAGATCGCGAACGACGCGGAGCAAGACCAGCGGCGGCGCCTAGCGCGGCTTCGGGCGGAACGCGACAGGAGCCTCGTCCAGGAGAAGCTGGAGGCGCTACGCCAGGCGGCGCTGCGCGACCGGAACGTGATCGGGCCGATGCTCGACTGCGCGCGGGTCTACTGTACCCTGTACGAGATCCGGCACGCGCTCGAGAGCGTCTACGGCGCGTACCGCGAGCCGGTGTTCTTCTGATCCATGACCGCGCTCCCCGTCGTTCCCTCCGTGCGCGCCGTGCGTGACGTCGTCCGGCGGCTCGCCGCCATCGTGCCCGGGTCCCACCGGGTGGTGTCGTGTTATCTGAAGCTCGAGCCGCGCGACAAGACGCGCGGGAAGTACCTGATCAAAATGAAGAACCGCATCCGCGAGGCGCTCGCGCTGCTCGAGGGCCAGACGCTGGACCGCGCGGTGCGCGACGCCGTCGCAGCGGATCTGGAGCGGGTGCGGCGCTACTTCGAGGAGCCCGGTCGGCTGCCGCCGTCGCGCGGCATCGCGATCTTCGCCTGCCGGTCGCTGGGGCTGTTCGAGGCGCTCGCCCTGCCCCACGTACACCGCTCACGCCTGCGCGTGGACGCGACGCCGCTGATCCGCGAGCTCGTCGCGCTGGAGCAGGAGTTCGGAACCATTCTCGTCGCGGCGTGTGATCGCACCGGGGCGCGCTTCTTCGAGGTGAGCGCGTTCGACGTCGCCGAGCTGCCGGGCCTCATGGCCGAGGCGACTCGCCCTGGGAAATTCCACGGCGAGCGGCAGGCGAAGAAAGGCACCGTGCTGGCCGGCGGGTACGGCGAGCACAACTACAACATGCGGATCCGCCAGGAAAAACAGCGCCACTACGCCAACGTCGCCGAGCACATCTACCAGATCCAGAACCAGCGGCCGCTCGCCGGGATCGTCGTGGCGGGGATCGGCGTGGACGCCGCCGCGCTCGTACCGCACCTCCATACCTACCTGCACGACCTCCTGCTGGGCGTGGTGAAGCTCAACCCCAAGAAGGCGAGCCCGGGCGAGGTGCGCGAAGCGGCCCTGTTTCTGCGCGACCAGCGCGAGCGGGCGTGGGAGCAGACGCACGCCGAAGCCGTGCGGGAAGCCCTGGGCACCGGGTGGGCGGTGAATGGCATCGACGACACCCTCCGGGCGCTGGGCAAGGGTCAGGTGCGCACCTTGCTCGCCGACGGCCAGGACGACGACGCGCGCATCGACGACGCGGTCGAGGACGCGCTCCGGCAGCGGACGCAGGTCGACGTGCTGTACGATGAGAAGGCGCGCCGCGCCGTGGACGGCCTGGCGGCCCTGCTGCGGTTCCGGCGCTGATGCCCGGCCCGAAACGACCGATCCGGGTCCTGATCGCAAAGCCAGGGCTCGACGGCCACGACCGCGGCGCAAAGGTGGTCGCGGCGGCGTTGCGCGACGCGGGGATGGAAGTGATCTACACGGGCCTCCACCAGACTCCGGAAATGATCGCCCAGGCCGCGATCCAGGAAGACGTGGATGTCATCGGGCTGTCGATCCTGTCCGGGGCGCACATGACGCTCTTCCCCCGCATCAGGAAGCTGGTCGATGCGGCGGGGCGAAGCGACATCCTCGTCACCGGCGGCGGCATCATTCCACCCGACGACATGGATTCGCTCGAGCGGCAGGGGATCGGCAAGCTGTTCGGCCCGGGCACGCCGACAACGGAGCTAATTGCGTACATCGAAGAATGGGCGGCGGAGCATGTCTCGGCGTAATCAGGCGTCCCACGGCCCATGCCCTCCCCCCCGCTCCCGGCGCCCTCCACACGCCCTCCGTCATTGAACCGGCTCCACACCCTCACGGCCGGGTATCGCGAGCTCCGCGCCCGCCTCGAGCAGGGAGGCGGGCCGGAGAAGATCCGCCGCCAGCACGAGCAGCGAAAGCTCACCGCACGCGAGCGCGTGGCCGCGCTGCTGGACAAGGGTGGCGAATGGGTTGAGGTGGGGCTGCTCGTCGCCTACGACCAGTACGACGGCCAGGCCCCGGCGGCGGGCGTCATCACGGGGCTGGGGCGCCTCGCCGGGCGGCCGGTCGTGGTCGTGGCGAACGACGCCACGGTTAAGGCCGGCTCGTGGTGGCCGGAAACGATCAAGAAGATGCTGCGCGCCCAGGAGATCGCGATGCGCCAGCGCATCCCCATCATTTACCTCGTCGACTCCGCGGGCGTGAACCTCCCGTATCAGGGCGGCGTGTTTCCCGGCCAGTATGGCGCGGCGCGCATCTTCTATTACAACTCGGTCATGCGGCGCTACCTGAAGGTGCCCCAGATCGCCGCCGTGATGGGGCCGTGCATCGCCGGAGGCGCGTACCTGCCGGCGCTTTCGGACGTCATCTTCATGGTCGAAGGGACGTCGTTCATGGGCCTCGGCGGCCCGAACCTCGTGAAGGGGGCCACCGGGCAGACCGTGGACGCGGAGCGCTTGGGCGGCGCCCGGACCCACACGGCGATCAGCGGGGTCGCCCACTACCGGGCGCCGGACGACGCAGCCTGCCTCAAGCGGATCCGCGAGTACGTGGAGCGCCTGCCCCGCGACCTGCGACCGCCCGCGCCCGCCGCGAAGCCGAAGCGCAATCCCAAGGATCTCTACGACCTGCTGCCCCCCGACCACCGGATGAGCTACGACCTGCGCGCCGTGCTCGAGTGCCTGCTCGATGCCGGGAAGCTCGACGAGTTCCAGCCTGAGATCGGTCCCGAGATGATCTGCGCACACAGTGCGATCGCCGGCCGGCCCGTCGCCGTGATCGCCAACTCGCGCGGGGTCATCAAGGCGAGGCCGGGCGAGGCCCCCCAGCCCCCCCAGGCCCCAAAAATAGGCGGCATCATCTACACCGAGAGCGCGGAAAAGGTGGCCTATTTCATCGAGAACGCCGACCGGGAGCGCATCCCGCTCCTGTTCGTCCAGGACGTCTCGGGGTTCATGGTCGGGACCGAGGCCGAGCACTCGGGGATCATCCGCGCGGGCGCCCGCTTCGTCGAGGCAATGGCCACCGCCACCGTACCGAAGCTCGTCCTGACGCTGAATCACGCCTCCGGCGCCGGCTACTACGCGATGGCGGGGCAGGGGTTCGACCCCGACTTCATCCTGTCCTGGCCCACCGGCCGAATGGGCGTCATGGAAGGCGAATCGGCCATCCAGGCTATCTTCGGCGACGACGCCGCGAAGCCGCCGAACGCCGCCGCCGTGGAGGCGATGCGCGCCGACTACGAGCGACAGCTCGACGCCAAGTTCGCGGGCGCCAGGGGGTATGTAGACGCGATCATCGCTCCCGAGGAGACCCGCGACGTGCTCGCGTTTCTGCTCGAGGTCGCCTCCGAATTCACCGGCCCGCACATCGGGCCCTTCGCCCTGACAGGTCTCCCATGAGGCTGCGCTCCTTCTCGTCCGTCCCCGCCGCCCTCGCCGCCCTCGCCGCGTTCGCCGCCTGCAGCGGCTCCGCCGCGCGACCGGCCACGGCTCCCCCCCCCCAACCCGCTCACTCGCCGCCCCCCGCGGCGGCGCCCGCGTCCCCCGCACCGCCCGACGGCAGCGGGGTGGGAGGGGCGGGGGGCGCACGGCGCCGCGCCCCAATCCTCCCGCCGTCGCGCGCGCTGCTGGCGGGCCTGATGCCTCTGAACAGCGGGGGCGTGGATGAGTTCCGCGGCAAACACCCGACCTACGACGGGCGCGGCGTCCTGATCGGGATCCTCGACAGCGGCGTCGATCCGGGCGTGGACGGACTGATCACCACCAGCACCGGGGCGCCCAAGCTTCTCGACCTGCGGGACTTCTCCGGTGAGGGCCGCGTTCCCTTGACGCCCGTTGTGCCCAACACCGACGGTACGCTCGCCGTCGCAGGCAAGGTGCTGCGCGGCGCCGGCCGGGTCGCACGGCTCACCGGCTCTCGGGTCTGGTACGCCGGGCAGCTCTCCGAGCTGCCGCTAGGCAATGTGCCCGCGGCGGACCTGAATGGCGACGGTAACAACACCGACCGGTTCCCCGTGGTCGTGGTGAAGGCGACCGATGGGTGGGTGGCGTTCGTGGATTCGAACCTGAACGGCTCCTTCGAAGACGAGACGCCGCTGCACGATTACCGGGAAGGGCGCGAGACGATCGCTCTCGGAACGAAGCCGATCACGCTGGCCGCGAATTTCGAGGAAACGGACGGCGCACCGACGCTCGACTTCGTGTTCGACAACAGCTCTCACGGCACGCACGTGGCGGGGATCGCGGCGGGACACGGTCTCTTCGAGGTCGCCGGCTTCGACGGCGTCGCGCCGGGCGCCCACTTGCTCGGCTTGAAGATCGCGAACGGCGCCCGCGGCGGGATCACGATGACCGGCAGCATCCAGCGGGCCATGGAATACGCCGCTCGCTTCGCCGAGCGGCGCAATCTGCCTCTCGTGCTCAACCTGAGCTTCGGAGTCGGCAACGCGCCGGACGAGCGCGCCGTCATCGACTCGATCGTGGATGCTTTCCTCGTCGCGCATCCCACGGTCGTGTTCACGATCAGCGCCGGCAACGACGGGCCTGCCTTGTCCACGGTGGGCCTGCCCGGGTCGGCCGATCTGGCCCTGTCGGTCGGTGCGGCCTTGCCGGGGATCTACGTACCGCTCGTGGCGGAAGGCGCGGGTCCCGCCGCCGATGACTTCGTCGAGTCCTTCAGCGCGCGCGGGGGCGAGCGCGCGAAGCCCGATCTCGTCGCCCCGGGCTGGGCGTTCTCCTCCGTGCCGCGTTGGGACACCGGCAACGAAATCAAAGCCGGCACGAGCATGGCCTCGCCCTACATGGCGGGGCTCGCGGCGTGCCTCGTGTCGGCCATGAAACAGGAGGGCCGCTCGGCGAGTGGGCCCGACGTGGCGGCGGCGTTGCGCAACGCGGGGACCGGGTTCCCGGGCGCGAGCGTGCTCGACCAGGGCGTCGGTCTACCGCGGCTCGAGCGCGCGTACCGCTGGTTGCTCGCGGGCCACCAGGGCTCGCAATATGTCGTACGCGCGGGCGGTGGCGCGTCGGCGGCATTCCGGCGTCGAGGCCTGGCCGGTCCGGGAGACACCATCGAGGTCTTCCGGGTGCGACACGTTGCAGGGCTCCGGGCGGCCCAGTTCCAACTGCGCAGCGACGGACCGTGGCTGTCCGCTCCGGCCACCCTGCCGGCCGGGTCCCGGGAGACCGAGATCCCCGTCGCCTACTCGTCATCCCGTCTCGCGACACCCGGCGTCTACGTCGGAACGGTGTCCGCCTGGAACCCGGCCGACACGCTCGCCGGCCCGTTGTTCCGGCTCGTGAACACCGTCGTCGTTCCCTACGACCTCGGCGCGAAGCCCCTCACTGACGAGCGGCGTCCGGTCGGTCCCGCCGAGGTGCGCCGTTACTTCCTGCGGGTACCCCAGGCGGGGGCGACGCTCGAAGCCAGCGTCGTCATCCCCGACTCGGCGGCGCAAACCGCCAAGGTGTCGCTGCACGAGCCGGACGGCCTGCCGTTCCGGGACGTGGCTCCCGATTCCGTGGTGCGCATCGGCCGAACGCAGCCTGGTACCGCCCGCTTCGTCGTACGCGCCGAAGACGTGGTGCCGGGCGTGTACGAATTGGATGTCGTCGCGCCCCCGGTGTCGGGGCAGAGCGTCACGATAACCGTGCGCGCCGAGCTCGCGCCGCTCGTGCTCGAGGACACGGAAATGCTCAACCCGGGCCAGACCACCGTGGGCGGGCGCGTCGCAGCCGCCCTGCTGGGCGCCGAGCGGACGTTCGAGGTCGCGGGCCGGGGCGCGCAAGCCGAGAGCCTCACCATCCGCGTGCCCGACTGGGCGGCGGCGTCGGTCGTGGAGGTCCAGCTGCCGCCCGACGAGTGGCGCGAGTTCACGGACTTCGGGGTGACGGAATTCGCCTCCAGCGGTCAGCAGATCGGCCAGGCGCCGCTCGAGTACGCGTTCGGGCGGCACAGGTTCGTGGTGCCGCCCACGCTTCGTGGTGAGCCGCTGACGGTGGAGCTGTACCCAGGCTTCGCCCGCGACAACGGCGCGCATCCGTGGCGCGCCACTGTGCGCGTGCGATTCCTGCTGCCGGGGCCGCGGGCCGTCGGCGACGAGCATGAGATCACCGTGGCGGCAGGCGGACGGGCCGTCCTCACGCATCCCCGCCGCTCTGAGCTCGCGCTCCCCCAACTGCCCCCAGTCCCCTCCCTCCCTGAGGGCTTCGCACCGCTCATCGAGCTGCGGCTACACCCGGCCGCGGGCCAGGGTGTCGACGCGGTCCGCCGCGTCGTGGTACGCGAGTGACTCCCAGGGGCTCGCCCCCCACCATCCGCATCGCGGCGGGCCAGGGCTTCTGGGGCGACTGGCTGGAGGCGCCGTACCGCCAGGTGACCGGCGGCCCAATCGACTACCTCGTGATGGACTACCTCGCCGAAGTCACGATGTCCATCATGCAGAAGCAGAAATCCCGTGATCCGTCCCTCGGCTACGCCAAGGACTTCGTGCCGCTGATGGAGCGGATCCTGCCGTTGCTCGTCGAGCGGCGGATCAAGGTGGTGGCCAACGCCGGGGGCGTGAATCCTCGCGCCTGCGCGCAGGCGGTCGCGGCGACGGGGCGACGGTTGGGGCTCGGCGGGAAGCTCGCGATCGGCGTGGTCACCGGCGACGACCTCCTCCCCCGCCTCGATGAGCTCCTGGCCCAGGGCCACGAGCTCAGAAACCTGGATACCGGGCGTCCGCTGTCCGACGTTCGCGCCCGTGTGCAAGCGGCGAACGCGTACCTCGGGGCCTGGCCGGTCGTCGAGGCCCTGCGCCAGGGCGCGGGCATCGTGATCACGGGACGCGTGACGGACACGGGGCTCACGCTCGGCCCGATGATCGACGCGTTCGGATGGCGACCGGGGGACTGGGACCTCCTCGCCGCGGGCACCGTCGCCGGCCACACGATCGAATGCGGCGCCCAGTGCAGCGGCGGGAACTGCCTCGTCGACTGGGAGCGCATTCCCGATCTCGCCAACGTCGGCTACCCGATCGTCGAGGCCCATCCCGACGGCACGTTCGAAGTCACGAAGCATCCCGGCACCGGGGGGCGGGTCACCGTGGCCGGCGTAACCGAGCAGCTCGTCTACGAGATGGGGAACCCCGCCGAGTACATCACTCCGGACTGCGTCGCCGACTTCACGACCATCCGGCTGGAGCAGGTGGGGAGGGACCGGGTCCGGTTCTCCGGGATCAAGGGACGCCCGGCGACGGACAAGCTCAAGGCGTCGATCGCCTACTTCTACGGCCACAAGGCGGTGGGCACGCTGGTGTATGCCTGGCCCGACGCCTACGAGAAGGCGCAGGCCGCCGATCGGGTGTTGCGGCAGCGCCTGCGCGATCTGGGACTCGAGTTCGAGGCGATCTTGACCGAGTTCGTGGGTGCGGACGCCACCCACGGCCCGCTGGCGCGGAAGGCAACGGGCCCCGGCGTCGCAGACATTCCGGAGATACAGCTCCGGATCGGGGTCCGCTCGCCCGAGAGGGCGGCGGTGGAGCGCTTTACGCGCGAGATCGCGCCGCTCATCCTCAACGGCCCGCCGAGCGTCACGGGGTTCGCCGGCGGGCGCCCGAAACCCGAAGAGATCGTGGCCTACTGGCCCGCGCTGATCGACAAGACGGTGGTACAGCCATGCGTCGAGCTGGTAGAGGCGTGACCGGACGGGCGGACAGGCGGACGGCCGCACGGGGGAGGGGGAGGGGGAGGGGGGGGGGAAAGAAGGTTCCGCTCCTCGAGCTGGCGCATGCGAGGTCCGGAGACAAGGGCGATACGGCGAACATCGGGCTCATCGCGAACCGGGCCGAGTACTACCCCATTCTGGTGAAGCAGGTGACCGCTGCCCGAGTCGCACGCCACTTCAAGGGGATGATCAAAGGGAACGTCGAGCGCTACGAGCTGCCGAACCTCGGGGCGCTGAACTTCCTGCTGCACGGCGCGCTGGACGGCGGCGGCACGATTTCCCTCAAGACCGACGCTCAGGGCAAGGTGTTCTCGACCGCGCTGCTGCGCATGGAGATCGAGGCGCCGCGGTGAAGGGCGACGAGCGCGTGCTGCTCGGGGTGCAGAACGGCGTGCTGACGGCTACCCTGAACCGCCCCGAGAAGAAGAACGCGATCGACACGCCCATGATCGACGCGCTGCTCGCGCTGCTCGACGACGCGGACCTGGACGGCGAGGTCCGCGTCGTGGCGTTGCGCGGCGCGGGCTCGGATTTCTGCGCCGGAATGGACCTGAACGAGCTGCTCGCGTCGGCGGACAACTCGGTCGAGGAGAATCGCCGGGTCGCGCTGCATTTCGCCGAGATCTTCGTCCGGATGCGACGACTGCCCAAGCCCGTGGTGGCCGTGGTGCGGGGGCGGGCGCTCGCGGGCGGCTGCGGACTCGCCACCGCCTGCGACC
>WNGJ01010290.1_pt1 | contig 10432 bp, 9 predicted proteins | sample 5400611 | NCBI WGS metagenome assembly WNGJ01 (sample SAMN13153375, study PRJNA577476) | soil metagenome | isolation source: 40 cm soil or saprolite under Garry oak tree replicate 1 | place: USA:California | collected 2016-06-15
ATCGGATTGCCAGCGCCTGGCTGATCCGCCGCTTCATCGATGCCGAGGCGCGCTTCAAGTTTGTGACCCCCAAGGGCTATCGCCCGAAACCTGGGGAGTGGCGCTTCGACATGTTCGAGGCCGAGTACACCCACGAGGGGGAGGCCTGCACGTTCGAGACGCTGACCAAGCGGTTCGGCCTGACGGATCCGGCGCTGCGGGCCATCGCCGAGATCGTTCACGACATCGATTACAAGGAACCGACGTTCGGCCGGCCCGAAACGGCGGGTGTGGAGCGTGTGCTCACCGGCGTCGCTCGGCACCATGGGGAGGATACGACCCGACTGAAGGTCGGTGCCGCGCTGTTCGACGCCCTGTATGAGGCTTTCGCCGAGGCGCCCAAGACAACCACCGCGGGCCCGCGCGCCCGACCGCGCTCGTCGAAGCGGCCACACCGTCAGGTCCGCCCGTAAGGGATCTCAGGGTGACCGAGCGTCAGCAGGCGGTGAAGCGTCCGAGCCTTGCTGCTCTGCTCCGCTATTTCCTCCGACTCGGCACATTGGGGTTCGGCGGCCCCATCGCCCTCGCCGGGCATATGGAGCAGGACCTCGTGGAGCGGCACGGCTGGATCAGTGCTCAGGAATACAAGGAGGGCCTGGCCCTGGCGCAGCTGGCCCCGGGGCCCCTCGCCGCGCAGCTGGCGATGTACCTCGGCTGGGTGCAGGCCCGCCGGCTGGGCGCGACATTGGTCGCGCTCGCGTTCGTCGGCCCCTCATTTGTGATGGTGCTCATTCTCTCCGAGCTCTACGTCCGCTTCGGCGGGCTGCCGTGGATGCAAGGGTTGTTCTACGGGATCGGCGCCGCGGTCATCGCCATCATCGCTCGCAGCGTGGTTAGCCTCGTGCGCATGACGCTGGGCCGGGATCAGCTCCTCTGGGCGCTCTTCACCGCGAGCGCACTGGTGACCGCCTGGACCGAGTCCGAGATCATTTGGGTCTTCCTGTTGTGCGGGCTCATACCGATGCTGCTCCGCGGGTGGAAGACACGCCGGCCGACCCCCGTCCTTGCATTCCTGCCGACGGTCCCTGGACTCGCGACGGGCCTGGGGGGCGCGGCGACGGTGGGTGTCTTGTGGAAGATCCTGGCCTATTTCGCCGGTGCCGGGTTGTTCGTCTTCGGAAGCGGGCTCGCGATCGTGCCGTTTCTCCACGGAGGCGTGGTGCGGCAGTTCCACTGGCTCACCGAGCGACAGTTCATCGACGCCGTCGCGGTATCGATGATCACACCGGGACCGGTGGTGATTACGGTCGCCTTCATCGGCTATCTCGTTGCCGGCCTGGCCGGCGCGACGGTCGCCGCGATCGGGGTATTCCTGCCCGTCTATCTTATCACCGTGCTCTTGGCCCCGCACTTTCATCGGGTGGCGACGAACCAGCACGTGAAAGCATTCGTCGACGGGGTCACGGCGGCGGCGACCGGGGCGATTGCCGGTGCTGCCGTTATCCTCGGGCGTCGGTCGCTCCTCGACGTGCCGACGCTCCTCATCGCCGTCGTGACCTTGACGCTCCTGCTGGCGACCAGGAAGATCGCGGAGCCGGTGCTCATCGTGGGGGCAGGGGTCGTCGGGTTGTTGCTGAAGGGCGCCGTTCTGGCCGCTGGGTGATGGGGGTGGAACCGTGCAGTGGGTGACGCGGCGGCAGATCCGCGTGAATCGCACCGCGACCGCCTGGCTGATCCGCCGCTTCATCGATCCGACCGCCACTTTCAGCTTCGTCGAGCCGAGTGAGGTGGCCGAGGTCGAGCGCCGCGCGGGCGCCATCGGCTTCGACGCGCCCGACGCCCGCTACCCGCACAAAGACGCCCTGGGCCGGTGCTCCTTCGAAGCGTTGGTGCAGGAACACCGCCCCGACGACCGGGCGCTGCGTGCGCTCGCGCGCATCGTGCACAGCGCCGACTTCCAGGAGGGGCTCGCCGCCATCCCGGAGGCGGCTGGCCTCCTTACGATCTCCCAAGGCTTCCCGCTCGTCGCGCGAGACGACCTCGACACCGTCGAGCGGGCGTCGTTTCTCTACGATGCGTTGTACGCGGCCCTCCAGCGGCCTGGTCCGTGACCACCTTCACGCGGGCGTCGATCGTGCTGGCGACCAGCGCGCTCATCGCCAGGGCGGCAGCATCCCAACAGGCGAGCGGGCTCGATACTAGTGGCGGGAGGGGGGGGTCCGCGCGCCGTGCGACCCTTCACGCCACCGCGATCCACACCGCCGTCACGCTCGACGGCAGGCTCGACGAGTCGTTCTGGGCGACGGCGGACTCGATCGACGACTTCCGCCAGCGCGAGCCACGCGAGGGGTCCCCGGCGACGGAGCGCACAGTCGTCAAGGTGGCCCACGACGCAGGCGCGCTCTACATCGCGGTGCGCTGCTATGACGCCGACATGCGCCGCTTACGGGCGAGCGACCTCCGGCGGGACGCCGACCTCTCGAGCGACGACAACGTCCGGCTGCTGATCGACAGCTACGACGACCGGCGCAGCGCGTTCGTGTTCGGCACCAACCCGAACGGGGCGATGTGGGACGCGCAATTCTCAGGGGTGGACGACCTGAACGAGAACTGGAACGGCGTCTGGGACGTCGCCGTATCACGCGACGCGGCCGGATGGACGGCCGAGTTCCGCATTCCGTTTCTCGCGCTGCGGTTTCAGGCGGGGACCAACCCGACGTTCGGGTTCAACGTCCGCCGCTTCCTCCGCAGGAAGAATGAGGAAGACCTGTGGCGTTCGTGGGGGCGGGCCCAGGGACTATACCGCTTGAACAACGAAGGCATGATCACCGCGCTCGGCGACCTGCACCGCCGCCACGATCTCGACCTGCACCCCTACGCGCTCGGTCGGGCCGTCGAGACCGAGCACGACAGCCTCGGGGCGCAGACGACGGCGGGCTTCCTCGGTGGTAAGGGCGGAGTCGACGCCAAGCTCGGCATCACGCCGACGTTGACCGCTGACGTGACCCTCAACACCGACTTCGCCCAGGTCGAAGCCGACCAGCAGGTCATCAACCTCACGCGGTTTCCATTCTTTTTCCCCGAGAAGCGCCAGTTCTTCCTCGAATCGAGCGGCTTGCTCGACTTGGGCACACCGGGCCGGGTACAGCTCTTCTACTCGCGCCGCATCGGCCTCGACACGAGTGGCGCGCCCGTGCCGGTCGTCGCCGGGGGTCGGCTGTACGGACGGCTCGGGCCGTGGAGGATCGGCGTGCTCGACGCGCAAACGGGCGGGGGAGACGATGCCAACGACGCGGTCGTTCGTGTCCAGCGTGACCTGCTCGACCGGTCCTACGTCGGCGCGATCGGCACGCTCCACGCGGGGCCCGGCGGCCAAGGGGTGGAGCGGGCCGGCGGCTTGGACATCGACCTCCCCCTCACCGTGCACGGGGCCAACCTCGAGCCCAAGGTCTGGGTCGCAGGTAGCCAACGGGCCGGAGTGCCCGGGACTCCACTCGCGTGGCGGCTCTCCACCGACAACCCCAACGACCTGTTCGACAATTTCGTGTCCCTCTACCGTATCGACGCGGGCTTCGCCCCACCGCTCGGCTTCGTTCGCCGCACAGGGATCTGGGAGACGACCGGGCACGTGGACTTCATGCCGCGGCCCGCGGCGCTCGGGATCCGGCAGCTCGACTTCACGCTGCCCATTCCCAGTTGGGACGTCATCGCGAACGCAACGGGCTCGATCTTCAGGAGCGCCGATTGGCAGACTGCGTGGTTCGAGTGGCGGGTGTTCGGAGGGGACCGGCAGAATGGGGATCACTTCGAGGTGAACTTTCAGCGGCTGATGGATGCGCCCACCGACACCTTCGAGATCTTCCGCGGCGTCGTAATCCAACCCGCCCGGTACTGGTGGTCCCGCTACGAGCTGCAGTACTTCATGAACCCGGGCCGGCGCTTGAGCGTCGGGGCATTCGTGAACTGGGGCCCGTTCTACGGCGGGCACAGCACCGACCTCGAGCTGACGGCCGCGTGGCGTGGGGGTCGTCACCTCATCGTGAGCTCCGATCTCACCCGAACGACTGCACGGTTGCCGGTCGGGGCGTTCACGGCTGTGCTGTCGGCGACCCGGTTTGAGTACGACTTGGACACCCGGACGGGCGTGCTCGCGTTCGTCCAGTTCGACAACGAGAACGAGCGCGTCGACTTCAACGTGCGATTCCACTGGATTCCGGTGATTGGGGATGATGTCTTCCTGGTGTGGAACTCGGGGTACACGACCGATCCGCTCGCCCGGTCTCGCTTCCCGGACACTCGGGCTTTGTCCCGCCCGCTCAACGGAGCGTTCGTCATCAAGATGGTTCATCGTTTCACACCGTAGGGAGGGAGAGCCGATGCTGACGTACACACTCATTGCCCTGACGCTCGCCGGCACACCCAAGAGTCCAGCGCCAGCCTGCACACTCGCCGGCTCGGCGGTCCGCGCGGGCTGGTCGGCTGCCATCCCTCCGGCATCGACGGCCGATGCGCCACTCCACCTGGTGGCCGACGTGCCGCTGCCGGGGAGCGCATCCCGGTTTGACTATCAGAGTCTCGAGTCGGGTCCCGGGCGGCTGTTCATCTCCCACATGGGGGCGGGGCAGCTCGTTGTGTTCGACGTACGCGCCGGGCGAGTCATCGGGAATCTGGACGGGTTCCCGAGGGTGACTGGCGTCCTCGCGGTGCCGGCCGAACACCGCGCGTATGCCTCTGCGGCGGGTGGCCACGCCGTCGTGGTCGTGGACGATTCCACCTTCCAGATCGTGGCGCGCGTCCCCGGGCCGCGGTTCCCGGACGGGATCGCGTACGCTCCGGAAGAGCGGCGGGTATTCGTTTCCGACGAATCGGGGCGGCGGGACTTTGTGATCGATGCGGCGACCAACACCGTGGCAGCACAGATCGAGCTCGGCGGCGAGGCGGGAAACACGCAGTACGATGCGGGTTCGCACTGTGTGATCGTGGCGGTCCAGACTGCGAACCAGCTGGCGGTGATCGACCCAGGAAGCAGCACCCTCGTTCGCCGCATCACTCTCGACCAGGCCGTCCGGTACCCGCACGGCGTGTATATCGACGCACCGCACCGTCTGGCGTTCATCGCGGGTCAGGAGAGCGCGACGCTCGCCGTGCTGGATCTCCGGACACTCGAGCTCCGCGCGGTCGTCCCGATCGGGAGCGATCCCGACGTGCTGGCGTTCGACGCATCGCTCGGGCGGCTCTACGTGGCCGCCGAGTCCGGGGTCGTCGCGGTGTTCGAGGAGCGGGACGGATCGCTCGCCCAGCTCGGCTGGTACCGGGCGCCCCAGGCCCACTCGGTCTCCGTCGATCCCGCCACGCACCGCGTCTACCTGCCGCTCGCGGACGTGAGCGGCCATCCCGTCCTGCGGGTGCTGGTGCCGAGTGATTCCCACTGAGCAGCTGCGGGAGGAGCCAATGGAACGAACGCGTCGATTCGCTTTGACTGCCCTGGGAGCGCTCACCCTGAGCGCTGCAACTGGCGTTCCCCGACACCCGGGCGCCACCAGGCCCACGCCGCGGAACGGGCAGACCGGCGCCGCGGTCACTTGGCAGTTCGATTCACTGCCCGTGGGTCAGCCGCCTGCCGGCTTCGCTTTCGGCCGGACAGGCGGCGGCCGAGTGGGGCAGTGGATTGTGCAGTCAGCCTCGGACGCGCCGAGTCCGCCGAACGTCCTGGCTCAGGTCGACAGCGACCGTACCGACTACCGCTTCCCGGTCGCGGCCGCACCGTCGCCGAACTTCACGGACGGCAGCGTCTCGGTGAAATGCAAGCCTGTGTCCGGGCATGTCGACCGAGCGTGCGGTCTCGTGTTCCGGTACCAGGACCAGAACAACTACTACCTGACGCGCGCCAACGCCCTCGAGGACAACGTCCGCTTCTACGACGTGAAGGATGGGCGGCGCGTCCAGCTCGCCAACTGGAGCGGGAAGGTCACGTCGGGCGTCTGGCACGAGCTGCGGGTCGAGTTCCAGGGAGATCACGTAGCGGTGTACTGGGACGGCACGAAGCGGATCGACGCGCACGACCGCACGTTCGGCCGGCCCGGTCGCGTGGGCGTCTGGACCAAGGCGGACTCGTTCACGCTGTTCGACGACCTCACCGCGAGGCCTGGGCCCTGACCACACAGCTCCAGGGTATAGCATATGGTTGACAGCAACGATTCAATCGTATCATTTTCCAGATCGCTCGATATGGCTATGAGGAGGCCATGCTTCGTCGCGTCACCGCTGCCACCGTCTTACCTCTCGTTGCCCTCGCCACGGCATGCGCCACCGTCGCAACCGTGCGCCGGCCCGCCCAGTTCATCGCGTCCAAGGCGCCCCAGGTCGTCTTGGTCACGGCGGCCGGCAACAGCAAGACGACGCTCTTATCGCCCCGCGTCAACGCCGATACCATCGCCGGCCTCGCCGACGGCGTGCATTACGTGGAAATCCCCTTGTCGAGCGTGCAGTCGATGCGGGCGCGTCAGTTCGCGCCGCGTCGCACCGCGCTCCTAATAGGCGGGCTCACCACAGCCATAGGGGTTCTTGCCTTGAGCCTCCACGGCGGGAGCTCGGCTGTCCAGCCCGTCGCCACCTGCGCGACCGCGGAGTCGTGCGAGGAATGACGAGGTCCGCTCCAAGGCGTGGCTCGTTCCACCTCAGGTACTCCTAACACTCGGGTTATGCCCATGTCACAGCGCGTCGCAGGCGTGTTGCTGATCGCCAGTATGGTTACGGCGTGTGGACCTCGGCCCTGGTCCGCCCGCCTGCCTCCTCAGCGCCTACACGCACCGCCCGTCCCGGCGCGTGTCGTGTACCGCGGGATGGGGCTCATGGTGGACACGTCGCGGCTGCCCTTCGTGGCTTCCGTCCGCTTTCTCGCCGGGGCGACGCCCGATTCGACGCTCGCCGTATTCGCGATGTCGCTGGCCAACCGCGCGCTGGACTTCCGCCCCGAAGGTCACGACTTCGTGGCTGGGTACCATGTGGAACTCGCGCTCCGCGCCGCCGGCGGCGTGGCGCGTGAGAGCAGGCAGGACGAGTTGGTGCGCGTACACCGCCTCTCGGAAACGCAGCGAGCCGATGAGAGCGTCGTCTTCCAGCAGGTTCTCAACGTCCAACCCGGCGTCTACACCCTGAGTGTCGTCGTGCGGGATCACAACCGGGCGAGGATGTACGGCGCGGACACGATCGTCGACACCGTTCCGCGTTTTGCGGCGCCGGGCTTGGGGGGACCCGTTCCGATTTACGAGGGGGCGGGTCGCAATCACTTGGATGCGCCCCTACTCCTCACGGCGAATCCGCGCGGGCGCCTGATCTCCGGAGCTGATTCGCTCCGCTTCTACGTCGAGGGCTACGGCCTGCCCCCCGGGACGCGGCTCGCCGCGCGCATCGTGGATGCGGATAGCGCTGAACTCTGGCGCGACACACTGGTGCTGACGGGAAGCGGTGGTCTGGCGAGCGCCCAGTTCGTGCTTCGGCCTGGCGAGCTGCCGCTGGGACCGGGCGACTTCCAAGTCGAGGCGATCGGCATGCCCGGCCGTGTCGGGACGCCGTTCCTCGTCACCTTCTCCGATCAGTGGGCGGTCCGTGACTACAACCAGCTGTCCCGGATGCTGCAGTACTTTCCGCGGCAGGATCTGGTGGCGACGCTCCGCGCCGCACCGCCCACGCAGCGTGCCGCAGCTTGGCGTGAGTTCTACCGGGCCACGGACCCGGCGCCGCTCACGCCTCAGAACGAAGCCCTGGATGAGTACTTCCGGCGCGTCGAAGTCGCGAACCAGCGTTTTGAGCAGCCGGATGTACCAGGTTGGCTGAGCGAGCGTGGTGAGGTCTTCATCGCATTGGGCGCGCCCGATCACGAGCTCGACACACCCGGCAAGGTCGCGCCCGGCCTTCGGTGGGAGTACCCAAGTCGCGGCCTGACCCTGTATTTCGAGGATCTGGTCAGGCTCGGGGTGTATCGCCTCACGTCCGAGTCCCGGTCAGCGTTTGACCAGGCAGCTGCTGAGGAAGTGGGGGACCAGGCTGCGCTGGCAAGAGCCGCTATGAGCGCTCGGGTGTCCCTCGAGCACGCTCTGGCGGCGAGTGAGAGTCACGGGCAGCCGATTTCCGCCAAGTTCGGGATCGGGGAAGGCAACCTGCAGCTCTCCGTTCATGCCGTGAACGGGCAGCCGACCTCCGGCGAGTTCGAGATCGAGAAAGGCAAACTGCAGCTCTCCGTCTATACGGTGCAGGGCGGCACGTTCTTCCAGGTGATTGTAGACCACCACACCCGCAAGGTCGTCACGGCCGATCCGATCACCGAAAGCGACGACCTTACTCTGGCGCAGAGCCAGAGCATGGCGATGGCCAAGGGGAAGGTGTCCCTTCGGGCAGCGGTGGAGAGCGCCGTGCGAGGCAACGCTGGCTTCCGCGCAGTGAGCGTCACACCGTCGTTGAAGGATGGCCGCGCCGTCGCCGACGTCACCCTCGCGAAAGGTGCAGAGCTCAAGACGGTTCCAGTGCCGTTGGACTGACGACGGGCTGAGGCCGGCACATGGGTTCCGTGCGGTCCTGGACAAGATGGACGTCAGGAAGGCTTGTTAGATCGGAGGCATCACATGAATAGGATGAGGTCGCTGGTCGCGTTGATGGCCCTGGTGACAGTGTGCTGGGGGCGCACCCTCGCGGCGCAGGACAAAGAGGAGGAGAGCCAGGCCGCTGTGGCAAGAGCCGTGACGAGCGCGCCGGTGTCCCTCGAGCATGCTCTGGCGGCGAGTGCCAGTCACGGGCAGCCGATTTCCGCCAAGTTCGAGATCGAGGAAGGGAAACTGCAACTGTCCGTCTACACGGTGCAGGATGGCAAGTTCTTCGAGGTGATCGTCGACTACAGCACGGGGAAGGTCCAGCAGGTGGAAACCATCACCGAGGGAGAAGACCTGAGCGCGGCAACCGCGCAGAACGCGGCGATTGCGAAGGCGAAGGTATCCCTTCGAGCAGCGGTGGAGCAGGCGCTGCGAGGCAGCGCAGGCTTCCGCGCAGTCGGCGTCACACCGTCGGTCAAGGATGGCCGTGCCGTCGCCGACGTCACGCTCGCGCGGGGCGAGGAACTCAAGGCTATTTCGGTACCGTTGCAGTAACGACTGCCGAGGGAACGGCGGTTTCAACACGGAGGTGGGTTATGGTGACGAGGTACTTGCTATGGCTGGCGGCAGCCTCGGCGCTCGGCGCCTGCCGCGGCGGCGAAATCGCGCCGGGACCTGCGACGGGCCCCGGGGCGAGCTTCACCAAGGTCGAACGCGGACCCGTCGGCCCGCTGGACTTGGCCGAAGCCGTCATGAGCGCTCGGGTGTCTCTCGGACGTGGTCTCGCCGTGAGCGCCAGGCAGGGACAGCCGATCTCCGGCAAGTTCGAGATGGCGGAAGGCGAACTGCAACTCTCCGTCTATACGGCGAAGGGCGGTACGTTCTTCGAGGTGATTGTCGACCCCAACAGCGGTAAGGTCGTCCAGGCCGAGCCGATCACCGGAAGCGACGATCTCGCCGCTGCGCAGAGCCAGAGCGCGGCGATGGCCAAGGCGAAGGTGCCCCTTCGGGCTGCGGTGGAGAGGGCCCTGCGGGGCAACGCTGGCTTCCGCGCAGTCAGCGTCACACCGTCGTTGAAGGATGGCCGCGCCGTCGCCGACGTCATGCTCACAAACGGCGAGACGCTCAAGTCTGTTTCCGTGCCGCTGCATTCAACACGCCACGGTGACCGTGAAGGCGGGTGAGACCAAGACCGCCGACGTGACCTACATGGCGAAATAGGGAGACGCTCCATCGGTTTGCGGATGGCGAGCGCCCAGCGGCCTACGTGGGATTTCTGGTGGGACCGGCCGTACCGCATACGGGGCAAGTCCAAGTGGCCAGGGGCAGAATCGAACTGCCGACACGCGGATTTTCAGTCCGCTGCTCTACCAACTGAGCTACCTGGCCGGGCTATGCAGCAGAAGAACTTAGCGGGCTCTATGCAGCAGAAGAACTTAGCGGGCTGAGTGATGCGGTGGGAGTGCTAATGTTTGCCGTTGTTTGCCTCTTGTTTGACGTTTCCTCATTTGAGAGGCGTGGTGCAGGAGCGTCGTAAAGCCCTCGCAGAGCACGCGAGGTAGCAGAGAAAACGGACGCCCGCTGCATGGTTGCTGATAATGCATCAGCTCGCGGGGCACCTAACGACAGAGTTACGTGACGGGCTTCGGTGTCTCGTGAGGCGCTGGGTGTGTACTGCCGAGCGTGTGCCGCAAGCCGATCCGGCCGGCGCGGTCGCTACGGCAAAAACGTCGAGTGGATGGAAAAGGTCAGCGACGAGCAATACCGCCGATGATCCTCAGTCATCCGAATGATCACGATAACCGCTCTTTTTCATCCAGCTCGGCACTGGCGGCGTCGGCACGCGCGCCGGCTTGGGAGCGACTCGC
>WNGJ01010657.1_pt1 | contig 10431 bp, 9 predicted proteins | sample 5400611 | NCBI WGS metagenome assembly WNGJ01 (sample SAMN13153375, study PRJNA577476) | soil metagenome | isolation source: 40 cm soil or saprolite under Garry oak tree replicate 1 | place: USA:California | collected 2016-06-15
GGCCGGCACGCCGGGCATCTGGCTGCGGAAGATCTCCCTGATCTCGGCCCGGTTCCGGTGGATGGCCGGGACCAGGATGTGGCTGGGCCGGTCGTGGCCGAGCTGGACGATGAGCTCGGCCAGGTCGGTCTCCAGCGCGGTGATGCCGTCGGCGGCCAGCGCCTCGTTCAGCCCGGTCTCCTGGGTGGCCATGCTCTTGACCTTGACGATCCCGTCGGCGCCGGCGGCGCGGACCAGGCCGGCCACGATCGCGTTCGCCTCGTCCGCGCCGGCCGCCCAGTGCACGTGACCGCCGGCCCGGGTGACGTTGGCCTCTAGCCGGAGCAGGTAGGTGTCCAGGTGGGCCAGGGTGTGGTCCTTGATCGCCTTGGCCGCCTGGCGCAGCTCCTCCCAGTCGGAGAGTTCGGCGACCGCACCGGCCCGTTTTGCGCGGATCGTGTGCGTGGCGTGCGTCAGGTTGGCCCGCAGCTGGGAGTCGGCCACCGCGGTGCGCGCCGCGACCGGGAACGATGGCATGCCCAGGTAGGTGGGCATCTGCCCCGGCCCTTCGAGCGCGGTCACCGGCTGTCCTCGGTCCGGGCCAGGATCTCGGCCAGGTGCATGACCGCCACCCCGGACCGCTGCCGGGCCAGCGCCCCGCCGATGTGCATCAGGCACGAGTTGTCCGCGGCGCAGAGCACCTCGGCGCCGCTCTGCCGGACCGCCGCCACCTTGTCCGCGCAGATCGCCGCCGACACGTCGGGGTTCTTCACCGCGAACGTGCCGCCGAACCCGCAGCACGCCTCGGCGTCCGGCAGGTCGGCCAGGTCCAGGCCGCGGACCGCGCGCAGCAGCCGCAGCGGGGCGTCCCCCACCTTGAGCATGCGCAGCGAATGACAGCTCGGGTGATACGTCACCCGGTGCGGGAAGTACCCGCCCACGTCGGTCACTCCCAGCACGTCGGCCAGGAACACCGAGAGCTCGTGGGTCCGGGGCGCCACCTCGGCCACCGCCCGGGCCAGGCCGGGATCTCCCGCCTCGGCGGCCAGCGCCGGGAAGTACTCCCTGACCATCGAGGCGCACGAGGCCGACGGGGTGACTACCGCCTCGAAGCCGCCGAAGGCGGCGGCGAACCCGCGTGCCATCGGCACCGCCTCACGCCGGTAGCCGGTGTTGAAGTGCATCTGGCCGCAGCAGGTCTGGCTCGCCGGGAAATCCACCTGATGGCCGAGCCGCTCCAGCACCGCCACCACGGCCTTGCCGGTGTCCGGGAACAGCGTGTCGGTCAGGCACGTCACGAACAACCCGATACGCATCAGCCGCCTCCGCCCGCCACGCTACACAATGCGTCCGCGGCGCAACACGGACCCCCGGATACATCCGACCTTTTCGGCCGTAACTTCGGTCCAGCTCAACCCTGGCCCAGCTCCGCCAGCAGCGCCGAACCATCCCTGGCCCGCACCGCCTCACAGCGGCCGATGACCGCGAGCGCCGCCACGTACCCGTCGGCCACGTCCAGGTCGAGCAGGGACACGTCTCGCGGAGACCGCGGATAGGGCCAGGCCGTCACCCGGGGCGGCCCGGCGTCCGCGGCCACGACCACCTCACTGAACGTGGCGCGCATCCCGTCGCCGGTCGCCTTGGTCACGGCTTCCTTCCTGGTCCAGGCGACCAGGAAGGCGCGGGCACGGTCACCGGCCGGGACCGCGGCTAGCGCGGCCTGTTCGGCCTCGGACAGCACCAGGCGCGCCAGCGCCTCGGGGTCACCGTCGCCGCCGAGCAGGTGCCGGCGCTCCTCGGCTTGCTCGACGTCCACGCCGACCGGCGCCCCCGCCGCCGCCACCGCTACCGCGATGAGGTCGCCCGAATGCGCGACCGAATGCCCGGGTCCGCCGCCCGCGATGGCCGGCTTGCCGTGCGGCTCGCCGCACGCCGCGCAGGTCCGGTCGAAGCGCACGTCCGCCGGGGACCGGCCGGTGTACCGCGCGAGCGCCGCCTTGGCCAGCGCGCAGCCGACCAGGAACCGCTCCCGGTCCTCCAGACGCCGGTAAGCCGTCCAGCGCCGCCGCTCGGTCTCGTCGAGCAGCCCGGCGAGCCGGTCCGAGGCGTCCCGGCGGCGCGCCCACCAGACGTCGGCGGTCCCGTCCGGCAACGGGTCCGGGCCCGCCTGTTCAGCCACGTTGTCAGCCTAACGGGCCGGGTTCACGCTCAGCTGACGGCTGGCCCGCTTCGTCTGACGGCTCGCCCGCGCCAGCCCCGCCGTCCCCGCACCAGTCATATGTCCGATGACGGGGCGACCAAGGCGGCGGTAACGTCGACGTTACGGGGGCAGGGACATACGGGAAGGCAAGCCAGTGCAGGTGAGCGAGGGCATCCACCGGCTGACGCAGGGCGTCACGAACTTCTACCTGATCGAGGAATCCGGCAAGTACACCGTGGTCGACGCCGGGACACCAGGCGACTGGGCGCACTTCGCGAGCTCGCTGGCCGGGCTCGGGGCCAAACTGGCGGACGTCGACGCGGTGCTGCTCACCCACGCGCACCCGGATCACACCGGGTTCGCCGAGCGGGCCCGCACCGAGGCGGGCGCGCAGGTGTGGATCCACCGCGCCGACGAGCAGGCCGCGCGCACCGGACAGACCGGCAAGCGCGACGGCAAGATCACGTCCTACCTGCTCCGGGCGGCGTTCTACCGGACCACGATCTCCCTGATGCGCCGCGGCGGCGGCCGGATGATCCCGATCACGGAGGTATCGGCGTTCGGCGACGGCGAGCAGATCGACGTGCCCGGCCGGCCGCGGGCGGTGCACGCGCCCGGCCACACGCCGGGCAGCGCGGCGCTCCTGTTCGAGGATCGCCGGGTCCTGGTCACCGGCGACGTCCTGGCCACGGAGAACGCGCTCACCGGCCGGATCGGCCCGCAGATCATGCCGGACGGCCTGAACGAGAACGGCGCCCAGGCGCTCGCCTCGCTGGACGCGCTGCTCGGGATCGACGCAGACCTGCTGCTGCCCGGGCACGGCGACCCGTGGACCGAGGGCGTGCCCGAGGCCGTTCGGCGGGCCAAGGCGGCGGGCCGCTCCTAGTCGGTGGCTAGCCCCTCCGGCTGGATCCGGGGACGGGATTCGGGGACGGCCTGGGCAATGCGGGCGGCGATGCCGTCGAGGACGCAGTCCAGGCTGAACTGGAAGCGCTCCTCCCTGGTGTTCGGGTCGTCCGGGTCGATGCCGGCCTTCATCAGCTGGGCGATGTGCGGGTACTGACCCGAGGACTCGAACCAGTTGCGGAAGCGCTCGTGCTCGGCCTGGAGCTCCTCCGGGGTCAGGCTGGCCTCGACCCGCTCCTGCTCGGCCTGGAAGCGCACCTCCTGGGCCTCGCGGATCACCGCGCCGATGACGAAGGTGGCGACGGTCATGAAGATGCCCATGACTACCTGGTAGTCGTCCACGCCAATCCCGTCGAGCAGGCTGAGCAGGCGCTCGAGGTTCCGCACGTCGTTCGGCCCGGACGGCGGCCTGGTGCCGATGAACTCCACCGCCCACCGGTGCCGGCGCAGCGCCGCCCGGGTCCGGTGGGCGAACGCGCCGAGGTCGGCGCGCCAGTCACCGGTCGGTTCGGGCACCTCGATCTCCGCCTCGATCGCGTCCAGCATCAGGTCGAGCAGTTCCTCCTTGGACGCGACGTACCAGTAGAGAGACATCGCGCCCGCGCCGAGCTCGCGCGCGATGCGGCGCATGCTGATCGCCTCGGGACCCTCGGCGTCGGCCACCGCGATGGCGGCGCTGACGATCTCGGCCCGGGACAGCACGCGGCCACGGCGCGGCGGCTGCGCTCCCCGCGCCTTGTGCCGCTGGACGTGCCCGGCGATCCGCTCCTCGCGGGCAGCCTCCCGGGCCGCCCGGGGGGAATGCGGGTACTCGCGCGGGTACCGGAAGAACGGCCACTGCTCCTCGTCGTGCTCGCCCCCGACCGGCGCCTCGCCCGCGCCCGCCGCCCCGCTCGCCCCGGGCGCCGCCGGGGCTCCGCCTGCCTCCCCGTCCGTCTTCACCCGGCGCCCCTCCTGCTCATCCACTGTGTCTCCTTTAGCCGCCCAGCATGCCCGAACCAGCCGGGCCAGTCACGCCCCGGCGACGGCCAGATTAAAACTTGCTCGCTCGTACACCGTACTGCTATGGTACATCGTACTGGAACGTACAACGTACGAGTAACGGGGAGTAATAATGGGCGAGACTCCCGCCATCCTGGCGGAAGGACTGGTCAAGACCTACGGGAAGACGAAGGCGCTGGCCGGGCTGGACCTGGTGGTGCCGGCCGGCACGGTCTACGGGCTGCTCGGCCCCAACGGCGCGGGAAAGACCACCGCCGTCCGCGTGTTCTCCACCCTGCTGCGCCCGAACCGGGGCCGGGCGCAGGTGCTGGGGCACGACGTGGTGGCCGAGGCGGCACAGGTGCGGCGGATGATCGGCCTCACCGGGCAGTACGCGGCGCTGGACGAGTACCTGACCGGCCGGGCCAACCTGGTCATGATCGGCCAGCTGAGCCGGCTCACCGCGAGCGCGGCCCGGCGGCGGGCCGACGAGATGCTCGAGCGGTTCGGCCTCACCGAGGCGGCCGGGCGGGCGGTCAAGACCTACTCCGGTGGCATGCGGCGCCGGCTGGACCTGGCCGCGAGCCTGATCGGCTACCCGTCGGTGCTGTTCCTGGACGAGCCGACCACCGGCCTGGATCCGAACGCCCGCGCCATGACGTGGGAGATCGTGCGGGAACTCGCCAACTCGGGGACGACGTTGCTGCTCACCACGCAGTACCTGGACGAGGCGGACCAGCTGGCCCGCCGGATCGCGGTGATCGACGACGGCACGGTAATCGCCGAGGGCACGCCGGACCAGCTCAAGTCCGCCATGGGCGGCGAGCACCTTGAGGTGATCCTGGCCGAGGGCACGGACACCGAGGCGGCGGTCGTCGCGGTCAAGCCGTACGCCACCGGCAGCGTCCAGCCGGACGAGGACGGGCGGCGGCTCTGGGTGCCGGTCGCGGCGGCCGAGGGCCTGACCACACGGGTGGTCCGCGCCCTCGACCAGGCCGGGGTCGAGGTCAACGACGTGACCATGCAGCGCGCGTCGCTCGACGACGTGTTCCTGGCTCTCACCGGCCACGCCACCGCCCCGGCCGAAGACACCAGCGACGACGAGGAAGGGAGTGAGGCAGCATGACCGCGATCACGGCCGAGCTCGCACCGGAACGGGACGTCACGTACGGGCGCAGCCCCGTATCGCACTTCGCCACCGACGCGTGGGTGCTGACCAAGCGCAGCATCGCCCGGATCAGGCGGGAGCCGGAGACGCTGGCCGACGTCACGATCATGCCGGTCATCTTCATCTTGATGTTCGCCTACGTGTTCGGCGGCGCGATCCTCCTGCCGGGCCACGGCAGCTATCACGAGTACCTGATCGGCGGGATGCTCGGGATGGGCCTGGCCCAGACCGCGCCCGGCGTGGCCGTCGCGCTGGTCACCGACATGTCCACCGGGCTGATGGACAGGTTCAGGTCGCTGCCCATGTCGCGCTGGGCGGTGCTGGTGGCGCGCTCCATCGCCGAGCTGCTCACCCAGCTCATCGGCGCGGCCGTGGTGGTCTGCGTCGGGCTGGCCATCGGCTGGCGGGTCCACACCGGCGTCGGCGATGTGGCCGAGGCGCTCGCGCTGTCGCTGCTGTTCGGCTACGCATTCACCTGGGCCGGGGTCTGCCTGGGCATGATGCTGCGCAGCCCGGAGGCGGCGCAGGCGACCGGGTTCATCATCTTCCTGCCGCTGACGTTCGTGTCCAACGCGTTCGTGCCGACCCAGGGTATGCCCGGCTGGCTGCAGCCGGTGGCGGACTGGAACCCGATGTCCGCGCTGGCCGCCGCGTCCCGGCACCTGTTCGGCAACCCGAACCCGGCCGCCGCCGTGCACGCCTGGCCGATGCAGCATCCGGAACTGGCCGTGGTGGGCTGGTCCGTGCTGATGCTGCTGGTCTTCGCGCCGCTGGCGGTCCGCCAGTACCGGCGCAAGGTCCTCGGCTAGGCCGGGCGCGGTCGCCGGTCCAGGCCCGCGAGGCAAGCCTGGACCGGCGACCTCGTCATGGGTTATACATCAGACCTATGGTGGAGCAATCTGGAGAATTCGCCGGGCTGGCGGCGCTGGTGACCGGGGGTGCCTCCGGGATCGGCCTGGCCACGGCCCGGCTGCTGGCCGGCCGCGGCGCCCGCGTGGCCGTGCTGGACCGGGTCAAGGCGGACGGTGAAAGCACCGACCTTTACCCGGTCCTGGCCGACGTGACCGACGACGCCGCGGTCCGCGCCGCCGTGGCCGAGGCCGGGCGGGCCCTGGGCCGGCTCGACATCGTGGTGAACAACGCGGGCATCGGCGCGGCCGGGACGATCGAGGACAACGACGACGCCGAATGGCACCGGGTGCTCGACGTGAACGTGCTCGGCATCGTCCGCACCACCCGGGCGGCGCTGCCGCTGCTCCGCCAGGCGGCGCGGGAGCGCGGCCGGGCCGCGATCGTCAACACCTGCTCGATCGCGGCCACCGCGGGCCTGCCGCAGCGCGCGCTGTACAGCGCGACCAAGGGCGCCGTCTACTCGCTCACGCTGGCCATGGCGGCCGACCACGTGGCCGAGGGCATCAGGGTGAACTGCGTGACCCCGGGCACCGCCGACACCCCGTGGGTGAGCCGGCTGCTGGACGCCGCGCCCGACCCGGCGGCCGAACGTGCCGCGCTCAACGCCCGCCAGCCGATCGGCCGGCTGGTCAGCGCGGACGAAGTCGCCGCGGCCATCGCGTACCTGGCCAGCCCGCTGGCCGGGGCCACCACGGGCACGGCGCTGGCCGTGGACGGCGGGATGCAGGGCCTGCGGATCCGGCCGAGACCGGCCTGATCCGCAGAGCAAGCGGAAGACGCATGAGCGAACCGGACATCCCGCCGCGGCAGCTCGAGCGCATCCGCCAACTGCGCGAAGCCGACGTGGCGATCATCGGGATCGCGGCATGGAGACCCTGGCCTCTGGGCCAGGACGAAACGCCCGTCACCTCCCCGGAATGTCGGCAGTGGTCGCTAGTATGTTCGCATGTCCCGGTACCGCCTGCTCCCCTCGTCCGCTCAGGAGGCAGTGCTGCGCGACCACTGTGCGCACGCTCGATACGTGTGGAACCTCGCGGTCGAGCAGCACTCGCACTGGCATCCGGGCCGCACGAGCGCGCCGGGTTACCTGGAGCAGTGTCGGCAGCTCACGCGGGCGCGGGCCGAGCACGAGTGGCTGCGCGAGGGCTCTCAGATGGTGCAGCAGCAGGCGCTGCGGGATTTCGCCCAGGCGATGGCCGCCTTCTTCGACCCGGAGAACCCGGCCGGGCGGCCGTCGTGGCGGAAGGCGGGGCGGGATGAGGGGTTCCGGGTTGTCGCGGTCAAGCCCAGCGAGGTGCGCCGCTTGTCCCGCCATGTCGGCGAGGTATGGGTGCCGAAGGTTGGGTGGGTGCGGTTCCGCTGGTCCCGCACAGTGCCCTCGGGCGTGAAGTCCTACCGGGCGACCATGGACCGGGCGGGACGCTGGCATATCGCCTTTGCCGTGATCCCTGAGCCGATTCCCGCTCCGGGCAACGGAGAGGTCGTCGGCGTTGACCGCGGCGTGGCCGTCAGCGCGGCCTTGTCGACGGGTGATCTACTATGCGTTCCCGGCCTGACAGCGCGGGAGCGCAAGAGGCTGCTGCGCATGGAGCGTAAGCTCGCCCGAGCCAAGAAGGGCTCGAACCGCCGCGGGCGCATGAGGCTTGTCGTTGCCCGGCTGAAGGCTCGCGAGACGGACAGGCGCAAGGACTGGGCGGAAAAGGCCAGCACGGACCTGGCGCGCCGGTTCGATATCGTCAGCGTCGAGAATTTGGACGTCACGAGCATGACGCGCTCGGCCAGGGGATCCGCCGGAGCACCCGGCCGGAACGTACGGCAGAAGTCCGGGCTCAACCGAGAGATCATGCGGTCGGGCTGGGGCCTGCTGGTGCGCCGACTGGAGGATAAGGCGCCCGGCCGGGTTGAGAAGATCAACCCTGCGTTCACTTCGCAGCGCTGTAGCGCATGTGGGCACGTGGATGCGAAGTCGCGCGAGAGCCAAGCGCGCTTCGTGTGCACGGCCTGCGATTTCGCCTGCAACGCGGATGTGAACGCGGCCCGGAACATCGCGGCGGGGCACGCCGTGACTGCGCGGGGAGGCGACGGGGTTACCCGGCCTGTGAACCGCGAACCTCAGCTCCTGCTCCAATCGGCGTAGTAGTTGGAATCCCCGGCTTCAGGCGGGGAGGATGTCAAGTACATCTCCCATCACCTCGATCACCTGGGCTGCGCGGCTCGGTGGCGGCCACGCAGGCGGAGAGGCGAGCGCGGTATGACGACGATCAGGGGTTTCGACACCTTCGACGTGCGCTTCCCCACGTCGCGGACGCTGGCCGGGTCCGATGCGATGAACCCGGCGCCCGACTACTCGGCCGCCTACGTGGTCATCAGGACCGACGCGGCCGATCCCGCGCTGTCCGGGCACGGGTTCGCGTTCACCATTGGCCGCGGCAACGACGTCCAGCTCGCGGCGATCCGCCTGCTCGAGCCGTTCCTGGCCGGGCAGGACCTGGACGAGGTCCTCGCCGACCTCGGCGGGCTCGGCCGGCGCCTGGTCAGCGACAGCCCGCTGCACTGGCTCGGCCCGTCCTGCGGCGTCATGCACATGGCCACCGGTGCGGTCCTCAACGCGTGCTGGGACCTGGCCGCCCGCCGCGCGGCCAAGCCGCTGTGGCTGCTGCTCGCCGAGATGAGCCCGGAGGAGATCACCGCCCTGGTCGACTTCCGCTACCTGTCCGACGCGCTCACCCCCGACGAGGCGCTGGCGCTGCTGGAACGCGGCGCGGCGGGCCGAGACGAGCGGATCGCCGCGCTCGGCCGGGACGGCTACCCCGCCTACTCGACCGGGCCCGGCTGGCTCGGCTACTCCGACGAGCGGCTGGCCGCGCTGTGCGAGGAGGCCGTCGTCGAGGGCTTCGGCCAGGTGAAGATCAAGGTCGGCGCGGCGCTGGCGGACGACAAGCGGCGGTGCGCGATCGCCCGGGCGACGGTGGGCGACGACGTCGGCATCGCCATCGACGCGAACCAGGTCTGGGACGTGCCGACCGCCATCGCCTGGATCAGCGAGCTCGCACCGTTCCGGCCCGCCTGGGTGGAGGAGCCGACGGCGCCGCAGGACATCCTCGGTACCGCGGCCATCCGCCGGGCCGTGCGGCCGGTCCCGGTGGCCACCGGCGAGCACGTCGCCAACCCGGTCATGTTCAAGCAGCTGCTGCAGGCCGGCGCCATCGACATCATGCAGATCGACGCCTGCCGTGTGGCCGGGGTGAACGAGAACATCGCCAACCTGCTGCTGGCCGCGAAGTTCGGCGTGCCGGTCTGCCCGCACGCCGGCGGCGTCGGCCTGTGCGAGATCGTGCAGCACCTGTCGATGTTCGACTTCGCCGCGGTGTCCGGCACGACGCAGGGGCGCCGGCTGGAATGGATCGACCACCTGCACGAGCACTTCGCCGCGCCCGCCACGGTGACGGGCGGCCGCTACCGCGCGCCGCGGGTGCCGGGGGCGTCCACCGAGATACTGCCGGAGTCGCTAGCGGAGTACTCCTACCCGGCGGGCCCCGCCTGGCGCGGTGGCGGGGTCTGAAGAGGTGAACCTCGACCTGGGCCCGCTGCCCCTGGTGTTCGGTGGCGGCTCCATTGGCGGGCTGTACCAGCCGGTCACCGACGAGGCCGCGGCCCAGACGCTGGGGGCTGTACCAGCCGGTCACCGACGAGGCCGCGGCCCAGACGCTGGCCGCGGCATGGGAGGTGGGGATCCGGGCGTACGACACCGCGCCGCACTACGGGGCGGGCCTGTCCGAGCGGCGGATCCGCGCGTTCCTGGCCGGGCGGCCGCGGGAGGAGTTCGTGGTGTGCACCAAGGTCGGCCGGCTGCTGGTGCCCGCGACCGGCGACGTCGAGGGCGAGGGGGGCTTCTTTGGCGTCCCGCCGCTGACCCGGGTCCGCGACTACAGCCGGGACGGGGTGCGGCGCAGCCTGGAGGAGAGCCTGGGCCGGCTGGGGCTCGACCGGGTCGACATCGCACTCATCCACGATCCCGACGAGTTCATGACCCAGGCGCTGGACGAGGCCTACCCAGCCCTGGCCGAGCTCCGCGCCCAGGGCACGGTCCGCGCCATCGGGGCCGGGATGAACTCGGCCGCGCCGCTGGCCGCTCTGGTGGAACGCTGCGACCTGGACTGCGTGCTGGTCGCGGGCCGGTACACGCTGCTGGACCGTTCGGCTGAGGTGGATCTGCTGCCGCTGTGCCTGCAGCGCGGCGTGGCGGTGCTGGCGGGCGGGGTGTTCAACAGCGGCATCCTGGCCG
>WNGJ01013671.1_pt1 | contig 10431 bp, 12 predicted proteins | sample 5400611 | NCBI WGS metagenome assembly WNGJ01 (sample SAMN13153375, study PRJNA577476) | soil metagenome | isolation source: 40 cm soil or saprolite under Garry oak tree replicate 1 | place: USA:California | collected 2016-06-15
CCGGCGGGAAGAGCATTGCCCACCGGGAGGGGTACTGTTTAGGGCCGTTCTAAAAGTATTCAATGATGTGTTCGGGTTTCAAGCGCAGCGTCACGCGCTGTTCTTTGGAGAATTGCTTCTCCATTTGCCGCTTCGCTTTCTCTTCGCCGTGATAACGTGACGATAGTCGAAAAATATCGCGTTGAGCGATCTCGGGATCGTCGATCATTTCGACCTTGCCACTGAGCGTAACATAGGTATAGCCATCCTCAACGCAGACCGATATGCGAGGGTCGCGCCTCATATTGCGCTCTTTGGCACGGCCTACTTTCGTATTCATGAGAATAGTGTCGTCATCTTCTAGCAGGTACCACATCGTGGTCAACTGCGGCATGCCATCCTCGTTGAGTGTAGCAAGCACCGCGAACCGCTTCTCCCACAAGTACGCGCGGGCTTTTTCTGAGAGTTCAACTCGACTGCTCATTCATACTCCTTCGTTGTTTGATGTTTAGGTTAATATGCTGGAACCAGGACCTGCAGCTGCTTCTCCGCCACGTGAGCGTGTATCGGCGTCGAACCTCGCACCTCGCCGTCCAGTGTCGCGTCACGCGGATCAGCGTTCGTTGTGATGATCACACTGCGCGCCTGCAGGTGGTGGATACCTGGAATACCCGACAACTCTCCAGGATGATACTCATCCCGGACTGGTTCAGGCAAGGGTTGCTGTTCCTTGTGGCCGAATAGCTGTGCCAGCCTTGCGCTCAAGCTACCAGACTCGACCTCCTCGATCACAACGATATCGAGTAAGCCATCGCCGAGCTTTGCCCCAGGGAGAGAGAGCCGCCATTGCCCACCAAATATAGGCGCGTTGATAACCGCCACTTGCAGAGCGCGACAATGCAACGGCACATTTTCCTGCGCTGTCGCGGGTCTTGTCCTCGTCAGACCAGGGAGAAAGCGATTGCTATGCGGAAAAGCCAGTCCCTCGAAGTGCAGTCCAACCTCCAGCGCCTGGTGAAATTTCAGCACTTCTAAAGCAGCAAAAGGATAGGTCAGGCGTCCAAAGCGTTGCCGTGTTGCCACGTTGGTCGCGATGCGTGCAAACTGGACATTCAGTCCGATGGTCAGGGCGTGCGCAAAGTAGCCATGCTTTTGAGGCGAGACATATTGCTGTAGCGGCCCGAATTGTCCTTTGCTAGCAGGATGCGGTGCCTGCTGAGCAGGTCGCGCCACACCGACATCTACTTCCTGTATCCTCCCCCGGACAATAACCTGAGCAGCACTCTGGAGGTCTTGAGGAATCGCCAACGAGCGGGCAATATCGTTAGACGTGCCAAGCGGAAGTAAGCCCAATGGCAGGCCACTATCCGCAATATGGGTGATGACGCCGCCGGCTAGCCCGTCTCCACCTGCCGCGATAGCCATATCGATGCCGCCCTCCTGCCAGATTGCCCCCTGTGGTGGAAGGTTATCCAGTTCGGCAATAGAGATGCTATTGACGATCTCCAGGCCCGCCTGTTCCAGCAAAGTCAGTGCAGCTGAGAGTTGCGCAGACCTGCCCGCGTGAGGACTATGTATGACAATTGCTCGTCGGCGATTTTGCACACTTGTATCCAACCCTAAACAATCACCTCTTTATATACTGTGGAGGGCTATCCCTTCGCATATGTGAAATCGGGCTTAGTGCAGCTTTGGTATAACAGTCTCGCCGTAGGCGCGGATGAACTCGCTTTGATTGCGTCCTACGTTATGGACATGCACCTCAGCAAAGCCAAGATCGAAGAAGCTCTGGATGTGTTGTCGATGCTCATCAAGATCTGTCGAGATGAGAACCCGCCCCTTGAAATCTTCGGGGCGCACCAGTTGCCCGAAGGCGGCGAAATCTTCGGGTGAACGGATATCTTGTCGCTTTTTCATAGGTATCCGCCCAGGAAACATGCAGCTGCAACAGTTTAGGCATGATCGCGGGCTCTTTTCCGGCCTCGCGCGCGCCTTTCTCGAAGCTTTCGATCAGCGTCTTCAACTTCTCTTGTGGCGCTGCAGGAGTGATCAAGCCATCACACAGCCGCCCGGCGGTCTCCGCCGTTTTCGGGCCAGAGGCGGCTATGTAAATGGGACAGGGTGTTTCTGGCCGCGTATACAGGCGCGCGCTTTCCATCCTGAGGTGTTTGCCGGAATAGCGCACCTTCTTGCCTGTAAATAATTGCTTGATGATCTCGATAGATTCCACCATGCGTTCCAGGCGCTCAGGCGCATCGGGCCATTCACCGCCCACGACATGCTCGTTGAGCGCTTCGCCCGTGCCGATGCCCAGCCAGAAACGACGGGGGTACATGACGGCCAGGGTAGCTGCTAACTGCGCGATAATGGCAGGGTGGTAGCGGTACGATGCGCAGGTCACCCCTGGCCCGAAGGTTACCTTCTGGGTCGCCAGGCCGAGCGCGCCCATCCAGGGCCAGACCTGCGGGCTTTGCCCCTGCTGTGGCACCCAGGGATGAAAGTGGTCGGCAGCCATCACCCCACCAAATCCGGCCTGCTCCGATTCCTGGCACCAACGAATTAATTCGGTTGGGCCAAAGTGTTCCAGCGCTGCTGAATATCCAAGTACTGGCATAACAATCTCCTTTTAATAAAATAGGCGAATCAGCCCAAGGACCAGGGCGACCGCAAGGGCAGGAAGGTACGCCCGTACCCTACTACGAATCAGCCTGCACAGCTTCGTATAGGATAAGGGTATACTTTACCTGCCCTCGCGGTTGCCCTGGAAAGCTCTTGTACATCTTCTATGGTATCTATATCCAGTGCCAGGCCATAACTTTGATAGAGCACGCTTCTCAGTCCTCGGTGCCTCGCCGCGCGAAGATGACGTTCCAGGCTATTCACACCAAAGAGATAGGGTATGGCTAAGGGGGGACGCGCTAGCAGCGCGTTTGTCCCCAAGCCGTCCCTGGGTGGCGCAAGCACAACATCAAACTGGACCGATTGCTCAATCATGGCGTGAATATCATCTCTCGTCAGCAAGGGCAAATCGGCGGAAATGGTCAAAAGCGCGGTAGCTCCTTCCGACAGTTCTCTCATCGCCGCCGCCTGTAAGGCGGGATTGTGACCGGGTTGTTCCTCCCGCAGCGCTTTGGCACCCCATATTTGAGCCTGTTCAAGCACGCGCTTATCCGCGCTGACGACGGCTATTTGCTCAAGCTGGTCACAGGTTTGCAGCACATAGAGCACGTGCGAAAGCATGTCCAGCACGAGCGTTTCGCGCTGGCTCTGGGAAAGATAGGACGCAAGGCGACTCTTTGCCCTGGCGAGAGATTTTACCGGGACGAGTGCTCTGTATCTCATATAGTCATTACTACGGGTATTCCTTGCTATTGTAATCCTGCTGCCTCCAAGACTTTACGTGCCAGCACTGCTTTGGCCGCGGCGTCGCGCATGATGGTATTGGTTGCTACTGCCGGAATGCCCAGATCTTCGATTGCGTCAAGCAAGTGGGCGTCCTGTTCATCGATGACCATCACATCCAGGAAATCGCGGTAGTAGCGCGCCACACCCACCGCCGATACCTCCATTTTCAGCCCGCTCATCAGCTTATCGGCAGGCCCTTTGATGGGCGCGCCAGCGATGATGGGGCTGACGGCGACGACCATGCCGCTCGCCTCGTGCAGCATATCATGGATACCTGGAACAGCTAAGATACTGCCAATGCTAACGATAGGATTACTGGGGGCGAGCAAAATGGCCTCGGCGTTTTTGATGGCATCCAATACCCCCGGTGCTGGCCTGGCCTCGCTTGCACCCACAAATACCACGTCCTGCACTTCATCGGCGCAGCGGCGCTTGACCATGTATTCCTGAAAGTGCAGCAGGCCAGCCGGGGTCCGTATATGTGTCTGCATTGGTTGATCGCTCATCGGTAAAATATGCATACCCAGACCAAAGCGCCTGCGCAGGTCTTCTGTCACCTCGCTGAGCGTCTTTCCCTGGCGCAGGAGGTTCGTGCGGTGGATGTGGGTAGCCAGGTCGCGATCACCAAGCATGAACCAATCTTCATTGCCGTAGCCGGTCAACTGCTGCATAGTGTAATACGTATCGCCGCGTATACCCCAGCCATGTGTCTCGTCAACCACGCCCGCGAGCGTATACATCACGATATCCAGGTCGGGTGAGACATGCAGTCCGTAGAAATCGCGGTCGTCTCCGGTATTTCCAATCACCGTCAGGCGTTCCTGGGGAACCACCTGCACCAATCCCTGCAAGAAGCGCGCAGCGCCCACGCCGCCAGCAAGCACAACAATCATACGAAACCTCTATCAATCAAAGCGTACTATCAAGTTGCTCAATGGAAGCCGTTCGCGGCGCTGTGGGTCTGCCGCGGCGTACCCGACCGTAATCATGGCCTGGGGAATCAGCCGCGTATCCAGGTTGAGCGCATCGCACACGATTTCCGGACAAAAGAGCGGCGCGCACATCCAACCGGCATCTAAGCCCAGGTCATAGGCCATCAGCAGCATATTCTGGATGGCCGCGCCGATGCTCTGGATGGCCATAGTGGTCTCATCCGCCTGCCTTCGCTCGTCGGGATAGCGATCCAGGTCTTCCGGGTAGAGGCAAGGAAGAATAATCACGGGAGCATTCAGGATGCGCTGGCGCGATTTGTCCAGGCGCAGGTTGACGACCTCGCTATCCTGCCCATCCATCTGGAGGTTGTGCCGCCAGGTTTCGCCCATGCGATCCGCGAGCAGATTCTTCAGTTCCGGGCGCGTCAGTACGATGAAGCGCCAGGGTTGTCTGCCATGTGGCGATGGCGCCCAGCGCGCCGCTTCCAGTATTTGCTCGATCAACTCGCGCGGGACAGGTCGATCCTGGAATTTCCGCACACTGCGCCGACCTCTGAGTAATGTTGCCAGCGTGTCTGTGCGCGTTGGAAGCGTCACCGATCGCTGCTCAGAATGTGTTGCCATGTGTTCATATTGCCTTTAACTCTTCTCTCCTGAAACATGATACCCCTGACTCATGGATATGAGTGAATTATCGAGTCGGGTTAGTATGTATCATTGTTATTATAGCTAACGTTTCTCCTTCCCTGCTAGCTTAGAACAGTCTATGCCCAGTTTTCATTCCATCTCTCTAAGGTTTACCTCATTTCGTTGTGTTTAGTGAAGTAGAGCTATTTGTCAAAAATTCCCTCTAGGAAATGGCTTCTAATCAGGAGTTACAGACCTCTGTCAGTAGCATTTGTGAGCAGAAGCCATCTAGAGGAAGATAGCTTCTCGAGGGTAAAAAGAGGTGACTTACAAAAGTGGATACTTGGAGATGTGCTGCTCTCATTAGAAATCAGTTTCTCATTACACACACTCTCTTGTGCTGTTGCTCGATTTGCTCTACAATAGAGTACGACAGACAGGCATGTAGGGCGGATGATATCAAAACTATAGAATCACTCTCAATCATACCTCATTGTCCGCGTTTTCACCGGTGAAATGGATAATGCTACCCATGGTTGTACAGTTCGAGGTAACAAATTTCGGTGAGCGAACTCGCTGCATGCAAGCGAACCTGGTAGGAATTACCCTGATGTGGGCATCGCCCCTGACGAGACCCCATTCCTGGTAATGGAGTATGCCACCGATGGGACACTGCCTGTTTGTTGTCATTTCAGCAGGGATAAAGTAAGCTGAGAAGCGGATTGATGAAAAGTCTCGTATATCAAAAATCCCTCTTTTCGCAACTCATAGAGAACGGGGTCACTGCCATTCCCTCCCCAACGGGATCAGAAAGTTTGACCCCCTGTGTGGGGGAACAACGAGAGGAAAGCATGTTGATAGCTAAGCTATTCTCTTCTCCCCCTGTCTATCTTCCTACGATTAATAAAGTCTTCATAGTCTCTCCGATAGATACGGTACTCACCACCCACGTCTATAGCCGCAAGCTCGCCCGAATTTATCCAGTTCCGAACCGTCTTGACGTTTACCTTTAAATCTTTCGCTATCTCATCGGTTGTCAGCCAGTCTTCGCCTTGTGGCATTGAACCCTCCCCGATATTAAGGTTTTCCGCATTGTACTACGGCTAAGGTGTAGAGTCAATCAATCTGTCGCTAAGGGGCGTATAGGGTTGATAACCGCTCCTGAGCGGTTTAAGGCGTAGAGTCAGTTAATATACCTCTAAAGGTCGTATAGGGTTGACAACTGCTTCTGAACGGTTTATACTACTTCTAGTAGTTACTGATAGTCCTAAAAAGATGCTAAGGTTGCTTGATTGATGAGAGGAGGTGAGAACAAACTAGCCTACCGTCGGAACCGATAGGCTAGCAGATGAGAACGTCCACCATCGTTGTACTCGTAGCTTCGTTCTCGTTAGCAGTATGACACGCACGCGAGAGCGCGTCAAGCCAGAAGAGAGTGAGCAAGATTCCATGCCAGTACCAATCAAGGTGAACTCGACCGAGGTCGTCATTACCCCATTGTTCGACATGCAGTGCAAAGAGACGCTGCACAGCTACCGCAAGGGCATTCGCTCTCAAATCCAGTACGAGCGCGGCCACTATCCCATACGGGAACTGGTTTCCTTCCTCAAACTGACAATCCGTCGCAACTTTTTTGACCGGAAGTCAGCCGCCGACATCTATCGCTTTGTCGGCTTTGAGTTCGGGTGCATTCACGGCGGCATTCTCGCCCCTGAGAGAACGCTTCGTCCCGATGTAACCACCCTTGTCACCTTTGACGACAGCCAGGACGCCATCCAGGGGTACAAGGCCGGGCGTCAATGGTTCTTTGAGGAGGCAGACACCGATGAATGCACGATGAGCGATGACCAACTGATCGAACGACTTCGTGAGCTGACAAAGGACGCTCCTACCTGGCATGACCCGGAGGGCGTCTGGTTTTTTAGCGTCGGGTGTCTGCTTGGAGAATTGAGCGGGCATCTGTTCCCTTTGACTGATCAGGAGCGGCAGCAGTGGCAGGTGGAAGCAGATGCTTTCATGAAGGAGTATCTTGCCCAAGAACCAGATCAGGAGAGGCAGAGACAGGATACTGAACCATTAACTGTTATCGTGCCAGAGTCGGCAATCGTCCTGTAGCTATGCAGGGAGTATATCTCATAGGTATACTCCCTGTCATCCAGGCTCATTGAGGTAGGAAGTCATGCAGACTGTCAGAATCTATCGGCTCGACCATCTCTCACCAACGCTCTTTCAGCGCATGAAAGCGGCGCAAATGGAAGCGGCTCAGGTATGGAATACCTGTTGTGAACTCCACAAAGCGGCACGACAAGCACGCAGCACGTGGCCTGGTCTGAAGGAACTACAACTAGCCACCAAAGGGCGGTTTGCCTTGCATAGTCAATCAGTGCAGACGGTTATGCGTACTTTCCTCGCCAATATCGAGACCACTGTGCAAGTAAGGCGGACAAACCGCACGATTCGGTATCCCTACAAAACCAAGCGTTTCTATCCAGTGCGATGGCCTGCACAAGCGGTGAGCCGAGAGCGTGGGCGGGTTGTACTTCCGATGGGGCGTGGACGTGCCTCCATTGTCTTGCCTCTTAGCCTACCTGAGAACAGTGGGGCATGCACCCTGGTCTGGAACAGCGGCTTTGAACTGCATGTCTGTATCGAGGTACCACAAGCAAAAGATGCCCCTGGCAAGAATCGGGCGACTGTTGATCTTGGAGAAATCCACCTCGCGGCTGTCACCACGAACACGGGTGCCGCACTAGTCGTCACAGGGCGTGGTATCCGTACTCTCAAACGCCAGCGCAACATGAGACATCGGCAATTAGCCAAGAAACAAGTTCGCTGCCAGAAATACTCCCGTCGCTGGCATAAATTGCAACGCGCCAAACGTAAGATGATGAGGCGTATCGAGCGGCGCGTGCGCGATCTGCACCATAAAGCCACGCGGCAGGTCATTGACTTCTGCCAAGAGCAAGAAGTCGGCACGCTCTTCATCGGCAACCCGCATGGCGTCAGGCGGGAGAACAGAGGACGCCATCACAACCAGCGCATGGCCCAATGGGAATACGGCAAGGACATCGACTATCTAACCCACAAGAGTACACAAGCCCGCATCGAGAGCTTCACTGGTCCAGAACGAGGAACGAGCAGCCAGTGTCCGGTATGCAGGCATAAACACAAGCCCAGGGGCAGGGTGTGGAAGTGCAAGAAGTGCGGATTTGTGGGCCATCGCGATGTGGTCGGCAGCGTCAATATGCACAGGCTGGCCTATGGTGAACAGGTGACATTCCCTCGCTTGGTCACGTATCTACGTCCTGGTCCATCCAGGCGTAGTAGTAGGGCAGACACGCCCCTTGCATCCCAGGATGCATGTTAGCCCAGTGAGTCAATGGGTCAACCACCTCTTACAAGAGAGGGTCCTAAATGGGACAGGCCACACCAGCGAAGTCACTGAGAAGCTTATCCCCAAAGGGGGTGAGAGTGTCACCGAAACATATCGGTTGCCGGGTTGCGCAACTTGCCTGTAACGGTGCTACATCGCCTTTGCTGGCTAGCTAGGTGTCACCGAAACATATCGGTTGCCGGATTGCGCAACAGCGTTTTCCCGCTGCCCTCACCAGGAAGATAGCGATAGCCGCGAATAAGCGCAGCTGGAACGCGGTCAACCTTGCCCATGACCAGTTCCGCCGCCGCCGCCAATTCGTCTGCGACGGCAATCATACTGGCGTGCATTTCGTAGCCGTAGGGGTCGGATTGCCCGCGATAATCGACGATCGCCTCCATACCTGCTACGCCAATCGCCATGTTGACCTGACCTTCGCGCCAGGGTCGTCCCCAGGTATCCGAAATGATCAGCGCCAGGTCAAAGTTCGCGCCTTCGCCCGCGAGTTGTTGCAGGCGCACGCGCATTTCCCTGGCCGACCGGTCCGGGTCAAGCGGCAGCAGGCTAAGAGTTCGCGCCCCATCGACATTCGACTCGTCGACACCTGCATTGGCGCAAATAAAGCCGTGCGGCGTTTCGCTAATCAGCACGCCGTGATCCATGCGCACAATGCGGCGGCTTTCGCGCAGCACTACCTCGATGTGCGACGCATCCTTCGGACTGGTTTGCGCGATGGCGCGGGCAAACTCTGAGGGCTGTACCTCATCCAGGTTGACCACGCGGCCCTCTGCTTTTGAGACGATTTTTTGCGTCACCACGAGTATATCGCCCTGCTGAAGCGCAAGGTGGTGCCCTTGCATCGCGTGAAAGATGATAGCACCCAGGTCACTGCCTATAGGTATTTCGTCTATCCCCGAAATCGGGATGATGCGTATTTCTGCTTTCATAGCCCTCCTGCCTGAATGTCACTATTATACGTTGTCATATCCAATGCTGCAAATACTGAAGTATTGGTATGGTATTGGGGAGCCTCTTCACATCGATAGTTTGGAATAGCTCTGGCATATTTATGAGTCAAGTGACCCCACGGATAGAGCCGGAGGTCTCCAGAGGCGGAGGTCCGATGAGGTTTATTTGCTGCCGTGTTAATTCGAGAGGAGAAGCAGCAGAGTGGGCTGATGATTAGTTCAATACAGCAAAAATGTCTTGAATCGCGTCTTTGAGAGCCGCCGTGAATCCTTGTAGTACCGCCGGGTCCTCCGGAGCTTTTACCGGGCGATATTCTTGCAGGCTCCCGCGGCGCAAGTCTAGAGCCCAGAGACTTTCGTCATCAACGTTGGGGGTATTCCCGAAAGCGATGTCTCTATCCAGCGGCAGCTTGATGCGCAATATCTCGCGTTGATAGGTTTGAAATCCAATGCTTCTACGCTCTGAGATGAGGGTATGACCGTAACCTGTAGTCACTACGATCTCCTGACCATACATAGACCTTGTGAATATATATTCCCTTTCGAGGCTCCTGATGAACTCGCTCGCCCCCGGTCCGATCTCCAGGGACTTTTTCTCGATTTTCCGCCCTTTAGGCGCTATTACAACTGCAATATCATGACCAACTAAAGAAGCGGTGGCTGAAAGATCTTCTATGGACAGCAGATTCGTTAACTTTACTTTCGCGACAAAATTCTTGAGACCTTGAAGTGAACGCTCGTATTCCGCTGTGCTAATCACCTCATCTTCCCAGGGCCATAGGTGGAATTTTCCATTCCCCTCAATAGGTTGACTCCAACTCGACATTAGTTCCTCGCTTTCTCTCCAGTTTGTTGTCAGGTGTTCATTCAAGGTTACGCCGGAATAATGCAAAGAGTTTCATAATTTCATTAAGGAGAGCGGTCCTACGAGTTCACGACGCAGGTACACTGGTGGTATCTTGAAGAAGGGGCAGGATGGTGTGAAGCCATCGGCCTTCATCATCCCGCTTTTGACCAAATGGTGAGAAAGGATCGTGAATGATGACGATACGTGTGTGTGTCGCAGGGGCGACAGGCTGGACCGGGAGCGCAGTGACACGGGCCATGATTACATCAAGCGAATTCCAACTGACCGGTGCCATTGCGC
>WNGJ01013464.1_pt1 | contig 10429 bp, 9 predicted proteins | sample 5400611 | NCBI WGS metagenome assembly WNGJ01 (sample SAMN13153375, study PRJNA577476) | soil metagenome | isolation source: 40 cm soil or saprolite under Garry oak tree replicate 1 | place: USA:California | collected 2016-06-15
CGCCGCCGCTTCGCTGCGGTCGAAGCGTTCCAAGGGCCAGCGCTCGACCGTAGCCGCGGCAACGGTCCACATGTCGTCGATGCGGGCCCGGAGTGCCGGTGTCAGGCCTATGGCTTCTGCGCCGGCGCCAATCGCGGCGAGCCTTTGCGCAATGGTCGCCCGGGAACGCTCCGGCAGACTGGACAAGCTGTCGCCCAGGTCGGCAAGGGCCTCCTGTGCCGCCTGGCCGTCGCGCGCAGTCGCCATCTCGCGGGCCAAATCCCGCGCCTCGACCCGCATCAGCTCGGCCTCATCCCCGACCACCGGCGCGATCAGCCGCAGGATGGCGCGCCACCGCTTGAGCGCCTTGCGCAGGTCGTGTACCGCGGCAGCGTCCGAGATATCCGGCGTTTCGATCGGCTTGCGTCCGCTCGCCACAATGTCGCGCAGCAAGACCGTGAGCGTGCGCGCGGCGATGTCCGGCGGAGAGTCGTCTCTGTGAACCATTGGATGGTTAACCAGGATTGGCCAATACTATGACAGTTTCTTGCCGATCGGTCCTTCACAACCGCGGTCTCGATTGCTAGATACCACCCAGCGCGGAACGTTCCCGCGCCATTCTTTCGCGGGGTGGAGCAGCCCGGTAGCTCGTCAGGCTCATAACCTGAAGGTCGTAGGTTCAAATCCTACCCCCGCAACCACCGAAACCGACACTCCCGAGCCAGTAAGGCCGGGAGTGTTCGCGTTTTGGGTCTTCATTGTGGCCCTTCCATCCCTATTATTGCGGGCGAGCCAGTCGAGGATGGTGCCGAGCTCACCGTGTAGCGTGGCGTCGATCTGGCCGCGCCTGCGGCCGGGGGTGAGCGTGACGCGCTCGATAGGCCGCGAATGGCCTCGGCTGCCTCATGTCGGTCCTCCGGGCGGTTGAGCGCGTCGGCCAGACGCTCAACCTTGCGGCGGTAAATCTCGGCAACGTTCGGATGGATGTCGGGCAGTGTCTCGGGTGCGCGCGGCAGGCGCTGCTGCAGGGCCTGCTGCTTTGCCTCAAGCTCCTTCAGCCGGTTCGTCAGCATGCGCGTATAGCCGCCGTCCTCGATCGCGCTCACGATCTCCCTTATGGATCGCTCGACCTTCGCTAGTTCGGCGCGCTCGGCCTCCGAACCTGCCCGGCGTTCGCGATTGAACCGGTTCGTCTCTTCGGCATAGGCGCGCATGGCTTCCGCCGCCGCAGCCGGCACCATCATCTTCTCGCGAAGGCCGGCGACAACGCGCTCCTCCAGCAAGTGACGATGGATGGTGCGGCCGTTGGAGCACGAGCCGTTGGTGATGTGGGTCGAGCAGGCGAAGCGATTCTGGCCGCGAAGGGAACAGGGGCCGCCGCAGCACCCGCGGAAGACAAGACTAGAGAGAAGTGACTTGGCGCGATGGATGCCGTTGAGACGATTGGTTCCGTGATGCTTGCATACGGCCGTGATGACGTTGGCGTATTTGACCGCGATTTCGTCCTGGCGCGCCTTAACCGCCTGCCAGAGTTTGTCATCGACGATACGCAGTTCCGGGACCTCGGTAGTGATCCACTTCTCTGGGGGATTGAGGCGCGAAACACGCTTCCCAGTGGACGGGTCCTTCACATAGCGCTGCCGGTTCCAGACGAGCCGGCCGACGTAGAGCACGTTGTTGAGGATACCGGTTCCGCGCTTGGCATGGCCGCGCAGCGTCGTGTCGTTCCACAGCTTGCCCTCAGGGCCGGGAATGCCCTCGTCGTTGAGTTTGCGGGCAATGGTGCGCGGCGAGATGCCACCAGCGAAATCGCGGAAGATCCGGCGTACGATTTCGGCCTCGCGCTCGACGATCTCGCGGTCGCCGCGAATCGGCTCGCCATCGGTGGTTATCTGTTTCGTGGCCTGATAGCCGTAGCAGAGTCCGCCTCCGGACTTGCCGGCCTCGACACGACCACGTAGGCCGCGCCGTGTCTTATCGGCAAGATCTTTCTGGAGTAGCGCATTCATGGTGCCCTTGAGGCCGACATGAAGCTCGGTAATCTCGCCTTCGCCGAGAGTGACTATCGACACGCCGGAGAATTTGAGGTGCTTGAACAGGGTGGCGACATCTGCTTGGTCACGGCTGATGCGGTCGAGCACTTCGGCCAGAACGACCTCGAACAATCCGCGCTGGGCGTCTTGCAACAGTGCCTGGATGCCGCCTCGCAGAATCATGCTCGCGCCAGAGATAGCGGGGTCTGAATAGGTTGCGGCCACCGTCCAGCCCGCAACACTTTGAGTCTATCAAATCTGTCGTGATCTAGACGATATTGCCTCAATCCAGATGCCCTACTATTTTCGAGCACCTGGCGTCGCCGAAACTGATGCATCGTCGAGGTAACGTGAGTGTTTATGGTACTTTTTGCACGACCTACGCGTCTAACTTGATGGGTCTCTCCGCCCACCGAAGCGTCGTGCTGTGGAGCGTGCTCTTGATGTTGGTCAGCACTGCCGGGGGCATCAGCAGGCGCACCGCACCCTCGGAAGTTTCATTTCCCTCGCCGAGCTCATTCTGTTGATGCTCGGGTCGTCTGCTTCTGGAAGTGAGTTCCCGCGGGAGCGCCCGCCAAAGGCATGTCGATTCGCCTGCTCCCTAGCCTTGCGCCAGTCCGAGCGATGCGTGGCTCGCTCGCGAACCCGTGATAAGGCGCCAGGAATAACTCGCGAACCTGTGACGTGAGGGCACGAAACAAGAAGTTGTCGGACCGACTTGATACGTTCGGTGGCCGACGCACTGCAAATCATCGGGCACCGTCTTTCTTTGGGGGAGAATATGTCATGATGCGAACGATCTTGATCGTTGGTTTAGCGGCGGCGGGCATCGGGCTCGCCGGAACGTCAGGAGCGTCAGCCGCCCCAGCCAATGCTGCGGTTATCAACGACCTTGCGACCACTACCGATCATGTCACGCCAGTCCGGTGGTGGGGCCATTGGCGATGGGGCAGTCGCGGCTACCATCATCGGCGATGGGGCTACGGCTACGGCGGTCATTGGCGTTGGGGCAGCCGTGGATGGCGGCGGTGGTAAGCCGTTCAAGCTGAGGACAGGAATTATAGAGACAGAGCGGACTCCCGCAGCGACGCTCGCTAAGGCGGAAGAACCAGCCATACCAACCTACGACAATTAGGCGCTTCCACGGTTCCGACCTAAAAGATGGCGTGTCGCGCCGCGCCGCATACCTAGGTCGAAGGACCCCAGGGCCACCGCCACCCGCACCCCCCTCAGCGCGGTACGCCCTGGGGTCTCTCTCTTAAAATGGAGTGCAACTCCGGCCGTCCAGCTGGCAAGCGAAGTCAGCGCCGGGCGAGCCGGACCGGGTTAGCACGGGACACCACGCCATGATTCGCACAAGACTGATCCCGCCGACGAACGACTCCTATGCGCCTAAGGACGGGCCCCTTGTGCCGATGCCTCGAGAGCTCGCAGAGCATCGCCCAATCCTGCCATATCGCGACGACGGCGATTTAGCTGAGCAGCTCGAGGAGGTACACCGCGCTGCGGCCGTGCTCATTCAGGACCCGATGCGCGATGTCGCGGTGGCCATGCGGGCGCTCACCTATGAACAGCAGAGGCAGGTCGCGACCGCGCTGCGGACGACCATGATGAGACTCAATACGTGGGCAAGCCTAGTGCTAGAGGCGCGGCCGTAGTGATTGGATTGAGAGAGGTGATTTAACCGGGCCGTCGGGAGGCTGCTATGTCGAGGTCAGCAATGACATGGGCAATTCTTTTGATGGCTAGCGGGCTCACGCGTTTGGCGTGGGCACAAGTAGGAACTAACGTAGAATCACCCGTCCCACCGAATTTTAGATTTCCGCCTGGTGCAGAAATCGCCTTTCAATGGAGCTATACTTGCCGCGACAGTAAACCGTGCGCATTTAGCTGCGGAACAGCCGATCGGGTAAAAGCCCTGACAATCTACTTGGGGACAATACCAATCGGAAACAATCAAAGGAATTCCGTAATATTTTACTTCTACTCGACTGCGACCATTCCATACAGTGACGGCTTCCGAATCAGCACTGGTCCCGCATCCAGCTTATCATGCGATGTAAGCGGGATGACGCTCGATTATTCGGGTCCGCCAATCGCGATTTCGATGCCGCAGGGCGGCGCCTCGATACCAGGTAAAGCAACAAATCCCTGAACCCGTTCGCTGCCGTCGATCAATGACTGGCTTCCAACATCCGGTAGACACTCGCCGCCGCCGTCTGCACACCGAGCACCGTACATGCTTACGTAACACATCTGACGAAGCGTCGGCGCCCGCTCCGGTGCTAAGGAGTTACCAGCCCCAGTGCCAATAGAAGCCATAGGGACGGTACCCGTAGCCATAGAAGTGATGCCGGTAGAAGGGCCGGTAGCCGTAGTAGCCGTTGGGGGCATCCGAAGCCGTAGGGGAAGGCCCCGTAGCCGTAGCCGTAGTTGGGTGTCATAGCCATAGCCATAACCCCAGGCCAACGCCGGCCGATCCGATCGGATAGGGCTCCGAGCGGCGCGATAAGTGCCATCTGCGCTAACTGGGCGCTGATGATGATCAAGAGGGAGGTGTTTTCATCGACATGCAGGTGTTCGACGAAGTACGACGGGATTCTTGCGCGATTATCGGTGACCAAGGTCTCTTTCAGCGGCACCTTATGCGGCGTCTGGCCTTGCGCGGCCTGCTCACCGTCGAGGACTGCAAGGCCCAAACTGGCTGACATCAGTGCGGGGCTTCTCGGCGCGTCCACTCTAGCGAACGTTCAAGCTGGCCGACTACGCCGACGTGAGGCGCAACACCGGCATGCGTATATCGCATGCTCGGTGCGGCGCGACCCGTTTGTTGCGGAACATTTCGATTCCTTCGAACTTTAGTTTTATCGTCGCCGGATCGACATTGATTGAGAAGCATGTACCGCGTCGACGTTGGCCGAGATCCGCCGCGCAGGAATAAAAATGGTAAGCAGGCAACGAAAAGGAGGACCTGATGCAGATCACCAGTTTCAAAGATGATGAGCCTGGAAGGGCAGCTTGGATAGGCCTTGCTCCGGATGGCGGAGGTAGCATCACATCCTTCCCTGAAGGACGTCTTGATGCGTCATCGAGAGGAAACGCAGCTTCAACGGAGACGCCTCGAATCCATGCTCCAAAAGCACGGCGCCAACCCGCGAGCCCACACGGATCAGGCCATGCAGGCTCTGGTGAATGAAACCGAAAAGATGATGGCGATCGTGAAGGGGGATGATCTGCGCGATGCGGCCCTTATTGCGTCAGCGCAAAAGGTCGAGCATTACGAGATCGCTGCGTATGGCACGGCTGCCGCCCTAGCCGGCCAGCTGGACCTACGCGATGACCACCGGCTTCTGCACGAGAGCCTAGAAGAGGAAAAAGAAACCGATGCCACACTGACAAGACTTGCCAAGAGTGAGGTCAATCGGGACGCATTGGCAGCATAGCTGATCTGCCTTGCGTCTTGGCGAATGAGCAAGCCGCATCGGGCGGACTACTTGCCGCCGGCATCGGGACCTTTGCTCGGAAGCCCGCCGAGCGTGACTTGCACCGCTTCTTCGATGAATCCCTGCGAGGGCGTCATATGACACTCTCAGGTGGGGGACTCGATGCAGCTTTACTGGGTGATCGAGACCCGTCAGGAAGTCGCGCGCAAGAGGACGATTCTGATGACCTTGAACCAGGCCGAACACGCCCTTCATGGTAATCAGTTCGGCATTTGTTACCGTCGACCAATTGCTCACCTTCGGTGTATTTCGTCCCGTCAGTGCGAAATGCATCCATGTAACCTCGGCAGCGCGCATCGAGCTGAAGGGGTAATCGAGAATGACGGCCCTCGCCAATTGAATCGAGCCCCTCAGGGCAACGCTCTGACGCTTGCGAAGTGCATTGGTCCTATGCGGGCGGCTTCAAGGAAATGAAACTGCTTCAAGCTGCATCGTGTGTAGTATCATTTTCTTTTGCTATCCCGCCATATGGTTTCCAAAGAAGGTCTTTCTATATGCGTGATCAGCGGTGAAGCCAATAAGGTCGAATATTGTCCGCACATGAGCCTCTCGCCGATCCCGAAGACCGCGCCCTTTGCCGAGGAGGAGATCGAACTCCTCAACCGTGTAGTTGGCACGGCGACTCCCACCCAGCGAGTCTGGCTCGCGGGGTTCCTCGCCGGGCTTGAAGCATCGACAACCGCACCGCAACCGTCCGCACCCTCGGTTGCGGCCGAGCCCCTCACGATCGTCTACGCGACAGAATCAGGGAATTCGGAAAAGCTTGCCGCCGATCTCGGCAAGGCGGCACGCAAGAGTGGACTTAAGCCCACCGTCGTCGACATGGCCGATCTTGACGTGGCGACTCTCGCCTCTGCACGCCGGCTCCTCGTGATCGCCGCGACCTGGGGAGAGGGCGAGCCGCCGGCGCGCGGTGCGCGTGCATACAACGAATTGATGGGCGAGGGCGCGCCGCGGCTCGACGGCATCGAATTTGGTGTGCTCGCTTTGGGCGATAGCGCCTATGCTGAGTTCTGCGCGACGGGCAGGAAGATCGATCAACGCCTCGCGGCTCTCGGCGGCAAGCGTGTAATCGAACGAGTCGATTGCGACTTGGATTTCGCCGCGCCCGCGTCTGGGTGGATCGAACATGCAGTAGAAACGCTCGCGCCCCGCGACGTGATGCAGGCCAATGTAATCACGGTCGACTTCAGCACCAAACCGGGCGCTGCCGCCGAAGCTCAGTCGGTCGAGGCTGAGATCAGCGAGCACATCAATCTCAATTCGTCGCGCTCCGACAAGGAGACGATCCACCTCGAACTCGCCTTCGACAGCGCCGCGCCCGCCTACAAGCCGGGCGACTCGCTTGATGTTTATGCGGAGAACGATCCGGCCTATGTCGAGGCGCTGCTGAAATCGGTAGGACTTGCTTCAGACGATGCGCTGCGGACCGAGCTCATCAAGGGCCATGATGTGACCACGCTGTCGCTCAAATCGCTCGAGGCCCATGTCTCGGCGACTGGAGATGGACGCATCAAATCATTGATCGAATCGGGCGAAGCGAAGAACTGGATTGCTGGACGGCAACTCATCGATCTCTTGGATCGCTTTCCAGGCGCGCTTTCCGCTGAGCAGCTTCGCGCGCTTTCTGCCGTGCGCTACGAGACCCATGGACGCGCTCGCAAGGGCGTCGCCTCAACCTATGTGGCCGAAAGGCTCAAGAGAGGCGGCCGGCTGCGGGTCAAGCTGAGGCCGAACAAGCACTTCGCGTTGCCGTCGCCCGACCGCGACATTATTATGATCGGCCCAGGCACGGGCATCGCGCCCTTCCGCGCCTTCGTGCAGGAGCGTCGTGCGACAGGCGCAAGCGGGCGCTCGTGGCTATTCTTCGGCGACCGCAGCTTCACCCACGATTTCCTCTATCAGCTCGAATGGCAGGAGGCGCTCGCGGACAAGACGCTCACCCGCATGGACTTAGCCTTCTCGCGTGATCAGCCGGAGAAGGTTTATGTCCACCACCGCGTATGGGAGCGTCGCCACAACGTGATCAGCTGGCTCGATGGTGGTGCGTTCCTCTATGTCTGTGGCGATGCCAAATCGATGGCCAAGGACGTGCGCACAACACTAGTGCACGCCTATGCGGACGTGAAGGCGCTGCCGCCGGGAGCCGCCGAGCGAGCGGTCGTCGAGCTTGAGTCCAGTAAGCGTTGCGTGCAGGACGTGTACTGATGTAGCTCTGAGCTTCGCCGGAACGGCTTTCGCGGCCAAGGCAGCTTTGTCTTGATGATGGAGGGCGCGCCCAAGAACCCGCCGCTCCACGGTTGACCTCTGTTGCCGAAGGGCCGCACGGAAGGATCGAACCATGACCGAACAACTCTCCCGCAACGAGCGCATCAAAGAGGCGAGCCGCCATCTGCGTGGCACGTTGGCCGAAGGCCTCGCCCAGGAGATTACCGGCGGGATTGTGGAAGATGACCAGCAGCTCGTGAAGTTCCACGGCATGTACCTGCAGGACGATCGCGACCTGCGCGCCGAGCGTCGCCGCAAAAAGATGGAGCCGGCGTTCGTCTTCATGATCCGTGTACGCATCCCTGGCGGCGTGCTGACGCCGTCCCAATATCTCGCGCTCGACGAGATCGGCCGGCTCTATGCCGGACATACGATGCGCATCACCACGCGCCAGACCATCCAGCTTCACGGCGTTATCAAGTCGAACCTCAAGGCGACGATGGCCCGCATCGATGCGGCGCTCCTCACCACGATCGCGGCTTGTGGCGACGTCAACCGCAACGTCATCTGCAACGCAAACCCGCACCAGTCGCCTCTGCACGCCGCCGCGATTGAGACGGCGCGCGCGCTCTCCAACCACCTGCTGCCGCGCACGCCGGCCTACCGCGAGATTTGGCTCGACGGCGAGAAGATTGCAGGCGGCGAGGACGAGGTGGTCGAGCCGATCTACGGCACAACCTACTTGCCGCGAAAATTCAAGGTCGCGGTCGCGGTGCCGCCCTCGAATGATGTCGACGTGTTCGCGCATGACCTCGGCTACATCGCGATCCTCGACAAGAAGGGTCGGCTGGCCGGCTACAATGTCGCGGTCGGAGGCGGCACGGGCATGACCCATGGCGAGCCCGAGACCTACCCGCGCACCGCCGACGTTATGGGCTATTGCCGGCCGCAGGAGGCGGTCGCGGTCGGCGAGGCGGTGGTGACGGTCCAACGCGACTGGGGCGACCGCACCAACCGCAAGCACGCACGCCTGAAGTACACGATCGACGATCGGGGGCTCGACGCCTTCCGTGCCGAGGACCAAAGGCGAGAACGGCCGGGCGCACCTCACGCTGTTCGTCGAGAACGGCCGCATAAAGGATCTTCCGCACGCCGCGATCTGTACGGGGCTACGCCGCATTGTAGGGCACCACGACGGCGAAATCCGCCTCACGACAAATCAGAATATCATCATAGCCAATATAGCGTCGGAAAAGCGCTCGACGATCGAAACGCTCGCCGCTGAGCACGGCCTAATGGCGCACGCTTCGGCGCTGCGCCGCAACGCCATGGCCTGTGTGGCACTTCCGACATGCGGGCTCGCGCTCGCCGAGAGCGAGCGCTATCTGCCGAGCCTCCTCACCGCGCTCGAAGAACGACTCGCGGCGTACGGGCTCGCCGAGGACGACATCGTGATCCGCATGACTGGCTGCCCGAACGGCTGCGCACGGCCCTATCTCGCCGAGATCGGGCTCGTGGGCAAGGGGCCGGGCCGCTACAATCTCTACCTCGGCGGCGCCTTCGACGGCTCGCGGCTCGGTAAGCTCTATGCAGAAGAGCTTGACCACGAAGGGATCATCGCCAGGCTGGACTCGCTCCTTGCCGGCTATGCGGCCGAGCGGAGAGCGGGGGAACGATTTGGCGCCTTTGTGATCCGGGCTGGATTCGTCGCGCAGACGAGGAATGGCGCCGACTTTCATATCCACACCGGAGATTGGCGCCCTGTCTGACGTCCGCAGTAAGTCAGCTTCAGGTCAATGATTGAATAGCGCAAGCTCCAACTGCGCAAGGCGCGACGGGTCGGCGATCACATCGATCCTTGCGATTTTGTCGCTCGCAATCGTGAAACCGAGGACCACGAACAGGTGTCCGCATGGAGCGACGATGATCCCAACGGGACTCTACCCTTATCTACGTTGTACCGGAACGCACTTAGGACGCTGCCCGGCTTCGACATCATCGGTCCGTCGAGGCTTCGGGCTTTTGAGGATTTCCACCAGTGTGTGGAAATCGCTGGGTTTGACTTTGACCGATGGTGCCGGCAGCTTTTTGCCGGGTGTCTGGTTGCTCACACCGCGTATTCCTTGACACCGAACAGCGAGAAATGGACGGACGGACGGACCGGGTGGATGCCGCTGTAGGTTTTGATACCAACGACCAAGATGCGAACGATCTCGAACGCTCTATCACCGTGCCGTGCCATTCCAACTTTCGTTCCGCGCATGTAGGCGACGTTTCTGATCACGCAGGCGCTCGGATTTTGTTCTTCGGCGTTGATAGCCCCGATGGCGGCTTGAGCATCGCCCGTAAACAAAGCAACAAAACGTTCCACCTGCGGCTGGGTATCGCAAGCGAGGCTTACGCCGACCTCATAATCTGCGGCCCGCGCCGACGTGCAGAGCAGCCAGGCGAGCAGTGCGGACGACCATGCGAGGCGCGTTGCGAAGCTCATTGAAGCCTCCAGTCATCAACGTTTAATTCCCTCCCATAATACTTGTCTGGCCGAGTCGGTCTCATGTTCGCGACAGCGCACGAGCGATCTCAAAGTCGGCCACCGAACAGAAAGTCCGTCGGGTAAGTTCTTGTTCCTGCGTTCCTCTCACACGTTCGGGAGCGATTCTGGACCCTCAATCACAGCTTCGCGATCACGCAATTTGGCCCGAGCCT
>WNGJ01016371.1_pt1 | contig 10427 bp, 8 predicted proteins | sample 5400611 | NCBI WGS metagenome assembly WNGJ01 (sample SAMN13153375, study PRJNA577476) | soil metagenome | isolation source: 40 cm soil or saprolite under Garry oak tree replicate 1 | place: USA:California | collected 2016-06-15
CGCTCGGAGTGGAACAGGTGTGATCGCGATGTCCAACAACGGAGAATGGCTCTACATCCAGAGTGCGACGGTGGCGGGGCAAACCGGCCTGCAGGTGCAACGGTACCGAACGGCCGCCGGCGACGTCGCGCTGCCTGGCGACCTGGATTCGCTGCACCGAGGTATTTCAGCCACGATCGCCGCGCGCGCCGCGGCCGCGGCCCCGCTCGGCTTCGACGACTTGGTCGAGGCGTCGCGGAAGGTGGAGGCCGAGGTGCTCCAGGCCTGGCTGGTCGAACGCAGCGAGCCATTCACGCTCGACGCCAAGCGCCTCATCGCGCTCGCCGACGCCGGTGTGCCATCCAACGTCATCGACCTCATGGTCGCGTTGTCCTACCCAAAGGCATTCGCAATTAACCCGGCTGCACGCCAGGGCGAGCGGCGGGCGCTCGCAGCCAACTCGGCTTACCGGGAACCGGTTACAGCGATCTTTGCGAAGGATCTGTTCTGCTCGAGTTCGTATCTCATGCAACCCTACGCCCGATACGACTGCTTTGGCGGTGGCTACGGGTATCGGCATGGGAATGGCTGGTATCCGGGCGGCTATCCGCTCGCGATCGTGTACACTGGCCCCCCGGCCCCACCCCGGCCGCACGGCCACATGGTGAACGGACAGGGTTACACGGTAGGAAGCTCTGGAACGGGCCAGGCGCAGCCGAATTCAGCCGGGTCCAGCGGTGGGAATTCGTCAAGCTCCTCTACCGGCTCGTCGACCGGCTCCTCCTCCGGCTCGAGCGAGGGTCGGACTGCGCAGCCACGGCCTCACTAGCGCGGCGGTTCGCGGGGTCCACCCCGCATCCAGCAGCGCACACCGGACCAGGCAAAGGCGAGCGCCAGAAGCGGAAAAATGATCGCGCCGACGTACGCACCCTGACCACCGGCTCTCGTGTGGGCGAGTGCGCCCGTCACGGCGAGTAAGCGCACCGTATAAAAGATGAAGAAGGCGCTCAGCGCGAACAGCACGACGGCGAGTGTGCGCAAAGGCTAATCGTCCTTCACGTGGAGACTGGCACCGGCAGTTGCGCCCCGGGCGGCGGCACGAGTGTGCCGAGGATCGCAAGCAGGAGCATCAAGCCGCCGAGAACAATGCCGACCACGTTGAGCCCGGAATAGGAGGCATTGCGCGGCGCTTCCGGGGCCACCGCCCGATTGAGCTCGTTCACGGAGCGCTGGACCACGAGGAGCGGGATAAAACTGAGCAGAGAAATGAGCCAGAGTGGATCGGGGAGGCGGTACCCGATATGGAGAAGGAAGTACGCCAGCGCGAGCGCGGATCCGGACCAGGTCGCCGGAACGCCGTAGACCGCGGTGAGCTGCTGCAGCCGCGGTAAGAGACTGAATCCCCACAGCGGCGCGAAGAACGCGCGCCAGAACGGACTGAGACGCTCCTGCTCGCGCCTGCGCATGGCGTCCCAATGCTTATACGCCCAATACAGCTCGTAAAATCCGAAGGTGCAGAGTGACATGACGGCGAACTTGCCAACCGAAACCGCGAACTGCGGCGTGGTGCGGTAGGCTGTCACATCGCCGGGTTCGGCCGCCGTTTTGATCGAGCTGAACGTGCCTTCCGGATCTCCGTACTGAGCCATGTTTCGCCTGCCTCCTTCCTAAGTACTTGGCACAACCGGCGTGACCGGTTGAGCGACCGCGGGACATTCCCCCGCGCCACGCGGCCGCAGCTCGAGGATCTGCAGCACCTGAAACGATCGCTGCCCGCCGTAGATGCTGCCCTCGTGTCCCGGTACTCCGCGCAGCCGCACGAAGATCGGTTCGTGCGCGGTCACCGTTTGCTGGTAGCGCGCGGCGAGCGTGCTGTCCGGGATAACGACGATGGTCTTGGCGTCATCACAGGGAAAGAACCATCCCTGGCCCACGCCGGTCATGTACATGCCATGAATTTCCGTGGGTTGGTGACAGGCGGCGAGAGCGGTGGAAAGCAGCAGGACTGTTGGATAGCGCGTCATAGGGGCACCTGGTCCGCGGCTTGGTTGGCCGACAATACCCTACTGAACGTCTAACGTGCCTTGAGCGATCGCGCCACCTCGATAAGCCCAATCAGCAGGGCCGGTGTGATTATCGCGACCATGACAAGGAGCGCCAACGGTAACGCGTGTCGGCCGCGGGTCTTGAAGGCGTACCAGGGAATCAGAACCGGCCACGCAATCCAGAGGAAAAGCCCCATGTCGTGTACCAACGGTACGTGCCGGGCCCGGGCGTCGGCTTTGAGCCAACTGATGGCGGCAACGAGCGGAGCGACGTACCCAACGAGCTGGATGAAGGGGTGGGGCGGACGACCGAGGATGCCGACCATCACGAACGCGGCACAGACGAGCACCGTGCCCACGAGGGTCTTCAAAGAGGCGGTGGGCAGCCCTGGTGTGGTCATGAACGAGCTGCCACCCGGCCCGCTCGCCTCAGATCGAGGACCATCGCCACCGGCCCGACCAGCGCCAGCGCCAGAATCGGCGGCGACACGTAGAACGGCCGGAGCAACGCCAGCTGATAGTCGCCGGCGAGACGGATCAGGGTCTCGACCAGCGCGACGATCGCGACCACGATCATCCGGCCGCGCCGAGTGCTCAACAGCTGATACATCGGCCCTGTAATTGGCGCGAGCTCGGCGAGCACCGGGCCGCCCACGAGAAAATCGCGGAGCACCGCGAAGACGATGAAGCAGGCAACGTAGACAAGCGTGACGTGGAGCACCTTTGCCCGCCACGCGATGACCAGGCCAAACGCCCAGATCACGAGGTTCGTGCCGATGTCGTTGCCCCATTGATGGCTGAGAATCGCGACCGAATCAGCCGCGATGAGCACGAGGAGCGCAATCGCGAAATTGCTGGGGTTCCACAGATGGCGGCCGCGATAGGTCAGCACGTATTTGGACGCGATCGCGAGAAAAGCGCCGAGCGCGAATGGCCACAGAATGTTGGCCTGCGGCTTGATCAGCAGTGCCAGACTGATCCCCGTGATGTACGCGCTCGACACATTGGCCACTCGCCCGCGGAGCCACCACGACAGGAGAATCTCCGTCGCGACCGAGACGCCAAGCGTGGTCGCGAGCCGCTCGTAGCCGCCGAGGATGCTGTAGCGCGCCTCGCCCACCACGAGCACCAGCGTGATGAGCATGACGATCAGGTATTTGGGATCGGTGAAGATGCGCTTCAGCGTGGAGGCTCCGTGATGACGTGCAGCTGGTCGACCGTCAGGCCGTTCACCACTTGCTCAGTGCCCGACGGCCAGCGAATCATGACGCGCCCCAGGCGCTGATTCCCGAGCCCGAAGTGCAGGCGGCGATCGTTCTGGCTGCAGAATCCCGAGCCGCCGTCTACCACCTGCCGCTGCCGGCCCGGCCCGATCTCCGCAGTCACCTCGGCGCCGATCGCGCTGCGGTTGCTGCGCGTGCCGACGAGCTTGAGCTCGATCCAGCGAGTCCTCACCCCCTGGCCCCCTCTCCCGTTGGGAGAGGGGGAACGCCCCGTTTGGTCATTCCGATAGACCAGCGCCCTGCCCTTCTCATTCGCCACCACCACGTCGAGCAACCCATTGTTGAAGAGATCGGCCATCGCGACCGCCCGGCCATCCAGCAAGTCGGTGACCTCGGCTTCCTGCGCGACATCCACAAATCCCGCCTGGCCGCGATTCAGCAACACGCGCGAGCGCTCGTAGCCCGACAGACTGGCCGTGCCGATCGGCGGCCAGTTCTTCGCGTCCTCGAAGATGTTGCCCTGCGCGCCGGCGATCTTGGACATCGCATACCAGTAGCTGCGCGTCGAGTCGGCCGAGATGAAGCCGTTTGCCACGAACAGATCGAGCAGGCCGTCGTTGTTCAGGTCGCCGAACTGCGCCCCCCACGCCCACCCCGCGTCGGCGACGACGCCGGTCGCTACTTCATTGAACTTGCCCAGCTCTTTCAGAAAGTTGAGCCGCAGGTTGTTGCCCTGAAACAGGAAGCCCTTCTCCGAGATGTTCGTGACGAAGACGTCGTGTTCGCCGCGGTTGTAGACATCGCCCAGCGCGACCGCCATGCCGCTCTTCGAGTCGTCCGCGAGCCCTGAGCGCCCCAGCTCGAAGCGCTTCCCGTCGTGGTTGAGGAACAGCTCCTCCGGCCCGTAGTCGTTGGCGAGATAGAGATCGGGCCAGCCGTCGTCGTTGAAGTCGGCGGCGGCGGCCGCGAGCGTCCAGCGCGTACTGCCGACGCCCAGCGAGTCGGTCACGTCTTTGAAGTGCCCGTTGCCGAGGTTCTTGAATAGCAAATTCTTGCCGCCGTTCGAGGCGAAGTCCCAGCTCTGCTGCATGATGCGCGTGGTCGTGAGGTGCCAGAAGTCGATGTCGGAACGGAAGTAGCCGGTGATATAGAGATCGAGCAGGCCGTCGCGGTCGAAGTCGAACCAGACCGCGCCGTTCGAGTTCATCCAGGTGCGGAGGCCCGACTGCGCCGTCACGTCTTCGAAGTGGCCATTGCCCAGGTTGTGAAACAGCTGCGGGTAGCCCCACTTGTAGACGAGCAAGTCCTCGAAGCCGTCGTTGTCGTAGTCGCCCCACACCGCGCCCATCGACACCCCGTCGCCGGCGCGATTGACCGCTGCGACGCCCGCCTCGGCGGCCGCGTCGCGGAACGTGCCGTCCTTCTGGTTGATGTAGAGCGCGTTGGACGCGCCGAAGCGCGACGACGTGAAGTAGAGGTCCGGCCAGCCATCGTTGTTGACGTCGGCAACCGAGACGCACGCGCCGAGTGCGGCGATGTGGGCGGCGATGTGCGCGACCTTGGGATCGAGCGTCGGCGACTGATGCACGAAGTCGATCCCGCTCGCGTGCGCGACTTCGCTCAGGTGGATCGTTTCACTCGCGCTTGCTCCGCCACCCGCCCCGCGGACGTTGAGGACGATCACGGCAGCGATCGCCGCCACGAACCCGGCCATCACAAAGAAACGACGCCACGAAAACATGGCCTGAACGATATCCGGCGTCACAGGCGTGCGTTAGCTTCCGGGTCCATGTTTCGCGTGCTCGGCCAAGGCACACGCCCTGAAGGGCGCTCGCTCGTATTGCTGGTTTCGTTGGTGGTGAGTTGTGGCCGGGAATCGGCGGCCCCGCCGCTGTTCCAGCTCCTCTCCCCCCACGCCACCGGCATCACGTTCGCCAACACGATCACGACCAACGACACTTTCAACGTGCAGAAGGACGTGTACGTCTATAACGGCGCCGGCGTGGCCGTCGGGGACATCGACAATGACGGCCTCCCCGACCTGTTCTTCAGCGGCAACATGGTGTCCAGCCGGCTGTACCGGAACAAAGGCAACATGCAGTTCGAAGACATCACCGAACGCGCCGGGGTCCATACCAACCGGTGGTGTACGGGCGCGACGATGGTGGACATCAACAACGACGGCTACCTCGACATCTACGTGTCGGTGTCCGCGCCGGGCGGCGGAGGCAAGGGCGCCGACCGGGTCAATCTTCTCTTCATCAACAACGGCAACGGCACGTTCACCGAGGCGGCTCGAGCGTACGGCATTGCGGACACGTCGTACACCACGCATGCGGTCTTTCTCGACTACAACCACGACGGCTTCCTCGACCTCTTCCTGCTGAATAACTCGCCACGGGACTTTGCGCGCGGCGCCGCCGACGAGCATCCCCTCGGCGTGCGCAGTCAAAGCTCCGAAGGCTGGAACACGCTGTACCGCAATAACGGCAACGGCAGCTTTACCGACGTGTCGCAACAAGCCGGCATCTTGCGTCAGATCGGGTACGGACTGGGGGTGGTCGTCGCCGACGTGAACCGCGATGGCCGGCCCGACATCTATGTCTCCAACGATGTCTCTCCCAACGACGCCCTCTACATCAACAACGGGGACGGCACGTTCACCGACAAGGCGGCGGCCTGGCTGAAACACACCAGCGTCGCCGGGATGGGCGTGGATATCGCGGATTTCAACAACGACGGCTGGCCCGACATCGTGCAGATGGACATGCTCCCCGCCGCGGCCGAGCAGCGCAAGCGGATGAGCGGGTATCTCACGTACGGCCGGCGCCTGCAGGAGCGACACCGTGGATTTCGGGACGACTACGACGCCAACTCGTTGCAGCTGAACCACGGCGGCGTCTTCAGCGAAATCGCGAATCTCGCGGGCATCGCTACCACGGACTGGAGCTGGAGCGCCTTGTTCGCCGATTTCGACAACGACGGCCGCAAGGACATCTTCGTCACGAACGGCTATCCCAAAGCGCCCAACGATCTCGACTATCAAGCGGGGGTGTTCGCGGCGCGCCACGCGGGCGATCATGCGGCGGCGCTCGAGCAGCTGCGCCAGCTGCGCAGCTACAAGGTTCCCAACTACCTGTTTCGCAACAACGGCGACTTGACGTTCAGCGACGTCAGCAAGGCATGGGGCATGACGCAGCCCGGCTTCTCGTACGGCGCCGCCTACGTCGATCTCAACAACGACGGCAAGCTGGATCTCGTCGTCAACAACATCGACGCGCCGGCGTCCATCTACGAGAACGTCCAGCACGACACTGCGGCCCATTTCCTAACCGTCATCCTCGAGGGCGAAGCACCGAATCGACGCGGGCTCGGCACAAGCCTCATGCTGACGGCCGATGGCAGACATCAGTATCTCTATCACTCGCCATACCGTGGATTCATGTCCACCATGGACGACCGTGAGCACTTCGGGCTCGGCACGGCGACGCGCGTCGACAGCCTGGTGGTGACGTGGCCCGACGGACGCACGCAAGTGTTGACGAACCTCGATGTCGATCGGATGTTGACTGTTCGTCAGGCCGACGCCTCGACCGCCCTCCACCGCCCTCCACCGCCCTCCACCGGCTTTCCGTTTCAGCGCGCCGCCGCTCCGCCCTATACGCAAGCACTGCCGGCCTCGCCGGATTACGAAGTCCAGCCGCTGCTTCCCTACGAACCGTCCCGGCAAGGTCCGGCGCTCGCAGTTGCGGACGTCAACGACGACGGTCTCGACGATGTCTTTGTCGGCGGCACGGCGAACGTGCCGGGGAAGCTCTTCCTTCAAAGGAAGGACGGCAGCTTCGTCGAGTCGGCGCTAGGACAGCCGTGGGCGGCGGACAAAGGCTACGAAGACTGGGGGGCGGTGTTCTTCGACGCCAATGGGGACGGCCGGCCCGATCTCTATGTGGCGAGCTGCGGGTACCAGCACACGCCGGTGTCGCGGTTTTTGCAGGACCGGCTCTACATCAATCAGGGCGGCGGCAGGTTCGTGCGCGACGTCGAGGCATTACCGGAGATGCTGACCTGCACCGCGGCCGTGGCAGCGGGTGATTTCAACGGCGATGGCAAGCTGGATCTGTTCGTCGGCGGCCGGCTCACGCCGCGGAATTATCCCTATCCCGCGCGCAGTTACATCCTCCGCAACGACGGTGGCCGCTTCACCGACGTGACAGCGCAAGTCGCGCCCGAGCTGGCGCAACCCTTCGGCATGGTCACCGCGGCGGTGTGGACGGACTTCGATGGTGACGGGCGGCTCGATCTCGTCACGGCGGGCGCATGGATGCCGCTCGAGTTCTGGCACAATGACGGCAAGAAACTCGTGAAGGTCTCGGTGGGATTACCACCGACACGAGGCTGGTGGTGGAGCCTCGCTGCCGCCGATTTCAATCACGATGGTCGCCCCGACCTCGTCGCGGGCAACGTCGGGCTGAACTTCATGTATCAGACGTCGCCCCAGAATCCCTTCGGCATGTACGCAGGCGACTTCACGGGCGACCACGGGACCGATATCGTCCTGACGCAGACGATCGACGGGAAGGAGTACCCGTTCTTCGGGCGGGCGAAACTCGGGCCGGTGATCTATCCTCTCGCCCTTCGCGTGCCGCGCTACGCGACATTCGCGGCCGCAACGGTCGAGCAGCTGTTCAGCTCCGCACAGCTCCAGCGTGCGCTGCATTATCGGGCCGATACGTTCGCGAGTCTGTACCTGCAGAACAACGGCAACGGCACCTTCACGCCGGTCCAGCTGCCGAATCTCGCGCAGATCTCCCCGATCCGCGGCATCGTGACGCGCGATGTCGATGGCGACGGGAACCTCGACCTCATCGTCGCGGGCAATCTCACCGAAATGGAGCCGAACACGACGCCGCCCGATGCGGGCAACGGGCTCTGGCTCAAGGGTGATGGTCAGGGGCATTTCACGCCCGTGTCGCCGTTCGCGAGCGGCTTCCTCGCGCCGCGCGGCGTGTCGGGCCTCGCGCTCATGAAAACGCCTGCAGGGAGCGCCGTGCTCGTAGCGAACACGGGCGACTCCCTGCAGGCGTTTACGCTGCTGCGCCGGCGCTAGCTCGCGCTTCCTACTGGCAGGCTCCCCAACCGGGATTCTGCTGCAGCTGGCATTGCCCGCCGACCTTGCTCAACTCGACCTGCACCGACGGGATCGGATAGAAGTCATACTTCGGCAATGTGAACTGACCCGTCGCACCGGCAAGATATGAGATTCGCGCGGCCTCACTCGAGACGTAGCCGTTGACCGCGGTATCGACAACCCCAGCCCCCCAACGCCGCAGGTCGAAGAACCGCTGACCTTCCATCGCCAGCTCGAGCCGGCGCTCAGTGCGCACCGCGTTCCGAGCGTACGCTGCTCCCAGACCGGTCCAGGGCACCGTATAGAGCCCGATCTTGTAGAAGGCCCACGCGGTCTGGAGCGAGTCGACATTGACCCCCGCTTGCATCGAGTCCACCATTGACGGGCCTGCGACCGTGCAGTACGCCGTATAGCGGTTCACGACCGTGGTGTCCGCGCCGCACCCCTGCGCTGCGACGCCCGCGCGCGCCCGGATCTGATTCACGATGGTCCGGGCGGCGTCGAGATTCCCCAGTTCGACCTCCGCTTCGGCATCCATCAGCAGCATGTCGGCGTACCGGAAGATGTGGATCGGCACGTTATTGGTCTGTGTCGCCACCCAGCCGACGTTGTCCTCGGCATCCGGGAAAGCCGCCTCATGGATGTTTTTCTTCGGACTGTAGGGCCCGCTGTACGAGGCGTCCCGGATCCAGGAACGGGCGTGCAGATTCCAGTCCTTGTAGGGTACCCCGTCACGGCCCACGGTCCAATCGAGCCGCGGATCGACCGCCCTCATGATACCGGCGTGGAAGTTCTGACCCTTCCACACCTGACCCGTGTCGGAGCTCGGGATCTGCGCAGGGGGCTCGAGTGGCGGGCTATTCCAGGCGGAGCTGCTCATGGCCAACGGCAACCCCGCCGCGTCGACCTGGTAGAAATTGACCAGATTGAACGACGGCTGATAGAAGCCGCAGCAGGTGAAGTGGTTAGCTTCCGAGTAGGGGAAGTTCAACCTTTCGCCGAAGTTCGCGTTCTGGCCGTTCGGCTCGCCGTCCCGCACCGAGGCCTGGTACGCGAAGATCGTCTCCTTCCCATTCCGGTACGCTGGATCCGCGGTCCAGACGCGATTGAACCCGGCTTCCAATCCGTATACGCCTTTCGCCTTCACCGAGTCGAACGAGACTTTGGCCTTCGCCCAATAGGTCGGATCCAGCGCCGCCGCATAGACCTGAACGCGTCCCTTGTACGCCACTGCTGTCCACTTGGTGGCGCGTCCTTTATCACCGTTGCGAGGCGTCTCGGGGAGCAGGGAGTCTGCCACCGTGAGATCCCTGATGATCAGCTTGACGATCGAGTCGAGCGCCAGGTCGTTGGGCTTCCGGTAACCGCCCAGGGCGACGGGAGTCGAATCCCCTTCGAAGTAGTAGGGAATATGCCCCCACATGCGATACGCTTCGAAGTGATAGTGCGCCCGCAGGAACAAGGCTTCACCGCGAATGGCCTTCTGATCCGACGGGCCGATCTCATTGGGACTCGCCGCCACCACCGCGTCCAGCAGGCGCAGCGCGGCATTGGCGCGGAAGACGCCTTCGTAGGCCTGAGACCATTTCTGGTTCAGATAGCCGTCGGCGTCACCCAGGTTCCATTGGAAGATCTCGATGCTATGGATGGGGTTCTGGTCGCCGAGGTCGGATCCCTTGTACGCATCATTGCTGGTGACGCCGCCCCATACCCAATTGCTGACGGCGCAACCCCATGCCCCGGAGCTGGCTTCGCAGTCCAGCGCTCGGTACGCGGCGATGAGCGACCCTTCCACTCCGACTTTGTTCATCAGGGTCGCTTGATCGACCGTGCCCTGGGCGGGCTGGTCGAGGAAGTTGCTGCAGGAATACGTGACGCCGGCGATGACCACCAAGCCCGCCACGCTATACAGCAGTCGCTGCCACATGTGTCTGTTCATCGTCTTCCGTCCCTCTCAGTAAAGACGAGTGCGTTAGAAGGTGGTCGAAATGCCGATCGTAATGATCTTGTTGCTCGGATACACGCCCTGATCGATGCCACGGGATTCATCCC
>WNGJ01025387.1_pt1 | contig 10427 bp, 6 predicted proteins | sample 5400611 | NCBI WGS metagenome assembly WNGJ01 (sample SAMN13153375, study PRJNA577476) | soil metagenome | isolation source: 40 cm soil or saprolite under Garry oak tree replicate 1 | place: USA:California | collected 2016-06-15
GGTCTGACGCGTGCACCCGGCTATTGCGATTGCGAGCTACCGAGATTCTGGGTCGGGAGGGCCATCGACGAGGCCGGCACGTCTGAGGGCGTCCGCGAGCGCGCCACCGCCTGAGCCGGCACCAGATTCGCGACCGCCCGAGCTCCCGCGACCACTCGAACTGCTGCGACCCTTGCCTGCCTGGCGCGACTGCCCGCTGCGGCGCCCTTCGGCCGGAGAGCGGGCGCCTCCGGCCGAGGCCGAGGCTGAGCCGCCGGAACCGCCCGCGCCTCCCGCGATCGGACGACCTGCGCCATCTGATCCGCCCGAACGCGTGCGACCCGCACCGCCTGACCCACGGCCGGGTCTCGCGGTGGACCCGCCACCGGCACCGGCACCGATCTGATCGCTGATCTCGTCGTCGAGGCGCAGCGTGAGCGAGATGCGCTTACGCGCGATGTCGATGGCAAGCACCTTGACGCGCACGACATCCCCCGGCTTCACCAGGTCGCGGGGGTCCGCGACGAAACTCTTCGACATGGCCGAGATATGCACGAGCCCGTCCTGATGCACCCCGACGTCCACGAAGGCGCCGAACGCGGCGACGTTCGTCACCACACCCTCGAGCACCATGCCTGGCAGCAGATCCTCGAGGGTCTCCACGCCTTCCCTGAACGACGCGGTGGTGAAAGCCGGACGGGGATCGCGGCCAGGCTTCTCGAGCTCTTTCAGGATGTCCGTCACGGTCGGGATGCCGAACGCGCCGTCGGCGAAGTCGGCCGGTTTGAGCCCGCGCAGCACCTGGATATTGCCGATCAGCCCCCGGATGCCTCCGCCGGCCGCCCCGAGGATGCGGCGCACCACCGGATAGGCCTCGGGGTGGACGGCCGAGGCGTCGAGCGGATCTTCGCCATCGCGGATGCGCAGGAAGCCCGCGCACTGCTCGAACGCCTTCGGGCCCAGCCGTGGCACCGTCTTGAGCGCCCGCCGGGAGCGGAACGGGCCAGCCTCGTCGCGGCGGGCGACGATACCCGCCGCCAGCGTGTCGCTGATGCCAGAAACCCGCGCGAGCAGCGGCACCGACGCCGTGTTGACGTCCACTCCCACCGCGTTCACGCAGTCCTCGACGACCGCGTCGAGCGAGCGGGACAGCTTGGCCTCGGCCAGGTCATGCTGGTACTGGCCGACGCCGATCGACTTGGGGTCGATCTTGACGAGCTCTGCCAGCGGGTCCTGCAACCTCCGGGCGATCGAAACGGCGCCACGCAGCGACACGTCCATGCCGGGCAGCTCACGGGAGGCGTAGGCCGAGGCCGAGTACACCGACGCGCCCGCTTCCGACACCATGACCTTCGTGAGCCCAAGCTCCGGGTGCCGGGTGATCACATCGCCCGCGAGCTTGTCCGTCTCGCGTGAGGCCGTGCCGTTGCCGATCGCGATCAGCTCGACGCGGTGTGAGCGCGCGAGCCGGGCGAGCGCGCCCGCCGCCTCGTCCCAGTTCCGTCGCGGCTCGTGCGGATAGATCGTCTCGGCCGCAAGCACCTTGCCCGTCGCGTCCACGACGGCGACCTTCACGCCGGTGCGAAACCCCGGGTCCAGGCCCATCGCACACCTGGTTCCCGCGGGCGCGGCGAGCAGCAGGTCGCGCAGGTTGGCGGCGAACACCCGGGCCGCCTCGTCCTCGGCCGCCTGCCACAGGCGCATCCGCAGGTCGATCGACAGGTGCACGATGATTCGCGTCCGCCAGGCCCACCGCACGGTCTCCAGCAGCCAGGCGCTCGCCGGCCCAGCGGACGGCTCGATCCCGAAGTGCCGCGCGATCTGCGCCTCGTAGCCCGATTCGTCCGGTTCGAGCGCCAGGTCGAGAACCTCCTCCTTCTCACCGCGGAACAGCGCCAAGATCCGGTGCGAGGGCAACCTGGTGAAGGGCTGCGCGAAGTCGAAGTAGTCGGCGAACTTCGCCCCGGCATCCTGTGCGCCTTCGCGCACCCGCGACACGAGCCGGCCTCGCGACCACATCTGCTCGCGCAGCGTCCCGATGAGGTCCGCGTCCTCGGCGAAACGCTCCGCCAGGATGGCCCGCGCACCCTCAAGCGCCGCCGCCGCGTCCGGCACACCCCGCTGCGCATCCACGAACGCCGCGGCCGCCACCTGCGGATCCGCGTTCGGGCCGGCCAGCAGCAGGTCGGCAAGCGGCCCGAGCCCCGCCTGCATCGCGATCTGGGCCTTGGTGCGGCGCTTCGGCTTGTACGGCAGGTAGATGTCCTCCAGTCGGGCCTTCGAATCCGCGGCCATGATCTGCGCCTCAAGCTCGGGGCCGAGCTTGCCCTGGCCGCGGATGGACTGGAGGATCGCGGCCCGCCGCTCGTCGAGCTCGCGCAGGTAACGCAGCCGGTCCTGCAGCGTCCGCAGCTGCGCGTCGTCGAGCATGCCCGTCGCTTCCTTGCGGTACCGGGCGATGAACGGCACGGTCGCCCCGCCGTCGAGCAGCTCCACGGCCGCGCTCACCTGCCGCTCGGCCGCGCCGATCTCGGCCGCGATCCGCTGATTGACAGACAACGTCACGATTGACCCGCCCTCTCACCCGCGCTCAGACATGCATTCTGCAGGATCCGCCCCACCACGAGGCAACATAATGTGATCCTTAACGGCTGCGCAGCAGCATCACCTGGTCCGCGCCGAAGTTCCCTCTTCGAGCAGCGCGAGCACTGCCTCGGCAGCGAGCCTTCCCGCGGCAGGGTCACCGAGCCGCAGGTCGTTGAGCCAGGCCCGCACTTCGACCGCCATGTGCAACTCGTCAGGCATAACCGCCTCCAGCCACCAGACTCAGGCGCACTGTCCCACGCACCGGGATGACCGGCAAGGCGCTAGCCTGACCTTGTGGCCTTCTCCGGCTGGCCCGCCGAGGCGATCGAATTCTACGAGGGACTCGAAGCGGACAACTCGAAGAGCTATTGGCTGTCGCACAAAACCGTCTATGACGAGCTTGTCCGCCAGCCCATGCTTGAGTTGCTCGCCGAACTGGAGCCCGAGTTCGGCGAGGGCAAGATCTTCCGCCCGTACAACGACATCAGGTTCCGCAAGGACAAGTCCCCGTACAAGACCGCCATCGGCGCCAGCCTGGGGGGCGGCGGCTACGTGCAATTCTCGGCGAGCGGGCTTGCCACCGGCCGCGGCATGTACCACCTGGATCCTGGCCAGCTAGATCGCTTCCGGCGTGCTATCGCCGCCGACAGCTCCGGAGCGAAGCTGGCCGCGATCGTGGCGGAGGCGCGGCAGGCCGGTCTGGACGTCGCCGCGCACGACACGCTCAAGACCAGCCCAAAGGGCTACCCCAAAGATCACCCGCGGGCCGAGCTGCTCCGCTACAAGGGCCTGATCGCCTGGCAGGAGTGGCCGGCCGGGGCGTGGCTGGGCACCCCGGAGCCGAAGAACCGGATCACGGATTTCCTGCACGCGGCGGCCCCACTGGCCGACTGGCTCGACACTCATGTCGGGCCAGACAACGGCGGATGATCTACCGCCGGGCGGTGCCACAGGTCTAATCTGGCAGGAATTGGCCAAGCCCACACCGTGGTGGTTGCTATGCGACGGTCGTCCGTACTTGCCGCGATCTGCGCCCTGAGCGTCCTCGGCTTCCTGGCGGTCAGCCCGGCCGCACCCGTGAGTGCCGCACCGCGCCACGGCCTGCACCGCCTGCAGTCCGGCGCAAGGCTCTTACAAGACCGCAACGGGGTCACCCACATCGAAGCGCGGTCCTCCCATGACCTGTTCTTCCTGCAGGGCTGGGTGCACGCACGTGACCGGCTGTTCCAGATGGACGTCACCCGCAGGCAGGCCAGCGGCACGCTCGCCGAACTGCTCGGCAAGGCCGCGCTCCCAAGCGACGTGCAGGCGCGCACGATCGGGCTTCGCCGCGCGGCCGAGCGCACCTGGGCCGTGGCACCACCCGACCTGCGCGCGGCCCTGACCGCCTACGCCGGCGGCGTCAACGCCTACGTCGCCGCCCACCCGCTGCCCGCTGAGTACGGCGCGCTGCAGGTGACGTCGGTTGCGCCCTGGACGCCGGTGGACAGTCTCACGATCGGGAAGGCGATCTCGTTCGAGCTCTCCTTTGACCTCGACATCGGGCCGACGCTGCAGCTCGAAGCCTACATCGCGGCCCTGGGGCCACAGCGGGGCTACGCGCTGTTCACCCAGGACGTGATGCGTGCGCAGCCGTTCAGTAACGCCGCACGGCTCCAACGAGTGGGCCGTGTCGGGCACGCATACGGCCGACGGCCGCCCGCTGATCGCCAACGACCCGCACCTGTCGCTCGGCGAGCCCTCCACGTTCTACCCGATCGGGCTGCAGGCGCCCGGGATGGACGTCGAGGGCGAGGGCTTCGCGGGCACACTGGGGGTCATCATCGGCCACAACAAGTGGATCTCCTGGGGCGCGACCACCAACCCGATGGACGTGACCGACACCTACCAGGAGAAGGTCGTCGCCGACCCGTCCTCCCCCAGCGGCCTGTCCACCGTCTACAAGGGCGCCGACGAGCATGTCCAGGCGATTCCGGAGACGTTCAGGTACAACGTGGACGGCCAGTTGGTCACGGCGACGCCGGCCGACGGTGTGCCGCCAGCCACGCTGATCGTGCCGCGCCGCAACAACGGCCCGATCGTGGAACTCGACCTCGCGCACCAGTCCGCGCTGAGCGTCCAGTACACCGGTTTCAGCCCGACGTTCGAGACGGAGACGTTCCTGCGCTGGGACCGTGCGCGCAATCTGCGGCAGTTCGAGCAGGGCCTGCAATACTTCGCCGTCGGCTCGCAGAACTGGGCCTACGCCGACGTCCGCGGCAACGTCGCCTACTTCACCAGCGCCGAGATGCCGGTCCGCGAGGATCTGCAGGCCGGCACGGCGGCCGGGCTGCCGCCCTGGTTCATCCGCAACGGCCAGGGCGGCAACGAGTGGCTGCCCATGGCGCATCCGCAGCCGCATCAGGCGATCCCGTACGAGATCTACCCGGCCGCGGAAATGCCGCACATCATCAACCCGCCGGCCGGCTGGTTCGCCAACGCCAACAACGATCCGGTGGGCGTCACGCTCGGCAACAACCCGCTGAGCCTGACCAGGCCTGGTGGGGGGATCTTCTACCTGAACTACAGCTACGACGGGTTCCGCGCCGGGCGGATCGAGCAGATGCTCCGCCAGCGCCTGGGTCGTGGGGCATCTAGTCACAAGATCTCCATGTCCGGCATCGAGGCCATGCAGGCGGACACCACCCTGTTCGACGCCGAATACTTCGTGCCGTTTGTCACCCGTGCCTTCGCCGACGCGAAGGGCAGCGGCGTGCCACAGCTTGCCGCGCTCGCCGCCGACCCCCGGGTCGCCGAGGCGGTGCGCCGGCTCGGGCGCTGGGACTTCACCACCCCAACCGGCATCCCGCAGGGCTACGACGCCGGCCGTGCCCCCGGATCGCAGCCGTCGCCAGCCGAGATTGCCGACAGCGTCGCCGCGACCATCTACGCGGAGTGGCGCTCCCGGGCGGTGACCAACATCATCGACGACCACCTCGGCGGGCTGCCGGTGCCCAGTGACCAGTTCGCCCTGGCCGCCATGAAGCACCTGCTCGACACCTTCGCATCCGCAGCCGGAGTCGGCGCCTCTGGCATCGACTTCTTCGCCGCGCCCGGCATCACCGATCCGGCTGCCGGGCGGGACTACCTTCTCCTCGCCAGCCTCCGCGACTCGCTCGACCTGCTCGCGGGCCCCGCCTTCGCCCCGGCGTTCCACGGATCCACCAGCCTGAACGACTACCGGTGGGGATTGCTGCACCGCATCGTGCTCGCCCATCCGCTCGGCGGGCAGTTCAGCGTCCCGCCCGCGTTCGGGCAGTTCCCCGCGCCGCTGCCCGGCCTGGCCGGGATTCCGGTCGACGGCGGCTTCGAGACCGTCGACGCGGCGACCCACGACGTGCGGGCGGCGGACGCGAACGGGTTCATGTTCGACAGCGGGCCCGCCCGCCGCTTCGTCGCCGACGTGGCACCGGGCGGCACCACCGCGGTGTCGGCGCTGCCCGGCGGCACGAGTGCCAACCCGGCCAGCCCGTTCTACCTGAACCTGCTGCGGCCGTACCTGACCGACGACTACTACCGCGCGCTGCTCGCGGGCGAGATCCGGCGCGGCGACGTGGCCACACAGACGGCGGCGGCGCGATGATATGAGCCATGTCCCTGTGGGAGTTCTGGATCGACAGGGGCGGCACATTCACTGACGTCGTCGCACGCCGGCCCGACGGCCGGGTCGCCGCGTGCAAGCTGTTGTCCGAGGACCCGGGCCGCTACGACGACGCGGTCGTGGCGGGAATCAGGCGACTGCTCGGCGTGGCGGCCGCCGATCCGGTCCCTGCCGACCGGATCGGCGTGGTCAGGCTCGGCACGACCGTGGCGACGAACGCCCTGCTCGAACGGAAGGGCGAGCCAACCGTCCTGGTCATCACCAGGGGCTTCGCCGACGCCCTCAGGATCGCCTACCAGAACCGGCCGCGCATCTTCGACCGCGATATCGTGCTCCCCCAGCCGGTCTACGCGCGGGTGATCGAGGTGGGCGAGCGGATCGGCGCGCACGGCGAAGTCGTCGCCGAACTCGAGGAGGCCGCGCTGACCCGCGACCTTCACGGCGCCTACGCCGACGGCTTCCGCTCCGTCGCCGTAGTGTGCCTGCACGGCTACCGCTACCCGGGGCACGAAACCCGGATCGGCGAGATCGCCCGCGCCGCCGGTTTCCCGCAGGTGTCGCTGTCGCACCGGACGAGCCCGCTGATGAAACTGGTGTCCCGCGGCGACACCACGGTCGTGGACGCCTACCTTTCCCCCATCCTCGGCAGCTACGTGGACCGGGTGGCCCGCGAACTGCGCGGGGTGCGGCTGCTGTTCATGCAGTCCAATGGCGGCCTGGCCGACGCGCGGACCTTTCGCGGCAAGGATTCGATCCTTTCCGGTCCCGCGGGCGGCATCGTGGGCATGGCGCGCACCTCCGCCGCGGCGGGCTTCGACCGGGTGATCGGCTTCGACATGGGCGGCACCTCGACCGACGTATCGCACTATGCGGGCGAGTTCGAGCGGCAGTACGAGACCGAGGTGGCCGGGGTCCGGATGCGGGCGCCGATGCTGAGCATCCACACCGTCGCGGCGGGGGGCGGGTCGATCCTCCATTTCGATGGCAGCAGATACCGCGTCGGCCCGGATTCCGCTGGCGCCAACCCGGGTCCCGCCGCCTACCGGCGCGGCGGCCCGCTCACCGTCACCGACGCGAACATCGCGCTCGGCCGTATCCAGCCGGCCTATTTCCCCAGCGTGTTCGGCACCAGTGGCGATCTGCCCCTGGACGGCGGAGCGCCGCGGCAGGGCTTCGCCGCGCTCGCGCGCCGGATCAGGGACGCGACCGGCGACCAGCGCAGCGCCGAGGAGGTGGCGGCCGGCTTCCTGGAGATCGCGGTGGCGAACATGGCGAACGCGATCAAGAAGATCTCGGTGCAGCGCGGTTACGACATCACCCGGTACGCGCTCGCGACGTTCGGCGGCGCGGGCGGGCAGCACGCATGCGCGGTCGCGGACGTGCTCCGCATGACGACGGTGCTCATCCACCCGCTCGCGGGGGTGCTTTCCGCATATGGCATGGGGCTTGCCGACGTGATCGCGATGCGCGAGTCCGCGGTCGAGGCGCCGCTGGCCGCGGGCCTGCTGCCGCAACTCCAGCGGGTGGCCACGGCCCTGGAAGCCAGCGCCCGCGCCGAGCTGGAAAGCGAGGGCGTCGCCGGCGGCCGGGTGCGGTCCATCCGCCGCGCCCACCTGCGCTACGAGGGGACCGATACCGCCCTGCCGGTCCCGATGGACACGGCTGACGCGATGATCGCTGAGTTCGAAGCCGCCTACCGGCAGCGCTTTTCCTTCCTCATGCGCGACAAGCCCATCGTCGTGGAAGCCGTGTCCGTCGAGGTCGCCGTCGCCGAGGACGCTCCTGGCGCCCGGGCGGCCGCGGCCGATTCACTTGGCGCGGATTCACCCGCCGCGGATTCACCTGGCCGCGTCCGGATGTTCGTCTCGGGCTCGTGGGCCGACGTGCCGCTGCTGCGCCGCGCCAGCATGGTCGCCGGCCAGGTGGCCGAGGGGCCGGCGATCATTGCCGAGGACTTCGCCACCACCGTGGTCGAGCCCGGCTGGCGTGCGACGGTCACCGGCTCGGGCGACCTGCTGCTCCGCCGGATGGGCCCGCCCGTCGCCGGGCCGGGCGGGCAGACGGCGAGTGCGGCCGGCGCCGATCCGGTGCTGCTGGAGATATTCAACAACCTGTTCATGTCCGTCGCCGAGCAGATGGGCGTGCGGCTGCAGGCCACCGCGCACTCGGTCAACATCAAGGAACGACTCGACTTTTCCTGCGCGATCTTCGACGCGGCGGGCAATCTCATCGCCAACGCGCCGCATATCCCGGTGCATCTCGGCTCGATGGGCGAGAGCATAAAGATGGTCGTCGCACGCAACGCGGGCCGGATCAGGCGCGGCGACGTCTTCATGCTGAACGACCCCTACCACGGCGGCACGCACCTGCCTGACATCACCGTGGTCACACCCGTCTTCGGCCGCGGCGACGGCCACCGCGACGACGAGATTCTCTTCTACGTCGCCTCCCGTGGCCATCACGCCGAGGTCGGCGGCATCACCCCCGGATCGATGCCGGCCTTCAGCACGCGCATCGAGGAGGAGGGCGTGCTCATCGACAACTGGCTCCTGGGGACCGGCGGCGTGCTGCGGGAAGCCGAGGCGATCAGGCTGCTCAGCTCGGCCCCGTACCCGTCGCGCAACCCGGGCACGAACGTCGCGGACCTGCGCGCGCAGATCGCCGCCAACGAGAAGGGGGTGGCCGAGCTGCGCCGCATGGTCGAGCACTACGGCCTGGACGTGGTGCGCGCCTACATGGGCTACGTGCAGGACAACGCGGAAGAGGCGGTGCGCCGTGTCATCCCGGCGCTGCGGGGCGGCGAGTGCAGCTACGAGCTCGACAACGGCGCTGTGATCAAGGTCGCGGTCCGCACCGACCCAGGTGCGCGGACCGCGGAGATCGACTTCACCGGGACCTCGCCACAGCTGACCGACAACTTCAACGCGCCGTCGTCTGTCACCATGGCGGCCGTGCTGTATGTGCTGCGCACCCTGGTCGCCGATGAGATACCGCTCAACTCCGGCTGCCTCAAGCCGGTCAACGTGATCATCCCGCCCGCGAGCATGCTGTCACCGGGTTACCCCGCGGCCGTGGCGGCGGGCAACGTGGAGACGTCGCAGGCCATCACCGGTGCGCTCTACGCCGCTCTCGGCGTCATGGCGGAGGGCGCGGGCACGATGAACAACGTCACCTTCGGCAACGACCGCCACCAGTACTACGAGACCGTGGCGGGCGGTTCCGGCGCCGGTGACGGCTTCGCGGGCACCGATGTGGTGCAGACGCACATGACCAACTCCAGGCTCACCGACCCGGAAGTCCTCGAATGGCGCTACCCGGTCCGCGTCGAGCGCTTCGAGATCCGCCGCGGCAGCGGCGGTCGCGGCCGCCGGCCAGGTGGCGACGGCGGACGGCGCCAGCTTCGTTTCCTCGAGCCGATGACGGTGACGACGCTCAGCACCCACCGGCGGGTACGGCCATATGGCATGGCGGGCGGGCGGCCCGGCGCGCCCGGCCGCCATTGGGTGGAGCGCGCCGACGGGTCGGTCACCCCGCTGCGGGCGTGCGACAGCGCGGCGGTCGGGCCCGGCGACATGTTCGTCATCGAGACCCCCGGCGGCGGCGGATACGGGCCGCCAGTTGACGTGAGCTAGGCCAGCCCTGTGGATCTAGGATGATGGCCATGTCGCATTCATCAGCGGCGGGTCTTCCCGTCACCACTGCGTTCGAGCTGCCTGGGATGACCGTCGAGCGCGACCTGGGCGTCGCGTTCGGCTTGGTCGTGCGCAGCATGGGCCTCGCCAGGTCGGTCGGCGCCGGGTTCAAGGCGCTTCGGCAGGGCGAGGTGACGCAGTACACGGAGCTGCTCGAGGACAGCCGCCGTCACGCGATCGACCGGATGATCGAGAACGCGCGCCTGCTCGGCGCCAACGGGGTGGTCGCGATGCGCTTCGACTCCTCCGAGATCGGCCAGCAACTCACCGAGATCGTGGCCTACGGAACCGCCGTCATCGTCCGTCCGACGGCGTAACGGTGCCTACGGCGGATCCGGGTCGGCCACGCTCCACGGTCAGCGACGCCGATCGTGAGCGTCTCGTCGCGCTGCTGCGGGAGCACTACGCCCAAGGCGGGCTGAGCCTCGGCGAGCTCGACCGGCGGGTCGGCATCGTCCTTTCCGCCGAATTCACCGACGAGGTGGCGCCAGCCGTGGACGGCCTGCCGCTCCTTGCCGCCCCGGCCTCCG
>WNGJ01035890.1_pt1 | contig 10427 bp, 9 predicted proteins | sample 5400611 | NCBI WGS metagenome assembly WNGJ01 (sample SAMN13153375, study PRJNA577476) | soil metagenome | isolation source: 40 cm soil or saprolite under Garry oak tree replicate 1 | place: USA:California | collected 2016-06-15
GGTCGTGCCTATGCAATGTCCGGCGACACCGCCAAAGCCCGTACCGCGTATCAGGATTTCCTCGCCCTCTGGAAAGACGCCGACTCCGACATCCCCATCCTAAAGGAAGCCAAGGCGGAGTACGCGAAGCTGCAATAGGATCAGCGAACCATAGTTGACGCTATCAGGCGTGGCTGTTGAAAAACTCGAGATTTCAGAAATCAGGACAAATTTGGGGGATAGAAAATGTCTAGGCGACCAGAGAGAATCGTTTGTAGTGCATCCTGACGCTATCTAATTTCTGCGGATTTCTAGAGAGTAAGTTTTTCAACAGCCACAGACGATTTCACTCAGAACAATCTTCTGATTGCACCCCAACATACGGGCAGTCATTTGGTAGGTTATCGTAAAACTCTTGCCTTTTCCTGCGGAGTTCCTTGCTGCTTATCGGCAGTTTCTTGGCAAGTTCGGCAGGACGCTCGACAAAGACCCAAATCCACAGGAAGTAGAATGCGATACAGAAGCCCACAAAGATTAAGACTAGCGCCCCGTAGGGAAGAGTCGGATTAAACCGCCATACTATTCCTGTCACCAGAACTGCGTACAGGATCGCTTGCATCGCAGTGCCAATGCGCAGCACGGAACGTCGCCACCCGGTTTTCTTCTCCCGTGTCATGCAGCGCCTCGCCCCAATAATCCCACCGTTGAGGATAACTGTCGAGAACAGGCGTTTGCGCTCAGAACCGTAACAGGCAATTGCACTCAGAACCCCGTTGTGAGTGAGAAGGCGATTTAACGCCAAGAGCCAAGAGAGACCAACCCAGAGTAGATGCGGCGCATCTTAAACCGTGCGGAGTCACACTATGAAGTACTTGTTGTTCCTCGTGGTGGCGGTAGTTGCTCTCGTCGGCTGCGGCGCAGGTCACGCAAATTTGACGAGTATCACGGTCAGCCCTCAATCGGCCACCACTACAAGTAATCCTCAGGGCCAGGTCGGCTACACCGCGACCGGAAATTTCGCAAACGGCAAGAGTCGGGAACTGTCGCAAGTAGACGGTCTTTCGTGGAAGACTTCGCCGACAAGCACCGGAACTGTCGCGGCGACTATCGGCTCGACAGGCGAAGCTACTTGCTCCGCACCTGGCACCGTCACCGTCACCGCGAGTGCCCCCGAAAACCTACAGTTCACTGTGAACAATGGAGTGCAGAACACGTCAGCCACGGTAAGTGGTACCGCCACACTGACTTGTCAATAACGATCACCGGCTAGCTTGCTTAGGCGTAGGCGCTCGATGAGCCGCAGCAGACGATTCTCGGGGAACTTGATCGTCCAGCCGGAAGTAGTAGAACAACGCCTCAGAACAGGCGTGGCTTCGGTATATTGTCCTGCATGGCGCGGTCATATTGCGCTAGTTGGCGAAACCAGGCGATTTCACTCAGAACCCGGTCGATGAGTGCCAGTGGCGATGTTTCACCAACAATCCTCTCGCTCCGCAGCGAAGCTCCCGTCCTTTTGTCGGGAATAATTTTCAAGGCTAGACCTGGCGTATTTCACAAAATATCTGGGCCAACTGCGCTGGGGTCACATCTATCAAAAGATTGTTAGCCCAGAATCCCAGCCGGTTTATCTTTTCTGTGCTTCGAGCGTTAAACTCTCGAACAGCTTCGATTGCGGAGATTATGAGCAGTCTTGTTTCGGGAAGAGGACCTCGGGGATCCTCGGGCCGCATAACGACGCCGGTAACAACATAGGGTGGCATACCCTTGTGTTGATCATCGGAAGTGGTCTGGAGCACCAGACATCGCCCAGGCGCGGGCATTGCACCCCATCGTTCTGCGGCGGGCAATATCAGAAATATTGCGTCAAGCCCTGGCGGCGGAGGAAGCGAGTAGAGCGCTCGATCAACCTTCGCAAAACTCACTCCTTCCACTACCCGAAAGGCGGTGGATAAATCATCAATCGTGGACTGCTGTGAATCTATCAGAACTATTTTCGGATTCACGGTGCGCTCGATTCGAGTCGGATGGCAAGGCGAAACTACTGGCCAAGGATTTTAGTGGATTGTTGTCGAAAACAGGCGATTTCGCTCAGAACCCGTCCATGAGTCAATGAGTATAACCGCGATATAACGTCAATTGACCCACGCTCACAACGCAAGGCTGGGAGTTCGTGTAGCATTATAATGCCTGGTATTGCGTGAGAGTTGCCCTCCTCCTGCTGACATCGCTAATTGCTGCACATTGTCCCGAACCCTTTTGGGTTGTCGATGATGAGAGAATTTGTGCCATTGTTTCTAAGAAGTTCTAACAAAACCTACACCGCATGGCAGCTTCTGGGTGCCTTAAAGAAAGGATCCGAAAACCTCTTGATATTTTTCGCGGCAGGGATAGGATGGTTTGACAATGGAGCGCGATCATGACAAAGGTACTGCAGCATCGGCGCTGGATTTCGGGGACACGGCACCGCGCGGTAAACGGAGCGCTGGCGGTAGCGGTCTTGGTTCTGCCAACGGTCGTGGTGACCAATGATTTCTGCCGGAGATCCTCCTTGGCGCCCCAGCCATGAAAGGAAGTCTTTCATCTTGACCTCGTGCCTTACGGGCGGCTGCTGGACAATGACGGTCACTGTTGTAAGACCCTGCCCGATCTCCCCCACCCAGTTATCCTGTTGTAAAGCAGCGAGAGCCGTGGCAACCGCTTCATAAAGGGTCCCCGCGGTGACTTCGACGGAGTGCTCAACGTCCTGAATATCCGTCACTGAAACTTTGCACGTTCGGAGAATCACACAATGAAGCCTAGCATACTTCGCTTTCCATTCGCCATATATCGGGCAGGGATTTTGCTCGCATAGTTCAAACACGCGAAAGCGGGCCGCGTACCACAGCCGAGAGCCGCCCGGATCAATTATTATGAATTCAGTGATGTCATCTCGCTTCCAGCCGATGCCGCTTAACCGCAAAACGGAGCCGTTCGACCATCCGGACTGGTACTTCGAGATTAAGTGGGACGGATTTAGGGCTCTCGCCCATATCGAAGGCGGAGCCTGCAGGCTCATCTCACGCAACGACAACGTCTTCAAATCATTTCCTGCCTTGAATCTCGGACTAGCGCGCGACTTTCCGCCAAGCCATAGCCATTAATCCAGGATATGCTGACGCCTATAACAATTTGGGAGCTCTTCTTGCTAAAAGGGGCAAGATGGATGAGGCCGTATTCGCTTTCCGTAAGGTTCTCGAAGTAAATCCCAAATCTGCTCAAGCTTATAACAGTCTCGGAACTGTTCTGGCCGCACAGGACAAAACGGCAGATGCCATCAGCGCATTCCGGAAAGCTGTCGATGAAAACCCAAACATTTTGCACGGTGCAGGACCGGCTCGCGAAGATGCATATGCCTATTACAGTTTGGGGAATGCCTTTACCGCATACGGCAAGATCGAGAAGGCTATCGTTGCGTACAGAAAGGCTGTCGCGATCGATGCCAAATATAGTAATGCATACTACAATTTGGGAGCTGCTCTTGCCTTGCAGGGCAAAACAGAAGACGCCACGGCAATATTCGAGAAAGTCATCGCGATTGATCCGAAAGCTGCCGATGCCTACAACAGCCTAGGACTTGCTCGTGTAAATCAGGGAAAGACCGAGGACGCTATCGCCAATTACCAGAAAGCCCTTACGATCAATCCGAAATACGCCGAGGCCATTATAACTTGGGGGTTGCTCTCGCGGCACAGGGGAGGACCAAGGAGTCTATCACCGAGTACCAGAAAACTGTCGTGATTGATCCTAAATATTCCCCAGCCTATAACAGATTGGGGGTCGCTCTCGCGACAGAGGGCAAAATGGAAGAAGCCATCGCATCATTTTGGAAAGCCGTCAAGATTAATCCGAAATCCACCGATGCCTATACCAACTTGGGAAATGCTCTGGCGATACAAGGAAAGGCCGAGGAGGCTCTTGCCGCTTTCCGAAACGCCATCGCGATCAGTCCGACGTTTGATGCGTACAACAACTTGGGAATTTTGTTGCAGAGCCTTGGAAGAACACGAGAAGCGGAAGAGAGTTTTCGGAAAGCGGCGGAGTTAAAAAAGATAAATAAGAATGGATTGGGCGCACCTACCTTTTCCAATGGGTGGGGAAACTGTTTTCAACATAGAGAGGGGTATCCCGATTTGCTAAGCCGGATCAGGGAACTGTCTACTTTACCAACTGGTTTGCAGTATGTTGAAAAGTACAAGACTGATTCTGTCCACAGATCATGGTGTTTGCTGGATAAGTAGTTTGTCTGCGGCGGGTAAACGGTCCTTAAAGGCGAGGAGTAACCGCCGGGGGGGTGAGACTTTTAATGAGCGAGCTTTATGACAGATTGGCGGAATTGGCTACTCTTACCGAGGCTTCGCGCCGTTGAATTCGCTTTATCAAAATTTGAACTTTATTTTAGAAAGTTTTTAACTTGTCCGGGTCATAAACGACTACTTCGGTACTCTCGCCACCGTGCTCGATCTGGTCAGCCAGGATCTGCAAAAAAAAGGCACCGTAGCAATGCAGAGACACTTGGTCGTCTGCGAGATCGGCTGATGGACCTTCAGCATGGATACCGGATTGAGAAAATCCACGCAACTGTTCCCGGAACGAGTTGATACACGATAGTCGTGTTCTCCGTCGCGGTACGATTCTGCTTAACAGCATTGCCCGCTTGGGAGTAGAATCCTCGCTCAATTTCGCACGTGTGGGGCGGATAAAGTCTGCTCGGTTTCCGCTATCCTGCCCCAACGTTCTCACACGGGGGCCCATGCCACTCTTCAAAGTACATCGCCATTTCGTACGTTTAATAGTATTGGCTGCGACTTGTGCCTTCTCCAGCGCGGTCGCCGCTCAGGTAACGACCGGAACATTCCTCGGCACTGTGAATGATGCTACGAACGCCGCGGTGCTGGGTGCATCGGTCACTGCAACCAACCTCCAGACAGGCGTGGCTCGATCTGTGCTCTCCGGGGACGGCGGCAACTACGTCATCAACCTGTTGCCGGTGGGAAATTACTCCGTTCGGGTCGAGCATGCGGGCTTTACGACCGAGGAACGCCCCTCGATTGAGCTCCAGATCAACAGCCGCGTCCGCCTAGATTTTGTCCTGCGCGTGGGGAGCGTATCGGAAAAAATCGAGGTCCAAGGAAACGCGCCACTGCTCGACACCGATACCGCCGAATCGGGTGAGGTCATTGAGAACCAGCGGGTGACACAACTGCCCCTAAACGGGCGGCAGTTCATTCAGTTGGCCCTGTTAACCGCAGGGGTAGTGCCCGAGGTCAAAGGCACTCTGAGCAGTCCCCTGGCACTCTCCGGCCAGTCGGCCAATGCAAACGGCACGCGCTTTGAAGACAACGTTTTCCTGCTCGATGGCGTACCCATTCGCGACGAAGTCTATGAGCGTCTCACAGTCTCTCCGTCGATTGATGCAATTCAGGAATTCAAGGTCCATACGAGCAACTATTCGGCAGAATTCGGCGGCCACGGCGGCGCACAGGTTAACATCTCGACCAAATCGGGCAGCAACGTGTGGCATGGCGCGGCGTATGAATTCCTGCGGAACGACGTACTGGACGCAAGGAACTTCTTCGACGGTACGATCAAGCCGCCGTTCCGTCAAAATCAATTTGGAGCGAGCTTGGATGGACCGATACAGCGCAATAAGACTTTTATTTTCGGTAACTACGAAGGCAGCAGAATCTTCAAAGGAATCACCCTCGGCGCTGCCCTTCCAACCAGAGATATGCGCACCGGAAATTTCGTGGGCATGGGGCCGATCATCAACCCGGCGACACAGCAGCCGTTCATGAATGACCAGATCCCAGACGCCATGATTGCGCCGTTCGCAAAGGCTATTCTGGCCAATGTCCCACTCCCGACCACTCCAGGCCTGGGACGGAACTTCTCCGGATTTGGAGACCGCGATCTATCCATGGATCAGTTCACTACGCGGATCGACCACACGTTCAGCAGCAACAACCTGGTATTCGGGCGTTACATATTCTCCAAAGTGAATGACCTTGAGCCCTATCCTGCCACCGTGGACTTGTCTTCGGGCAGCCCATTACCTCCTCCTGGGTTTGGGCAGTTAACTACGCAGCGCAGCAGCAATCTGGCGTTGCAATACACGCACGTCTTCAACCCGAATTTCCTGAACGAATTTCGCTTCGGATACAACTACCTTGACGCAGGGCAGAAGTCTGCGAACTCGAACGTGGACTTTGTGGGTCAGTTCGGCTTCCAGGGTACAAACCCGCCCCCATTGGGTGCGGGCTACCCAAGCATGGTGATTCCGGGCCTCAGCACACTAGGCGATGCCACAACCAAGCTTTTCACCACCAACAATGTCTTCTCTTTTGTCGATGACCTAGTGCGCAACGTAGGGAAACACTCGCTGAAACTCGGAGGCAGCTACACCCGGTCGCTTGTGCGGACGGAGTTCGTCTTCAACACGGCTGGGCAGTACAAGTTTCTGGGAGTGTTCACGGGAAATCCGTTCGCAGATTTCCTCCTGGGCTATCCCGCTGTGGCAACGGCCCTTACGGGAAACCCGACCCTGCATGGCATTGGCTATCGGGTAGGGGCTTACTTCCAGGACGACTGGCGCGCAACCAATCGGCTATCACTGAACCTGGGAATCCGTTACGACACCAACTCGCGATTCCGGGAACGCGATGGCAAGATGGCAAACTTCGCTCCGGAGATTGGCGGGTTTGTGATCCCCGGAACTCCTGGACACACCAACCCTGCCGCTGATTTCGCACGCTTCCCTGGGGTACCGTTCGCAACCTCATCCGAGCTGAGGTACCCTGATCAACTGACCAACAATGACTACAACAACCTCGCTCCCCGGATTGGCTTTTCCTATTCGCCGGCAAGTTCGGTTGTCTTTCGTGGCGGTTTTGGAATCTTCTACAACACCGGACTCCTGGGTGGCCGGTTCGGCATCATGGGTTTCAATCCTCCGTTCACCGGATTGGAGCTGTTCCTGAACTTTGATCCGACAGCCCCGATTTCGGCGCCGAATTCTCTCGGCAATCCCGCTACTAACGTCATCCTAGGGCAAGGACCAACGAAAGATTTCCCGGACGCGTATTTGCAGGAATGGAACTTGAGCGTCGAAAAACAGTTCGGATCGAGTTTGATGTTTGAAGCCGAGTACATTGGATCTCGTGGCATTCACCTTGACGGCACCACTCTGCCAAATCAACCGGCACCCGGCGGTACACCCCGCTGGCCCATCCTTGGCGTCGACCTGGAAATTGCTGAGCCCGCGTTCGATTCCTGGTACCACGGCATGATCTTGCGTGCCGAGAAACGTTACTCCCACGGACTCGTACTCTCCGGCAGCTACACATTCTCAAAGTCACTGGACACAGGAGGCGGGTCGCTGTCCAACTTCTCGGATGAGCACAGCGGCGCGCCACAGAACTCGGCAGATATTGCAGCTGAGAAAGGGCGATCGGCCTTCGACACCAAGCATCGAGTGGTCCTCAATGCCGTCTATGAGTTGCCTGTCGGAAACGGGAAAGCACTGGCTTCAAACGCCAGCGGGATCGTCCAGAAGTTGGTGGGTGGCTGGCAGCTAAATACGATCCTAGTGGCACAGGCCGGTCGGCCGGAGACTCCGCTTCTGACCGGCGACCAGAGTGAAACTGGGGCATTCAGCGACCGCCCCAACCTGACTGGTGATCCCAATACCGGGCCAAAGACTCCGGACGAATGGTTCAATGTGAATGCGTTCCAACTCCAGCCGCTTGGCCAATTCGGAAATGCCCCCAGAGGCGTTATTACTGGTCCCGGATATGCTTCCCTCGATTTGGGGTTGGCAAAATTCACTCCTATTTCCGAGCGGCTGAACCTGGAATTCCGCGCTGAATCGTTCAACCTGCTGAACCGCCCAAATTTTGACCTGCCGAACCGGCAGTTCGGGACGCAGACTTTCGGAGAGATCTTTAGCGCGAATGACCCGCGCGAGCTCCAGTTCGCTCTGAAACTTCATTTCTGACAAGGAGAGGAGGGGCGCGTGCGTCGTTGGCGGCTGTGGAGGTTTGCTGTCTCGGTACTATGTCTTTTCGGTGCTTTGCGGGGCGTCTCCGGAGCGGTGGCGCGGCCAGAGAAACTGTCACCCGAGTTTCATCGCAATCGTTTGCAGGAACTTTATCGCCACTGCCCTGATGGGCTCATTCTGCTGCGGGGAGAGCTTTCCTGGTATCGGAAGCGTGAGTTCCGTACTTTCGATTCGACTTATGCCGACTTCAATTTCAAACAGGAGAAGAACCTCTATTACCTCACGGGAATCGAAGTCCCAGATTCATTCGTGCTGATCGACCCGAAGAGGAGAGAGGTCAGGGTGTACAGTGATTGGAAAGGCGAGAGAGAACTGCAGGAACTGAAGAAGCTGGACTACGTAAGTGGCCCGTTTCCCGCCGCTCAATTTCTCCACGATGTCTGGTTACGCTCGGTAGATTATTCCGTCCTCTACGCTCTTTATGAGCCATTTCTGGAAGCTGGAACGCTTTACGGCAAGACCGGGGCTCTTTCAGGCATCTTTCCGCCTGGCATGGCTGAACCAGTAACTGAAGAAACGCAGTTTGCCCACAAGTTGGCTGAAGTCTTTGCCGGCGAAAGAGTAGTGAGTCTGTATCCGGTTCTCCTGGCCATGCAGAAGATCAAGCAGCCGGAAGAGATTCGCCTGCTTCGCCGCGCGAACGAAATTGCGGTGCAAGGAGTGGTCGAAGGCATAAAGGCGATTCGACCCGGTCTCTACGATCACGATATCGCTGCGGTGATGGAATATGTGTTTGTGCGTCAGGGCAGCGTAGCGCCAACCTTCGCTTTCAACATCATGTCAGGTCCCAATTCATTCCTAAACCTCCTTCCCCTATGGAGCGATTACTATCACCTCGACCGGCAGATGAACGCAGGTGAAGGAGTATTCCTGGACGTTGGGGCGGAGATCGGCTACTACGTCAGTGATATGGGTCGCACTGCGCCGGTGTCGGGCAGGTTTTCTCCCGAACAGAAGACACTCTATGAAGCTTACTTGCCATGCTTTCGAAAGGCAGAGCAGGGCATTCGGCCGGACGTCACGCAACGGGATTTGGTGAAGATTTGTGCCTCCTGCGCACGCAACGAATTACACGAGGTCCACGAGCCTTACGCAAAGGCAGCGCTGGAGCATTTTGTTCGTGAACTGGAGAGCCATTCATCTCTGGGCCACTATCAAGACATGAACGTGCTAGGGGCTGGTCCGGGGGATGATGAGCCGTTGCAAGCAGGAATGGTGTTTGCGATTGAGCCGGTCCTCTATTCGAAAGAGCAGAACTTTGCAGTGTTTCTCGAGGACGTGGTTCTGGTGACCGACGGCGGCTATGAGGTACTCTCCCGAGGTCTGCCTTACACCGTGGAAGAAGTCGAGGCCCTCATGCGGCAGAAGAGTATTATCGAGGCTTCCGATCACCGCTGAAGCGGTCCCGTAGTAGTTTCACCGTATTACTCGAAACGATTGGTCCGCCTGTTCTGTGATAGGAGACATATCGGCTTTTTCAGGGGCGCAGCCGTCTCCTTGAAGGGTGGCGCGTCGGCCAGCCTAACCATCTACCTCATATGGTAGCAACAGCTTCACTGTATCATGGCGTTTTGGCAGGTTGATTTCGGCACTTTGTCACGGTGCGCGAGATAACACGTTTCGGCTGGGACTCCAAGTCAGGTCGCCAGGAAATATCGTAAGCAATGGTCCCTATCACGCAAGAAGCCTAACCCCACTGCGTGTTGTTGGCGGGTAAACCACGCTAAAGGAAGAATATCTGCCTACTGTTTGCTCCACACGGTTTTTCCTCCCACCATCGTCCACACAATATTTGTGTCCTTCATCTTCTCCGCTGGAATTTTGAACAAATCATCGGACAGCATGACCAGGTCGGCATATTTCCCGGGGGTGATAGATCCCCGATTTTGCTCGACGAAGTTTGCGAATGCGCCGTTGATCGTGTACGCGCGAATCGCCGTTTCCAGATCGATTGTCTGCGCCGGTACCCAACCACCCTTTGGTTTGCCGTCGAGTCCCTTGCGGGTCAGCGCGGTGTAGATTCCGATCAGCGGCTCCATTTCTGCCACATTCCAATCGGAAGAAAAGGCCAGCACCGCCCCCGCATCACGCAGGCTGCGGAACGCCCACGCATACCTCCAGCGTGCAGGGCCGACCGCCTTGGCCCACTGCCCCGTGATGTCGGGCGCGCAATGCCGAGGCTGCATGCAAGCGACAACGCCCAGTTGTTTGAAGCGTGGAATGTCTTTTTCATTCAGACACTCGATATGGATCAATTCATCCCGGCGCTCGCGCGGCCCATTTTGCTCTTCCGCATATTCGATCGCATCCAGCGCTGTCCGGATCCCTCGGTCGCCGATGGAATGAATGAACA
>WNGJ01009364.1_pt1 | contig 10426 bp, 11 predicted proteins | sample 5400611 | NCBI WGS metagenome assembly WNGJ01 (sample SAMN13153375, study PRJNA577476) | soil metagenome | isolation source: 40 cm soil or saprolite under Garry oak tree replicate 1 | place: USA:California | collected 2016-06-15
ACATGCTCTTGACCGCGACCGAGTAGAACGGCGCCAGCCCGGCCCCGGCGAGGTTCCGCGCGTACAGCAGCGCGGCTACCGCCGCGATCCCCAGCAGCGTCGGCCGGGCCCAGGCCGGCTGGCCCTCCGGGGACCGCCACACCTCCCAGCGCCGCCGGCCCGGGCCCGCCACCGGAGCACCGTCCGCGGGCGGCTGGGGAAGCGCATGCGGCAGTGACACCTCGGGATCAAGGGACACCTCGGAACCTCCAGGGCAGCGGTCAGCGGCATGACACTGACAGCCGGTGATGAGGGCAGGTTGAGGAGTTCCTATGGAACTCCTCTCAGTCAGGCTGCTTAGCAAGTTCAGCCGCTCGATCATGCCCGTGATCTGCCTGAATGCAGTGTTGACGAGCGTTGGCGGTGTTGGACGGTACCCAGCGTTTTCGGTCATCCTGCGGACTTTTGCGGACTACCGAGGACCGCCGGGGCTGGCCGAGGTCACCCAATCCCGAACCCTCGACCGACCCCGGAGGACCCGGCCATGAACGACACCACCTCCCGCCCGCAGCTCACGAGGCGCAGTAGGCGCCGCGGGTCGCGGCTGTGGTGGTGCTGACCTGACTCCCCGCGGTATGTGCAAATCCCCCCGATGATGAAGGAGTAAGCATGGAGCTCCTCTCAGCCGGGCTCCCGGTCAGTCCTCCCCGGTGTCGTGGTCCGGGTGGTCGGCTGCGCCGAGCTTCCAGTAGCCCCGGGTGTACACCTGCTCCCGGTCCAGGCCGCGCTCGCCGAGCAGGTGCCGGCGGACCGCGCGCATGGCCGTGGCCTCCAACCCGACCCAGCACGCGCCCCGCCCGGCGGGGAAGGTCAGGTCGCGGACGGCTTGGGCGGCGGGCATCCCAGCTGGGTCCTCACCACGATGACACCAAACGGTCGTAAGCTTCGCGGCCGTCCCGAACGCCAATTGCTCACCTTCACCGGCCACCTCGGCTACGAGCAGTACCCGCGCCCCGGCCGGAGCTTCGTCCAGGATGGTGCCCACCGCGGGCAGCGCGGTCTCGTCGGCCACCAGCAGCGTCCAGTCCGCGGCCGGGTCGATCCGGTACGCGCCCCGCGCGCCAGTGGCCACCAGCCGGTCGCCCACCCGGGCGGCCGCCGCCCACTTCGACGCCGGGCCGCCGTCGCCGTGCAGCACGAAGTCCACCACAAGCCGCTGCCCGGCCCGGTCGACATAGCGCGGAGTATAGGTCCGCCGCAGCGGCCTGGGCTCCGGCCATACCAGCCCGTCCGGCCCAGGCTCGGGCAGGGCGACCTCAGCCTGCCCAGGCGCAGGAAGCAGCAGCTTGAAATGCGTCGCGGGCCCGTCGACGGGATACCCGGCCAGCTTCTCGCCGGTGAAGGTGATCCGCCGCATGCGCGGTGTGAGCTGGCTGATCTCCGCCACGGTGACCGGATGGAACGTCGGCGCCGGTCGGCGCCTCGGGGTCGTCACGTCATGGTCCCTTCAAAGTCCAGAGGATACCTATAATGAGGATACTCACTAATTTAGGATGGTGTCGTGAGACCCCAGACCGGCAGCGACGCCGTGGACGCCATCCTGTACGCGGCGCACCGCATCCGCACCGCCGCCGATGGCGCCCTGCGCGGGCACGGCCTGTCCCTGTCCGGCCTGAAGCTCCTAAAAGCCCTGGCCGGCGGCGACCGCTCGATGCGCGAGATCAGTCAGGCGCTGCACGTGTCGCCGCGTACCGTCACCGACCTGATCGACGGCCTGGAAACCCGCGGCCTGGTCGCCCGCGGCCCGCATCCGTCCGACCGCCGGGTCACCCTGCTGCACCTCACCGAGGCGGGCATCCGCGAACTGGCCGCCGCCAGTACCCGCGCCGAGCGGGTCGCCGCCACCGCCATCGGCGCCCTCGACCGGCACGAGCAGCAGACCCTGCGAGCCCTCCTGGACCGGGTCGGCCGCTGACCTCAGGCGAACGTCCTGATGGTCAGACCCGGCGTTACCATGCGTGGCGCCGGTACCTGGTCCGCGCGTGCTCGTCGAACGGCGCGGCCGCCACCGTGGCGCGGATCCGCGGGAAGCCCAGGTCGGCGTCGGCTGGGGTGCCCGGTCCGGGGTGCTCGCCCCACACCACGGTAACCTCGGTGCCCGGCTCGGCGAACTGCTTGTCGATCAGCGCCAGCGACAGGATCGTCCCGGCCGGGTCGATGGTCGCCGTCTGGTAGGTCAGGCCCGCGAGCACGGAGCCTGCCTCCACCCGGTGCCGGGCGTAGGTGAGCTGGAAGCCCGGATCCCCGGTGATCTCGCGCACGTCTTCCGGGTCGAAGACCAGGGTGACCTTCGCCCGCCGGACGCTATCCCTGGCCTCCTCCAGGGCGGCGCGGCCGATGAAGTCGTGGTTGAACGAGATCGACCGGCCGTAGCCGAGCTCCCAGGGCGAGCAGTAGTAGTCCTCGATGTCCGGGGAGAAGAAGCTGCCGTTCAGCGGGCGCTGCCCCTCGATGCCGAACAGCGGCAGGTACTTCCGGTAGTCCAGCAGGTCCGGGTCGGTGTAGATGCCCGGGACCGGCGACGGGATCCAGCCGCTTTCCACGCTGGCTGAGGCGTAGGCGAACTGGCCGACGTGCACCAGGCCGAGCGGCTCGCCCGCGCTCATCAGCGCGTCCTTCACTCTGGCCGCGTCCGGCCAGGCCCCGATGAACTCGAACCCGTCCTGCCCCGCCATGTTGTGCCGCAGCGCGCGCAGGCCGGTGCCGTTCAGGGACACCTGGATCGAGTGGAAGAACCGGGCCGGCGGCAGCGGCGCGCCGAACGCCCGCTCGACCAGCTCGGCCGCCAGCGGACCCTGTACCTGGTAGCGGAACAGCCCCGGGTCGGCGCCGCCGCGGAACGCCGAGGAGGGGTCGGTGCTGAACGAGACGTCGTAGCCGTCCCGTTCGCCGTGGTACTTGACCCAGTTCTGCGCGGCCGGGATCCCGCTGAGGACATACCGGTCGGCTGCCTCGCGCAGCAGGATGCCGTCGGTGACGATGTTCCCGTCGCCGGCCACCGGGATGAACTGCTTGGCCTGCCCGACCGCGAACGATTCGTAGTTGTTCGCGCTCACCGCCGCGAGCAGCCGAGTGGCGTCCGGCCCTGCGATCACCGTGTCGAACATATGGTGCGAGACGTCCGATATCGACACCCCGTCGTGCCAGGCGGCCTGCTCCCGCCGCCATCCGGCGTACTCCGGCTCGATCACCTCGGGCAGCCATGGCGCGGCGCCCGGCTTCCACAGCAACGCGACCGGCGATCCCGCCCGCTCGATGCCGTCCTGCAGACTCGGTGCTGCCATAACCTCACGGCCCCCAGATCGCCCGCGCGGTCTCCGCGACCAGGCGCAGCTTGGCGAACTGCTCGTCCTCGGTCAGCAGGTTGCCGCCCTCGGCGATGGAGGCGAACCCGCACTGCGGGCTCAGCGCCAGAAAATCGAGATCAACGAGCGCTGCCGCCGCGTCGACCCGCCGCCGCAGCTCATCGCGTGGCTCCAGCACCGGCGACTTGCTCGTCACCAGGCCGAGCACCACGGTCCGGCCGGCCGGCACGTACCGCAGCGGCCCGAACCCCCCGGCCCGCTCGTCGTCGTACTCCAGCAGGAACCGGTCGACCGGCACGGTGGAGAACAGCCGCTCGGCGATCGGACCGTAGTCGCCCTCGCTCATCCACATGCTGGCCTGGTTGCCCCGGCAGACGTGCAGCCCGATCGTGACCCCGGCCGGCCGCGCCACCCCGGCGACCGCGGCGGCGTCCGTGGCCGCCATCAACCCGAAGCCGTCCGGGGAGCCGTGCCCCCCGACGAACCGTCCGTATCCCGGGTTATCCAGCTGCACGTACCGCACGCCCTCGGCGATAAGCGCCTCGATCTCGGCCCGGGTGATCGCCGCGACCTCCGCGGCGAGTTCCTCGCGCGAGGAGTAGGCCTGGTCCGTCACGCCATCCTGCCAGAACCTGTCGGCCAGGAAGCCGGGCGCGATCAGCGTCACCTTCACCGGTACCGAGGTGAGACCCCGCAGGTATGCCGCCTCGCCCGCCGCCAGCCGGTCCCGCTGCCGCAGCCGCCCGGTGACCACCCAGGTGTGGCTGCGCAGCTTGGTCACGCCCTCGCCGGTGTGCCAGGGCATGTCCCACGACCGCATCTCCAGCCCGTCCACCGCCTCGACGAACCCGGTGCGGAAGTCCCGGCGGCGGAATTCGCCATCGGTGATAACGTCGATTCCCGCCTCCTGCTGCCTCGCCACGGCGGCGGCGATCGCGTTGTCTTCGATCGACCGCAGCTCGTCGGGCTCAATCGTTCCGGCGTCCAGGCGGCGGCGCGCCTCGAGCAGGAACGGCGGACGGAGCAGGCTGCCCACCTGGTCAGCACGGAATCTAGCTGAACTATTCGCACGATCCATGTCCTGCTCTCCTCATAAGGTCATCGTGCATGCCCGGCACGGCGGCGCCACGGCCACGATCAGCTGAGCATGGCCTGGATGTTGAAATGCCGCTTGAGCAACCCGAACTGCCGCATCGCGTCCGCGGCCCGCTGCAGCCGGGTCGCGTCGACGCCCACCGGGTAGGTGTTCAGTGCCATCATCGCCGCGGTGATCTTGTCCAGACGGCCCTGCCCGGCCTTCAGCGACTCGAACGCCGCTTCGACAGCCGTCCGGTCGGTGTCCGCGATCTGCTGCCCGGCCTGCAGCGCGGCCAGGAACGCCTTGAGCGTATTCGGGTGGGCCTTCGCCCAGGCTCTTGTCACCGCGTAGCCCTCCATCGGGAACTGCTCGGTGTCGCCCTGGTCTAGGTCGGCGATGGTGACCGCGCCGTACTGTTCTGCCAGCTGGCTGGCGAGCGGTTCGGCAATGATGGCCGCGGCGATCTGGCCGGACACTAGCGCCTGGCCCCGCTCGGTGAAGGGAATCTGCGTGCGGGGGAGCATGACGGAGCTGGCGAAGGATCTGGTGCCTATGGCGATCCCGTTCTCGGCGAGCACCGCCGCGACGAGCAGGTAGCCGACGTTGGCGTCGGCGTTTACCCCGAGCACGTGGCCCTTGAGCTCCGTTAGTGCCCTGATCCGGGAGTTCGGCATCGTCATGATGACCTGGCAGCCGGGCTGCAGCAGCGAACCCTCGGCGATGATTCTCAGGTCCGCTTGGTGCTTGACCTGCGCCTCGATGTAGGAGACATAGTTTCCGCCAGTGATGTCGTACTGGCCCTTCACCTGGCCCGCGATAACCTCGCTGCCCGGCGCGGGCGAGTAGTTGACGGTCAGGCCCTCCCGGTTGAACAGCCCCTGGTGCAGCGCGACGAAGAATCCGGCCGAGTCAATGTCCGGCAGTACCGCGACGTTGATCGTCGCCTTCTCCAGGTGCCCGACCGTCAGCAGCGGAGGGACGCCGGTCGCGGCGGAGCCGTCGCTGCCGCACCCTGAGCTGAGGAGCGTCAGTGACGCCGCCAGGATCAGGGCCATGACGTGCGGTTTTCCCTGCAACACTATGCCGTATCCACCTTCGCGTAGCCGCGCACGTCCGGGTAGGGCGGCTCGACCGGCTGCAGGTCGACCTGGAACGCGTTGAGCAGCATGGCCAGCATGGAGTAGTTGCCCAGGCTGCCGATCAGGTCGACGAGCCCGGCCTCGCCGAACTCGCCCAGCGCCGCGGCAAAGGTCTCGTCGGAGACGAAGTGATCCCGCAGGATCTCCGTACTGAACCGCCAGGCCACCTGCTCGTCGCGGGCGCCGAACTGCGGCTCCTTGCCCTCGGCCAGCTCGGTCAGCGCCTCGCGGGACACGCCCAGCTCGGCCGCCTTGCCCACGTGCGCGTTCCAGGAGTACTGCGCATCGAAGTGGCGGGCCGCGATGAGCAGGCTCAGCTCCCGGATCCGCGGATCGAGCGCGGATTCGAACCGACAGTATGCGCCGAGCGCCTCGACCTTCTCGCACAGCTCCGGGCTGCGCAGCCAGACCAGGAACGGCCCCCGGGTGCCGCCGCGGCGGGCGGTGATCCGGTCGCTGATCTCCCGCTGCCGGTCCGACAGCTCGGTCAGGGCAGGTAGCCGCATGGCTCAGGGTCCCCTCTGTCAGCAGATGCGATGGCCAGCACATTCTGCGCCGCCGATCCCGAACCAGACCGAACGCTTAGCCTTCGCGTTCGTCCGGTGGCCGCCGCGACCGGCCGCTATAGCCTCGCCGCATGACGGTCATCAAGGCAGCGGGCGCGGCGCGGCTGGGCCGCGGCGGCGGCGTCGAGACGGTTCCCCTGATCACGCGCAAGACCGCGGCAGAGGAAAACAAGATCACCACCGGGATCAGCACCTACCCGCCGGGGACCGGGGCGCCGCTGCACTCGCACAACTGCGACGAGCACGTGACGCTGCTGGCGGGCGCGGCCGAGGTGGAGATCGCGGAGCAGGTCACGCCGCTGGAGCCGGACGACACCACGTACGTCACCGCGGGCATCGTGCACGCCTTCCGGAACACCGGCGACACCCCGATGAAGATCCTCTGGGTATACAGCTCCGACTACGTGACCCGCACCTTCGCCGACACCGGCCGGACCGTCGAGCACCTGTCCGCCGACGACCAGATGGTCAGGGACTAGCAGGCGCCACCACAGCCTCCTGCTCCCGCACCCGCGTCGTCCGGCGGTACCTGATGTCGATCAGGGCGACGATGCCGAGCAGCACGATCCCGGAGACTAGGCTGATCGGCCCGGTCCCGATCTGGAGCCCGTCGCCGTACGGCGCCGGCACGGCCAGGAAGTCGCCGAGGGACGCGCCCAGCGGGCGGGTGATGGTGTAGGCGAACCAGAAGGCCAGCACCGCGTTGAGGTGCAGCCACCGCCAGCCGGCCAGCGGGACGAGGATGATCCCGAGGAAGACGAACGTCGAGGCCAGCGTGCCGAGCCCGAGCGGGCCGGCCGCGAAATCGCCCGCCGCCGTGCCCAGGGCAAACGTCAGCAGAACCGTGAGCCAGTAGAACAGCTCCCGGCGGTGCGTGGTGATGCTGTGAATATCCAGGGTCTTCTCGGTCACGTACCAGACGACGAAGACGGTGCTCTGGAGTAGCAGCAGCGTCAGCGTGGATGCCCATAGTGGCATGCCCAGGTCCTTGTTCAGGAAGTCCGCCGACATCGTTCCGAAGATGGCCACCGCGGTCACCGCGAGCCAGTACACCCACGGAATGTACCTGGTGGTGGACAGCTGAATCGCATAGCAGACGATGAGCAGGGCGAGGCCCATGAGAATGGCCTTGTTCCGGCCGATGTAGTCGTTGAAGAAGATGTAGTCTGAAAAGGCTTCGCCGAAGCACGTGGTGGCCAGTTTCGCTATCCAGAAGATGAGCGTGACCTCGGGAACCTTGATGAGCATTTCCCGCCTGGTTCGTTCCATGTGATTGCCTTCCAGCCAAGGAGGACGGACATCGCAGACGAATTCGATGCCTGCGACTTAACCAGACGGAAACAGGGAAGTCCACAGCTTGAGTCGGCCGCCACGCGAATCATTAGCATTCGCGTTCTGTCCGCTATTCCGAGCGCATGCCAAAAGAATTCCGCAGCCGAGAGTCGGCTGCGTTAATCAGTCCTCTGGACTAGCCCGCGTAGACCTCGGCCAGGAATTTGCGCACGGCATCGTTGAAAAGGTCCGGGGTCTCCCAGTACATGGAGTGCGGGGCACCGGGCACGATCTCGACCCGGGCTCGGGGCAGCAGCTCCCCGGCCCGGCGGACGGTGGCCGGGCTCAGCACCGCGTCCTGCTCGCCGGCCAGCAGCAGGACCGGGAACGGGGCCGCCTCGACCTCGGCCGCCGCCGGGCCGTCGCTGTTCAGGTTGCGCAGGTCCTGCATTTTCGCGGTGTTGAACGTGCCCATCTGCCGGAACAGGAAGGCCAGGTCGGGCCGGCGCTCCCGGAACCCGGGCGTGAGCAGCCGGTCCAGCACCGGCAGCCGCTCGGCTGCGGCGCGGTCGGCCCGCACCAGCGCGGTCAGCTCTTGGTCCCGCATCCCGCCGAGGGAGTGGGCCAGGACCACGCCGGCCACCCGGCCGGGCCGGCTGAGCGCCGCCCGCAAGGCCGCCGCCGCACCAATGGACTGTCCCACGAGTACCGAACGGGCCGGGCCGCCCGCCTCCGCCACGGCGTCGAGCACCGCCGCGATGTCGCCCGGAAACGCGCGCGCGTCATATTCCCCGTCCCAGCGAGTGCCGCCGAACCCCCTCAGGTCCAGCGTGATCACCGTGTAGTCGTCGCGCAGCGCCGCCACCTGCTGCCACCAGGCGGCGTGGTGCCCGCCCGAGCCGTGCACGAACGTCACCGCGGGACCAGTGCCGTGCACCTCGTAGTACAGCCGAACGCCCTCGTGGTCGGTCCAGCTCATCGGGACAGGACTCCCCGTGCCTCTTCCGCTGACTCCGCCGCGGGCGCCTCGGTCGGCCGCTGCTGCGCCGGGTCGTACTCCATCGGCGGCGGGAACTGGCGGCGGTGGTGGTAGACCAGCTCGATCATCGTGTGGTCGGGGTCGTGGATGTAGCAGAACATCGAGTTGTTCTCCGGCCGGGTGATCGGCCGGGTGTGCCGGATGCCGAGCTCGCGCAGGTGCGCGAGAAAGCCGTGCCAGTCCTCGACCTCGACCGCGAAGTGGTACGGCGCCATCCGGTCCATCTCCTCGACCGGGGTGAAGTGCAGGTCGAAATTGCCCCGGGTCATCAGCACGACCTTGGTGTTGCTCTTGGGCTTGATGTACTTCATCCCGAACACCTTGGTGTACCACTCGATGGTCCGCTCAGGATCGGTGGTCGGGAAGTTCACGTGGTGGATGTAGGCGGGCCGTCCGCTCATGGCCTGATTGTTTTCCATAGCTAACAGAGCTTCCTCCGTGACAGGGTTGGTGAGGGTCCCGAGGCCGTCGATGCTGATCTGGACGACCTGGCCCGGGACCATGGTGGCTGTCTCGTCGGTGCCCATCCACACGACGTCGCCGGGCCGCAGCGTGATGTAGCGCGACATCGCGCCGATGAAGTCGTAGGGGTCGAAGAGCATGTCGCCGGTCGGGAACGACGCCCTGACCTCGCCGTCGAGCCGGACCGTCGTGGTGGCCGCCAGCGGGTCGGCCCCGGTGACCAGGTACGGGCCCATCGGCTTGAACGTGTCGCTGTTCTTGCAGCGCCAGAACGACCGGTCGGTCCGCTGCCAGCCGCGCGCGCTGACGTCGTTGCCGATGGTCCAGCCGAGCACGGCCCGCTCGGCCTCGGCCCGGGTGCAGCGCCGCGGCACGGTGGCGCCGATGACCGCGACCAGCTCGCCCTCGGCGACCAGCGGCTCGTGACAGTCCGCAGGCCGCACGATCGGCTCCAGATGCCCGGTCAGCGCGTTGTTGGCCCGGTAGCCGATCTCCGGCCGGGTCGGCACCTCGTGTCCGCCGTAAGCGGCCCGCTCGGCGTGCCCCTTGTAGTTGAGCCCGGCGCAGAAGAACGTGCTGGGCATCACCGGCGGCAGCCAGCGCAGGCCGTCCACCGGGTGCGCCTCGGCCGGGTGCGGTTCGTGCCCGGTGAACGGGTCGCCGGTCACCGGGACCACCGTATCCCCCTCCACCAGGCCATAGCGCGCCCGGCCGAAGTCGTCGAAGCGGCACCAGATCATGGGCGCAGCTTGTGAGATACGCGCTTGCTGATCAGGTACCCGGCCAAGCCTTCGGGGCCGCCTTCCTTGCCGTAGCCGCTCTCCTTGACCCCGCCGGACGGCGCGTTCGGCACCGAACCGCCGCAGTGGTTGATGGACACGATGCCGGCCTCGAAGCCGGCGATCAGCTTCTCCGCGGTGGCGGCCGAGTCGGTGAACCCGTAGGCGGCCAGGCCGTACGGCAGCGAGTTCGCGACGGCCAGCGCCTCGTCCAGGTCGCCGAACCCGGCGATGGGGGCGACCGGCCCGAAAGGCTCCTCGCGCAGGATCGCGGCGTCGGCCGGCACGTCGGCCAGCACGGTGGGCGGGTAGAAGAAGCCAGGTCCCGGGGCAGGCTCGCCGCCGATCAGGACACGGGCGCCGCGCCCGGTCGCGTCGGTCACCAGGGCGTGCACCGCGTCCCGGCGGCGCGCGTTCGCCAGCGGGCCCATCTGCACGCCGTCCGCCAGGCCGTCGCCCACCGTGACCGCCTTCATCGCGGCCACGAAGGCGCCGGTGAACTCGGGCAGGATCCGCTGGTCGACCAGGAACCGGCTGGGCGAGGTGCACACCTGCCCGGCGTTGGCCACCTTGGCCGCGACGCAGGCCCGGACGGCCGCCGCGACATCGGTGTTGGCGCATACGATGACCGGCGCGTGGCCGCCCAGCTCCATCGTGCTGGCCTTCATGGCCGCGGCGGCTAGGCCGGCCACATGCTTGCCGACCGGGACCGAACCGGTGAACGCCACGTACCTGATCACCGGCGAG